>Ga0255759_10001029_pt1 | contig 25155 bp, 23 predicted proteins | sample 101ome_20_FD_179959 | JGI IMG/M metagenome (GOLD analysis project Ga0255759, IMG submission 179959) | Coastal salt marsh microbial communities from the Groves Creek Marsh, Skidaway Island, Georgia - 101404AT metaG (version 2) | ecosystem: Environmental > Aquatic > Marine > Intertidal zone >...
ATCAGGAGCATTCAATGGAAGTAATAATCAGCTCACTTCATTTGTGGGTCTATCAAATTCATTAGATTTAGCGGGAGGCATAATATTTGGATCATTGTATTGGGGTAAATCTAATAACATGTCCAATGAATTAGGTATGTTGCGCTCAGTTACAAGGCTTTACTCTTCCGCTTTTGGGATTGGTTTTATGAAATCTTCAATTGTCAGCAATAATGACAAATTAATCTTAACTGTTGATCAGCCTATTAGAATAGAATCTGGGAAACTTCAGCTCAATGTTCCGACATACCGAACTAAAGAAAAAAATGTTCTCTTTAATCAAATGAATATTAATCTCGATCCAAGCGGAAGAGAAATTCATACAAAAGCTCAATATTTATCATCATATAAAAACATCGGTCTCGGCTTAACTTTGGGTTACAAAGCAGACCCTTATCACATAAAATTTATGGATGACTATTGGTATATGTCATTAGGTTTTAATATGAATTTCTAATTTTTTCATAGGGGGGACATGAAAACTACATTTGAAAATGAAGTGGTATACATCACGGGTGCTAGCGCAGGAATAGGTTATGCAACAGCAGAGTTATGTCTTCAGTATGGTGCAACAGTTGTTATCACTGGAAGAAATAAAGGTAATCTAGAAAAGGCTAAGCAAGATCTTTTAAAAATTTCATCAAAGGTCGTTGCCCATAATGTTGATGTTAGTATTGAATCAGACATTGATAATTCATTAGAAGAAGTTTACAAATCTTTCGGTAAAATTGATGGGCTAATTAATAATGCTCCTTCGATCCATACTGGCAGAATTGTTGATCTTGACCTTGCCGCATGGAGAACAAATTTTAAAGCAAATTTAGATGCAGTCTTTCTTACAACCAAAAAGGTTTTACCATGGATGCAGGATGCTAAAAAAGGTTCAATTGTAAATGTTGCATCTGTTGTTGGCTTAAAAGGTGTTGCATATATGTCAGCTTATGGAGCTGCAAAAGCTGGTTTAATAAATTTTACAAGAGCTACTGCTGTTGAGGCAGCGCCGCATGTTAGAGTAAATTCTATTATTCCAGGAGCTGTGATGACTCCCGCAACGGAAAGGGCTATTCCAGATGATAAATTGATGGAGGTAACCGTAAATACCATCCCTCTGAAAAGAATTGCTCAACCCGCTGAACTTGCTAAGCCTATAGCTTTCTTGCTTAGCTCAGATGCATCATTTATAACTGGAGCTAGCTTGGTAGTCGATGGAGGCAAGACTGCGGATTTAAATGCTGGAAACTGAAATTAACCCAAATGATGAATTGTGGCTCTCTGAGGTGGAGGCACCACAAATTATTTCTGATCCAAACTTATTTGCATGGGACGATGAAGCTGATCTTGTTGTTGCGGGTTTGGGGGGTGCTGGCATTGCGGCTGCAAATGAAGCCCTCGATCAAAACCTAACTGTTATAGGGGTAGATAAAACAAGTGGCGGTGGGGCTACTGCTAAAAGCGGAGGTGTCTTTTATGCAGGCGGCGGAACACCGATCCAAGTTGCTGCAGGCGTAAAAGACTCTCCAGAGAATATGTTCAATTATCTGATTCAAGAAACTGGTGATATTGTAAAAGAATCTACTTTAAGAAAATTTTGTGATACTTCTGCTGAAAATACACAATGGCTTATGGACAATGGAGTTCAGTTTGACCCTTCATATTACAAGATTAAAACCAGTTATCCAGGAGCTGGATATTTTTTATATCATTCAGATAACTCAATGGTGCCAAGTTATATGGAAAATGCAGAACCTGCTCCAAGGGGGCACAGAGGTTTTGAAGAAGGTCCATTTAGGCCAATTGGTGTCGGGGGAACAATTTATTATCCCCTAAAAAAATCTGCAATAAAAAAAGGTTTAAAAATTTTTTCTCAAACTGAAGCACGCTCGCTTGTCATAACCTCTGAAGGAAGAGTGGTTGGGTTGAAAGTGCTGATGTTGCCATCAGGAAAATTAGCTCAAAAACACAAATCATTAACTTCTCGTGGAGAAATGCTACAGATGCTTCTTCCGCCCTCTTACCCAGGCTCAAATTTATTGCAAATAATTGGTGGTCTATTCATCAAAAGAGCACGGAAAATTGAGCAAAGCCATAGAGAAGTAAAATATATCAAGGCTAAGATGGGGATCTGTCTCTCAACAGGAGGGTTTATCTTTAACCGTTCTATGGTCAAAGAGTATGCGCCTAAATATTATAATGGAATGCCTCTAGGTACCCCGAATGATCAAGGCTCAGGGATTCGTCTTGGGCAAAGCGTTGGTGGAAAAACTGATCACATGGAACGAGTAACAGCCTGGAGATTTTTGAATCCTCCATTAGCATTTGCTCAAGGAATAGTGGTTAATGGTGAAGGACGAAGATTTTGTAATGAGATGGTTTATGGAGCAACTCTGGGAGATGCTATGTGTGAGGATAATGGTGGCAAAGCCTACTTAATAGTTGATGAAAGCTTGTTGTGTGATGCAAAAAAACAATCTAAAGAGGCTCTTCCCTTCCAACGAGATATGGCAAGGATGCTCATGTATTTTAATGCAAGAAAGAGAAGTAATTTAATAGATTTAGCTAATGTTTATAACCTACCAGCAGATGCAATTGCCGAAGAAGTTGAGAAATACAATAAGGCAGCTAGATCACAATCATCATGTGAATTTGGCAAGGCGCCAGCTGATGTAAAGGAGCTAAATGGCCCCTTTCATATTATGGATATTTCAATCGATTCAAAACTGGCTCCTTTAACAACTTTAACTCTTGGAGGGCTTGTGGTAAACGAGGAAACTGGTGAAGTGCTAAATCAAAATAACCAAGAAATTAAAGGGCTTTATGCAGCTGGAAGAACGGCTGTTGGCATTTGTTCCAATATATATGTATCTGGACTTTCAATTGCTGATTGTATTTTTTCTGGAAGAAGAATAGGCCAAAGCTTAAGAAAAAGAGACTAACTATGAATTTAGATTTTGCCTCAGTGTGGGAAATGGTTGCAGATTTGGTGCCTGAAAATGATGCTCTAATATGTGGAGAAAATGTTGTTTCTTGGAAAGATTATGATCTGCGGTCTAGCCAAGTTGCCTCTGCGCTATCTAGTGCAGGCTTAGGCCCAAATTCTAAAGCAGGACTATATTTAAATAACAGCAATGAATATTTAATAAGTCAAAATGCGATCTTTAAAATTGGGGGCATTCCCATAAACGTAAACTATCGCTATGTAGAAGAAGAGCTGATTTATTTGTTAGATAATTCTGATGCTGAGGCAGTTTTTTATCACTCATGCTACAGCTCAAGAATTAATAAGATTGCCAAATCTCTGCCAAAGGTAAAAGCATGGATTGAAGTCCCTGATGGAAATCAATCTAACTTTAGTCAATGCATCAATTATGAACGAATCTTAAAGGATTGCTCTCCAATGGATAGAATAACTAGAGATCCTGAAACTATCTATATGCTTTATACCGGGGGAACAACCGGAATGCCGAAAGGCGTGATGTATAAGCAAGGAGAATTTCTAGTATTTTTATTTAAAACACTAAAAGCGATGGGATACGACGTTCCAAAAGATCTCAATAATCTTCAGGAATCCATTGAAACCTCTAAGCTTAATAATCAATTTATTAAAAGCTTGGTTGGGTGCCCTTTGATGCATGGAACTGGGATGTGGTTAGGTGCGTTTCTTCCATTACTTTTAGGTGGAACAGTAATCACTACCCCCAATCTAAGCTTTGATCCTGATCAATTGTGGAGTCAGGTTCAAGATAAGAATATTACAAACATTGTTATTGTTGGGGATGCTTTTGCTAGGCCAATGCTTGATGCTTTAGATAGAGCAAAAGAAGCCGGCAATTCATACAATATAAGCTCTGTTCAAGCAATCATTTCAAGCGGGGTTATGTGGAGTGCGGAAGTAAAAAATGGCTTGCTAAAGCATCATGACATGAAATTAATGGACACCATGGGCTCAACCGAAGGCGGAATAGGCAGCTCAGTTACCACAAGAGACAATCCTTCAAAGACAGCAAAATTTTCGATAAATCCTGGTGTAATAGTCCTTGCTGATGACGGAGAAATATTAGAACCTGGATCAGATAAAATTGGTCTTCTTGGAACTTCAGGGCTTGTTCCTGTTGGGTACTACAAAGATGAAAAAAAGTCTGCTGAGACTTTTAAAGAAGTCAATGGAGTTAGGTATAGCTTTCCTGGAGACTATGCAAAGCTTGAAAGTGATGGAAGTATCACCCTTCTTGGTCGAGGAAGTAACTGCATTAACTCAGCAGGAGAAAAAATTTACCCTGAAGAAGTAGAAGAAGCATTGAAAAAAAATGGTAATGTTTTTGACTGTCTTGTTGTGGGATTGCCTGATAAAAGGTTTGGACAAAAGGTTGTTGCAGTTGTATCTACAGTGGATAATAAGATTGTTGAGGCAAATGGATTGATTGAGGATACTCGAAGTATTTTAGCCGCATACAAGTTACCCAAATCTATAATTTTTACAGATGAGGTACAAAGAGCGCCAAATGGGAAAGCCAACTACAAATGGGCTAAATCTTATGCCCAAGAGAACCTAGCAAAGGAAATTTAAAACATGCACAGATTTAAAAATAAAATTGTGGTGATAACTGGTGCAGGCTCAGGCATTGGAAGATCTACAGCCTTGAGACTCGACTCTGAAGGTGCAGATCTGCTGATTGTAGATAAGAGCCCAGATGATCTTGAAGCAACAAAAAATATGTTGAGTAACAATAACTCATCCGCGCATGTGCTGGATATCTCATCGATAAATAGCAGCAAGCAGTTTTTTGATGATTTAGAAGAAAAACACAAGAAGCTTGATGCACTAATTAATGTTGCCGGCATTCTTCGTTTTGATAATTCCCATGAAGTTGAATTAGAAAATTGGAATCAAATTCTAAACATCAATTTAACTGGAACTTTTTTTATGTGCAAACATGCGCTGCCTCTATTACTAAAATCTAAGGGCGCCATTGTAAATGTGTCTTCTACCGCAGCATTGGGCGCTCATGCATGGACGGCTGCATATAGCGCTTCAAAAGGAGGGATAAGCGCTTTTTCAAAAACACTTGCTGTCGAATATGGAATGGAGGGATTAAATATTAATTGTGTATGTCCTGCATCAATTGAAACACCCATGTCATCTAATCCGGTAATGCCCAAAAATATTGATACTAGATTGTTAAAGAAAATTATGCCTCTCGATGGTGTAAATAGGTCACCAGATGATATAGCAAGCACTATTGCTTTTTTAGCATCAGATGATGCGATACATATTAATGGGATTGATTTGAGAGTTGATGGAGGTTTGCTTACTTAAAAATGAGGCTCTTAGCAATTCTGATTCTAGCTTCTTCATTAAATTTAGGAGCTTCTTTTTATAATTCAAAAGCGATAGTCCATCCTGAAGTTGGTAAAAATGGCATGGTGGTTTCTCAGCATTATCTTGGTACAAATGTTGGCCATGCAATCCTTGCGGAAGGCGGTAACGCCTATGATGCATCTATTGCAGTTGCCTTTGCTTTGGCAGTTGTCTTGCCAAGAGCTGGCAATATAGGTGGTGGTGGATTTATGGTCATGTTCGATGCAGATTCAAAAGAAAGCTACAGCATTGATTATAGAGAAACAGCTCCTGAAGCAGCAACCAAGGATATGTTTCTTGCATTAGATGGATCGGTAGATAGAAATAGAGCTACGCAAGGGATCCTATCTATTGGAGTTCCCGGAACAGTTTATGGGATGTGGGAAGTCCACAAAAAATTTGGCAGCATGCCGTGGTCTAAATTACTAGCTCCAGCAATAAAATTAGCTGAAGAGGGCTTCCTTGTATCTCCATTTATGGCTGATGCACTTAATAAGCGATACAAAAAACTTGGAAAATATAAAAATTTTAAAAATATATTTTACTCAAATTATCCGGTACAAATGAATCAAAAACTCATGCAACCCGATTTGGCTAACACCTTAAAAATAATTTCTGCTGCTGGTGTTAAAGGCTTTTATGAAGGTGAGTTAGCTTTGAAGATTGATACTTTCATGAGAGAGAATGGCGGATTAATTACCAAGAAAGATTTAAAAAATTATCGTCCCATCTGGCGAGACACTCTTCATGGTAATTTTAAGGATTACGAGATAATCACAATGGGGCCACCCTCCTCTGGTGGTGTCCATATTATTCAAATGTTAAATATCTTAGAAAATTTTGACTTAGATATGATGGGGCATAACTCGCCAACATATACAGCATTACTCACAGAATCAATGAAGTATGCATATGCTGATAGATCAAAATACTTGGGTGATCCTCAATTTTATGATGTTCCGGTTGAGTTGCTGACTAGCAAAGAATATGCAAAAAAAATATATAATAAAATTAACCTTAATTCGATTACGCCGTCTGAAAAAATTCTTCCAGGGTCAGCATTAGAAAAAGAGAGCCTAGATACTACCCACTTCTCTATTGCTGATAAAAATGGAAACATTGTTTCAAACACCTACACATTAAATTCAGGCTTTGGATCTGGTGTCGTGGTTGATGGAACTGGAATTTTAATGAACAACGAGATGGATGACTTTGTTTCAGCCCCTGGAGTGCCCAATCAATTTGGATTGATTGGAGGAGAAGCAAATAAAATTGAACCATACAAGAGACCGTTAAGCTCTATGACACCAACCATAGTTCTTCAGGATGATAAGCCTGTTTATGCAACTGGGTCGCCTGGTGGCTCTAGGATTATTACAACCGTTCTTCAATTTTTACTAAATACTCTTGTGTTTAAAATGGAAATCTCCGATGCAACCGTTGCTCCTAGAATACATCACCAATGGAAACCAGATGTTCTCATGCTAGAAACAGGCTTTGATATTCAACATGCTAGAAAAATTGAATCTTTCGGCCAAAAGATTTATATGTCTGGACCTGGAACAGCATTAGAAAGTATAGAAATAAAAAATGACTTGTTTTATGGTTTTGGAGATACAAGACGTCCTGATTCCAGTGCCAAAGGACTTTGATTGATGCTGGATAAACTTTTAATAATTACCCTTTATGCTATACCAACGGTCGGTCTATTGATCGTATGCTTTTTAATTTCTCGCAAAAAATAACTAATCGATAGTGGAATTGATTTTAACTAATTTGTTATTGATTGCGCTGGGCGGTAGTCTTGGAAGTTTTGCTTCTATGTTAATTTACAGACTCCCATTGGAAGATGGTGCAATTGGTATCTTGAGACCTCGATCATTTTGTCCAGCATGTAAAAATAAACTAACCATGCTTCAGCTGATACCTTTTGTAGGATATGTATATTCCCAAGGGATATGTCAGGCATGCAATGCAAGGATCAGCCCTAGCTACTTAATTAATGAAATATTAATTACTGGATTCGTTTTATTTATATTTTATAAAATGCAATTAAACGATCCTATAGCATGGGCAGCTGTCTTGATACTAATGTGCTTATACATTCAATCAATGATAGATTTTAAAACCATGCATTTATTTCAACCTCTTAGCATCCTTTTAGCTGTCTCTGGATTAATCCTGAATATCTCAACTGGTTTTTTTACAATTCCGCTAGACTCTTTGCTTGGATTAATTTTTGGCTATGGATTATTATTCTGCATTAATGAAGTCTATAAGATAATTAGATCTAGAGATGGAATTGGATCTGGTGATTTCTTATTACTGGGAGGTATAGGGTCTATTTTTGGCGCCTCAGCAATTGGGCCAATTCTCCTAATTGGATCATGTATTACTTTATTACTATACTCTGTCAGCAAAGATAAAGATCAGGAGCTTCCGCTAGGTTTTGGCTTGGGTATTGGAGCCATATTTTATTGCTTATTATTTTTATATATCCAAATAGCATAAAAAATACAGCAATTGAATAACATGCATTGAATATGAACTTTCTTTGAATATGTTTGTCATATAATCAAGTTGGTTAAATTTTCCTCTAAAATTTTCCCTAAAACCAATTAGAGCGGGTTGGCCATACCCGCTCGCTCCTTTTAATCAGCAACTTACTGAAGACTTGGATTAGTGTTTATGCTTTGAATCTCTAGAATAATCCTCTCCCAAATGAGCCACTCTTCTGCATTAAGGTTTGCTGCATGTTCTGCTGCCCTCAACATAGCTATTGATTCTGCATCATCACCATACTGAGAAATAAGATCCATGGCTATTTGATGATTGGAGGTTTTTGAACTCATTTAAAGAACTATTTGTAGTTATATTTCCTTCACAAGGCTTATCAGAAAGGGTATTTTAAGCATATCAGATAATATGTAAAAATTTAATGAACGTTTACTGGTTTCAAGATTCTAAAATTGGACACCTCAAGCAGGTACAAGCCCTTTTAGATCAGCTAAAAAAAGAGATGAAATTCTCACTATTTATCATTAATTTATCTCATCAAAAAGATTTATCACAGCTGCTTCATGATCAACATCAATTTAATGCTTCTACAATGCTAATAGGCGCTGGCCATGATGTATATTCGGGAATTCTTCGTGCAAAAAAATACTTAGAAAAACTTATTAATGAAGATATATTTTCAATAGCTGTGCTTCGTCCTAGTTATAAATTAAGTTCCTTTGATTTAGTTATTGCTCCAGAGCATGATTTTCGCAAAAGACGTTTTCCTAAAAATGTTATTTCATTTCAAGGCTCTTTAGCTGCTACATCTCAAGAAACCATTGATGAGGGCAAAGCACTAATAGCCATAGGAGGACTAAGCAAGCATTATAAATTTGATCAAGAGATTTTAATGAAGCAAATTCATTATATTTTAAGCATGCATCCAAAGCATGAATTTAAAATTTTTAACTCTCGTAGAACTCCAAAAGAGCTTAACCTTAAATTAACGGATAATCTTGGCAATTATCAAAATGCAAAATTAGTCCACTTCAATTCATCTGCGCCTAATCTGTTTGAAGATTGCCTAAAAGAATCAGCTTTAAAATTCGTCACTCCTGATAGTACAAATCTTGTCTTTGAGTCTCTTTCTACTCAAGGTCAAACCTATTTAGTACAAATAGAAGATCCAAGCTACAGACGAATCTTTGGAGCTAAAAAAATTAGAGATTCCATGAACGAACTAGTCTTGTCTAAGCGAGTTGGCGTAGTCAGCATATTAAATAAAAAGGGAAACGTTTGCATTTCAAAGCTTGAGAGACCATCTTTGCATTTTGAGCCATTGGCAGAGGTTGAAAAAGTAGCCTTTTCAATTATGAAATTTATGGATCAACAAAAATGAAAATTGCTCATCTAGTATCGAGCCAAATCTTTGCAGGAATCGAGCAACATGTTTATGAGCTATCAGCATTTATGTCTGATGTGTCCGAACAAGTAATAATCTGCGATGAATCTATTCGCCATCATATGAGGGAAATAGAAACCAAGTCATTGAATATTGGTTCAAGATATTCTCTTTACAACACTTACAAACTTATTAAATTTTTGCGTCAAAATGATATCTCTATTTTGCATTGTCATGGTGCAAAAGCTAGCACTATAGGTAAAGGAATAAAAATTTTTAGCAATATTAAAGTTGTTTCGACAATACATGGTCATAAAAAAAATAATCATGCTTTTGCTAAACTGGATGCTGTGGTAGGTGTTAATAAAGTGCTTATTAAAAATATACCTGGAAGTACTTATATACCTAATTGGTTCAATCCATCGCATCTTGGCACTTCATCTTCAAGGACTGGGCCCATCATTGCTATAGGTAGACTTGAAAAAGTTAAAGGCTTTGATCTGCTTATCAAAAGCTGGGTTAATCTCAATGAACAACTAGAAATCATAGGCTCTGGTCCAGAAGAAGAAAACCTTAATCAGCTCATTCATAAATTAAAACTTTCAGATCGCATTAACCTAGCAACAAATTGTGATTACCACTCCATTGAAGATAAATATAAAACTGCCCGAGGGCTGATTGTATCTAGTCATAGAGAAGGTGGTCCAAGGGTTGTGTTGGAGGCCATTAATCATGAGATACCAGTCTTGGGATCAAAAGTTGGAATCATTCCTGATTTAATTCCAAAGGAATGCCTATCAATTCCTGGAAATCAAGAGAGCTTGCAAACACTGCTCGAAGAAATGGTACCTTTGTTAGGTCAATTAAATATGAAGGGTATTAAAGAAGCCTTGGTTGAAAATTACTCAATATCAAGCGCAGCAAAAAAAACAAAAGAACTTTATGAGAATTTGCTTAAAGCCTCCTCATAAACATTCAACGTAGCGTTAGCCAAAAATTCTTTTGTAAACTGCTCGGGTATGCTTTGAGGTGGAGAGCTCTGCAAGACTTGATCGATTTTTTGAGCAAGCATGTCAACGTTTCCATACTCAACCAAACCAGCTGGATTAATTGAGTGAATAGATTCTTGCACCCCGCCCCTATCCCAGCCCATCACATGACTACCACAGGCAGCAGCTTCAATGATTGTTCTACCAAATGGCTCAGGTTTAGAAGATAAATTCATGACAATGTCTGAGATTTTATAAACTGCAGCAATATCTGATCTTGCTCCACAAAAAGTTATATGATCAGCAAGTTTTTTTTCATTAATCTTTTTATTTAGTGAATTGAAATAACTGCTTTTATTGCTTGCAACTGGGCCAGGAATAATTCCATGAAATCTTGAGCTATCCAAATGAGAAATAAGATCAATAAAGCTTTCTATGCCTTTCCAACTTGTGACCCTGCCAGGTAGGCAGAGAATAATTTTATTTTTAGTTTGAGGAAATTCTTTAAACCAGGCTTCTTTCCATTCTTTGCTTAAAGATGTTTGATTGAACTCCTGCAAATCGCATCCTCGATAAATCAAATGCACTTTAGATTCATTCACGTCATAGTTTTTTAGAACATAGTCTTGAACAGTTTTTGAGATAGCGATAATTTCATCAGCATAGGACATAGATTTGCTATAAAAAGGTTTGCTGTATAAACCATGAAATGTAGAGATAATAATAGGTTTTTTACCTGTAAAATTTTTTAATGCAAAGTAATTGATCCATGCAGGAAACCTTGATCTGACATGAACTATATCGGGCTGAAAATCTTGATAAATTTTTTTTAAGTTGCTGATTTGAGATAAAGCTTTAAGGTTTTTTTTCGCTATGGGAAGTTCGAAATGTTTAGCGCCATGATCGCTAAGCAAGCCTACAAGCTGTCCTCCTGATGAGATCACTGCAGAATCATGACCAAGCTTTGCAAGATATTCAGAAAGGTCGATGGTGCCCCGTTCAACGCCACCGACTTTTAGCTCGGGAAGCAATTGAATAATTTTCATATTTTATTCGTATCGGAGGGCTACAGCTGGTTCCAATTGAGCTGCCTTTCTTGCAGGCCAAATACCAAAAAATAATCCCACGAATGCTGAAAACATCACCGAGCCAAAAATTGCTGTAAGAGGAATAGTAAAAACCCAATCTTGAAAGACTGTTACCAAGAAATACAAACAAGATCCAAAAATAACACCAATGATGCCACCAATAATACAAAGCGTTATAGCCTCAATTATAAATTGCAGGAGAATGGCCTTATGAGTAGCGCCGAGAGCTTTTCTTAAGCCAATCTCTCTTGTTCTTTCAGTCACAGATACAAGCATAATATTCATCACACCAATGCCTCCAACCATAAGACTGATGCCAGCGATTCCAATTAAAAGAGTTGTAAAAATTGCTGTTGCTTGTCTCTGTAAATCAGTGAATTGAGCCCAATCATTAATCCTAAAATTATTTTCTTCTCCTGGCCCAATATCATGCTCCCTTCGAAGAACTCTTTCAATTGAGATCATAGCTTCTTCAGGAGTGTATGTATTTGGAACTTCTACTCGAATGGCATCTACCCTATCTCGACCAAATACTCTATCGGATGCAGTCAATAAAGGTATATAAATTTGCTCATCTGGATTAGACCAACCTGATGATCCCTCGGATGCAACAACACCTATAACTTTAAAAGTTACTCCACCTAGCTCAATGTCTTTTCCAATTAATGCTTTGGATGAAGTCTTTAGTTCGGTACCAACGCTTGAGCCCAAAACTGCATATCGCTTTCTTGCAAGATCGTCTCTTTCAGTAAAAAATTCTCCTCCATCAATTTCATAGCCTTGAATGCTTAAATAATCATATCTAGCACCTATGACTTGGGTACTAATACTTTCATTTTCAAATTTAAGTGATTGGCTGCCTCGAATTTCTGGCGCCACCCTCCATTGAATTTCTTTATCTTTCATCAACGCATCAGCATCGGAGATTGATAATGGTGTGGTGCTAATGTTCTGGCTTCCGCGCCCTCTTGATGGGTAGACAACTAATGTTCTGGCTGATGAATTAGTGATAGAATCATCAATTGCTCTTTGCGCGCTGGAGCCAATACCCACCATTGCAATAACAGACGCGGTCCCAATCACTATAGCTATAGTGGTCAGCAGTGATCTCAGCAAATTTGCTTTGATTGAATCAAGTGCAGTGTTGATAGATTCTTGTAATATCATATGTTAACCAAATCTACTTTTTATTCTTTCAGAAAATCTTTGCTGATATTTGATTAGTCCCTCGCTAGGTAGAACATATACCACCTCGCTTGAATTAATTCCCTCCCTGACCTCAACAAAATTCAAGTCAGTTTTTCCAACTTTAACCCAAACCGGCTTTGCGCCCTTCTTGGTTTGCTTCAGAACGATAAAGGCATCAAAATTTTCACCTGGAACTTTTTTTGCTAAGAAATCATTTAATTCATTTTCTTCAATCCCAAGTAATTGCGCCACCGAAACAACATCTTTTCTTGTTCTAAGTGATGCAGCCGGCAAGGCCAATGCAACTTCTTCATTAAGTATTTCAATTTCAACATCAGTATTCATGCCAATGAGTAATAAATTATCTTTATTTTCTATATCTATTAATACTGGAAAAGTTGTCACATTCTGATCAATTTTAGACATGGGTTCGATTTTAGATACCACGCCTACAAATTTTTTATCCCTGTAAGCCGAAACCTTTAATGTCACCTCTTGACCAAGACTGATCTTCCCAATATCGATTTCATCAATTAATGCTCTGACTCTAACTTTGTTTAAATCAGCCATCTCCATCAATAAAGTTCCCCCACCCACGGCCGATGTTGGAGAGGTAATAACTTGGCCGACTTCTGCAGGCCTACTTATTACAGTCCCAGCGATTGGAGATCGAACGCTTGTATCATCTAGAGCTATTCGAGCATTTTCTAAAAATACTTCCGCTCTTACAAGTTGAGCTCTTGCTGAAGAGAAGGATTCCTGAGCATCCTCAAATGATTTATCAGAAATATTACCTTCATCATGCAGTCTTTTTGATCGTTCAAATTGATTTTTAGCATTGCTTAGACGCACTTTAGCAACCTCTAAATCTGCATTGGCTTGAGCTAATGTATTTGTTGGTGTTCTTTGATCTATTCTTGCTAGAACAACGCCCGCATCTACATAATCTCCGATCTCAGCCCCTAAAAAAAGAATTTGCCCAGATGCCTTTGACTTAATCTCAATGGAAGAAATAGCCTCAACGGTTCCGGAAGCCTCAACAGTAAGCTCTAATTGCTGAGATCCTGCTTCTTTTAAAGCATAGAATTTAAATTCTTCTTCCTTTTTACTCCCACCACAACCGACAATCAATGCAGCAGCAAAAAAAATGCTTAAGGTTTTAAATAAAAGTTGATTCATAATTAGTCCTTGGTTATATCTGATTCTATCAAGCCATCTTTAATAAATATTGTTCTTTGAGCTTCATCAGCTACCTCATTCTCATGGGTTATTAAGATAATCGTTTGGCCTTGTTGATGCAAGTTGTGAAAAAGCTGCATGACATCATGCCCGGTTTGGCTATCTAAATTACCAGTAGGTTCATCGGCAAATAGGATAGCAGGATTATTTACGAGGGCTCTAGCTATGGCAACTCTTTGTTGTTGCCCTCCAGATAGCTCTGATGGTTGATGATCCATTCTTGATTCGAGTCCCACTTGAATTAAAGCATCACTAGCTCTTTTGAACTGATCCTCCTTGTCTACTCCTGCATATTTTAAAGGCAACATAACATTATCCAGTGCACTATTTCGTGCTAATAGATGAAAATTTTGAAATACAAATCCAATTTCTTTATTTCTAATTCCCGCAAGCTCATCACCTTCTAGAGTGCTAACCTCTTTTTGATTTAAGTGATAGGTTCCTCCAGTGGGGCTATCAAGGCATCCTATGATATTCATTAATGTTGACTTTCCAGAACCAGAGGGACCCATGATGGCAATAAATTCGCCCTGCTTAATATCAAAGCTAATTCCTCTTAATGCCTCTACTGTTTGAGTTCCCAGAGAGTAATGCTTGGTTATATTTTTAACTTCAATGATGTTCATATTTTTTTGCATAAAAATACAGGTATTTCTCTGGATGTATTATTTTGATAAGTCTCATAGTCAGGGTAGAAACTACAGATTAGAGGCCACAACTCATCTTTTTTCTCTTTAGACACTTCTTCTGCAAGATAGTTCCCATGTCCAGATATAGTAGAAATCTTTACCTTTGGATGTGCTTTAACATTATAGTACCAATTTGGGTTTTTTGGCATTCCACCCAGTGAGGCAACCAATATTGGCATGCCATCTTGATGAACATAAATTAAGGGGATATTTCTTACTTTATTTGACTTTGCACCTCTAGTTTCTACTACCATAATTGGATAGCCCCCTGGCCACTTATTCCATATCTTGCCATTAGATAATAAAAAAATACTCGCTTGAAATTTAGCAAAATACTTAATTATTCGTTTGGCTGTTTTTGCCTGCTTAAGGGTATATTTTTCAGTTGTCATAATGCACTCAGAGATATTACTCGAAGGCTGCAATGTTGGTTTGAAGATTGCCTAAAATCAAAGCATGAATATCATGAGTGCCCTCATACGTATTTACAGCCTCTAAATTCATCGAGTGTCTTACCACATGATATTCGTCTATCACACCGTTTCCACCATGCATATCACGAGCCATCCTAGCAACTTCCAGGGCTTTGCCACAATTATTACGCTTAATCAAAGAAATCATTTCAGGGATAAACTGATCTTCATCAATCAATCGGCCAACCCGCAAAGCAGCCTGTAGACCCAATGCAATTTCTGTCTGCATGTCTGCTAATTTTTTTTGCACCAATTGTTTGGCAGCAAGAGGTGTTCCAAACTGGGTTCTGTCTAGAGTGTATTGTCGTGCAGCATGCCAGCAGAATTCAGCTGAGCCCATCACTCCCCAAGCAATACCATATCTTGCCATATTCAAACAAGAAAAAGGACCTCTAAAACTTTGAGCCAATGGCAAAACATGATCATCAGGAATAAAAACATCTGCCATAAAAATTTGACCAGTGATTGATGCTCTCAGAGCAAACTTGCCTTGTAAGACCTTGGTATCTAGACCTTTAAAATCTTTTCGTGCTACAAAACCCCTTAAGACGCCCTGCTCATCTTTTGCCCATATTACAAACACATCAGCAATAGGTGCATTGGTTATCCAAGTCTTAGATCCATTGAGCTTATAACCGCCTTCAACTTTTTTTGCATTTGAGCTCATGCTGCCAGGATCAGAGCCAGCATCAGGCTCAGTCAGACCAAAACATCCAATTAAATTTCCAGTTGCCATCTGAGGCAAAAATTCTTCTTTCTGCTCTTCTGAGCCAAACTGATAAATAGCATACATTGCTAGTGAAGACTGGACGCTAAATGCAGATCGATAGCTTGAGTCAATTCGTTCAATTTCTCGAGTAATCAAACCATATGATACATAACCAACACCGGCACATCCGTAACCTTTGATTGAGGCACCAAGGATGCCCAACTCACCCATTTCCTTGTAGATCTCAGGATGAAACGTCTCGTTTCTATTAGCATCTAAAATACGAGGCATTAAAGATTTATTACAATACTCGCGGACATTATCACGAATCATCCTTTCTTCTTCAGTGAGTTGGCTATCAAGCCTTAATATATCTTCCCAGTTATTATCCATAATTTTTGCAAAAAAAAGCCTCGGGTAATACCGAGGCTTTAATTATATTCTATTATTAGAATTTATAATGTAAATCCAACCCTATGGTCCGAGGGGCGTTAAAATAACTCAAAGTCAACTGACCAAAACCTGGTCCAAATGGAATAGCACTCATACGGTGATGCTTATTAGCTAAATTCTTAATCCAAAAATTTAACTGCAAGTTATCCATTGGCTCAGTTAAAAGCCTGAAGTCAGTTGTGCCTCTTGAATCAAGGTTGGTTAAAGCAGCTCTTGGGTCATCAGAGTTATATGGAAAAGTGGGGTGCTCACCTATTCTGCTATGATCCAAGCGCATACGATACTTACCATAATCTTTTTCTAAAGAAAGATATAAAGTTTCTTTTGGTGTGTATGGTACCTGCTCAAGAAGAAATCCATCACTTGCAACTTTATTACCGGTGAATTCAGAATCTAAAGTACTAATATTAACCATTAACCTAGTTGAATCATTAATAAGAGTTGTGGTTTCAATCTCAAGACCAGAAATATCTGCAGAATTGTTAATAACCTCTGAGGCTGCTGCTGCATTTGCAGTAAAGTATGAAATTTGCATGTCTTCATGCTCGTTATCAAAATAAGCAACATTTACCATCATTCTGTTATCCAAATACTTGCCCTTTAGACCAAACTCAGTTGATGTAATGGTTTCAGGAGCATATGGCGTAGCTGCATCAAATGGATTGGAACTTTCAGCATTAAAACCACCAGCCTTGAATCCATCAGCAACTTTAAAGTATAAATTGGTATTTTCACTGTAATCGTGAGAGAGGATAAAAGTTCCGGTGGTATCATCAAAACTACCACTTCCGTTAGCAGAAATTATACCTACATATTCTTTAAATCCAGTCTTATCCTCTTCAGTTTTTCGGGCACCAAGAGTTAAGTCCCACTTCTCAGCAAGAGCCCATGTAATTTGACCAAAGAATGCTTCAGAGTCTCCACTACCTGAATAATTTTGTGCAAAAACTGAGCCTCCCCCAAAGAAAGATTGAGGATTAGATGTGAAGGCATCATCTTTTAAGCTGTAATATCCAAAAACATACTCCATGTTGTCTGTAGCACCACTTAATTGGATCTCAAGGGATTCTGCATCATAGCTAGTATGTCTTTCCGTATCAGCAATAGGGAACGGTCCGCCATCCAGATCAAGCCGATCATCCCATTGAGTTTCACGCTTGGCCCAAATAACTTTCAATTGTCCTATATTCATATCACGGGAAATTGTAAAACTGGTTCCCTGAACAACTGAAAGTTCATATGTAGGAGTATCTATATGAGCAACTCCCTGGCGTGAATCATTCTTATAAAGCTCAATTGGCCATAATTTCAAACCACCTGTTAGAGCAGATGCGCCAACACCAAATGCTGAGCTCCAATTTGGTATTGTATTAGTCAACTGAGCAAAGGGAGGAATGTTGTCTTGATCAGTTTCATCTAATGTGAGGTTAAAACTAGTCTTATCACCTTCGTAAGCGACAGTAAACTTGTAGCCTTTTGAGTCAATGGTATCTAGGGAAAGATGATCAGCAACTGTGTTTGGGACTACGCCTTGAGCTGCTTGATAAGGAGCGGCAGCATTGTTTACGTATCCATCTCTTTTCTTTGAATTTAAGATAACTTTAGTAAAGATATTCTCTCCAATCTCATAGTCTGCTATGAGTTGACTTTGTCTTAGACCAAAATTGCCAACAGTAACTTTTGCGGACATTCCTTCACCTGAAGGTTTTTTACTGATTAAATTAATTGCCCCACCAAGAGTATTTCTTCCATACAGGGTTCCTTGAGGCCCTCTTAGGATCTCAACTCTTTCTAAGTCCACAATATCAAAGATAGATCCTTGCCCTTTTCCTAGGTACACGCCATCCAAATACATCCCTACAGTGGGTTCCCATGTAATTGCTGGATTAATTGTTACCCCTCCGCGAATAGCAATAGTAGCCGCTGTATTATTTGAGGGAGTATTAATAATATGAACATTGGGTGCCATTCCAGCCAAATCCACAACATTAGCAAGATCTAAATCATCAATTGTAGACTCAGTAATTGCAGTGATAGCTATTGGTGTTTCCTGAAGATTTTCCTCTTTCTTTTGAGCCGTTACAACAACCTCTTCAAGAACTCCAGCAGACTGAGCATTAATATTAAGCGCAAAAGCCAAAGGCAGCACCATAAAAATGTATCTTAAATTACTCATAAATTTCCCCATATAAAAATTATTAGTTAATACAACCGCAATTATTACAAAAAAGCACTAAATTTGCATCTTTGATGAATTTTTATGTAAAAAAAACTTGCAAAAAACATCAAACTCAGCCGATCCCTTCAACTCGAATAATCCCAAATCTTGGCGATGAATATTTAATATTTTCAGCTTCAAGAGATTTAGAAACAATATCAATCATTTTGCTGCTGTTGCCACAGATAATGATTAATGGCAGTAAGTTCTGATATTGATATATAAAATTAATGGTTTCTGATTCAACGTCAGTGTGTTTGACTCCATGCAGATCTAGATGAGTTATTCCCCTTTCCTCAAAAGTATTCATAAGTTCTTAAGGGTCTATATAAAGACTTTTAAATCAATTAATCAAGATTAGTATCAACAGTCATTACATCCATTCTTCTGGCATTGTGGTGGTTGTAATCATAAACAATTTCACTACCAAGACTAAGATTGGGAAATCTTTTGAATAGCTCTTTTAGCATAACCTCGGTTTGAGATCGTACTAATGTTACTCCAATACAATAATGAGGCCCCTGCCCAAAAGATATGCTTTTATCATGATCTCTTTGAATATCAAACTTTCTTGGATCATTGTAGATCGATGCATCCATGCCAGCCGTACTGGTAATAAGTTGAACCATTTGACCTTTTTTTACAAGATTACCATTGATTTCTAGGTCTTCTGAGGCGTACCTAGCCAAGCCAGTTTTTCCGGATGATTCATACCTTAGAGTTTCAGAAATAGCTCCCTGTACAAGGCTGGGATCAGCTTTCAGTAACTCAAATTGATCGGGATGTTGGAGAAGATTTTTAATTAAATAGCTATGAAGGTCTACCGCTGTATCTGAGCCTGCCCCAAGAACTGCACCAACTAGTGCGCACATTTCTAAATTAGAAAGCTTAGATCCCTCATCCTCAGCAAGAATAAGGGTTGATAAAAAATCATCGCCGGGGCTGGCTCTTCTCTCATCGATTAGTTCATTGAGCAGCGCTAAACCCTCCGGCACTCCTTGAATGGCCTCTTTCCTCTCTTCTGGAGTTAACATCGGATTAATGCCTCTCACAACTCCATAAGCCAAAGAATCAAAGATAGGAAATTTGTCTCTAGGAATTCCTACTAAACTTGCTATAGCTTGGGTTGGAATGATTTCTGCAATTTCTGCGGCGAAGTTAAATGACGTAGGTGTACCTATTTCATCAAAACGTTCTTTAACTAAAACCGAAAAGCGTTCTTTCATTTTTTCCATGATTCTAGGAGAAAATGCAGGAAGGGCTAATTTTCTTAGTCTTAAATGATTTTTTCTATCAAGAAAAAATAAATTATTGTTCATGAGTTTTTCAAAAGCATCCATGTCTTCAATAGATTTTTTTGGAGGCGCATGTTCCCAGAGATTAAAATCAGTTGAAAGCCTTGTATCCAATAAACAATTAATTATGTTTGCATGCCCTGTGACCAACCATGCTTGCCAAGCATCGAAGCGAGAAATAGGAAACTCTGCAGAGAGTTTTTCTAAAGTAGGCACCGGGTCATGAATAAATTCTTTCGACGACGGATTAAAAAAATGATCAACAGTTTGAACGCTCATCTTACTCTTTGCTTAAAAAATATTAGGGTTTGGTAAATCACTGCGAGCAATAATGGATTCAACTCTATCCTTAAAGGCTTGTTCACTTTTTTCATTGATAGGATTAATCCAATACTTCTCCTCTTGAATTTGAGATAGACAAAATGAAGCAACTTCCTCCGGCTCAGTGGTTTCCATTTCAATTCCCATAGAGCTCATCATTTCCAGCATATCCTCTACAGAAGATATTGGGTGCTCAGGTGCATTTGCATCTCTAGCTAATTCCTCAGGACGGTTGCGTTCAGCAGAAAATAGCTTAGTCCTTACAGTATGTGGACCTGGAAAGAGAATCGAGACTTTAACATTGGCATTGGCCTGCTCAAGTTGAAGCTTCAATACCTCTGTAATGCTTGAGACTGAAGCCTTGGATGATGTGTAGATAGGAGTAGAAGGTAAATTAATAAATGCTCCATTACCAGAGCATGTATTAATAACTCTGGATTCTTCTCCATGAGCTAACATAGTTGGAACGAATGCTTGGATGCCATGCAGCACTCCCATAACATTGACTCCGTATGCCCATTGCCAATCATTGGGTTTGGTCTCCCATATAGGTAATAATTCTGCAGGCGCAACTCCAGCATTATTAAAAAGTAGATGTACAGGGCCTAGCTCAGATTTACACCAAGCAGCAAGCTCTTGCATAGACTCAATATTAGAAACGTCAGCAACTTTACAAGTTACATCGAGGGATTGACTAGCAAGCATTGATGTCGAGCTTTCAAGACTTTCTTTTTCAATATCTGTTAAAACAACCTTTGCACCTTGCTTAGCTAAAGCTTCTCCAATAGCGAAACCCACACCTGATGCTCCTCCAGTGACAACTGCTAACTTGCCATTAAAATCTTTCATGATGAATCCTTATACAGAATCGTATCTTGAATGCATAAAGGGTACATATGACATGGCATCCACTTCTTCCATGACAGATGCATTAGAAGAGGAAGTACCTTCTTCCCAAACCAAAGAAACCATTTCTTTGACTGGAAGGTCAACAACCGGATCTACAGGTGATTCCCTGAGTATGATCTCGCCATCAAGTTTTATGTGGACAGATTGAGTTCTATGCATATTGATCTTCACCAATAAAGGATTTTGATCAACCGCTTTCTGTTGCTCGCATGAAGGAAATACCTTGAAGCAATATACATCATCGGTGAATGATGAGGTTTCTAAAGACTCAGCAGTCTTACCTCTAAGCTCAAGATAAGTAATTCCGTGCCTAGTGACCGTTGCTACACACTCATCTCCGTCTTTGGATGCTGTTACATCTGCTATTTTCTTTGGTTCGCCATATGTCTCTCTTCCACCAACAACCACTCCCTCTGTTTCCATAGGCATGGTAATTTCGTAGATTCCTTCTTTGCCTTTGTACATGCAATTCACACCAAAGGTAGCAGCACCAAAATCCATGCCACCATTTAAATCAACAAATACGCGAGAAATAACAATTCTTACCATTGGATCTGCATGTGGCTCTAATGGAGCCGGAATCAATTGCTCGATAAGTCCTGGTTCAGTTTTATACCAAGCTTTAATAGCATGCATGTTTGCATCAAAAAACTCTAAGTTATTCTCAGCAGCCTCTACTAACTGCTCAGGCGTTTTAACAAATCTAAGTTGTGACATAATTTCTATCCCTCTGTTTTTTTCATCATACAGTTTCTAAAATACATTTAACAATAATATAACTCGTAATTAAATATGATGCATTTTTAAAAAAATATGTTGATTCAGGTAATTAATAATGAAATCATGATCGTTATCTATTTTATTGAATGGCTTTTTGACAATATAATTCATTGAAGTCATTTCATTCAACAAGGAAGCAAAAATGCCAAAACAAGAATTTCCATTTCCAATGCCAAACGGATGGTTCTGTATAACTAGAAGTCATGAATTAAAAACTGGAGAGGTTCTATCTCTGAAATTCTGTGAAAAAGAGGTGGTTGCCTTTAGAACTGAAAACGGTACACCTACTGTATTGGATGCATTTTGCCCTCACTTAGGAGCTCATTTGGGCGAAGGTGGTTGTGTGAAAGGTGAAACCATTGAATGTCCATTTCACGCGTGGAGATGGAATGTTGATGGAACCTGCGCAGAAATCCCTTATGCCAAAAATTTCCCCCCAAAAGCGAAGGAAACTAAAATCTTTAATTACCCTGTGGTTGAGGTCAATGGATTTATTTGGGCATGGCATCACCTACACAAGGAAGAGCCAGCCTGGGAAGTTCCTGCGATAGAGGGCTTTAATGGTGACGATGAAAAGTGGGGGAAAGTGCATCATTATGAATATAATATCAACACTGTTTTACAGGAAATTGCCGAGAATGATGTTGATCAAGCCCATTTTCCTAAAGTTCATGGATCCCCAAGCCTGCCTGAAACAGAAGCAATTACTGATGGAATATATAGAAAAACAATTGCAGAAACATTAATGGATCCAAGCAATGATAGTGTTTCAGAAGAACACAAAGTTAAAGATCATGGAATGTTCACAACAACTTTTACTAGGGAGTCATGGGGCCTTGGAACAGTGGGTCTAAAAATGGTTAATCTGCCTCCAAGTGGTGGAGAATTTATTATGATTAACGCTTCATGCCCAGTGGATAATTCTCATTCAATTCTTAGATGGTCAATGAGAGTTTCAAAAGATATTGAAGATGAGCTAGGAATGGCAATCATTGACGGGATAGCAAATGGAGTTTTGGATGACATGCCTATTTGGGATAACAAAAGCTATGTCGCTGATCCAATCCTATGCGATGGCGATGGACCCATAAATAAATTCCGTAAGTGGGTAAGTCAATTTTATTCAGAACCTAGACAAAACTGATCTTTGGCTAAAGTACATTTTTTTTACTCCACGATGAATGCAGGCAAGTCAACTGCTTTGCTGCAATCAAACTACAACTATCATGAAAGAGGCATGGAGACACTCTTATTCCTCCCAAAAATTGATGCTGATAGCAGCGATGGAAAGATTCATTCTAGAATCGGCTTAACTGCTAAGGCTCATTGTGTTGACTCGGATTTCAATTTCTTTAACTTCGTTTCTCAAGAAAACATTAAGAAACCTATTAGTTGTATTTTAATTGATGAGGTGCAGTTTCTTTCAAAAGCTCAAGTCAGGCAAATTTGTCAGGTAAGCGATGAGTTAAATATTCCTGCCATGTGCTATGGGATTAGAACTGATTTTCAAGGCAAGTTGTTTGATGGTAGCTCGGAATTACTTGCATTAGCAGACAATTTAATAGAATTAAAAACAGTCTGTGATTGTGGTCGAAAGGCAATCATGGTTGTTCGCTTGGATGAAGAAGGAAAAGTAGTTAAGGATGGAGATCAAATTAAAATCGGCGGTAATGACACCTATAAAGTATTTTGTAGAAAGCATTTTAGAGAACTAACACAATTAATCTAACGACCTCTTTCCTCTCTGAAATTGATGGAGGTATCTGTATGATGGATCATCAGCATTTGATGTTCCGATATTTGCACCTTCAATCATTGGATGTTTTAAGTTTACTTTTGTTGGGTCATTAACATAAGCCCAGTCAGCATCGACTGCTCTGCTTGAAAACTTCCAAACACCCTCACGCTTCTGGTACTCATCAAAATATCTTCCACCTATTAGCACATCAAAATTTCCAGAATCAGCCAAGACTTGATGAAAAGCAATAATATAAGTCTCTCCCTCTGCTTTCTCCCCCATTAGCTTAATATTATGAGTGGTAACATTATGATGCAAAATACCCATAGACTTTTGAATCTCCGGAAGCATATCAATAAATTCCATGGCCTTGCCTTTAAAAAATGATCCGTGATCATCGTAAGCATCTTCGTGATAAAGCTCACGCATTAATTCATGATCATGCCTATCAGCAGCTCTGCAATATAAATGCACTAAATCTCTAATCGATTCTTTATCAAGGATTTCTTGAATTTTGCTATCAATATCACTCATACTAATTACCTAAAGTTTGTTCTTTCCTTTAATATAAATGAAATTTTTCTTAATGAAAATTAACTAAATGAAGCAAAAAATTAAACATCCTCTATTAGCATCTCCTTCCTTCATAGGAAATCTAGAGTTAAAAAATAGGATGGTGATGGCTGCCATGGGCTCAAACTTTGCTTCAGAAGATGGCCATGCATCCGAACAGCTTGCAGCATATTATGAAGCAAGAGCTCGTGGCGGGGTTGGCTTGATTATTTTGGAAACTTCAGCCATTAGTTGGCCTGCAGGAGCATCCATGCCAAACATGATAGGTTTTTCAAAAGATGAGTTTATACCCTCCCTCCAATTGCTTACCGAGAGGATTCATCGGCACGGAGCGAAAATAGCTGCTCAACTTAATCACAGCGGAAAGATTGCTCAAGAAGATGTCATTGCGGGCAGATCCATCCCGGTGCCCTCAATCCCAAAATCATATCCGAGCGATATGTTTGGTTTGCTAACTCAAGATGAAATTATGAATTTTATCAAAGCAGGTGGGCCTGACGGTAAAGGGCCTCGCTATCATGAATTATCCGTTCTTGAGATCCAAGATGAGATACAGCACTTCGTTGAAGCAGCAAAACGAGCCAAAGCTGCAAATTTTGATGCGATTGAAATTCATGCAGGCCATGGCTATCTGATTTCAAGCTTCCTTTCTCCCGCTGTAAACAAGAGAACAGATGAGTATGGGGGGACGCCTGAGAAACGAGCAAAATTACTTGTGAAGATCATTTCTGAGATTAAAAAACAAATATCAGATTTTCCAATACTGGTTCGATTAGATGCGAATGAGTATCGTATCGATGATGGAATTACGCCAGATGATTTTTTAATTACAGCATCCTTAGCTCAAAAAGCTGGCGCTGATGCCATTGATGTAAGCGCCTATGGAAATACCAGTAAAGGGATTGCTTTCACTGAAGCGCCCCTAGTCCATGAACCAGGTGGATTCCTAAAATTTGTCAGGATGGCTAAAAAAGAACTGACCATACCAGTTATAGCAGTTGGCCGAATTGAAATTGATGTGGCAGAAAATGGATTAAAAAATAAAGAATTTGATTTTTTTGCAATGGGAAGAAAGTTATTGGCTGACCCTGAATTACCGAACAAAATTATTTCAGGACAAGAGCATCTAATCCGCCCTTGTATTTATTGTTACATTTGCGTCAGTCAAATTTTTATCAACAAACCCATGATGTGTGC
>Ga0255759_10001030_pt1 | contig 25137 bp, 18 predicted proteins | sample 101ome_20_FD_179959 | JGI IMG/M metagenome (GOLD analysis project Ga0255759, IMG submission 179959) | Coastal salt marsh microbial communities from the Groves Creek Marsh, Skidaway Island, Georgia - 101404AT metaG (version 2) | ecosystem: Environmental > Aquatic > Marine > Intertidal zone >...
AAGGCGACCCAGAAAACGACGCACCATCTGAAAGTTCAAGATTTGTTCAGCCATTTACACAGAAAATTGGTGCTTCTCCAATAGTTCGATTAAGAGTAGGCGATGTTATAAAGTCAAACTATTCTAGATTTGCATTAGCAAGAACTTTTGGCATTGGAGACGCGGGTGTTATAGCTAATCCAATTGGGTACGGAGGTGCAACTCTTCAGACTGCTTGGGATGGTTTTCTAGTGAAGATATTTAGAAAAATAAGAGATTTCGGAATTACTGCTTTCGGAGCAATTTTTGGATCTTATCAAGGACTAATACAAATCGCATCAGATGCCGTTGCAGGTGAAGATTTAGGTGGAGGAGGTTTTGGCAATGCTGCTGCAAATGCTGCCTTTGATTTGGCAGCAGAGGGATTGGCAGAAATTCTTGTAAACGGTTTTGCAAATCCAATTTTAGTTTCACAGACGATGGACAGACTTAGAGATCCTAACTTTTTTGATGCAAAAGGTTTTGAAAAAGGATTAAATCCATTTGTGTATTTAAACCCTAATATGATTGACGGTTATCATTCAGAGTCAGGAGAGAGAATATTTACCACTAAAAGAGTCTTGGCATCTATTAAAGGCGTCGTTGACGATGAAGGTATAATAGACAAAAATGGAAATAGACAGTTTAGAAAACTATATAAAGTAAAAATTGAAGATCGTTCTGATTCTGGCATATTCGAAAAAATTGTCTATGTTCCTCACAAAGACATCTGGAATGATCCTTCTGAGAGTTTTAGCAAGTCAATCATAGGTCTTGCTTTTGCAGGGGCCTCATCAGACATTGTCGGACTTCTTGAGTTGATATTATCTAGATCAAAACGAGGCGGGACAAGCTTAGGAACTGCTGCTACTGATGTTGTAGGAGAGCTATTTTCTTTATTTGCAGAAAATCCAGAATCTACATTCATGAGACCAGAAGTAAATCCTTATGTCAGAGCATTTCATTCTACGAGAGGACGAGGATTAGCAGGTGTCATCAAGGGGGCTACCTTTAATTGGCTAGATGATTTTCCTTGGGAGACAGATCATAATGCAAGAGCACCAATTGGCTGTAACATAAGCTTTAACTTTGACGTAATTCATGACATCCCACCAGGGCTTGATCATACAGGATACAACAGAGCACCTATTTACAACGTGGGTGAAGTTATGAGATCAGTCGCAGGAGACGTGTATGGAGAAAAATTCTCTAAATCAGAAAGAAAATTTAGAGAAGGAGGCTCTGTTGTTTTAAGCAAAGGTAGTACTAACAAGAAGCGAGGTGATTGATGGCATTCTCAAGATACATTAACGTCATAGGACCAGATCCAAATACAAAGACAATGAGTAGCGCAAATGTTGTAATTAGAAGAGGCATCGTTAATAATAACATACCTTTCGAAACAGTAGTCTTAGAAGAAAGTAGAAGACTTGATCAATTAGCAGGACAAGTTTACGGAGATGCATCATACTGGTGGGTCCTTGCTGCTGCTAGTAGAATTGGCTGGGGATTGCAAGTTCCTGCAGGAACAATTATTGTGATTCCTGACTTGGGAACTGTTTTAGGTCTATTGCTGTGAGCAAATTATGAGTAGAAAAACTGAAAATGTCGACATAGGTTTTGCTTCTATTAAAGAAGCAGCAAACGAATACACAGACTTTATTTTAGGAATACCTGACGGTGATGTCATATCAGCAATTTTAGGTAAAAAATCTACCGAAACACCAGAAGATATTCTTGAAAATAGAGCGATTAGAAATGTTTTATCTGAAATTTCTGATAGAACAAATGGTGGATGTAGTATATCTGATATTCAATACGTAGCTGATGACAAATGGAAAGCTGTCGTAGGAAAATCACCAGAAAGTATTGTTACAGTTTTTCACACAAGAGCGAAAGCTGGTCCTTCTGTTGCTTACACATTTAACGGCTACGATCCTCAAAATAGTTACGATATTGCTGATACATATGACGATTACCTAGTTAGTGAAATGCGACATGTTGTCAAGTACATAGATCCAAAAAAGTTTGCTAATAGAACTGTGATACAGCCGCCTACTGGAAGAGAACCTCTAGATCTTGACCAGGTGAGAGAAGTGTTATCTCAGCGCCTCGAGGGCGCTGAATTGGAAGCAGCCATCGCTCGAGCCCAGGCTACAGGAGAGGGCCCTCGAACTGTTAGTATTGAAGAGCTTCAGAACAGCGATATTGTCTTAGATCAAGTTCCTCCCGAGACTTTCAACGTGGGCGAAGGAAATAATTTTTCAAAAAATGAGCCTAGTCTTGGAGCAGTTGTTATTAAAGATCCTCGACATGGATTCAATGCCAGAAGCGCAAATCACATGCCCGTCTTCTTGTCGGCAATATCACCACTTGAGATGTCTAGGTGCTCTCCTTATCTTGATGTAAAAGTCTTTACAAGACAAAAATCAAATTATAACAAGATGGGTATTTATAATTTTATTAGAGCTACGGAGGACGAAAAAAATAAAGAGACAACTTTTTACAATCCTGTACCCGCGTCGGCGGAGCCTTTATTTTCTGAAGCTGGTGAAGGAAGAATGATCAACTATATGGATTTGTTTACTTCACCTCAGACAATGGTTAATGCAAATATTAATAGAGAGTGGTTTGGTGAAGAATTGTCAGATATAAAAGATTCTTTTTCTCAGTTTAAAAAAGACGAAGGATTAAGAAGCTCATCAGAATATAATTTTTCTAAAGTTACAGATCCACTCCAACCTTTTATGTCACTGCTCTCTTTTAATGTTTCTATTACTGGTGTGGGTCATGGACTGTTGGCAACAAAAAAAGCTTCGATGAAAATCAAGCTTCATGATAAGTCTAGAATCAATGACATATCACCTCTTTTGTCCCCTAAAGAATTTGGGTCTACAAAGTTTATAGTAGAATTTGGATGGACACATCCAGACGCAAGTTTGACTTCTACAAACACTCTCGGCAAATATTTAAATGCGCTCAGAGACACAGGAACTTATCAGCTAGTAAATGCTGACTATAACTTCGGAGAAGATAATTCAGTTGATATTACACTTAACTTGGTATGCTCAGGTTTTAATCAGCTGACAAGCGTAAGCGCCGCCGGCGGAAAACTCATAAGTTTTGATTCTATCATTGATGATCTAGAAGAAATAATAGATGATTATATAGAGACAAGGCTTGGTAATGATCTGCCCGAAGATAAAAAAAGTAGAGCTAGAAGAGTAAAAGAAATAAGAGGTAGACTTAGACTGGGAAGGGGAGATCTTTCTAAAGTTGGATCTTTAATTCCCTTTGAAAGATTACAAAACTGGAGACAGTTTTTATATACAAATGTTTTTACAAAAGAAGTTGCAGATGATGAAGGAAACATAACAGAAGAACAAGTCAATGACTTTCTAGGAAACTTATACTCGTTAGTTTACGGAATTGATTACAATCTAACTGAAAACTCTATTAAAGAATTATCAGAAGATCCATCGTTAAGAGACGATCTTTTTTCTGTGCTAGATTCAAGTTCTGTAAATGCCGGGGATGTCATTGTTGCTAAACTCAAGTCTCTTCCCTACGGCATCGATCCTTTTAGGGCACAATGTTCTTCTAATCACTGGGAATACTTGTCAGATTTATCTACGTACGGAGAAGATACAACTGCAGTGTGGCAGCATGCTAAGCTAATTGGATCTGTTGAAGAGGGTAAGACCTATCTAGAGGCAGGAACTGATTATGTGTCTCTTGGGAAAATTATTTCTTGTTTTATCGGATATCCTCTATCTACTTGTGGTCTGTACGACGAAGTGCAACTTTTCTTTTATCCTGTAAATTCTCAAGCTGCAGCTGCAAGAAAACACACGACTGCAAGCTTGCCTATAAAAATCGCTGACTTAGAAGAGCAAATTAAAAAGAGAATATTGGCATCGGAAGATGCTTTTAGAGATCTTAGCACTAGAGGCTTCTTTTCAATGCTCGAGCGGATTGTTTCGAACATTACGATACCTGCATATGGAATTTACATGCCAAATGACGGTTCTTTCTATAATCAGCTTCAAGAATTTAGAGAAGCTGAGAGAGCTAAAAAGTTAGAAATTTTAAAGGGCAATGACACATTCCAGAGGAGTGCAGATATTATTGAAGTTGGGCAACAAGCTGAAGCTGCTTTAGCTCAAGCAGCAGAAGAAGATATAGAGCTTACGGAAAAACAGAAAGCAGAATATGAAGAAGACTTGCAGATCACTGCTTACGAATCTTTTTTGGCAAAAAAGTTAGAAGATGAAAAAAGTGATAAAATCAGAAAGATTTACGAATTCGAATCTCTCGAAAGCGCCGGAATAACGCCTGTAAAGCAAAACTATCTTGATAAGAGTAAGTTTACACCCATTAATTTATCAATGTACTTTGAGACGTTTCCTACAAGAGATAAGCCTCTTAGTGAGACTGGATCACAGCCAACAGGATTTAAAGAACTTGCTGCAGATTTTTTTAAACTTAATAGAAGAGATCTAGATTCCAAAGGCATCGATTACGGAAAAACATGTCTTAGAATTCACATATACGATGAAAACACCGTCATGAATCCTGACAATTCTTTGTTTGGTACGAACTTTAGAAATTCTAAATCAGGAGCTGACGATGCAATGATTGAAAATCTAAATTCTTATGGTTTTGTTAAAAATTTAATTATGCAGAACCACCCCACCATTATACACGGTGCTGCTACTGGTGTAGTTAACAGTGTTAGGGTCTCATCAAATACATCTTCTCCTTTGTCAAACATTCTTATAGTTGAATCTTACGGACAGACATTAGAAGATAGCGACGATGGTGACCCAGGTGACGGATTTGATGAAACTGTTCTCTTGCCCACAACAGTCAATTTAGAAATAATGGGATTTCCAATGCTAGCAAGAGGCCAGCAAATATTTATTGATTTCGGAACTAATACTTCTTTGGACAATCTATACATGGTAAAAACTGTGGATCACATCATAGAAGCAGGAAATTTCAAAACGTCAGCAGTTTTGACAGCAACAAATCAAATGATAGTTACTTCTTTTAGAAATAGACTTAAAGATATGATGAGTCTTGTATCTGAGAATTCTTAAGATTTAAATAATTTTAGAAACATGTAAAAAAGAAGAATACTGATAAACAATAATAGTATGCTTAATGTATATGAAAAAGTTTTAATTTCTAAACTAAAAATTAACTCCGGTTTTGATTATTCTTCAAAAGAAAAAATTATTAGTTTAGGGAAAGAAGGAATTGAAGTTTCTATAGAAGACTTAAATTTTCTGAGAGAGTTGAGTCAATTTGATCGTATCAAAACACTGTCAGAAGTTAATCATAAAATATCAGATACTTTAAATTTAAAAGAAAACGACAGTGTCAAGTGGAAGTATCTTCTAGGTGAAAATCTATGTAAAGAATATACAAGATCACTTCTAAACGATATTAATTTTACTAAAGAAGTTTTAACAACTTATCACACTGAAGTATTTAAAAACAGAAAAAAATTATATCATAATTTAGTACCTATCCAAGATTGTGAAGGCAATTTACTAGAAGTACCAAAATATTCACACACTGGTATCTCTGGAAGAACTTCTATAAAAGATGGTTTTAATTATTTAACTAGTTCTAAAGAATTTAGAAAAGGCTGTAAGTCGCTTACAGAGGGTAATTTACTAGTAAGTATTGACTTCAAAGCATGCGAACCTAATTTATATTTGAGAGCAATCGGTAAAAATATTAAAAATTCAGATGTTTACAATTATCTAATGGAAGAGTTAAATATCAAAGTTGAAGGAAGAGAGAAGTTGAAAAGAGGAATATTGTCAGTTCTCTATGGAGCATCTGATGATACAGCAAATAGAATCTTAGGAGGAGACAAGAAAACACTTAATAAGATAAAAGAATTTTTTGAGATAGAAAAGTGGGAAAGAGAATTGCAGAGAGATTTTGACGAGAAAGGCTTTATTTTTAACATGTACGGGAGACCAATATTTTCTGATAAAAGTATTTTAAACAAATGGATTCAGTCTTCAGCAGTAGATTTTTGCAGTTTGTCATTTTTGGATTTTGTCAATGATCACAATTTAAAAGTAGCTTATCTTGTACATGATGACATGGTTATAGACTGCACACTTGAAGAATTTGAAAAAATTAAGAAAGTTATGAATTTGACAGATTCTAAGACTAATATATCACTCCCAGTAGAAATTACTGTTTTGTCTGCATAATTATTCTGTGAAAAAGAATAAACTTAAAGAGTATTACGGAACACAACGTCCTTCTTTTGCTGGTGGCCCAGGTGCTGGAAGTAACTTCTATAGCGGAAGAGACTTAGGTACACATAGTCGAGGAAGCTTAGGCACAAGAGGCGCTGATTCAAATTTCTCTAGGAGGATGCAAGCTTTGGTACCGAATGATTATTATGATCTTTTAGAAGAAGAAGAAGAAGAAATTGACGAAGATGTTGTAGTTGAAAATTCAAGATATTCGCTTGAGAAAATACTTTTATTAAACGAAAGTGTAGGAGATGTCATAGACGCAGCGAAGACGGCTGCGTATGACTTTGTTGGAGATACAGCTGCAGCTGGGATTTCTACATTTTTACCAGGAGCTTCAACAGCTTGGGTTATTAAAAACATCTACGAAATTAAAATAGGTAGAGACAAAGCTGACGAAATAGTAAGACAGTTTTTAATTAATCCAAAAGACGAAGTTGTTGAGTCTATGGCAGATATCTTAGACAACCTTGTAAGAGATGTTATTGATTTGGTTCAAAGAACAGTTGAAGCTATTCCTGATCCTACACCAGCAGAAGAAGCCATAACACTGTCAGCAAGTGTCTTGTTGAACTTAGGCAGAGTAGTCAAGGTACTTAAAACATCTTTTGGGGCTGTAAAGAGTACTTCAAAAATAACAAGAAAAATGGCACTTTTTGCAATCATAAATCCTTTAATAAAATACGTCATTGAACTTTTCGATTCAAAGTATATTCCAGAAAAAGTTTCTGAAAATAAATCAATAATAATGGGAACTTTACAGAGAATGGTTCTTTTAGGAGATCTAATAGAAGACTATGCAGTTCAAAAAGAAGTAGCATTGTCTGTAGGAATTCCTGAAGAACAATTTAGATACAGGCATAGAATAATCTCTTCAGCCAGCGAAATAGACTCATACGACTTTGAAAGTCCTAGAAATGAAATTCCAATAGAACAGAGAATAGAAGAAGAACAAGAAGAGTACAGAGAAGCTATGGCAGACCTGTCGCAAGAAAGAGAATACTACGAAGATAATCTATCTCCTGATGAGGTACGTTTATCAGATTCTTCTTCGTCTTTCTTTGATTCACCTCTTGGTAGAATGATTTTAAAACCAAGAGGTGAATCTGATCCTTCATTAAGAGATGTTTATCAAGATCTCTTTGCTGAGTCTTTAGAAAACAAGACACTTGCTTACTTAGTAGAAGAAAAAGATTTGAAACTCTCAGAAGAAGACGAAGAAGATGTAAATGAAATGTCCGGAGCCGGTGCCGCTGCAGGATTTACTTTACCTTTAGGCGCATCCCCAGAAAGTGATAGTGGGCAAAGAAGTAGTCACTCAGGTGGCACTGCTTTTCCATACGGAAAGAAAACACAGCGAAGAAGAAAAGAATTTGCTAGAAAAACGTTTGGTGGAAAATAATTTTGTAAACTTGCCTATTTCTTGCGTATAATGCTTAAGCAATTAAACATTGCACATTACAAATTGCACATTATATAAAGGAGATAAAAATGGCAGTTGATTTTGACGCGATTAGAGCAAAGCTAGCCCGCTTGAGCGGTGCAAACACAAACCGTAACGTAACTTGGAAGCCTACTGAAGGTGAAGAACACACAGTTCGTCTTATTGCATTCCCCGACAATGACGGGCAGCCTTTCAAGGAAATTCAGTGGTACTACAATATTCCAGGAGCTCGCGGTATCGTAGCACCTTTCCAGTTTGGAAAGAAAGATCCCGTACAGGAGCTTATTTCTAAGCTTCGTGAAGAAGGTTCAAAAGAGTCTTACGAAATGGCAAAGAACCTTTATCCTTCAATGCGTACTTACGCTGCTGTTGTCGTCCGTGGACAAGAAGATGAAGGCGTAAAGATTTGGTCTTTTGGAAAGACAGTTTACCAGAAGCTTCTTTCTATCATGCTTGATGAAGATTACGGTGACATTACTGATCCTCTCGAAGGTCGAGATATCAAGGTTGTCTGTACTAAGCCTCCTGGCAAGAAGTACGCTATGACTGATGTTATGCCTCGTGGAAAGTCTACCAAGCTTTCTACAAACAGCAAGCAATCAAAAGAATGGCTAGAGAATATTCCATCTGTTGAAGATCTTTATACGCTCAAGTCTTATGATGAATTATCTGGAATTCTTGAGCGCTGGATCAATGGCGACGATGAATCAGTCTCTAGTGAGGGTACAGAACACCCAACTTCTACTGCTTCTTCATCAGATAATGACACTTCTTCTGGAAACTATGACAGTCTTGACGATGCGTTTGCTGACTTGATGGACTAAAATTTATAAAAAATGTGCTTTTGGCGGGCAAAATAATTGCCCGCCATTTTTGTAAACAAAGACTGACTTGCAGTAAAATGTAAAAGTCCAAGGAGTATAAATGAAAAATGATGATTTTACCAAAGACTTAATCAAGTCTTTAAATAAAGAGCAAGGTTCTAGAGTTGCTTATAATCTTGCTGAAGACGAAAGTCCAACTCATGTTAAGCGGTGGATTAGCACCGGTTCACGCATGCTTGACTGGATCTGCTCAAATAAGCAAAATGGTGGTCTTCCTGAGGGTAGAATTGTAGAAATATTTGGGCCACCAAGTATTGGAAAGTCTCATATTGCAACGCAGATTGCGAGAAGCACCCAGAAAATGGGAGGAATTGTTGTTTATATAGACACAGAAAATGCCACAGCTGTAGAAAACCTCCAGATGTTAGGTGTAGATGTATCTAAAAGATTTGTTTATGTTGATACACACTGTACAGAAGAAGTTTTGTCAATTGCAGAAAAGACTATTCTTAAGGCAAAGGCACTTGACAAAGATGTTCCTGTGACAGTTATTTGGGACTCTGTTGCTGCGTCTTCTCCTAAAGCAGAGCTTTTAGGTGACTATGACAAAGAAAGTATTGGATTACAAGCAAGAGCTATTTCTAAGGGAATGCGTAAGATCACAGGCGTTATTGGACAAACTAACAGCTTATTTGTTATTCTTAATCAGATTAGAACTAAAGTAGGAGTCATGTATGGAGATCCTGATACTACACCCGGCGGTAAGGCAATACCTTTTCACTCATCTATACGAATCAAACTGGGCGCAGGACAGCAAATCAAAGACGGGGATGATGTTATCGGTATTCAAGTTTGGGCGAAGACTGTTAAGAATAAGGTAGCACCACCCTTTAGAAAGTCTCACTTTCAGATTCACTTTGGAAAAGGTATTGTTGAACACGAAGAACTTTTTGATCTACTCAGAAAGCACTGTGCCAGCAATGACGTAATAGTTGATAATCTTCTCTATAAAATCTCTGGAACAGGTGGCTGGAAGGAAATTACTATTGTTGACACAAGAACTGGTGAATTAGTTGCAGATAAAAAGTTTAGAAAGGCTGCTTTTAATGAATTGTGTGAAGATCCTGAATGGACTGAGGCTATAGATATTTTGACAGAAGCTGCTATGGCTAAGAAGTTAGGATCGATCGAAGGCGTAGATATTGATTCTGAGTCTTATGAAGAAGTCCAAGCTCTTGCTAGCGAATTAGAAATGGATCTAGATGTAGATGTATAAAAATAGAGTCATACTTGTAGACGGATTAAATCTGTTTACAAGGCACTTTATGGCAAATCCTGCAATGTCTGAAAACGGTGAGCACGTTGGAGGAGTTGTGGGATTTTTTAATGCTATGATGCGCCTTGTAGAAAAATGTAAGCCTGAAGGAATTGTTGTAGTTTGGGAAGGGGGTGGGTCTGTAAAAAAGCGAGGTCTTTACAAAGATTATAAGCAAAAATCAAAACCTCAAAACTTAAACAGATACTACGAAGACGATATTCCTTCAACTTATCAAAACAGAAACTATCAACTAAAAACTCTCATCAATCTACTTTCTAAAACGCCAGTTTGTCAGACTTATATTGAGGGTGCCGAAGCTGATGATGCCATCGGATATATGTGCAAGTATCTGCTAAAAGATAAAAATAAGATTATCATTTCTTCAGATCATGACTTCTATCAACTGATTGATGAAAAGACTATTATATGGTCTCCAACTTTAAAGAATTTTGTTAATGAGCAAAAAGTAATTGAGAGATTTGGAATTCATCCTGCTAATTTTTACTTGGCAAAAAGCATTGCAGGAGATACTTCAGATAACATTCCCGGTATTAAAGGTGTAGGATATAAGTCTCTTTCTAAGAGGTTTCAGAAGTTCACAGAGGGATCGGAATACATACTCTCAGACTTAGTCGCAGATGCAAAGTCTATGATCACAAGCAAGAGTCCCAAAATATTTTCTAATATTGTGAATGAAGAAAAGCTCATTAAAAGAAACATACAGCTTGTGCTGCTAGACTCTAACAATTTAAGCATTTCTCAGATTCAAAAGATTGAAAGTGATATTGAAAATTTTGCTCCTGCATGGGATAATATAGGTGTACACAAAATCTTAAAGGAATCAACTATTACTTCAATTGATATCCAAAGATGGAGTTATCTTCTAAAAAATCTTAAAAAGGGCACAATTAAATGAGTTATGAAAATCACTTTTCTAAGTACGGAAAAGACTTTCAAGAAAAAATCTTTCAATCACTGATGAGAGACCAGCAATGGGCAACTCAAATGGTTGAAGTAATGACACACGATTATTTTGAATTAAAATATCTTCAGTATTTGTGTGACAGATTTTTTGGCTTTTACTTGAAGTACAAAAGCTTTCCTACTATGAATATTCTTGTCTCTATTATTAAAGATGAATTAACTGAAGGCGACGATGTAATTCTAAAAGGTCAAGTCATTGAGTTTCTTTCTAGAATTAAGTCTTCTCCTGAGTTAGGTGATTTAGAGTATGTAAAAGAAAAAACACTTGATTTCTGCAAAAAGCAAGTCTTGCAACAGGCACTCGAAGAAAGTGTCAAAGCTATTCAGGCAGAAAACTACGAAGGCGTCTTAAATATTATGAAAGATGCTGTATCAAAAGGTAGTGGTTCTTCTGTTGGTCACGAGTTCTTTAAAGATCACGAAGCAAGATTTGCCAAGATTAACAGAATCTGTTGCCCTACTGGTATTCATCATCTCGATGCAAAAGACGTATTTAACGGTGGTCTTTCTAGAGGCGAGATTGGTGTGGTAGTTGCGCCTACAGGTGTAGGTAAATCACACTGGCTTGTTGCAATGGGTGCTGAGGCACTTAAGCGCGGAAAGAATGTTATTCATTACACATTTGAGCTTTCAGAAACTGCAGTAGGTATTAGATACGATAGTAATCTCACAGGAATATCTTCTTCAGATATTATCGACAATAAAGAAAAAGTGTTAACACACTATGAACAAAACGACTTCGGTAGACTAATTATTAAGCAGTACCCGACCGGAACTGCAAGCATTGTGACACTTAGAAATCATATTGAAAAGTTAGCAATGAAAGACTTTATTCCTTCGCTAATAGTTATTGACTATGCGGATATTATGAGGTCTACAAGACAATTTGACTCACTTCGTCATGAGCTTAAGTTGGTTTACGAGGAGCTTAGAAATCTTGCAATGGAAATGAATATTCCTGTTTGGACAGCATCACAAGCCAATCGAGACGCTTCAAATTCAGAAGTTGTCGGACTTGAAAATATGTCAGAAGCTTATGGAAAAGCTATGGTTGCTGATATTGTTGTATCAATATCAAGAAAACCCACAGAAAAAGCCACTGGCATGGGCAGAATTTTTGTTGCAAAAAATCGTGCTGGGAAAGACGGTATTCTTTTTCCAATTAGAATTGATACAGCAAGATCAAGAATAGAAGTAATTGATGATCCAAGTCAGATGTCACTTGTAGATATTTATGAATCTCATAATACGGGAACAAAAGACATGTTAAAATCTAAATGGAAAGAAATCACTGCAAGCAAGTAAGAGAGAATATTATGACATATACACATGAACAAGTTTTAAAAGCATCTACAAACTATTTCCAAGGCGATGAATTAGCTGCAAGTGTTTTTGCAGGAAAATACGCTTTGCAAGACTCTGAAGGGAATTATCTAGAATCAGACCCGGATGATATGCACAAGCGTCTTGCTAAAGAATTTGCTCGCATCGAGCAGAAATATGAAAATCCAATGACCGAAGAAGAAGTTTACAGCTTGTTTAAAGACTTTAAATATGTTGTTCCTCAAGGTTCTCCTATGAGCGGCATTGGAAATGACTATCAGATACAGTCTATTTCAAACTGCTTTGTAATTGCTTCGCCAGAAGACAGTTACGGTGGGATTCTTAAGACTGATCAAGAGCAAGTTCAAATCATGAAGCGCCGCGGCGGCGTAGGTTTTGATGTTTCAAATATTAGACCAAAGAATCTTGCTACGTCTAATGCAGCAAAAACAACTTCTGGATTGGAAGTTTTCCTAGACCGATTTTCAAATTCATGCCGTGAAGTAGCACAAGGCGGCAGACGTGGTGCACTGATGATTTCTCTCTCAGTACACCATCCACAAATTAGAGATTTTATTAAGATTAAAAGAGATCTGACACGTGTGACAGGCGCAAACATCTCAATTCGCTTAAGCGAGGAATTTATGCGCGCAGTCCGAGGGGGTGATGATACACAACTGCGTTTCCCTGTAGATGCCAAAGAGCCCATTGTAGAAGAGTGGGTTAGTGCCCAAGATCTTTGGCACGAGATTGTTGAGTCTGCACACGCGTCAGCCGAGCCTGGTCTTCTGTTTTGGGATACAGCGAAGAGAATGACTCCGTCTGATATCTACAAAGCAGAAGGCTTTGGCTCAACCTCTACCAATCCTTGCGGTGAAATTATTCTTTCACCCTACGACAGCTGTCGTCTAATGCTAGTCAATCTTACTTCTTTTGTTAAGAATGCTTGGTCTGATAACGCTGAGTTTGATTTTGATCATTTTGGAGAAGTTGCACAAAAAGCACAGCGATTGATGGACGATATGATCGATCTAGAAATAGAAAAGATTGATAAAATTCTTGCTAAGATTGAAACAGATCCTGAAACACCTGCAGCCAAGCAGCCAGAAATTAATCTTTGGAATACTATTCGAGATCAAGCTGTTAATGGTCGAAGAACAGGACTAGGCATCACAGGAATAGGTGATACCTTGGCAATGTTAGGTGTTACTTACGGTAGTCAGCAGAGTATTGAAATGACTGAAATGATCTATAAAACGCTTGCAATTAATTCATATGTTTCTTCTATGATTATGTCAAAGGAACGAGGCTCATTTGCAGTTCATGACGCGTCTAGAGAAGAAGGGCATCCTTTCTTAGATAGAATTTTTGATGCAATTGATGAGACAGACCTTCTTCAAGATACAATGGTTGAAAAACTTACTTCTAGAGAATGGAATCGTAGATGGGGCCGTAGAAATATTGCCAATACTACAACAGCACCTGCAGGCTCTGTTTCTGTTCTCACTCAGACTACAAGCGGAATTGAACCGGCATTTATGCTGCACTATACACGTCGCAAGAAGATCAATCCAAATGATAAAGATGCAAGAGTTGATTTTATTGATGATTTAGGAGATCGCTGGACAGAATTTTCAGTTTACCATCACGGATTCTCACAGTGGATGTCTGAGAAACTTTTAGAAGATGTAGATGCTTTGTCAGGAAAAGACAATGATGAACTAGTTGCAATGAGCCCATACGCTGGAGCAACAGCCAATGAGATTGATTGGGTTTCTAAGGTAGACTTGCAGGCCGCTGCACAGAAATGGGTCTGTCATGCAATTTCAAATACTACAAACCTTCCAGCCGACATCGACGTAGAGACTGTTAAGCAAGTTTACATGAGAGGTTGGGAAAGCGGTTGTAAGGGCGTCACGGTTTATCGTGATGGTTCCAGATCTGGTGTTTTAGTTAGTGAAGAGTCTAACAAGCCAAAAGATCGATCCGAAATGAAGTTTGTTGATAACAATGCTCCTAAGCGACCAGAAAATCTACCATGCGAAATTCATCATGCAACAATCAAGGGTGAAAAGTGGACTCTGTTAATTGGATTGATGGAAGGGCGCCCATACGAAGTTATTGGTGGGTTAAGTAAGTATGTAGAAATTCCTAGAAAGCACAAATATGGAGAGCTTCGTCGTAGACAACGAAAGACAATGCTTTCTAAGTATGATTTACATTGCGGCGAAGGTGAAGAAGAGTTTGCTATCAAGGATGTCGTCTCAGTGTTTGATAATCCAAACTATGCGGGCTACACTAGAACAATTTCACTTGCACTTCGTCATGGAGCACCAATCCAATATGTGGTTGAGCAGCTTCAAAAAGATAAAGAAGCAGATCTATTTAGCTTCAGCAAAGTTATTGCTAGATGTTTAAAGAATTATATTCCAGATGGAACAGTCGGCGGAGACAAAACATGCGTAAACTGCGGCGCAGAAAATAGTTTAGTCTATCAGGAAGGGTGTGTTACATGCCAGTCTTGTGGCAGCAGTAAGTGTTCATAGTTTAAAGGAGTTATCATGCTATGGAAGTTTAGTAGTTCAAGTCTTTTAAAAGAGTTTGAGCTTAGTCAGAATCCTGTAATTGTAGTTGTTAATAAGTTTGATGAGCAGTCAGCTGATGACTTTAGAAATAAGTTTTCAATGGCGCAAAGCACAGGTCAAAAAGTTATTCCTGTTGTAATTGACTCATACGGTGGTCAAGTATATTCGCTCATGTCAATGATAGCGACAATTAGAGCATCACCTATACCAGTCGCGACAATTGTAGAAGGAAAAGCAATGTCTTGCGGTGCAGTCCTTTTGACTTGTGGAGAAGAGGGAATGAGGTTTATGGATCCCGACGCAACTGTTATGATTCACGATGTGGCTTCAGGACAATATGGAAAGAATGAAGAAGTCAAGGCGTCTGCAGCTGAAACTGACAGATTAAATAAGAAAATCTTTCAGATTATGGCAAGAAATTGTGGCAAGCCTGATGACTACTTCTTGAAAGAAATTCACAATCGAGGGCATGCTGATTGGTTCTTAGAAGCAGATGAGTGTAAAAATATTGGTCTAGTTAATCATCTTAGAATACCAACGTTTGATGTCAAGATTGATGTATCAATTGACTTTAAGTAATTTAAAGATAAAATTTTAAAGTTGAAAGACAGCACAAGAAATAGTGCTGTCTTTTTTCATTTGCAAGAATAATTACTTTAGGAGAAAATATGATAAAAGAACAATTACTGATGGGTGTTTCTTCCTTCAAGGCAGCAGAAATGTGGCTACACAGTGCACATCACCTCACGAAGGGGCCCGCATTTATAGCAACACACGAAATGCTTTTTGGAAGAATGTATGAAACTCTATCAGAAGATTTTGACAAGATTGTAGAAAAGTTAGTTTATCAACTAGACGATGAAGAAATGGCATGCCCAATACTAATATCTTCAGCAGCAGCACAAATACTTCAGCAGTATGAGTCGCCTGCTAATCTTGATGAAAGAACAATCTCTATGCTTGCACTAGTCTTGATAGTGGATCACATGAAAGGAGTTGAAAGTCTACACAGACTTTTAGAAGAAAGCAATATGCTTTCTTTAGGATTAGATGACTTTTTATCTTCAGCTTACAGTCAGTATGAATCTTATGCGTATATGTTAAATCAGCACTTAAAAATCTGAATTTAATTTGTCTAGATTCTGAGTATTATTAAGTTTGTTAAGTTTTGTTTAGTTGAGTTTTAAATGACAGCAGTTAGAGTTACAGAGTCGACAGGCTCGATAGGCACTATACAAGTATCATCAGGAGACGGGAATTTTCTTACAGGTTCTCTTGTCGCTGGTACTAATGTCACTATAACTCACAATGGCGAAGGCGCTTACACAATTAATTCTTCTGGCGGCGGAGGTGGATCGCTAGATGTAGTTAGCGGTTCTACTACTGTCTCAAGTGTTTCAACGCTAAGATTTGGATCCGGTTTAATTGTAAATCAAGACGCATCAAATATCGCATCAGTCACGTCTTCTATAGGTGAGCCAGAAGATGGAACATACACAGATGGGTTGTTTACAGATTTCACGCCTAATACTCTTATAGGCGTGGCTATAGATAGATTTAATGAAATTTTAAAACTTCTTGCTCCTTCACCTGCACCTGATCTAGATGATATCGATGTAAATGTCGACGGAATAGACGCAAAACTTTCTTTTGGAACGTCTAATGATCTAGAAAGCGCCGGGACTCCATACTATTCAGTAGGAACAACAGCAGGATTTTCTGCAGTTGACTTAAACGGAACTTATCAAACAGCAACATCTGGTAATAATTTAAGAGCTGCAATTTTTAACGGTGGAACAGATATAACTGGAGATCTTAATGAAGACATATCAGCAGACGGAACAAATTACCCAGCAAACTCTTTTGGCAACGCCGATCAAGGAACCCTTAAACTTGAAATAAACGGTCAAGTTATTCATACAGTTGATTTAACTTCATTCACAGGAACTGGCGACCCGGGATCTGGAACAGCCGTAACAAATGCAACCGGTTCTTGCTTTACAAATTTTTCAACTTCGGATGCTGGAACACTTGATAATGGAACTTCCTTTCCTAACTTTCAACACCGCACAGGCAGATATAAGGTAATATCATCAGATCAGCGTCAGGGGTGGAATTACGCAAGAGTTATTCATTCTTACGGATCAACAGATATAGAAACAAATTATGTTGAATGGGTCAATGATAGCGATGCAAATGCGTTAGCTGCTTCTGAAAATGAAATGAGCTTTGAAGGAAGCGGAAGTATTCACCTTTCAGGTGTAGAATACTATCAAAGTGGATCAGCTGAATATCGTGTAAGAGTTGACAATGCTTATCGAAACATATACGATACAAATAATATCACTTTTACAACTTCAGACTCAGCAACAGTTTCTTCTGGTGAAAGCTTTTCTCTTTCTTCACAATCGAAACCTAGCATTGATACCGGATCTGGTGAAGATCATACGAAAATACTTTTCATAACTGGGTCTTCTTCGGTAACTGCAAATTATTTCATAGATGGATCAGTGACTGCAGGCGTAAGTGTTACTCACCCGCTCAAGTCTAACCTGTCTAACAGCGGTCAAGCTACGACATCCGGTATCTTGATGTACAATAGAACAAACACTTCTTCAGCACAAAATGAAACTTTTAGGAGAGAAAACTATAGAATAATAAGCGGTTCATACGATACACAAGCATCGCTTATTGATGCAGGTAATGTTTGGGACTCAACTACTCATATGACTGCTTCTAATGGTGGCCATACTAATGGATTGCAATTTTACAGAGACAGACTCTATTCTCCTATTCAAACTTTGAATAGTGGAGACTTTAGAAACACAAGTGACGGAGGATCTTTAGACAATGGTCCTGATGAAAATCCGAATTATTCAGGAGAATCTGGGCAAAGAACTTTTTATCGGTGGTTTAAAAATGAGACAGGATCTGCTAAAAGAGACTTATCTCTGATTGTACAGGGGTCAGGTACATCTATCGTTTCACCAGGCACTTCTCTTGATAGCGGAAAAATTAGAATATTTGTTAAGTTTCCGAGCAACGGTTCACAATCGACAGGTTGGCTTGATATATCATCAGATTTTGTTTTAGGATCTTATGATGACAATGACGGCGCTAATGCATCTGAAGCAAGTAGTAACTCTTTTGACAGTACCTTAAATGCTACAAATGAAATTACTCTAGGCGATATTTCAATCGAAGATGATGAGTATGTTGTAATTAGAATAGAGGCTGATACTTCTTGGACAGGATATATTAGCGACATTACAGTTTCTTTTGGCGCAGGCATAGGCACCATAACAGCAACACCTGATTTGGACGACATTGACTGTGATGATGATGGGACAGATGCTAACCTTTCTTTCGGCAGCACAAAATCAATTACAGGTTATACCAATGTAGGAACCACCGCCGGATTTTCAGCCACAGACATTAACGGCCTCTATCAGACAGATTCTTCTTCAAATAATCTTAGACGTTCAATCTTTGCACTTGATACAAATATAGAGGGCGATTTAAACGAAGATGTCTCAGGAGTTTCTTCAGGAGGATTTTACAGTTACGTCAATAATGCTTTTTCTGATGCAAATTCTGGTTCTCTAAAACTAGAAGTAAACGGATCTGTAGTTCATGAAGTTGAAATTACCGGTTCTTATAATCTAGTAGGATCTGGAGTTCCTGGAAGCGGCGCAGGAACTTCGGTCAACGGGAACGGTTCTGGATTTTACAATCTAAGTACATGGAAGCCGGCAATATACTCAAATGGTGTACCAGACTATACTGAAATATACAGAACAGGAAAATATAGAGTTACAACTTCTGATCAAAGGAATGGTTGGAATTATGCTCGTGTTATTCACACAGTTGGCGGAAGTGACAGAGAGACAAACTACGTTGAGTGGGTCAATGATAACGATGCTAATGCGCTTTCTTCCGCAGGTGTTTCTCTGACAGATTTTGGCGATGATTCATTTAGCTATATGAGTGGTGTAAAGTTTTTTAACTCACCGTCAGGAAGCATTTTGTCAAGAATTAGCAACATTTACAAAAATGTATATTCAGACTCTTCTTCTGCTATTTCTTTTACCAGCCTTACAAACGCAACAGCTTCTAAAATAATTCAGTCAGGCTCAGGTTTGTCTTCGACAAAGACAACAGTTTCTTCTACAGATAGCTTGCAGACTCTAAATTCAAATGCAGACTCACAAGATGAAGTATTACATGTGTCTGGTACTATTAATTTTTCTAGGTCTAAATCGCTTCTCGGGACTTACACGACAGCTTATTCCTGCGCCGGAGCGATGGTTTTTGTGCACCCGCTTAAGAGTAACTTAACTTTATCGACACAGACAACTACAAACCTTCTTGTTTGGACTCCGACTGACACTTCGAACGCTAGTACTGAAGAGTACTTTACGGGAGAGAGTTATAGATTAGTTGCCAATACCTACGGAGCACAGTCTGACATTACGGGAGGAACAAACGATTGGGATTCTACCATTTCTATAAATGACAATGTCGGAGAACCTGAACATGCAACGGGTTTGATGGTTTACGACACTTACTTGATCGCACCAAAAGACGGAGGATCAAGTGGAGACTTTAGAAATCACACAGACGGTGGATCAGTTGAAGGTCCTGCTGGTAATCCTAACTACTCATCCCTCACAAATTCTACAAGAGATTACTATCGATCTTTTCTAAATAATACATCTAGTGATCTTGCAAGAATCACCATAACACTATACGGAGATGCAACAATCGTAGGCAAATCTTCTTCTTTGGGGTCAAATAAAAACATATATGTAGAACTTAAGATTCCTGGCAAAACAGGATACTTAGACTTAGGCACCGCTTCTGCCGGCTCTGGCAATGTCAGCGACGGAGACGGTTGCTTATTTGGAGATCCAGACGCAACTGTAGACGGATCAGGTGCAACTAATGTTTGCACTTTTAACGGAGTCACTGTAGACGGAACTGCTTCAGGGGCTGAATATTTTGTAATAAGAATATCAGCAAGTGAAGACTGGACAGGATACATTGACAGACTAACAGTGACTTGGAGCGGCTAATGGCGGGTAAATCGAATACATCTGCTACTTATTTTGCTCAGAAAAAGCTTTTAGGTAAAGCGCATACTTCAAACCTCAAAACTGACGGTGAAGAATTAATTGGATCTAATATCCAGGCAGCTTCATCTCTTATTTTTGGAGAAGAAGTTCCTATTAGTGCAAGCTTAGATCTATACACGATTCAAAGTGCTTCTTTGGGTGCACCTGGCACAATTGAGTATATACCTTTTATCTTAACAGCACTTACTGGGACAACTTATGATGCAAACTCAACTTCTCCTGATGGTGGTGCCGGTGAAGATACAGGTGAAGATACACAGGTAGCCGGACCACATGCTTACAAGTTTGTCTTTCCTTCTGACTATTCATCAAATACTTCCAACACAAGATCCGGCAATGGTTATTTTAACAATAACAAAATTGTTCACGAAACGCTAGGAAAAGTACAGCTAGTACCTCCTTTCTTTTCTCAGCAAGCACCAAACCCCTATATTGTCAAAATCTACAAAGATGACGGTTTGGGAGGCGTGGGTGATGAGATTCCTTTGCTTGATAATATTGATTGGAATGTTGACTACTACAACGGCATTTTGTTCTTGCAAGACTACAAGGCAGACAAGATACCAGCGCATGCAAGAGCTTTTGCATATGTTGGAAAAATGGCCGACGAAGTTATCAGCTCAGGATCGAGTGGTTCAGGAGGCGGATCAGGTGACGCCAATGCAGAATACGTTCTAACAACTTCTACAGGATCACTTCCCAATGCTAAGGTAATTGAAGCAGGCTCTGGAATCACACTAACAACAGGCTCAAATACACTTACGATATCTTCAACTCTTTCTTCAATCACAGGAAGAGAAAAGGTAACGTATTACGTCACACAGTCACATACGGCGCTGTCTGGATTAGACATAGCTGGGATTGATTTTTCAACTGTATCTTATGATTCGAATAAAATCGACATATCGTTAAACGGTCAACTTTTACATACCGGTTCATCAGCACAAGTAACATCAGGAGATAGAGATTATTATCTTTCAAATACTGGAAGCATAGTCTTTAATACAAAACTATTCAATGACGATGTTATCGACGCTGTAATTAGTGTTGTAGGACAGACAGGCGGCGCCGGAAGCGGAGACAGCGCAGCTTCTTACTTAGTATTGTCTAATACAGGATCATTATCAAATGAGAGAGCTTTAGTCGCCGGAGCTGGAATAACAGCAACTGACGGAGGCGCAAATGGTAATTATACTCTCGCAAACTCAAACGGTAATTATGTTTTTAACGAGTATTTAGGTCAAGGCGACAGCTCTAACACTCTCTTTACACTTTCACATGCACCCACAGCTAATAAAAACATAACTGTCTATGTAAATGGACTTCTTCAAATGCCCGCAACAGAAATAACTTCAGCACCATTTCAGGACTATAGTGTTACAGGATCAAATATTTATTTTGCTTCTTCTTCTATTCCTTATGAAGGTAGCATTGTTATGACCAACTATACAACTAACGAGACTATATAACATGCAACGCAATAGTTATAATGTGAACTTTTTTCAAACGTCAGATTTGGCTATAGCAGCGTATCTTATGATGCGAGGCCTCAAGTTGTCAGATGCTTCTGTTCAAAAAGGTGGAAGATTTATGTTTAAATTTGAAGATCCAAACGATGAAGCATTTCAAATGTCAATTGAATATGCAAATAGTGAGTCTGCAAAATTTGACGCACATATAAAAAACCTAAAAAATATACTTTTTAAAAATTAATTCTTGACTCAAAACATATTTATGTATGTTAAAGTTTTTGTCCTTTGTTAAAGTCTTAGTTTTGTATCATAGTTAATGTTTTAATAATCAGGCTTAATTTTTAATTAAAAGGAGATAAAAATGGCTAGAACACAGGTAAGATTAGACCAGATTACCGGTTCTTTTGGTAACTTCGAAGGGGGCATTGTTGACAACAGAGCAACAGCAGCTTCCTTAGCGGCAATCCCAGAAGTATCCGGATCTTTGGTCGATGTACTCTCTCACATGGCATCTGCTATCAAGAGAATTCACGGGGGATCCGCATTCACATCACAAAATGCAGGCGTTTTCGGAACAGTTAACGTATCAGGTGGTACACTTACTCTCGCTGATGACCAGATCTCTGGTGATAAGGTTGAGGGTGGTACAATCAATGCAACTACAATCAATACACTTACTTCTACAAACTTACAAGTAACCAACCTCAAGGCAAACGACGGAACTTCAGCCGGTTCAATTGCTGACTCAACAGGCATTGTAACGCTTAGCAGTGCTGTTTTAACAACTGCTGATATTAACGGCGGAACTGTTGATGCTGCAGATATCACTGTTGGTGCTGGTAAGACTCTCGATGTATCAGGTGGTACACTTACTCTCGCTGACAATCAGATCTCTGGTGACAAGGTTGAGGGCGGTACAATTGCTGCAATCACAATTACATCACTTTCAGGTCAGGATGCTACATTTACAGGTAACCTCACTGTTCAAGGTACAACAACTACTGTTGACTCTACAAATTTGCAGGTCGAAGATCCAATCATCCTCATGGGTTCTGGCTCAAGTGGCGAAGGTGCTGCTGGAGACCGTGGTCTTATCATGGCGATTGCCAGTGAGACCAACCCAGCAATGTTCTGGGATGAGTCTGCTGATCAGTTTGCGTTTGTCAGAACAAATGCTTCAGCTACCGATACAGTAATTACACCTGATGCGTACGCTGATTTGAGAGTTCTTGATCTTACAGCAAACGATCTCTCTGTCGCAGGTATCACAGCTTCAGATCTCACTGACAATCGCGTTGTAATCGCCGGTACATCTGGCTTGCTTGAAGATGACGCAAACTTTACATTCAACGGAACACAGTTGACCGTAGGTTCATCATTCAATGTTCAGCAATCCTCAGGAGTCACACGCCTAGGCGCGGCTGAAATCGGTAGTGCTTCAGATAGAATTGATCTCTCAGGTGTTAGTGGTGCAGACTTAAGAATCGCAGCTGCTGCTGATCTCAAGCTCGAAGCAGCCGGCGGTCAGGTTTATGTCACTGGTTCATTGCTCAAGGCCAACGGTGCACACACTCTTGGTACGTCAACTACACTCTGGGACGAAGCACACGTCATTGTTCTATCAGCTTCTGACGGTACTGCTATTGTCTTCCCCGCGGCTTCTAACCAAGCAATGAAGAAGATCAATACAGGAAACATAGGATTGATTAACGCAGTTGCCACAGTTGATGACAATCCCGCTAATGGTCTTATCGGATTTGCTGATGGGTTCTTTACCGGATCTACATATACAAACGCATCGTCAGGCGGTCAGATTCCGCTAGCTTTGTCAAGAGTAGAGTATGATGACTTTGTTTCCAACTTCGGTTCAGTCTCTATTATTAAAGCTATCAATGCTGCAAGAACTGGTACACCTGGTGCAGGTAAAGCGACCGCAGTCCGTTCTGGAGGCACACTATCAGCTGGAAGCATCTTTACTCTTTCTGGTTTTTCACACCAGGATGTCACAGATGCATCTAGAACAGCTCAAGTTGATGTCTTCGTCAACGGCCAGTTGCTGCTTAGTGGTGCACTCAGCGCAAACGATTACACCCTAGACGGTCTTTCCAATAATCAAATTAAGTTCTCTTTTGATCTAGAGAACGACGATGTTGTTACCGGTATCATTAGATAAAGTTAATAACTTTGTTTTTTGAATGCCCGTTGGAATCTCCAACGGGCATTTTTGTTTAACTTTTTTGCTATCAAAAATATAATTAACCTTATGGAACAAGATTTAGAAAACTTTTTAAGAGATGCTTTCAAGCAAAAAGAAGTAGCACACTATCTTTCAACTTTACAAAAAATAAAAGTTTTTATTGAGAGCAGGCTAGCTGATTCATCTGGTAAAAATGAAGAAGAGCGTCTTAAAGACTACTACACGACACTTGCAAGTGTAAGAGATCTTGCAGCAACAGAGCTGGTGTCCTATACGATGTCTGAAAATATTCAAAATGTTGTCGCTGAATTTCAAAAAAGAAAAGAAATCGAAGAAAGCGATCAGCAAACTTTTCAAGAGCTTTCTGAAGAGGATCCAAAAAAAAATTCGAACTAGAAAAAATATAGGCGAACGACCAATTAACTATCACAAAATAAGAGACAAACTTGAAAGTTCTACAAACAGCAAATCTAGGATCTAGTCTAGGAGGAATATCTGGCAACATCAGATATGCACTATACGACACACTCGGGTCCGAAGTTGTGTCTTCTACAAATACAGGCATATATGAATTAGGGACTTCGACAGGTTTGTATGGCGTTGAATTGAATTTATCAACACAGTTTAGCGGATCAATTGTCTGGTCAGTTACTTCTGCACCGACCGTTTTTGCTACTGAAGAAGTAAAAATAGATCAAAAGATGGCGAGATATATTCACACAGGAAGATGGCTGATTGATGAAAACACAAACGAGATGGTCTTCTACCAGGATGATAATGTAACAGAAATTGCTAGATACGCGTTGTTCGATAGATCTGGCGTTTCCTCAATAGACGAGCTATTTGAGCGGCGATTGGTCGGAACTGGGAGTGTATAATGGCTGCACCAGCCGGTGGGTTTCTGGTGACAAGAGGACTTGGTCCGGGCGCAACACCTTCTAACTTAATATCGCGAGGTTTTATCCCTTCAGCAGCGCTTGTTGTTATTGAAGTTGCAAGAGCCATTAGAAGAAAAAGCAGAAGAATATATGAAGAGAATTGGGAATTAATAAAAATAAGTGCAGCACTTTCTACACACAATGGTAAACATGTTGTGAGACCTCTCTTTGAAAATATAAGAAAAACTTTTACCAAGACAGGAATAGATATTAAGAACGTCTCTGCTAAAACAGTTGAGCATAAAAGGGCTAAAGACATAAGCGTGTCAGCAGCAGTTATCAAGGTAAGGAACAAGAATGTCAAACATTGATTTATTATTGGATGAAGAAAATGAGCTAACTTTTTCTCTAACAATTGAAGGAACGCGTCCTGCAGAAGCTCAGTGCAGATTGATTGTTGAAAGCCAAGGTATGTCTCTTGTTTTTGACTCTGAACAATATGATGGTGACGAAGTAACAGTTGTTTTGCCTCCTCTTAAACACGTCTTAAAAGAAGGCGAATACAACATGGACTTAGAAGTAATTGTTGAAGATAAATATTTTAGGCCCTTGTCTATGATAGGTAATTTTGAAAAGAGCATCGAGATAAAAGCAAAGCCGATGATCAAAACA
>Ga0255759_10001035_pt1 | contig 25087 bp, 21 predicted proteins | sample 101ome_20_FD_179959 | JGI IMG/M metagenome (GOLD analysis project Ga0255759, IMG submission 179959) | Coastal salt marsh microbial communities from the Groves Creek Marsh, Skidaway Island, Georgia - 101404AT metaG (version 2) | ecosystem: Environmental > Aquatic > Marine > Intertidal zone >...
GGAGTAACGATGAACGGGCCCATTGGTCCGAACCCGCGACGTGACTTACCGAGTGAGAACTGGCGTCCTGCAGCCATCTGAAGTTTGCGATCGCTGATGTCTTGTCCGACGGTGAGACCAGCGACATACGACCACGCATCATCGACCGACACGTTGTCAGCCTGCTGACCAACAATCGCAACGAGTTCTACCTCCCAGTCAACCGATGATCCAACGATGGGGATGTCGTCGAACGGTCCCGACAACGACGATGCGAACTTCGTAAAGGTTGCGGGAACCTCGGGGACCTCCATGCCCGCCTCTTCTGCGTGCTGGCGATAGTTAAGGCCGATCGCAAACACTTGCCGCGGAGCTGAAACGGGCTGCTGAAGCGCAGCCATGTTAAGAGCATCTGTCCCCTCAGTGATATTCACCGCGAAGTCACAAAACTCACGCCAATTCTCGAGCACTGACATCATGTCGGGGCCAAAGCAGCCTTCTGACGCTGTTGCGATATCGACGGTTGCATCACCGATCACGATGACTGCTCGTCCTGCTGCAGTTGCAATCTTCATGTTCTTTCCTTCTTGTCAGATGTCGTCAAAGCCGTTCGACGGACGACCGAGTGGGCAAACCTCATTGAATTGTAGGTTTGAGCGTCCGCTTCTTCTCTTCATCGTTTCGCTCGGTACGTTCGCAAGCAGAAGGAGGCAGTGATGCAGATCGAACAGGGAGTTACTCACGCGATTGTGACGGGAGCCGCCTCGGGGCTCGGACGGGCAAGCGCCTACGCACTAGCGGGTGCAGGAGCACAGGTCACCGTATTCGACCTCAACGAAGAAGCAGGTCGCGAGGTTGCTCACGACATTGGTGGCCAGTTCTGTCGCGTTGATGTCACGAGTGAAGAAAGTGTGCTCGATGGATTCGCCGAGTCGCGGGAGGCATTTGGTCAAGAGAGAATTCTTGTGCATTGCGCAATGACGACCAAGGGCGGCAAAACAGTCGGGCGCGACCGCGAAACCGGTGGTTGGAAGCGCATGTCAACCGAAGATTACGCCTACTCGGCAATGGGAATTCTCGTGGCGAGCTATCGCATGGCATCACTGTCTGCCCTCGGAATGATCGAGAACCTTGAACCACTTGAAGATGGTGAACGCGGTGTCATCACCTTGACCGCATCGGTGGCGGCACAAGATGCCCAGGTCGGCCAGGTTGCATACGGCTCATGCAAAGCCGGTGTGAATGGTCTCGTCCTCCCGATCGCTCGAGATCTGATGGATCAGGGCGTGCGCTGTAACTCGATCATGCCGGGCATCATGTCGACACCACCAATGCTGGGCGTACCACCAAAAGTGTTGGAGAACCTCAGTGCATCGGTTCCGTTCCCGAAACGACTGGGCAAGCCCGAAGAGTTCGGCTCTCTGGTGCTCGAGTTCGTTCGCAACACCTACTTCAACGGGCAGAACATTCGCCTCGACGGCGCCATTCGAATGCCTCCGCGCTGAGACTGCGCATCAGGCGAGTGGTGTGAGTTCGCCCTCGGCTGACATCTTCTGCAACTTAAATTTCTGAATCTTGCCGCTTCCCGTAAGAGGAAATTCGTTGACGACAAACCAGTCGCGGGGCGTCTTATGCGGTGCGATCGAAGCCCTCACATAATCAAACAGTTCTTGGCGACGCAGTTCTGCACCGGGAGCCGGACGCAACACTGCAGCAACGGTCTCTCCCCACTTCTCATCGGGTAGCCCGATCACTGCGACCTCCGCGATGCTGTCGTGCTCGAACAGCACATCTTCGATTTCACGGGGGTAGATGTTCTCGCCGCCGCGAATGATCATGTCTTTCAAGCGACCTTCAATTCGGGTGTAGCCGCGCTCATCCATCATGCAGAGGTCACCGGTGTGCAACCAGCCTTCGTCATCGATTGCGGCAGCCGTTGCCTCAGGCATATCGAAGTACTCCATCATGACGTGATAGCCGCGGGTGAGATACTCCCCTGGTTCTCCGCACGGAACAATCTCGCCAGTCTCAGGGTCAACAATCTTTACCTCGGTGTGTGGCATCGGGCTTCCGAGCGTGAGTGTCTTATCGACAGTTGTGTCCTGCGGGGAGGTCATCGATGCGACAGGTGAGCATTCGGTTTGCCCGAAGACGATGGTGAATGCAGCACCGGTCTCTTTCTCGATGCGTTCAACGAGTGGGGCGGGCACCGTCGACCCGCCTGAACAGATCGCTTCGAGCGACGTGATATCGCGCTTCGCATAATCTGGGTGCTCCAGCATCGAGATCAACATTGTCGGTACGGCGAGCATTGCCGAACCCTTGTATTCCTCGATGAGTTCCATCACGAGCGCTGGGTCAAACGCCTCAAGCAACACAAAGGTGCAGCGTTTTGATACCGCAGAGAGAACCCCGACCACGCATCCACCGGTGTGGAAGAGCGGCATCGGGCACACCCAGGTTCCGCCCTCTGGTACACCCATTCGATCTGCGGTATGTGTCGCATTGTTCACGAGTGCACGGTTGCGCAACAACGCGCCCTTCGGGAAGCCTGTCGTCCCCGAGGTGTACTGAATCATCACGGCGTCATATGGGCCTACCTCAGGTAGTTCAATGTCTGGGTCAGCAGCTCGACCGAGTTCGAGTACGTCTTCTACTGCGATGATTTCACGCAACTCTGCGCATCTTGGTGCGATCTCATCTGCAATCTGTCGCATCGGGTTTCCACGATGGTTCGTCGACACAATGAGACCCGCCGACTTCGACTGATTCAGCACGTATTCGACTTCACTTCCCTGCAACGCAGGGTTAACGGTGACGAGAATGACACCTGACATCGCGCAAGCAAATTCAAGAACCATCCATTCGGGCAGATTTGGTGCCCACAGAGCCACACGTTCACCGGGGTTGAATCGGGTGGTGAGCGCTCGGGCTACTGCTTCAGCTTCAAGAAGGAGTTCTCGGTACGTCCATTGCCGGCGGTCAGCTGGGTCAGGGAGTCCGGCAATGAGTGCCACTCGCTCTGGTACCTCTCTCACCGCCTCGCGAAGCAGATCTCCGATGGTGAGGTCTCGTAAGTCGATTTCGGTTGGTCCGAAGGCATGCGCTGGCACTGACATATCCCGACAATAGCCAGTGTTCACGTCGGCGAATTCGCTTAGGGCATACAGCGGATTTTCGGTCGCGTGTACCGTGGGTTACATGGCCAACTCTCCTGCGAACTGGTACGAAGATCCAACCGGGCGGCACCAACACCGCTATTGGGATGGCACCGCATGGACATCGCACGTCTCAGACAACGGAATTCAAGGCACCGATGACATCACGGTCGCAAGCGCTGCAACGGCGCAGCAAACCGCTCCGACGGGCCTTGACCGTCTCGACGAGGGTCTCACTCTCGGAAATGAGGGCTCGAAGGTTGACGAACAACTTCATGGCGGCGGTCGTCGAGGAATCGGACTTGAGGGCACCGTCGAAGGAGGTGGAGGGGGAATCCTCACCGAGCCGATTCTTGTCGTCAACCAGAAGGCAAAACTCATTGAACTCAACAACCAGTACACGGTGTTTGACCAACACGGCGCCGCAATTGCGATGGTTCATCAGGTCGGGCAGTCAACAGCCCGGAAGGTATTGCGACTCGTTTCAAGTCTTGATCAGTTCCTCACCACCCGACTCGACATCACCGATTCGGACGGACGTGTCATCCTGCGATTGACCCGCCCCGGCAAGATTCTCAAGTCAACGATTATCGTCAGCGATGGCAACGATGTTGAGCTCGGGCGCATCGTTCAACAGAACGCCATCGGCAAAATCAACTTCTCGCTTGAGGCTGACGGCCAACGACTTGGAATGATCAAGGCCGAGAACTGGCGAGCATGGAACTTCTCGATCACCGACGCTTCGGACCGTGAAATTGCTCGCGTCACAAAAACATGGGAAGGTCTTGCGAAAACAATGTTTACGACAGCTGATAACTACGTGTTGCAGATCTCAGAGCGTGCTGCTGAGCCATTGAATTCGCTCATTGTTGCCAGCGCGTTAAGTATTGACACCGCTCTCAAACAAGACAGTCGAGGTCTCGGCTGAGACAGAACCTGCGGGTCACTCGAGGTGGCCAGCAACCATGTAGAACCAGAACGGGAATGGAGCCTCTTGCGCCTTCAGGGCACGGCGCGCCTCAAGAATTGTCTTTCCCGCTTCGGTGACCTCGTAAAACCACGCGTCAAACGATCTACTTCCGGGAGCCAAGTCGCCAACAAGTTCAAGCGCGGCTTCGAGGTAGTAAGAACGAATGTCGTGACAGACCGCAACGGTGTTTTTGCCTGGCAGTTCGACATCTTTCCAAGCCACGCCATTGGCCCACTGGTGAAGTGTGTCAAGAGCTGCTGGAATCTGCTCTGGTTCGATTGCTCGACCGACTGCCGTCACACCTTTTCGTTCGACTGCGCGGCGGTAGGCAGAGATGAGCCCTCTTGACTCGTCTACTGCTGGTGGTGCATCTGGGTCATCTCGAGGTGGCAATGCACACGCCATTGGCATTTCGTCTGATTCAACTACTTCAGGGAAGTTCTCGAAGATCGGCTCGTCTGCCTCAAGCAGGTTGAACGCCTGCCGAAGGACTTGATGTTGAAACTCTGCGTCTCCGGGTTTTCCGAGAGGGCGGCCGAGTGGGAACTCACATGCAAGCACTCGCGGAGGACCGACTTTCTTCGCGACGTCGGCCATTGAGGCAAGCACAACCGTCGCGATCCCGGCGGCTTCAAATACATGGGCGAGCGTACTCACGGTACGCGTACAGAGTGGTCAAACAGGTGTGAGTAACACGACGTCAACAGCATCAGCGTTCAGTTGAGCTGCGCACTGTGGCCCCGTATCAAGCCTGATCTCACTCACAGTGTCGGGCTGATTGCCGGCGAATGCGAAGTGGCGGGGGGCAACCTCACCAATCACACCGTCGTTTGAGAGTTCTTGTAAGCGGTCAATCGGGTAAACGACATTGAGATCGAGTTGAAAGCCCGAGTGATCAAAGTTGGGGCTCCAGTGACCCATGATGAGGTTGCGGTCATCGCGATCAAATGCACGGAATCCGGTGTCTCCCTGCGAGAAGCGCTCTTGGTCAGGTCGATGTAGGGAGGCACTTGTCACGATCGCAACACGACACTCAGACAATGGCTTGTTGAGTTTCGTAAAACTTGTCGAGCTGAATTCAGGTGCATCCATTGTCGAGGCGAGAGCACGCATTGCATCATCACCACGGGTTGCTGATCGATCGTTCGTCATGTCGACCTCCTGATGGAGAACCTAACCACTCGCGCTCATCTCGTGCGAGACATGAACGTGAACAAATAACAGTGGCTCATCTTCAATATCGCCTTTGGTCATCCGTCGTGAGCTCATCGAACGATAAAACGCTCTGGCTACGGCTCCATCACGACCCAGCCTCGACGTTGTAGTTCAGCGGCGAGAACTCCGGTCGGCAATGCTTGGGCGGCACGCTCGTCGTTTGTCAACCTGGCTGGGGGCTCGGTTTGAGAGGGAGCCGTCGGGTCATGCGCGTCACCCTCTAGCTCGGCGATCAGTGCTTCTGCTTCATCTCGGGTGAACTTGCCATTTCCTTGGCGTTGAGTGAAACCCATTGGGCCTCGGGCATCTCGAAACCCGCTATGACCAGCTGCCTCGAGTAATTCGAGCAGGCGCGCAATCTGCTGCCGGCTGGCAGGAGGTCCCGCTGGTTGGTTGAACGCCATAGGTTCAGTGTGCCAGATCGGTGTATCGGTCAGAGGCTGCAGTTCATCTCGACAAGAGCCCTGAAACGAAAAGAGACCCGCTGGTAAACCAGCGAGTCTCTTTGAGTTGGTGGCGGGGGCAGGATTTGAACCTGCGACCTTCGGGTTATGAGCCCGACGAGCTACCGGACTGCTCCACCCCGCGGCGATCAGTCGCTCACGATGCTACGGACATCACCCGCAGATACCAACCGAGCGGTGTTTCAGTTGGCACCGTCAAGTACGCCGCTGAACCCACTCGGCTCATGTGGCCCGATGACAAGTTGCTCCAGCACAGCTACACCTTCACTGTCTCCGGACTTCACTCGGCACAAATGCTGAACGTGAATCACGGTCGGGTCGAGAGGATCCAACTCATCGAGACGAAGCTCGTCACGGGATTCATCAAGTTCACCTCGCCACTGCCCGTGGCCCCACTCAGGATGTTGATATCCAACGCCGCTCATCTGGAAGCGCCCATACGGCTCGTAGGTGATCACCATTGGTTCCGACTGCCACATGTCAATGGTTGCCGTCATCGAAGCCGCCCACCGTGTGCCACTCGCCCAGTTGATGGCCGTCGACACATTGTCCGCCCGCCGGACCCGCGCAATATCGAGCACCCGATCGATCGAACCCTCACCGGCAGCAAACCGCTCAACAACCGCACCACTTCGATGCCACGACTTGCCGCTCGCCTCTTCATTTATCGCAACATGCGCGCACATGTCGTCGAGCAGCGTTGGGGCCCACGTCCAGAAGAACTGCGGCACAGTCGCTGGACCCGGCAGCCCACGCGTGCCACCGCGAATTCCCCACGAACGATCACGACAACCCTGTACTCGACCAAGATCAGCAAGTTCGATGCGCTCACCATCGAGTGAAATCCACCCAGACCACTCAACAAACTGTGTGATTCGTGTGTAGTCCATCACCACTCGACCATTCACACGATGAACAAATGACGGTTCTTCGATCACCGGTGACACCACCCGCATCGTGAGATCTGCCGACACTCCGTGATGGTCATCGACCACGATGCGGTGCTCCAACATCGGGCTCGTGACCTCAAGCGAAATCGAGCCGACCACAGTGTGAGAGCGATCGGTGGCACAGATCCGACTCGACCGACAATTGTGCTGAACACCCCCTCGCACCACTGCGAACGCCGCATCCATCACCTGACGATTCGGATACACACCCATCGCAAGCGCAAACATCAACTCGCCGTTCGCATCGAAACCATTGAAGAAATAACGGTCGTAGAGGCCCAGTGAGTCGCTCGACGGGTGTAACAGTGGTGCCGACGATTGATGCAGTGGCAGGTCGTCGTACGGGTGAATCATTCGGAGCCTCCTCCGGCCAGGGTGAACACATCGTTATCAATCATCTGTTGTGCATGACGCTCAGCCATCACTGCGAACATTTCATCTCCCCGTTCCGTTGCGGTCACCACCTGCGAAGCAATGACCGCCATCACAAACCCGGTCACCGTGCCGATCCTGTAGTCGTGACGCACATCATCAAACGAGCACGTCACCCCTGCCGCATCAAGCCCACTCCAATATCTCTCGACAAGCGAAGGCTCATGCGAACGGCGATCGTCCACCAGCAACCCCGAGCCAATTCCATACGCAATGTCGTTTGGCCCTCTACTGAACCCTGTGGTTTGCCAATCGAGGACAGTGACCGAACTCGAGGTACCCGAACGATCAAACAACATGTTGTCGAGGCGATAGTCACCGTGCACCACGCACAACGGCAACCGGTACGACGAGAGCAGTTGCTCAAGGTTGCTGCCCAGCCAACGCGCCGTATCTAACACCTCGGTCGACAATCGACTGCTGAAGCGATCGAGAAAACCTGGCAGCAACATTTCGTAAATTGACTGGCGCATTGCGGCACCCGATGGGTCTGGCGATGGTAGCCAAGCGTCGTTCGCGAGCTCGCCAGCACGTCCCCATGTCGGGGCGTGCAATCCAACGGCAGCATCGACCATGGCATACGCATCTGCAACCGAACAACCAGCAAGTTGATCTCCCACCTCACCTCGGGCCTGATCCATCAAAATCGTGAAGTCACCCGATTCGGCATCAATGGCCGCATACCGATGCTGGGGGTGAGGCACGCTCACCAGACCAGCAACGTCGCAATAGAACCCGACCTCTTTGTGATAGGTCAGATGCATCCGTGCTGCCTCCCGACTCTCGGCATCAGGAGACGGAATCTTCGCAATGAGAGTTGCGGGCAGATCATCCTGGGCATCGTCGGCAATATCAAGATCGAGACGGAGGCTGAGCGCAACCTGCCCGGTACCGATTCGCGTCGCCGACACCGCACGTATTGCGCCGTCAACACCGAGCGCGTGCGAGATGAACTCAGGCGTGAGATCGTCGGCGACAGTTGCAAGCAGGGCCATGACCAACGGTAGCCCGATCTCTTGAAGCGATTGTCAGACGGGCAATGGCGCACGATCGGCGTTTTGGCGAATCGCCCCAGCAATCTCATTCCAACGTCCTTCAGGAAGGTCGTGACCCATTTCTGGGAACATCAGCAGACGGGCATCAGGGATCGCCCGTGCCGTGGCCTCACCACCTGAAGGTCGCACGAGAGGGTCGACCAAACCGTGAACAACAAGCGTTGGTGTGCGAACAAGCCGAAGGGCAGCAGTGCGATCTCTACTCGCAAAAATTGCTGCCGTCTGACGCTCAGTCCCCTCGACACGAATTGCTCGATCGACTCCGGCAGCGGTGAACTCTCGGGCCTCTGCTTCGTTGAACGTCGGCCCTGAGATCCACTTCCACATGGTGAGCGAATGCTCAATCATTGATTCACGATCGTTCGGATTCGGATCGCCTTGACGCCGAAGTTTCAACGCCAGCTTTGGATCAATCATCCCGTTCTTGCGGTCGCCAGTATTCGACATGATCGACGTCAACGACTGAACCCGATTTGGCCATCCAATAGTGATTTCCTGAGCAATCATTCCACCCATTGATGCTCCGACCACATGGGCTTGCTTGATGCCAAGTTCATCGAGCAACCCAACGGCGTCAGCTGCCATGTCACGCAACTGATACGGAGCGCTTACTGGCCGTCGCAGCAGAACTTTCAGAATGTCACCGCGTTTCAAACCGGAGCCTGACATCTCAGTCGAGAGTCCACTATCTCGATTGTCAAATGCGATCACTCGAAAGCCCTGGGCGACGAGTGAATCAACGAACCCGTCAGGCCAACTGGTGAGTTGTGCACCTAACCCCATCACGAGTAACAGAGGATCACCGTTACCGCGATCGACGTACTCGAGCTCAACCCCATTTGTTGCAACTTTCGGCATTCCACCAGCGTAGGCCAACGCACGATTACCGTACATCTGGAGCACACACCCCTCGACTCACACATCACTCATGGCTGGATTTCGAAAAAACACCTCTCAACGACTTGATCAACTCGACAATGTCATCGCAGCGCTCAGTACCCGAGTGCAAGAACTCGAGCTCGAGCGCGAGACGGCAGCAACGTCGCTGAGCGAGATCGTTGAACAAACGAACCGTCTTGATGCGAGAATCACTTCAACGACAACTGAATTAGCCCGTCAACTCGATGAACTCGGCAACGAGCTCTCCGCAGTTGCCGATCAAGAACCGGTCGATGTTGCCGCCGTCGTGAACGCCTCGCTCACCGAGATTCGACAAAGCCAAACGAGGCTCGCTCAAGAACAAGCCCGATACCAGGCAGCGTTCCGAACCGACATCGCAGTGCTGATCGAACAGTTGCGTCGCTGATCGAGCGCCGCTCACGCTGTCCGGGTAGCGCTGCCTCAGCGTCAGTCACTTGCGTTCAGCGACTCGAGTGCAGCCTGAACGAATGCCTCTGCCCGTGCAATGGTCTCTTGATAAGCGCCGAGATCCCCGTCACGTAGCAATGAATCTGCCTCAGCGAACAGCGACTCTGCCTGCAACAACAGCTCAGCAGTAGAGGCGCGCTCATCAGGAGAATCGGGCACGGTGAGTGTCTCTTCATCTGAGGTTGACTCGCTGGTCGAGTCATCGGCCGCTGACTCTCCAGATGCCTCATCGCTGGCGGGTTCTTCGTCTGATGCTCCCGAGGCCACATCAGCGTCTGAGCGCTCTGGCAACTCAAGATCAAGACCTGGGAAGAGGTCAGCAAGAGCTTCGGTCATCGTGGATGCAAACGTGGCACGGTTCTCATTCGACACGATGACGAACCGGTATTCGGTGATGCCATCGATCGCAACGTAGAACGGGCGTACGTACACCAAGCCATCGGCAACCGGGACAATCTGCATGTCGCCGAACAGCACGTCGGTGCCTGACTCCTCGTTATCCTGGAGTGTGATCTCACGGCTGATCAACTGCTCTGACTCGGCCTGAGTAGCTACTCGATACGGACCAGCCGGCAGCGGATCTTGGTCAAGGAGATAGGTCGTCAGACGGCCGTACGTGTCGGGATCACTTGATGCGGTGATGTATGCCTGAAGTTCAGTTCGTCCATCATCAGTCGAGAACGGAACGTACGGACGAAGAATGACGAATTCGTCCTCACCTGTAGAAGGGTTTCGCAACAGGGTGTAGTACGGCACGAACCGCTCAGTGTTGAGCTCAGTCGCGAACTCACCGCTTCCAGCAGCATCAGTAGCACCGGCACCATCGAAGAACGCTCGGGGCTGTACCGAAGGTGCTTGAGACACAGACCATGCTCCGGTTCGTTGGAAGAAGTCCTCTGCGGAGATTTGGTACTTCGAATACAACTCGGTCTGCACTCGGAACAAATCTTCTGGATAACGAAGGTGCTCACGAAGTTCGTTCGGCATCTCTTCGATCGGCGTGAACATGTCAGAGAACGCACCCTGCCACGCTGAGATAATTGGATCGTCAGCATCGAGTACGTAGAACTTCACCTCGCCGGTGTAGGCGTCAACCGTCGCCTTGACCGAGTTGCGCACATAGTTTGCATCACGCGACAACCCAGTCGACCGGGTGAGTTGGACATTTCCGATGCTTTGGGCATACGGGTACTGATTTGTTGACGTGTACGCATCGATGACCCATTGAACTCCCCCATCGACGACCACTGGATATGGATCACCGTCATAATCCAGGAACGGCGCGAGTTTCTCGACACGATCTCGGACATCACGAATCAACAACAACTGAGAATCAGAATTCACTGCACTTGACGCCAACAGGTTGTAGTCAAGGAATGACAGCGCAGTCACAGCCCGACGGAATATTCCCGACATCTCGATTCCTGCAGTGCCTGAATATGCACCACCGTCACCGCAGCCGCTCTCCGCAACCGAGGTGTTCGCCAATGCGTAATCAGTCATCGAGGGCGAGAAATAGAGTTCGGGACGATCGAGATCAACCGAGATGTAGTCCGGACGCAACGATGAGGTCACCTGGCTCACCGGCGCCATGACCAACCCACAGCCGCGAGTCGATACAAGATGTCGACCCTGCCACGACTGATTCGGAATGCCTTTGAGATCGAGTTCGCGCGCCGCGATCAACACTTGTTCGCGCTCACCATTAATTTCATAGCGATCAACATCAAGGTCATCAACTTGAAGACCCGCAACCTCGCCTCTGTCAATTGCGAAACGTGACAACATCAAGCCGGGGCTGAGAAGTCGAACATTCTCAAAGGGCTCAGGATCCGCCTCGATATCTGCAGCCGACAACGAATTGAATTGAATGGGCTCCGTTGCAACAGCGTCAAGGGCCATTGCGGCCCTCGTCGCATCAACATTTCGAGCAATGTACGGAAGTTCGCGCTCGGCCTGGTTTGGTCGAACGACAAGCGACTGAATGACCGATGGGTACACCGACCCGCCACCAATTGACACCACGAGCCACAGCACAGATGCGATGAGCGGGAAACGCCACCGATCAGTACGAATCGTGACCAAGAACAACACGGCCGTGAGCAGAGCGATCAAGGTGAGCAGCATCAACGCTGGCAATTCAGCATTGACGACCGCGTACGTCGCTCCTTGAACGACTCCTCGGGTTTCATTAGTGAGGTCAAACCTGCTCAACCAATAATCACCAGCGCGAAGCACTGCGAGGACCGCAAGCAGTACTGCCATATGAACCTTTGTGGCCTGTCGAACCGTTGGCACCATTCCCGCAAACAGGACAGCACCATTCAGCACGTGGGTAATCGCCGACATCACAATGATGAGCAGGAAGGCTGCAAACAACCAATCTGACAAGAAACTGATCAATGGGAGACGGAACACGTAAAAGCCGACGTCAGCACCAAACTGTGGGTCGGTAACACCAAAATCCTGTGAGTTCCGGAACAACAACAGGTCTTGCCATTGCTGAGTTGCAGGCAGCGATACCAACACGCCAAGAAGAGCGGCGACCCCATAACGAACGAGGCGCATTCGGCGACCGAAGACCTCATGGAAACGTTGCACGACAGGTGGCACATTGCTTTCCAGACGGACCGGAGCAGTTCGATCTGCAACCCAAAGGTTGATCCATCCGAGCAGCAAGAACACCAGTAGGCAGGCGCCAAACATGGTGAGTTTGGCGGTCAATTGACCCCAGAAAATATCGCTGCGGTCGAGTGCACGATGCCACAACAGGTCAATCCAAAATGAGGCAATACCGCGCCCAAAAATAAGAATGAAAAAAGCCACGGCACCAACAACGATGAGCGCAACTCGTCCTCTAAACGCTCGTTGGGGTGCCTGGCGGGGGATTTCCGACTCAGGTCGCATGCGACCCGACACTACTCGTCAACGAGAACGAGTTCGCATTGACATCCAAGATGTCCGGGAGGGGTTACAACACCCGTCGGGAACTCAGAGCCAAGATCAACAGCACCGGCGAGGGTGTTATCTTCACATTCGGCACACGGTTTGGTGCCCCGACTCGCAACCCACCTCACCTTGGTTCCAGAACTAGCAGACAACAGCTGCGCGGTTGCATAAGCAACTGCCATTGCCTCGTGCAACACGGTTTGAACGTGCTCGCCTTTCACCGCGCGGTACGTTGCTCGAACTGACTTCACAATTGCAGCCGCATCACCAGAATTGTCCTTCGTAGCTTGGATCACCTGACCCCGCACAACTGACAACAATTGGTCATCAACGACCGAATCTGCGGCAGCACTCGCAGCAACACCATCGACGACATCTGCACACACACTCGCCGCTCCGGCCTCAACCGCTGCGGTAAATGCTTCGGCCGTCAACTTTGCATATCGCTTTCGGTAAGCAGCTGGGCCCGGTAGCGGAGTGCGTCGCTTCTTCTCGTCATCTCCATCAATCGCCGCTAGCACCGAGTCAAGCTCGTCCTCGAGAAACTTTCTTACCTCGCGCGTGAGCGTCGCCAACGTATCGCCGATCACCTCATCGCGACGAGGAATCGAAATTCCTGCAAGTTCAAGTTCGTCATCTACGGAAACGTTGCGACCTGGGAACAGCGGGACAACATCGGCTGATGGGCCATCGTCGTTATCTGCTTCGTTGGCTGACACATCAGCGTCAGTCGTCGCAGCAGGCTCGTCACCCAGTGCATCGCCGAGAGCCTCAGACGCATTTGTTGACATCGACTCAATCGACGACACATCAGTAGCGATTGATTGAGGATCGAGGACCGCAACAACATCAGCCGCAAGCGCTCGAGCCCGATCAAATTGTTCTGCAAGGCGACGCTGGTGCAGTTCCGTTTCTTCAGCCCACAATCGTGCAGATTCACGAAGTCGAGCAATCTTCAGGTTCGCCTGCTCGACATGACGGTCAGCCTCTTCGACAATTTCCCGGAGGCGAGAGCGCATCTCTGCCCGTTCGGCTCGAGTCTCCTCACGCGCCGATACGAGCGTGCGCGACTTCTCCTCGCCAAGAATCTCAACCAACAGGTCATCATCCATCTCTGCAAGATTCACCGCACGCTGCTGTGCGTCTGCGAGGTCATTTGAGAGCCGAGCATTTTCGTCGCTCAAGGTCTGCATCTCTGCAGCAACCGCAACCAAGAATGCCTTCACCTTCTCTTGGTCAAAACCTTTACGAGATGTCGGGAACGTTGCCTTCGTGATCGACGCAGGAGACGATGGATTGGGAGTAGACGCGTCCATGCTTTGAGAGTAGACAGCCCGAGAGTCTCAACACTGTCACCCAAAACAAATTATTCAGATACCGCCGCTGGTCGATCACCACCGGATGCAACAAGAGCGTCAATCGCCTCATCGAGAGTCGCTACTGCAACGATTTCGAGTCCGGGTGCCGCCGCGCGCGCGGCGGCTATTTGTTGCTCTCCCTGCTGTTGTGGCACCAGAAATATCTCAACTCCCGCCTGTGCAACAGCCGACGCTTTCTGGGTGAGCCCCCCAATCGGGCCCACGGATCCGTCCAGGTCGATCGTCCCGGTGACCGCAACTTTTTTGCCGCCAGTGAGTTCGCCCTCAGACAGGCCGTCAATCAACGTCAGCGTGAACGCAAGGCCTGCCGATGGACCTCCGATCGAACCGGTGTCAATGCTGATGTCAAACGGCAACTCAACCCGACGGGTATCAAACGGTAAAAACCCAACAATGGTCCGTTCTGGATCGTCAGTCGCCGAGGTGAGTTCAACCTCAACTTCAAACTCACCTTCGCCGCGACGTTCCACAAGCAATGTGATGACATCCCCGGGAACCTTCCCCTCCAACACTTCCATGAGGTCCCCAACACTCGCCAGGTCAACTCCATCAGCAACGAGTAGACGATCGCCAGGATCCAATACCTCGTCAGAAGGCGGCCATCGAACGCATGCGCCATCAGCATCAAACTCAAGGCACGCAATCTCTGAGATGAGAACGTCACCGGGCACAATCGTTGCATCAAAGCCGAGCCATGTCAGTGCGACAAACTGCGCAACTTCCTCTGAGGTACGCATCTGTTCAAGTGAAAACACTCGGCGCTGATCTGCTGTCTGAAACCCAAACTTGTCTTCCTCTGTCAGCATCTGAACCGCGAGCTCGTTGCGGCCAACCCACCATGACAGCACTGACTGCGGCGGTTCAGTAATGGTGACAAACATAAAGTCACCTTCCGTCGGGAACACGTCAGGTGGACGTTCCCCGCCACCAACGAGCTCACCCACCACAAGTCGATCACCAACTGGCTGCGCCGATCCCGGTACGCGCGCGTACGGAGCAGGCTGCATCTCATCAAGCCGCTCGTTCAACTCTCGAGCGATAAATGATGACGGAATTAGCCCTGTTGCAGCGATCACCACGACCGCAAGCCCCGACAACGCCGCCAGAGGAATTGCCCATCGCCGATGATGACGCTCTGGATACTCCGCCGAATGAACCAATTCATCGCTCCACTCGAACGCCTGAACTGGGTCCGGTGGGGGGAGTAGATTTGACTCAGAGCTTTCCATGGATTCTTCGTTTACGGTCGACCTACTTACGAGCCGCGCTGTCGTAATTGCAGTGTGTGCGATGCTCGCATTGCTGTTTGCAGGCTGGAGAAAGACTGCCAGAGCATCGACCAATTCACCACGTCGAGTTGTAACTTCGCTCCTTCAACGATCTGACAGCGGAGTTCCAGTCGAGCGACAAACACTCACCATGTACCGCAGGCCAAAGGTTGTTCACCGATTGATTTCTCTTGGACTGACTGGGCTCATTGCGGTTGTTGTCGGAGCAGTCCTAGCCGTGTTGATCTCATTTGCGGCAATCGCAAGCGTTGTTCGACTGACAGATTTGCTCGGCTGATATGACTGACCAAGATCTTCTCTCCCTTCGAAGGACTGTCGTTGTGCTCGGCCATAAAGGAGACGAGCACGCAGTTCGCCCAATGCTTCAACATCACGACTCAGTCATTCGCGAACTCGCGCTTGGAGCGCTTCACCGCATGGGCGCGCTCAACGACTCTGACTTGGCTGAATCAGTTGCCGATGACAATTTGCTCGTTCGCCGTAGAGCAGCCGAGCTCGGCGCGCACTACCCGAAGGTCGACCTCGGCGCTTTGCTACACGACAATGAGCCAGTCGTTGTCGAGATGGCAGTGTGGGCCTATGGCGAGCGTGTTGACATCGCCGATGACATTCTTGACAGCATCATCGCCCTCACCACCGAACACGATGACCCTCTCGTTCGTGAAGCTGGCGCAGCCGCTCTCGGTGCGATCGGAGACGAACGCGGCATTCCTGCCATTCTGACTGCGTGCTCGGACAAGCCTGCTGTGCGGCGGCGAGCTGTACTCGCCCTCGCACCATTTTCTGGCCCTGAGGTAGATGCAGCGATCGACACTGCACTCAACGATCGTGATTGGCAGGTTCGCCAATCAGCCGAAGATCTCAGACGCTGACTGGCTCGCGCTCTAGATCTGGAGAATCTGTTGGTCCATCAATGTCTGACCCACCTTCTCCTTCAAGCGGGTGACCCTCAACATTAAGGTTCGGCAGCACTCGATCGAGCCACTTCGGGATCCACCAGTTACGTCGGCCAAGCAATGCCATGGTGGCAGGCACCAACAACATTCGAACCAGCGTCGCATCAAGCAACACCGCGACTGCGAGACCGACACCGAAGAGTTTGACGATGCGATCGTCCTCAAGCAGGAACGCTCCGAAGACGACCACCATGATCGCCGCAGCAGCAGAGATCACTCGGGCTGTGGCGGCAAGACCATCGGCAACCGAATTCGTTGGGTCTCCAGTTCGGTCATATTCCTCTTTGACTCGTGACAACAAGAACACCTCATAGTCCATCGAAAGGCCAAAGACGATTGCGAACAACATGAGTGGCACGAACGGCTCGATTGGTGCCGGCTCAACCCCGAATACCGATGCGAACCAGCCCCACTGGAAAATCGCAACTGCCACGCCATAGGCCGACGCAATTGAGAGCACATTCATCAGTACAGCTTTTAGAGGAACCAGCACTGAGCGGAACACCATCATCAGCAACAAGAACGACACACCGAGCACGGCGGCAAAGAACACGAAGATTCTGCTCGCCATATATGCGGTGAAGTCAATATTCGCAGCCGCTGCTCCAGTGACATTTGCAGTGATACCAGAACCTTCCAGCGAGGCAGGAAGAACATCGTTACGAAGACGGTCAACCGTGTCAGAAGTAATTTCATCCTGTGGAGAGGTAGTTGGGATGACCTGAACAATCCACGCTTCTGAATCTGCGGGGTTCGCCATATCGCTCGGGAACGGCGGAGCCACTCGATCAACCCCAGGGTCAGCTGCAAGCGACAAAGCGAGTTCTTGTACGTACGCAGCATCACCGGGTTCGCTCGTCTCCAGAGTCACGAGAAGCGGTCCGTTGAACCCGGGGCCGAACCCGTCAGCGATGAGGTCGTAAGCACGCCGAGCAGGAGTCTCCTCTGAGAAGTTGCCTTCGTCGGAGAAGCCGAGTCGAAGCGACAGCACCGGCAACGCAAGCAGCACGAGAAGGCCACCACCGATTGAGGCATACAGCCATGGCTTCCGTTGAATCTGACGGCTCCAGCGGTAGGAGGCCGTTTCGCGAAGTGGGCGCTCTCGACGAGGCGGAACTACTTTTCGAAGTGGCCGAATCGCAATGCTGCCAAGCAATGTGAGGAGCGCAAACACTGCGCCAACCGCTGAGAGCGCTGGAACTCCAAGTCCGACTCCAAGAAGCGCCAACGCAACGCAACCGGCCGAAACAAGGCCGCGCCAGCGGGTGACTTCAACCTTCGAATGAAAGACTCCGAGCAATGCTGGCAGCAAAGTGATCGAGGCAACCAATGTGACTGCAACCGTCGCTGCGGCTGCGATGCCAAGGCCTGCAACGAACTCGAGGCCGACGGTGATCATTCCGAGCAAGGAGAGCACGACGGTAATTCCGGCAAAGACCACGGCACGACCAGCGGTATTCAACGAACCAGCGGTCGCATCCTCTGGGGAGTACCCAGCTCGAGTGAGTTCTCGGTAGCGAGTGACCATGAAGAGCGCATAGTCAATACCGACACCCAGGCCGATCATGATGCCGATGAGTGGAGCAAACTCCGGAATCGACAATCCATGCGACATGAGCGAAACCACGCCAAACCCACCGGTTCCAACACCGGCAAGAGCGACTGCAATCGGGAGGCCCATCGCCATGACCGATCCGAATGCGAGGATCAAAATCACGATTGCAAATGCGAGCCCAATCATTTCTGACTCGGGCGGAGCAAACTCAGAAAACACTGCGCCACCCACTTCAACGGTGACACCGTCAATGGCTGGGACCATCTCGCGGATATCTGCACCGATCTCAGCAGCAGTGACCTGATCGATGTTGTTCGCAACGTTGACCTGAGCGAAGGCGATCATCCCATCAGCGGAAATTTGCCCAGCGCCCATTTGGGAGTAGGGGCTGACAACTCCCAAACCCTCAATCGCATCAACCTCTTCAAACAGTGCTGACATCTCTGCGGCAACCACCGCATCGTCAACACCCTGTTCGGCTTGGAACACGATGTTGCCGCCAAAGGCGCTTCCCGACCCCGGGAAATACTCATTTAGTACAGAGAAGCCTCTCGTGCTTTCGGATTCTGGAGTTGAGAACTCACCAGAAAATGCCGCACCAATTGAGCCAGCAAGAGCGTTAATGCCTACGAGCAGCACAACCCAAGAGACAATGACGGTGCGACCATGACGAAAGGCCCATCGGGCAAGAGAGGAATACATCGAGAGATAACAACTTTCTTTGGGGGATTTCACCGCTACAGCGGCCACATATGTCTAACGCCGCTCACTGCACATTCCATTCCGAAGAGAGCTGTGACCATTGCCACGACTACCTGTACGACGCACCTTTCTGGCGACACTTCCGCCAGACGAATACCTGTGCGAAACTTGCCGCATGAGTCCGCCCTCGCAATTACTTGCCTCATCCATGCAAAGCCCCGTCGGCGAGCTTGTCGTCGTGTCGAATGAGAAAACTCTCCGAGCGGTGCTCTGGGGTGACGAGGCGAAGGAATGGAAGCGTGTGTCGATCAACCGCCTCGTAGTGGAGTGGAAGAGCTCGCCTGCTGCCGAGCAAGCCATCGGGCAACTCACCGAATATTTTGATGGAAAACGGCAGAACTTCGACCTACCCCTTGAGCCGGTCGGGACAGAGTTTCAGTGCACGGTCTGGAATTCGCTCACACACATCGAATACGGGTCAACACTGAGTTATTCCGAACAAGCCCTCGCACTTGGGCGCCCAAGTGCGGTTCGAGCAGTTGCCTCAGCTAACGGCCGCAATCCCATCTCAATCGTCGTTCCATGTCATCGAGTGATCTCCGCATCTGGAGGCCTTGGCGGTTTTGCTGGTGGACTTGATGCAAAGCGGTGGCTGCTCGACCATGAACAGGCCTCACAATAGGCCGCTGAGCACCGCGGTCTCAGTATCGCAAAACCAAGTGCTAAATCGAGTTTGCTCAGCAACGTTGTCGTCACATTCGAGTCGCTGACATAGAGCGATTAACGTCACAGCATGAGCGATTCTGCGGCACAACGCTGGGCCGATGACCTTGCGTCGTGGGGTATTCCTGACCACATTCTGAGTGCTGCCCCGCAGTCACCCTGGATTCACCCCGTCAGTAGTTTCACCCCGACCGGAGATCTCTTTGTTCAAACGCCATCTCGGTTACGCGCGCTTGAGGCGCTCGATTCGCTCGATTCACCGTCGGTACTCGATGTCGGCTGCGGCGGTGGGCGTGGGGTGTTTGGACTTACTCCGCCCGCAACCGACATCGTCGGAGTCGACCACCAACAGGGCATGCTCGATGTCGTTATGCAACAAGCTACAGAGCGACAAGTTTCTGTCCAGACAGTGCTCGGAAACTGGCCTGAAGTTGCGCCACAAACCCCAATTTGTGATGTCGCTATCTGTCACCACGTGGTCTACAACGTCGCTGATCTCGTGCCCTTCATCGAGGCGCTGACAAGCCACGCCCGACACCGAGTTGTCGTCGAACTTCCGATCAGGCATCCACTGAGCCACCTCAGCGACGCTTGGAAACAATTCTGGAATCTTGACCGACCCACGTCGCCAACGGCTCAGGACGCGGTCGATGTCATTCGCTCAACTGGAGTATCCGCCCAGCTCGAAGAATTTGAGGTCGTCGAACCGCCCCGCGAGATCACTGACCTCGATGTCGAACACATGCGCATCCGGCTGTGCCTCACACCTGAGCGTGATGACGAAGTGCATGAGTTCCTTCTGGACCGCCCACCTCAGCAGCGATCGCTCGCGACGATCTGGTGGGATACATAGGTTTTGCTCACTGGGTTTTAAATGTACGGACATTTGCTATCATCTTGATTTATGTGTCGCCAAGTAACTTGCAAAACATGCGGAAAAGCGTCGTGGGCCGGCTGTGGCATGCACGTCGAACAGGTGCTCGGTCACCTCAGCGCCGACGAGCGCTGCCAAGGACACACCGAAGCAACCACCGCAAAGCGCCGTTGGTTTAGCCGTTCCTGACTTCGGCATCTCAGAACGCACATGACACCCTTAGGTCATGGGCATTCTTCTTTCACAAAGTGACGCAATAGCCACGATCACCCTTGATCGACAAGAAGCGCTCAACGCTCTCACCCCATCACTACTCAGCGAACTCGCCGACACGCTCGACACCGTCGCAAATGACTCGTCGGTTCGCGTCGTCGTTCTCACCGGTGCCGGACGAGCATTCTCCGCAGGAGTTGATCTCAAAGCACTCGCCGAAGAACCCCCAGAAGACGGCGACGTCTCAGGTGCTCTCAACAACCCAGCGCGCAAAGCGTGCGATGCGTTATCGCAGATGCCAAAGGTCACCATCGCTCGGGTCAATGGTTTTTGCTTCACCGGCGCGCTCGAACTCGCTCTCGCCTGTGACCTGATGGTGACGGCTGAAGAAGCAAAGCTTGGGGACACTCACGCCAAATGGGGACTGAGACCAACATGGGGAATGAGCGCACGCCTCATGCGTGCTGTCGGCCCCGTGCGGGCTCGAGAACTCTCCTACACCGCAAGAACATTCACGGGACGCGAGGCTTATGAGTTCGGGATTGCCTCACACTGCGTTCCGCTCGATGATCTCGACGCCACCGTGCTCGAACTCGCAACCGCAATTTCAGCAAACAGCCCCGAGTCGATTGCGGCGTACAAAGACCTCTACCTCAACCAGCAACAAGTCGGAGTCATCGACGGCCTCTCATTCGAATACAGCACCATGTACCCAATGGGTGATGCCGGTGGCCGTCTCGACGGATTCGGTAAGAACTCATGACGATGATGCAGCGCTCCCAACTCAACATCGGAGAAGCGCTCGTCACCTTCACCGAACAAGAACTCCTTCCCGGGCTCGCGATTTCACCCGAACAATTTTGGAACGCTCTCAACACCCTCGTTAGTGAGTTCTCAGAAGAAAACCGAGACCTCCTCGACGAGCGTCAGCGTCTGCAAAGCCTGATTGATAACTGGCACCGCCAACACGGCGTCGGTACTCCTGACAGCTATCGGGCCTTTCTCGAATCGATCGGCTACCTCGTTCCTCAAGGCGAACCGTTCAGCATTACAACCGAAGGAATCGACCCTGAAATCGCAACCATCGCCGGCCCTCAACTCGTCGTTCCGGTGACCAATGCCCGGTACGCGATCAACGCCGTCAACGCGCGCTGGGGGTCGCTCTACGACGCGTTGTACGGAACAGATGTCCTCGGTGACCTTCCACCAGACGGTCCCTACAACGAAGAACGAGGCGCTCGAGTCATCGACTACGCACGGCGACTCCTCGATGAGTGCGTACCGCTCGAATCCGGGAGCCACCAAGGTTCGACCAACTATCGGGTCAACGGCGACAAACTCGCAGTGACCTGCAATGACGGTCGTGAAGTCATGGCAGTCACACCGGTTGTGGGGTGGGTTGGCGAACCCAACGCTCCCTCAGCAATCGTTGTCGAACACCACCGCCTTCATGTTCAAATTGTGATCGACCGCAATCACTCGGTCGGGTCAACAGATACCGCCGGGGTCGCAGACGTTCTGCTCGAATCCGCGATCACCGTGATCATGGATTGCGAAGACTCAGTTGCATGCGTCGACGCCGCCGATAAAGCACTCGCCTACCGCAATTGGCTCGGTCTCCAGCGTTCAACGCTCACCGAAGAAGTAAGTAAAAACGGCACGAGGTTCACACGTCGAATGGCCGATGACCTCATCCTGTCAACGCCGAGCGGTCAGACCACCCTGCCTGGCACATCACTCATGTTGGTGCGCAATGTCGGCCATCTCATGACAACACCTGCCGTGAAAGACGCCGAACACCACGACATTCCAGAGGGAATCCTCGATGCACTTTTCACTGTTGCTGCATCAATTCCTCTGAACGGTTCTCCCCCATCATCGATCTACATCGTCAAGCCAAAAATGCACGGACCCGACGAAGTTGACTTTGCGTGCCGACTCTTCAGCCGCGTTGAAGCACTTCTTGGCCTCGCGCCAAACACCGTGAAAATCGGCATCATGGATGAAGAGCGCCGAACAACTCTCAACCTTGCGGAGTGCATTCGAGCCGCAGCATCACGGGTTGCATTCATCAACACCGGCTTCCTTGATCGAACTGGAGATGAGATCCACACCTCCATGCTCGCAGGGCCAATGGTTCGTAAAACCGAGATGAAAGCCGAAGACTGGATCTCGGCATACGAGGACAACAACGTCGATGTTGGACTTGCGTGTGGGCTCATCGGTCGTGCCCAGATCGGCAAAGGAATGTGGGCCGCCCCTGACCTGATGGCGGACATGCTCGAGGCCAAAGTAAACCACCCACTTGCGGGGGCCTCATGCGCGTGGGTGCCATCTCCAACTGCCGCAACCCTTCATGCAATCCATTACCACCGAGTTGACGTTGCCCAGCAACAGCAGGTGATCGCCGACGATCCAGAGCGCGGCCGTTCACAACTTGACCAACTGTTGTCGATTCCGGTTGAGACCGATCCGAAGTGGGCCGACAGTGAGATACAAGCCGAACTTGACAACAACGCTCAGGGAATCCTTGGCTATGTCGTGAGATGGGTCGACCAGGGTGTCGGCTGTTCAAAGGTTCCCGATATCAACGATGTTGGGCTGATGGAAGACCGAGCGACATGTCGGATCTCATCCCAGCACATGGCGAACTGGTTAGCGCACGGGATTGTCGACGAATCTCGTATCCGAAATACATTCATCAAGATGGCAGCCGTTGTTGATTCCCAGAATGAAGACGATGAGTTGTATCGGTCGCTCACACCAGACTCGACTGCGTTCAAAGCCGCTCTCGACCTCGTACTGTCAGGAACAGAACAACCCTCTGGATACACAGAGCCAATCCTTCACGCCCGACGACTCGAAGTAAAGGCAGCAACATGACCACCTACCGACCGTCGATTTCACTTGATGATGCCCGACGTATTGTCTCAACTGCGCTCCAACATGGCGTCGACAACAACATGAATCCACTTGTTGTTGTCGTCATTGATACCGCCGGGTCACCCGTTGCCTACGAGCGTTCCGACGGCTCTCCCCCCGGACGCTTCGATATTGCATTAGGAAAAGCCAATGGAGCACTGCAGATGGGTGTGAACTCGAAGCGCCTCGGTGAAATGGCGATTGAACGGCCCCACTTCATCAGCGGCGTTGCCGGGTCGCTACGAGGTCCTCTCGTTCCAGTTGCTGGTGGCGTGATCGTCACTGATAACGGAATTGTTGTTGGAGCGGTTGGCGTTTCTGGTGACACATCAGACAACGATGAGGCCGCAGCGATCGCCGGTATTGAATCAGCAGGACTCCAGCATCCGTGACCGCTACTGACGATGCTCTTCTCGCCGATCTTCGTCGCGTCCTCGGTGACCGGGTTCGCGCCGATAGCGCTGAGCGAGCCCTACTTCGCAGAGACGCATCTGTCTTTGAGGGCGGCAGTGCCGGGCCAACCTGCCTGTGCGAGTCAACTGAAGAAGTGCAGCAGGTTGTTCAAATCGCACTCGCCCATAACCGAGCCGTCGTCCCACGTGGAGCCGGTACCGGGCTTGCTGGAGGTGCAATCCCACTGGGTGCGCCGGTCGTGGTCTCACTGTCACGAATGAATCGGATTCTTGAAGTCGATACAGAGGCTCGTATCGCATGGGTTGAGCCGGGAGTTGTCAACCTCGACCTCACGAAGCACCTCACCCCCCTCGGTTATCACTTTGCGCCCGATCCATCTAGCCAGCAGGTCTGCACGATCGGCGGCAATGTTGGCAACAACTCCGGTGGGCCACATTGCCTGGCGTACGGAGTCACAAACGCTCACATCCTTGCAATCGAGGTTGTGCTCGCCGACGGCGAAGTCGTCACCCTCGGCGGCCTCGATGCCGAACCAGCCGGCTACGACCTTCGCGGGGTGTTCGTCGGTGGAGAAGGAATGCTTGGCATCACCACAAAAGTGGCAGTGCGCATCACTCCCAACCCTCCAGCCGTACGAACACTGCTGTTGTCATTCGACACGCCTCGCGATGCCGCCGCCACTGTCAGTGCCGTTATCGCAGCCGGAATCGTTCCAGCGGCAATGGAAGTGATGGATCAACGAATCACCATCGCTGTCGAAAATTACGTGAACGTCGGGTACCCGAAAGACGCAGGCGCAGTTCTGCTCGCCGAGGTAGACGGCCTGCCTGACGGCGTCGAGATTGACGCCCAACGAATCTCTGAGATCGGACGCGAACATGGCGCCACCGATGTTCGCCAAGCCGAATCAGACGAAGAGCGCATGCTGTTATGGAAGGGTCGAAAGACAGCCTTCGGAGCGGTTGCTCAAATCGCTCCGAACTACTACCTACACGACACGGTCGTACCGAGGTCAAAACTGGCCGACACCCTCGAAGAGGTGTACCGAATTGCCGACGAATACGACCTCGCCGTCGTCAACGTCTTTCATGCAGGCGATGGCAATCTTCATCCACTCCTACTGTTCAACGGCCAAGAGCCCGGCATTTACGACCGTGTTCATGCAGCCGGAGCAAAGATCGTTGAGGCCTCACTCGCAGCTGGAGGGGTGCTCTCCGGTGAACATGGAATCGGTGTTGAGAAACAGCCGTATATGCATCTGATGTTCACCGATGACGACCTCGACCACCAAGAACGCCTCCGTCACGCATTCGATCCTGCATGCCGCTCAAACCCCGGGAAAGTCATTCCGGTCGGCCACTCGTGTGCCGACATCCAGTCACTGCGGGTCACCCCAAAAGGTGTGTGGGGATGAACGAATTCGCCGAACTTATCGGGAGCTCGGGTCCCGTCACCGTCGCTGGCGGTAAAACGAGATGGCACCTCGGAGGCGACGTTCATCCCGAGGCACGCGAGGTTCA
>Ga0255759_10001043_pt1 | contig 24921 bp, 13 predicted proteins | sample 101ome_20_FD_179959 | JGI IMG/M metagenome (GOLD analysis project Ga0255759, IMG submission 179959) | Coastal salt marsh microbial communities from the Groves Creek Marsh, Skidaway Island, Georgia - 101404AT metaG (version 2) | ecosystem: Environmental > Aquatic > Marine > Intertidal zone >...
TCAAATATTGTGTTATGTAAAATATATTTAATACCATTATATTCGTAATAATATTTATTATTTTCAAGATTATATAATGTATTCAATACATTTTCCTCAAAATTAATTATTAAATTGTCAACTATATTATTAAATTTATATAAACTATTGTTGATAGTAATATTTGATTCAGATAATGTATAATCATAATAATGTGAAATAAATGGTATATTTGGTTTATAATAATATGTATAATTATTGCTAGTGATAGAAATATAATTGTTTTTATTTTCGAAAATACTATTTTCATTATTAAAATATAAATTTTCTACAACATCAACATAATTAAAAATATTGTCAAATATACTAAAATCGCCTCCACTGGTTTGTATTTCAGTGCCGTTTAGAATATCTCGCATATTATATAATTTTTCTACTTCCGCAGCTGATAATGCCCTGTCGTATATGCGGAAGTCGTCTAAATAACCATCATATTGTCTACTACCACTGGTCATTCTTCCTATTTGGAAATTATAATTTTGAGTTATTTTAGGCATCCATTTATTGGTATATGATTGGTCTAAAACCCCATTTACATATACATAGTGATTATGCTCTTTTGTAGTCCAATTTGTTGATATGGGTTCTAAAACAAACACTACGTGCGACCAAGCAGTATTGATTGCTGGTAATTGTGTAGTAATTGAAAAATTTTGTTCGCTACTGGATTGTCCATTATTTGAAATACAAAAAGTTAAATTATTGTCATTTCTATGAAAACACTGAAAACTATTTACATTATTACCATCTCCATTAGGAGAACCATAAAAAATCCGTCCATAAGTACTCTGTCCCGTTGATATACTCCAGCACCAAAACGATATGGTTATAGGTTTTTCATTTAAATAATTATATAATTTACTACTATTGTTATCTATCACCAAACCATCATTCTCACCAGCACCAGAGAAATAACAAGAATTATTGAAGACACCTTTTGTTGTTTCTAAAGTAGGTGTTCCATTTTCAGTGGCATTTAAAATAGAACCCGTAGAAGCACTATTTAAGCCTATATTAGTGCTGTCATCAAACTTATAATGTGCTATTAAACCAGAATTATTAATATCTAATTTCTTTTCCCATCTGTATGCTGGCATTTGATTACTTGTTGTAGTTAATTCAAAACCTGTTTCATTAAATACCGTGTCAATAACTTTTACAAATTGAATATTTTTACTATCATTAATATCGTGTGTATATAGTATATCATTTGTATCAATATCACTACTAAAATTACTATTTATTGTAATTTTATAATTATTACCGTCACTAGCAATATTTAAAATATTAAAATTACTATCTATATATGAATTAAACACATTTGAAAAATTTGTATATTTATCCACATCAATTATATTACTAATGGGTAATTCATCAGTGATATATGCGTCTCTTGCTTTAAATAAAACATTTTTAATATCATTGTTATAAAAATTGCTATTTTGTAGCACATAATAATTATAATCATCAAAAGTATCAGATTTATCATATATTTTAAAATTTTTAACAAAACAATTAATATTTTTACCAATATTAATATATTCATTATGTGTATTAAAGTTAATATTATAATTTAGTTTACTAATTTTATTGTCATAAGTATATAATATTATTTCAATATAAGAAAATATATTAGTTTGTTGATTGAATATAATAGTAATATCACTCCATTTATTTAATTCTAAAAATGTATTTAAAATAAAAACTTGTGAATAACTTATATCATTGCTAATTATCTCTATTTCTTTAGTTGATTTATTATTAAAATTAATTTTAATATTATTTGTTTCAAATAGTGTAATTGTTTCATCAGTTTCAATTTCTTTATTTATTTTTAATGAATATTTAACAATAGTATTATTTAATTCAATATTTTCTAATATTTTAGGAATAATATTAAATAAATTATTACTACTTATAAAAGAACTATCTATATTTGAAAAATCATTAAATAAATATTCAACATTATTTTTATCTTCTGTTGTTATAATATTATCAATAAATGAAGTTTTATTATCAAAATTATAATAATTCAAATAATTACTTGTTTTTTCATAATTATATAAATTATTAATTTCATTTTCATTTAATACTTTATTATAAATGCGTAAATCATCTAAATAACCTTTAAATATATCATTTGCATTATGTCCTTTCCCAATTAGATATTTATTATTTAAATTACTAAATATATCATTTGTAGTTATATTAATATTTGGTATAGTTTGTGTCATCGTATTAGTGCCATTTTCAAATACGTTTAATTCTAAATTTGGTGTAACGTGTTCATATGTTATTGTAATATTTTTCCATTCGTTTGTAATAGAATTTATATTAGTATTAAATATATTGGAATTAATTTCTAATGTTATAAAATCATCACTATGATAATTTGAACTATATATTGAAAATAATGATTGATCATCTTCAAGTGTAAAAATACCAAAATTATTATTTAAATTCATATTTTTAATTAAAAATGATATAGTTATGCCTTTATCATTTACTAAACTACTATATAAATCCAAATCTAAGGCAGTTTGCAAATAATAATGTGTTATATCGCTATTTAAAGAAAAATCTATATAATTACTATTTTGTAGTAGGGAATTATTATATGCATAACTATCAGTATTATCAATTTTAAGTTGATTATTTCCTATAATAGCAAAGTTGGAATTTACATTTTCTGTATCATTAAATAAATAATTTTTATATAATTTATCATTGAAATATGTTGTAAATACATTTAATTTATTAATATAACCAATGAAAAAATCTGCACCACCAATTACTATATTATTATATTGAACATCCACAATATCTGATATTTTATTTTCTAATTGTATTGAAATAGTATCATCTATTAATAAATAAACTTGTTCATCATTAAATTCGAGTTTATATTTATGCCAATTATTGAAAAAATTTTCACTATTTATTGTTAAGTCAAAATTATATTTGTCTTCGTCATTATTAGTACTTATTATAAAGGTGAAATTTTGATTATTTAATGGTTTATTTAAACTAAATGTAATGTCATAAATAGAATTATTTGTTGATTTTATTTTAAAAATATTGTATTTTTTATCATACATATAGTTTTCAAATTTAATTTCAAATTCAATTATAAAATTACCAATTAATTTAGGTGTTTCAAATTGAAAATAATATATATCATCTAAAGTATTATTAATATAAACAGCATTAGTGTAATTAATGTTATTTTGTGTAATATTTCTGGGTTCATCTTTAGATGCTATTATATTATTGTTTAATTTTTCATCAAATACAATATTAGAATTATTAAAATTATATTCTGTTATTATACTTTCATTTTTTAAATCAACATTTTTATAGTGGATTTCTACAGTATTATATTGATTTAGTAATGGTATATTAATTGTTCCAATATTTTTATCAGAAGTATTATTTTCATAAAATGAAATATTGCTTTTATATGAACCAATTTGACCAGTTATATCATCCAAATTATTAATTATATTATTACTATTTAAATATTCATTTAGTAATAGTTCATCATAATTTTCAATATTATCAACATTTTCTTCTAATATTTTATTATAACTTTCTAAATCGCATAATTTATAATTACAAGTTTCATTGTGTATAGTTGTTTTATAATTTAATTTATTTTCTAAAAAGACATTATATTCAAATTCTTCCGCTTTTAATTCTAATAAACCATAATTACTAATATGATTAAAATAAGATTTAGATTCTAAATGTAATTCATCTGTTATAATATTAGATGTATCAAAAATACCATCAAATAATAATTTTTGGTTATCTGTAATATTATTAGAAGATATTGTTATTTCAAATGTTGAATTTTCAGATGTTATTTTTAAATAATTGTCATTATTATTATTATCTGTTAAATATATTGTAGATAAATTAATATATGTAAATAAGTCATCGCTATTTTTTAATCCAAATCCTTCTCCAATTATACTATCATTAATAACATTAATATTTAAATTTTCAAGATATAATTTATTAAAATAAGCATCTAAAAATTTATTATTTTCACTGCCCAAATTATATGTATTATTAATTGGCAAAATATCTGAATATAAATTAATAATACTATTTTTACTTTTTAAATTATTAATATATAATTGGTCGTGTACAACTAAATTAGATGTAACAATATCATCATCTATTAATAAATTACTACTTTGTGTAGTACCATATACTTTTAAATCAATATTTTTAATAGGTGGTCCTGAAATACCAATAAATGATTCTTCACCTTCATTATTATGACCAAACTGAACAAAAGTATTTGTATAATCTAAGTATATATTCATAGAATTAACATATCCTCTTGTTGCATTTTTAACATCATCTGCATCTAATTCAAAGCTATAATAAGGATATTCAACACCATCAAAAATACCAGAAGTAATATTTAGTAATTTACTATAATTTGTTTTAAGTACTTTTAATTGATTTTCTCTTGTATAAATAGTAAAATCATATTGTTCATCATATAAATTAATATATTGTAATTTATTGTCATTTGTACCACTTTCTAATTCAAGATAATATAAATTACCACTTTCATTATTAAAATGCAAGTTTGTAATTGAAAACGTGCTATTAAATTCTTTAAGTAAAGAAACGAAATAAGTATCTAAATGTATAATTAAAAATCTATAAGATGATGTCTTAGTATTATAATCGTTGACAATTAAATATTCAATATTATTAAGTGTAGCATATATAATATCTTGAACATTATTAAATCTAGCATCATAACCGTTACCAATTTCTGTACCATATTTACGTATTTCATTAACAGGAATTTTATCTATTTTATTAAAAGGATAATAACCAGCAATTGTTTTTAATTCTCTATCGCGTATATTATATTCTCTTATAGAATAATTATCACTATCACAAATATATAATTTATTTTTATGATTAATATATATACTATTTTTAATATGTGAATATAATTCGTTATTTATTGTTGTAACATAGTTATCTAAATATCCATAATACAATGAACCAGACAATTTATATAATGATTGTGTATTATTTGGATTGTATAAATAAATAGCACTGTCATCATTTATAAATAAATTGCTATCAATTTTATCATAAGTAAATGATTGAATATTCTTGAAATTAATATCATATGAACTTATTTCATTTAATGTATCAGTATATATGTTATAATCAAAAACTTTATTTTTATTAATATCGGCAATTAATTCAATATTTAATGAAATATTAGAACCTAATTTTGCAGTGTCTATACCATCACTATTAATAAAATTATCAAATTCAACAAAATAATTTATATATTTTTTTGAATTAGTAATACTAATATCTATAATATTCGTTGTGTTTGGTTTGTTTTCTGTAATTATAGCTTCTAATTCAATATTATTTGTTGAACCAAAAATACTAACGTTTTGTGGATAAATATTACTGGTACTAAAATCAAATTTAAAATTTTTGATACTTGTAATATTGCTTGTTTGTAATTCTAAAAAGAATCCAAATAATGTTACTGTAGTATTATTTAATAAATATCTAAATATATTAGTATTATAATCGCTAATATTTAAGATATTATCACTATTTAATGTAATTATACTATTATCATTTATTGGTGAAATATTGTTGTATAATAAACGACTATCATCTAAAATAGTATCTGTTTCTTCTAAATATTCAACTGATATATAAATATTGCTATTTGTATTATTATTATATGTAAAATTTGTAATATTACTTTGCCCAGATATAATATTATATTCTGTTAATGTATTATCGAATATATTACTATTATATAATTTATCATCTAAATAGTATAAATTAGAATTATCAATAAAATAATTAAGAGTTTCACTACTTAATATTATATTTGAATAATTTATAGTATCTGATAAATCTAAATTAGTTAAAGCATTTTGTGCAATAGGTGCTCTATGTTTTTTAATACTATAATTATTTTCATTATTTTCTAATAAAGTTATACCAAAATGTGTTGGTGTACTAAAATGAATATTTGAAGATGCTTGAATATGCATATCTGTTGCTGTGTAAAAAACTTCACCTAAATTTAAATTATCAATTTGGTCACCACTAACAATTGAACCATTGATGCGTATTTGTTTTACATCTAAAGTACTTACAAATAATTCTGGTGAATTAATATTAAATTTTGCTTCACTCGCTTCAAATAAATTTGTTATAATATTATTATTATTTTTAGAACCAATTTTTAATGCTCCATTATCAGAAAATATAATAGATGATTTTTTATTGTTTCCTGAATTATTTAAAACAATATGTTGTTCATTATTAATTGAATTTTCAATATATATAGAACCATCACATACGTGTAATTTGCTATTAGCATTTTTAGATATAATATCATTATATGTGGTATTAATTCCCATATATGAAGTGGAATTAGTATTATTTGGTACGCCAAAAAGTGTATAATAATTATTTCCATTTTTTTGCTGATAATATTCACTAGTAATATTTAAAACATTATAATTTGCATTATTAATAGAATTAGTATTATTTATATTATATAATGAAATAACATTATCACTTGTATTAATATCTAAATTAAATTCGCCATTATTTATTTTTGTATTATAATTGGATGTTTCAATATTAATATTACTTGAAAGTAAATTAAAATGTTCTGTAGCGTGTGTAAATGTAGTATCATTTAAATGATTTGTATTATCTAAAATTAATTGATTATTAGTATCAATATGATATATATTTTTACAATAAATATCATCTACATATATTTTACTATCACTGTGTAAATCTAATTTTCTATCTGGTGTTATTTTTAATAAATCTTTTCCATTTATATCTACAGTATTATTATAATGTTTAATTTCCAAACTACCATCAATATTATTATATAATTTATTATTTCTTAAAGACGTATTATCAACATTATTTACAATATTATTAAAAATTATATGAGGTTGTGTAACTACTGTATTCGTTTTAAATATTTTAACTAAATCTGTTGTATCATTATATTTTTCATAATTATAAATTAAATTAAATACTCGATTGATATTTTTAGTTACTTTATTACCATTTAACAATAAAAAGTCTAAATCATAATTATACTGAAATATTCCCAAATCTAGTGTTTCATTTATTATTTCTACATTATAATTATTTTTTTCCAAATAATTTTTTGTATCAATCTCTAATGTATAATTATTATTCAGACTTTTTGTTATATCAATATTAAATGTAGTATTATTATTAAAAATATTTGCATCTAATCCATTATCATTTACTAATAATTCTGGTATTTTAAATTCTATATTGATTGGTATATTAATGGTTGAATATACATTATATAATCTGTTTATAGCATCATTTTCAATATCATAAATAATATAATTACTGGTTGTCATTTCATAAGTATTGTTATTATTAACAATTTCATTTGTTGTTATTTGCAATAATGTTTCTGTACTAGTTGAACCTGGATTATTATTATTTTTTAGTATATTTGAAAAAGTATTGATAATATTGTTATTACTTATTTCAATATTCTTATTAAATATATAAGTATAATTGGAGAAAATATAACAATTAGTATTAATATTAAACGCAATTGTTTGTACACTATCTGCAATTTGAACACTTTCATTAATTATATTATTTATATTTGATAAATTATCAAATTCATAATAGTAATTTGATGATAAATCATCTACATTTTTATAATTATTTATTGTTAATGATGGTAATATTAAATTTCTGTCTATATTTATATTATTACGTGAATCATCAACATTTTCTATAATATCAAAATTATTAATATCTAAGTTACTAAACTTAAAATCAGTACTATATGTATCTATTAATATATTTTTATTAGTATTATTAATAGTGAATGTTGTATCAAAAATATTATAATCTTTTTTATATATAAAATTATTTTCTCCTTTTAATTCTGGATGTATTTCAGTTAAATTAGTATATACATTATCAATGTAGTTTTTATCCAAATTAATATTATAAGAGATGTCAATTTTATTATTATTTAAATTACTATTCAAAATATAATTTAAATTAGAATTATTATAATATATATAATTGTAATTAGTATCTATAAAAGAATCATTATTATAATTGTTTACTAAATTTAATAATGATTTGTTAGTACTTTTAATATTTAAAGTATTATTAGAATTTGTATCATTTATAGAAACAGTTTTATTAGTATTTAATGTTATTAAATTATTATTGTCTATGTCATTTTCTGAATATTTTATATTAAAACTATCATTTATATCTGGTCCTTCTAATATCCAATTTTTATTATATGTACCTTGATTTTTATTAAATTTGATTTTTGCAGATTTTGCTGTATCAGTATTTGTTAATTGTAATAAATAATCCTTCCAATCATTTATATGTACTGTTGTATTATATGATATATTACTATCCCATCTTGAAATATTTTGATTATTTCCAAAATTAAAATATGTATTAGGAGAACTAATATCTGAATGGTCATAAAATATAGATAATAAATTATTATTAACTATACCTGTTTTAAATGAGAATAATGTAGGCAATTCTTCATCTAAATTTTGATATGGAATATTTTCATCTATACTTTCAATGCAAAATTTAATAGAATTAATATTTCTTGATTTATCAGAAGTATTACTAAATTGTTTAATAGATAAATCAAAATATGATATTGGGAAATCTTTTGTATTATCTATATATGGTGAAATAAAACTAGCTATTGAATTGTTATTTTCTCCATATAAGACAATATTATTTGAATATAATTTATTAAAAACATTTTCATTATTAGCATCATAATTACCAATTATAGTAGCATTTGAATGATGTATATAATTTGTATAACCATATAATTCTACATTATCTTCAATAATTTCCATAAGATTATTTCTTATTAATGGTGCGTCATCACTTCTATTAACAGATTGTATTGGTGTATAACTATTATCATTACCTGATGAATTATTTAATAAATATGTATTTAAATTTACTCCATCTATAATTATATTGCTACAATGTAATGTATCTGTTTCTACATCGCCATATATTTTTACAGTTTTTTGTTTAGTTATTTCATTATTTATATTAGTATTGGGTAATTCATATTCGGCACCTTTAGGTCTATTAAATATAAAATAGTATTCTTGTTCATCATTTTCTGTAGGTGGTTTTGTATGATCAACATATCCTTTATGAGTTATATCTCTTCTATACATAATTTCTAAACCACTTTTATTTGGATGTATTTGCGTATCACTGTAACCAATTTCAAAAACACCTGGATAATTAATAACATTTTGTTTAGAACTATCGTGATTTCTATATATATACCATCTATCTAAATTGCGATTACCAGTTATTGAGTCCCAATTACAAAAATCTATTCCTGTATATTTTGACATATTATTACTTTTATCATAACCAACCTTTCCGCGATAAAGACGTATAACTGTATCATTATAGTTATCATTTGACAAATTTCTTATCATTAATGGTTTTGTTTCATCGGGTTTAATTAGTGTTTCTAAAAATTTATCTTTAATATCGCTTATACCAATATAAATATTAGCATTTATATAACCAGTATTAAGAGTATTATTATTATTAATATATTTTATAGTAGCAAGTCTTTTATTTTCATCATAATATCCGCCATATATATTAATACCTTGTTTAACATTTAACCCTTTACTTGTATTTAATAAATATTGTGAATTATTATCATTTGTTTTATTATAATTAATAAAATACTTATTATATTCATTTGTATTGTTTAAAAAATATGTATCATATTTATTATTATTTTCTGTTTGAACAAATGTATTTGTTATTTTTCCATCAACATATATATTTGTTGTTGATAAATTTCCATCTATATCTAAATCATAATTTGGATTATTATTATTAATACCTATTTTATTATTTGCATTAATTGATAAAGCAGGTACCGTTGTGTTAATATCATTTTTGTCAACAGAAGGATAAAATTCTATATTTCGATTTTGTGTATTTTCACTCGGTGTAGTATTTATAATTAAATTATCACTGTTTTTTATATCATTTGAACTGTGACCAATATATGAAATATTATTTTCTGAAACTAATGATACTTCAAAATCATTACTATCTTTATGTATTACTAAATTATTATTTTCAATTGTTGTTAATGATTTAGATTTTCCTAATGTTAATTTTCCAGGAACAATTATATTAGAATTTGCATCAATTATTATAGTATCAGGGACATTATAATTTAATATAAAAAATGGTGTATCAGAAACAACATAATCAACAATATATTTATATTTAAATAAAACAATTAAATTATTATAACTAATATTATCGTATAGAGGAATATTTAATAGTTCTGTAATATCTACACCAAAGTCTGTAATATTATTTGTAGGTTCTCCACTTATATTACTTGAATAATATATTAAACTAGAATCGTTATTTCTAAATATAATATTTAAATTTGTATCATTATAATCTAGATAATATGTATTTGATGTTAAATTTACATTATTTATTAAATTATAATTAGAATTATCAATTAGTAAAATATCACATTCAATATTATTTTTAATATTTAAAACATAATTATTAGAATTGTTTTGAAAAGAAAATTCATTATATTTATAATCTTCTAATGCTACAAAATTCGCAATATATTCTTCTATCGCACCATTATTGGAAAAAACAATGGTGGGTTCTCCTAATTGAATTTTATTATTAAAAGATGGATTATATATTACATTACTTATATTAAATATATCAACATTACTATCGTTAATTGTAAAACCATTATGTAAACTTAAATTATTCATTGTAACATTTTGTTTAAAATTTATTGGTCCATCAATATGACTAATGTTTTGAGTTTTAATATCTAATTTATCTAAAATAGTGATATTGCTTACATTTAAAGTTTCTGTTGTTATTTCGTCAGAAATAATACCATTAAAATCTACAGTATTTGCAAATGTATAATTACAATTAAAAGTACCATCACTTATTTGTTCAGGTGTTAGTATAGGTAAGTTTTTTCTATAATAAATATCGTCTAATTTTTTTAAATTATTATTTTCATCATTTATATAAATATTATCAAATGCTGCACTACCATATACTTGTAATTTAGGATTAATTGTTTCAGATACAATATTAGAACCAATAGATATATTTCCATCTTCTGTAATAGTCATACTAGGTTTAACATTTGAATTAATATTATAATTTGGTATTTGATAATGTTCATTATTGTTATTTTTGTATAATTTATTAAGTGAATGTGTATTTTTAGAAATATGAAATTCTAATGGCATATTACTTGTAGTTGTAATAATAGCTGGTGAATTGTTCAAATTTCCTATTATACCCATTTTTAAACTCGCTGGTTCATTATATATTTTTTCTATATTTTCCCCTGCTGTGCTGTCATTAATTATAATATCTTGAACCATTGCTTTATTTTTAATAGCGAGTTGAATACCTTCAAAACTATTAGTTATGGTATCAGAAATTATATTGAGAGGATGCATATTTCCAATTGTTTCAGAACTATCTGCTGAAATATTTTCTGATGTATCAATACCGCCTATTGTTAAAAATTTATCAGTGTATAAATTATTTCTTTTTAATTCCTTGCCATTGATATTTAGTATATTATTAAAACCTGGATATAAATGTGATTGTTTAATACTATTATCTATTTTTTCACTTACTTGATTTAAAATATTTGAAAAATTACTATTTATATCTGAACCATTAAATGATATAATATTACATGTGCTTTCATCTAATAAATCAAAACCGGTTGCTGCTACTCTTCCCCAGCATTCAATTTTGCCTCCATTTACAAAAAGTCCTTTAATATTTTGATTTGTAAAATTATTATCAAAATTATTTCTAGTAGTATTAATACCTATTCCGGAATTATTAACAATTGTACTATATAAAATATCTCGCGTATGTAAAATATTATAAGTTTCACTTGAATTATATGTAGTATGTTTTTGTCCACATAACAATTCTGTTCTTTCCTCATCAATGTCACCAATAACAAGAAATTCTCTATTTTTATCTAAATCTAGATATTTATTGTTTATTAAACCAATACCTAAACTTCTAATTTCAAATTCTGAAGGTTTATAATTATTAGTAGTCATTATTTTAAAATAAAGTTATTTCCTTATGTATAATTAACATTAAAAAAATTGATTTTTATAATTATAACAATATAAATATTATCAAATGAATAAGATTACATCAATACATAATAAAACAAAAGAATTAGATATTACAGAAATGCCATATAATAATAAAAATATTTTATTAAATATAAATGATTTAAATGATATATTATATAACAATGGTATTGATAAAACAGAAATAGAAATAAATGATATTAATTTATATAGAACCTCATTTGTTCATCAATCGTATTGTACGATGAAAAATCAAGATTTTGAAAATAGTAATATTAAATGTCCTGATGATTGTTTACCTCTTCAAGATATGTCTTATGAAAGATTAGAATTTTTAGGCGATGCGATTTTAGATATGGTAGTAACATCCTATTTATATGAAAGATTTCCTGACCAAAATGAAGGATTTTTATCGAAACTAAGAACAAAAATTGTAAATGGAAAAATGTTAGGATTTTTATCAAATAAAATTGGTTTTAATAAATTTGCAATAATTTCCAAACAAGTAGAAGAATCTAATGGTCGAAATAATTATAAAATAATGGAAGATATTTTTGAGGCATTTATTGGTGCATTATTTTTGGATACAAATAATAACTATGAGATTGTAAATAATTGGATAATATATATATTAGAAAACTATTTAGATTTTAGTGAATTAATAGTTTCTAAAACTAATTATAAGGATATGTTAATTTATTATATGCAACATCATATTCAAGATATTCCAAAATTTTATGAAATTGACATTACTTGTAAAGATTCTATTAAAGTATTTAAATATTGTGTAAAAGATAAAAGTAATACTGTAATATCAACAGCGTGCGGTAATTCAAAGAAAGAAGCAGAAAACAATGCTGCTCTTGAAGCATTAAAACATTATAATGTCGATATAAGTTCTCTAAATATGTCTTCATCGCAAGTAAACAATCAATAAAATATAATTTGTTAAATTAAAGATAATAAATATATATTATTTATATAAATGAGTTATAATTTAAAAAAATATAATTATAGTGCTGGAATATTTGATAATTCAATTGATGCAACTTATATTATATATTTAGAAGGAAATACTAAAAGATATAAAAATATAATAAATGGTATACAAAATATAAAACCGACGAAAACTATTTATATTTTATTTAATAAAGGTTGGAAAAAGGCAAAAAAGAGTAGTTATATAACAAATACAGCAAAGGATTTAGTTGATTGTAATATAAATATATTTCGCCACGCAAATAATAAAGGTTATAAAAATATTTTAATTTTGGAGGATGATTTTATGTTTGATGATAAATTGAAGGAAAGAGATATACAACAAAATATTAATAATTTTTTAATTAATAATATAAAAAATAGTTTTTCATTTTATTTGGGAACAATACCTTTTATATTTATGCCTTATAATTTTAATATAAATAAGGGGTTATTAAATATATATACACATTCTGTTATATATTCGCAAAAATATAGAAAATCGGTACTTAATTATAATTATAAAAATATTTTTTGTTGGGATATGTTTCAAAATTATTTTAATATGAATAAATATTACTATAATATTCCATTAGCATATCAAATAATAGAAGAAACTGAAAATTCGCATAATTGGCCAGTATTTGAAATTGTTAGATATTTGTATTTTAAATTAATTTATTTATTTAAAGCAAATGAAAATCCCGTATTATTTTTTAATTTTGTATATATATTCTCATATTTTATAATTTTATTGATATTAATAATTATAATAAAAGTTTTACATTTAATTCGAAAAAAAAATTTATTTTGAAAATATTTTTTTTAAAAAATCTAATGTATTAACTGTATTTTCCTTTAATTTTTCTTTTAAATCTGGAGTATTAACATTTAACTTACTATCACTTGATATTTTAATACATTTATTTTTAACTTCTTTTAATTCATTATTTAAAGATTGAATACAATTAATTAAATAATAGATTAAGTAAATTAGTATAATAAAAACGATAAAAAAAGTTAAATCCATTAACTAATATTCTAATATATTAATATATAAAAATAAATTATGCGAATTTCATTCCGGCACTTCTGCCAATTATTTCAAAAATATTATAAGTTACGCTAAAAATATCTACAAAATAATTTTGTATTTTGTAACTTTCTTCATTTTTTAAAATTCTTTTTAAATTATCTAAATTATCTAAATTAAAAAGTGGGTCATTATGTTGATAATTATTGATATATATTGATATTTTACTATCAACTAAAGATGCATTATAATAACCACTTGGATTATTTTTTTCTGGATTTAAAGCAAATGAATATAAATATAAACCTTCCATATTTGGAATTTTTGTATGATATTGATATGGTTGTATTTTATTATAAAAAATGTTATCTTTTTCATTAACTATAATTTTACTTTTATCCCATAAAATAGATGCTCTATTTAATATGGGGTATTGATTATTATTATGAAATGATGCTGTATAATTTGTATAATCATTAAAGTTCTTTAAATAATCATCTCTGCGCATAATCCATATTAATTCTTTTGTTGGTTTATTTGTATTAACCTTAATAATGGTATTATTATTTGGATTATTATTTATTGATATTATATTTTGTGGTGTTATTTCTAATTGTTCTACTAAATATTGTAAATTTGTTTTTCTAAATATTGTATTTCTTTCATTATTATCTAAGAATACATATTCAGCTTCGATATAAGGAAATATAAAATTATTTTTTACAAATGTATTTATATTTATATTTTCATTATATAATTTATTATGTAAAAGGGGGCTTATATCTTTATCAATTTCATTATTAATAACTGTATATAAATGTTCGCTATTTTCTAATGTAATTGTTAATGTAATTTCATTTGCTTGTAATCTTAATAATGGTAATGCAAGTGACGGATTTCTTGTAAACCAGAATGGTAAAGGGACACGTATTTGTGTTTTTTTTATAGATGGTAAACAATTCGGGTCATTTTTATCAGAATATGGATAATAATCATATATAAATTTGTTGTTGTCAATTATTAATTTTTTTTTAAATAAGGTTGGGTTTGTTATACTTGGTATATTGCCAATTAAATCATCGTATCCCATTTTATCAATTGTTAATTCATTCCATATATTTAACCAATCATTAGTTATAGTATCAATTACTAATCCATCGACTTTAACAATACATTTTTTTATAATATTATGTCCAATATTTTTTACCCATTTAAATGAATGTTTTTTACTTGAATAAACTTCAGGTAAACTAAAACAAAAATATAAATTTTTTAATAAATCACCATTTCTTGTTATTTTACATGTATATTGTCCATCTACTATATTAGGATTTAATAAAGGTGTATTATTAAATTCCAATTGTATATTTTCTATCGCAAATTTTGTATGTTTTCTATAACTATATTTAAAAAAACTCATATTTGGATTTTCACATAAAAAAGTGTCTTGTTGACCTTTACATACTAACTGTAATAATCCAGCACCCATTTATTTAAATATTTATATATTTATTCTCTAATATGGTTTTACAATATTTTTATCATTATTTATATTTATATTTGCAATTGGATATGTGTCTATTGTATTATCTGTTACAGGTGAAAATGCAGTTGTATTAAACTTTTTCTTAAATATATTTTTAACTTCACCGTGTGTTAAGGCATAATTATAATAAGTTAAGTCAGCCATTTGTAATACATTAGAACTTTCAGATGAAAATATTTTGTTATTTCCTCCTTCTTTATTTAAAATATCGCCAGGATTTAAATATAATGGACCTCTGTTATGTTTCATTGCTGCAGAACCACTTGTCAAATTAGAAATACCATTATATGGTGCTTCAACAACTCTATCTAACATATTAACACCATTTAAATATATTTTACAAGATGTTTTAAATTTATTTAAAATATCATTTTCCGGTGTTAATTCTTTTAATACAACTGTAAACATAAACCATTTATTATTATATTCATTTGATTTAATATCATATATACCGAGTAATCCAGAATTTCTATTGGTCCATTTATCTGTAGTTTCTTTATTACAATCAATAAAATCTGTACCATCTGAACGATATGAATCTGCACTAGTTAAAGTGTTATATTCTACAATTATAGATGTTCCATCATTTTTCATTCTAATAAGAGGATTTTTTACTAATACATATTTGTTATTTTCTTTTAATAAACAGTTCTCATCATTATTGTAATTTAATTGTATTTTACTTCCTCTTAAAAATAATACTATATCACTATTACTATTAGTTAAAGCTGGTCCCATTTTATCTTTGTTTATTTTTAACCAAAAATTATAACTATATTCTGCACCACCAGATTGATTTATAGATGGGACAATATTTTTAAATTTAAAACTTGAATCTGAATAAGTAGTATATTCTTGACCGTCATACATAGAATAATCGTAGATGCCTTTAAATATTTGTACAGCATTTTTTTTAGTTGATTGTTTTACAATATTTTTATTATCATAACTGTATACCATTAATGCAATAAATAAACATATAAGTATTATAAAAAACGCTAAAAATACTTGTATTATATTAGATATCATTATAAATATATATATTCTCTATTTATGGTATATAATTTTTTTACACCTTTACCCATTTAAAATACTTATATTACTTTCCGAATAATATTTAAATAATTATAAAAATAAAACATTTATTTAATTTTATAAATTGGATTTCTTATACCATAACTACCTAAACCTAGTTTATCTAATACATTATCGATAGGACCACTATTATAATTATTATAAATATCTCTATCATTTAAATCATAATTAAATAAAGTTAATTTTGATAATAAACCAGAAAATCCTTGTTCATTATCATTGTATGCACCACCTATAACTAAATTATCTGTACTATCTAAGTCATAGTTTTTAATGTCGTATTTCATTTCTGAATCGATATTTTCACCTAAACCTTTTAATTTCTCGCCGTGATTCGCTATACCAACTAAATCACCGTCTACATATGTTGATATGCTTCCTCCAGAAGTACCAATATCATTTACAACTATTCCAACGTGTACCCAACGTTGTATAGGTATATATTCAATACATATGCCTTGTTTCATATATTCTTTAAATGCTTCTGTATAAGTACCTTCGCTTTCAAAATCGGATAATATTTGTTGTGTTTTATCACTTGTATTTTCATCTATTTTTTTAAATCTAATAAACAATTTATTTTTTCTATTTTCTAAGAAAATTTGTATTGAACGTTGTAATATATCATTCTCTTTGCCAAAATAAAAAACATTTTTAAATCCTGTGTGACTAAAATCTTTAATATACATCCAAAATGTATAAGAACGTTTTAATCCATTGCCCGACAATATTTTATTATCCAATATGATTTTATGTTTTTTATTACCTGATATTCCAGCTTTTGTTTCATTTACTATTAATTTATTATGATTAAATACTTTTTCAGCAATATATTTATACATAAAATAAGCAATAACTACTGAAAAAACAATTACAAATATTAATCCAAAAATTACTTCAGGACGATTTGTATAATAGTTAAGTTGCGACATTATTTTATTATAAACATTAGTTGAAGCATCTTTGATATTATTATAACTATTATTTACAACTTTTTTCCCTTGAGATACAGAATTGTTAACCATTGATTTTACAGGTATACTACTCTCCATTATTTTTATATCTATCTATTTTAAGTATATAAATTTATGTTTATAGAATTTATATGATAGTTGCCAATTTGAAAAAATTCTTTATTATAATTATATCCTTTTTTAACGTATTTTTTTTGCAATGATAAATAACTTAATAATTTTGTAAAATTTTCTAAGTTAGGTTTACTATCTTTTTTATTTGGTATTAATGTTAAAAAATATACATTTGATATTATAATAGATATAGCGTTATCTGTGCAATTTTTATTCATTAATACATCAAATAAACAAATATCAAATAAAAATGATTTATAGTAATTATTTTTATTTTGCAATGTGGTTTTACGATTTTTCAATTCATATATTAAATTTTCGTGAAATCTCAAAGGTATTAGCCAAGAATCTTCTAATAGTATTTTATTTACAATATCTCTTTCAAACATATTACCGTATAAATATTCTGTATCGTAATTTTTATCAATTGAATTATTTTTTTCAGAATAATTTTCAAGTAAAAATAATGCCTGCTGAACATTGCCTTGACATTTTTCTAATATATTTTTAAGTATATCTTTTTTTATTTTTGGTTTTTTTTCTACAATTATTTTTTCAATATCACTATCTAATAAATTTTTATATTCAATCGTTTTGCATTTTTTTTTTATATTTCCGATTTTTTTTAGTAAATTTTTATTACATATACATATAATTGGTATATTTTTATATTTTTTTGCATTTAATACATTATATAAATTACTATTTATTGTTCTATCTATTGATAATAATGTTTCATAATTGTCAATTACTATTATTTTCTCTTTTTTTTCGGCGGATATAATATCTAAAAATGATACAGCCGTTATTGTTTTAAATAATAATTCATTAAATTCTTCTGAATTATTACAATTTGAACTAGTAAAATTTACTATATTTAAATTTAATTCATTACATATTTTATAAACTGTATATGTTTTACCTATACCAGATATCCCGTAAATAAATATGCAACTTTTAAATGAAATTTTCTTATCCGGATTATTAATTAAATTTATTATTTCATTTTTAATTAACTTATAATTTTCCATAATTAATATACATATTTTAACTCTTAAACTATTAATTCTATTATAAAATATAATATATATGATATTATTATTAATATTGGTAAAATTATTTCCATACTTAATAGTGAATAATTATTTTCGTAACCAAAATGTTTTATTTCACCATTTATATCAAACATCATTGATGGTTTAAATAAAAATATTAATAACAATAATATAAGATAAATTAAAATTATTATATATTTTCTTGAATACATTTTTTATACTCTTAATTAATTATAATATTATAATATTATAAAGAGGAATATAAATGAAAACTATTATATTATTTATATTATTTATCATTATATTTATAATTAGTTCTAAATATTTTATTGAAAATTTTATTGTTAATGATACTAATACGCGACTTTTATTCAATTCTTATGATGGTATAAACTTTAATTTTAATAAAAATTTTCAAATTAATTCGTTCCCTGCTAACGATTTACAATATGAAAATTGTAATGATTTAGATTTAAATAATGAAAAATATAGTGAATATATTTATAATATATTAAATATAAATAATAATATTGATATTTTATTGAAAATTAGCGATTATATAGAATGGACTGATTGGATTGATTCTGATGTTAAATCTACAAAAATTTATAATAAATTTATTAAATATTTATCTAATGTATTAGGTGCCAAAAATATTCATATAGTTTATGATATATTAAAAAAAATTAAATATAATAATTATAATACCAATAATATATTATTTAATATTGATTTATTATTATATAGTAAAAATAATTTATATGGTAAACATGTAAATATGTTAGTTTATTATAATAATGATAAATTTTATATTATTTACTTACAAATAATTGGCAATGTTTCCGAATATAATATTAAAAATAATAGTTATTTAAAGGATATTAATCTTGATAATCATGTTGATTTTATTTCAAACAATACAACTAAAGATAGTTCAGAATGTGATTGTGACAAATGCAATATAATAACTGATGAATATGTTAATAAAAATTTGGAAGAATCAATTATAAATAATATTAAAACTAATACAGTTTATAGCGATCTTGATAAAAAAAATATAGATAAAAATAAAAAATATAATAAATTACAAAATGCTGTTAAAAATATATTTATGAATAAACTATACACTAAAACTGATATCAAACCATTTAATATTTAAAATGGAATTGTCATTGTTTGTTTTTTTAAGGCACTAATTTCTGCCCCCTTTAATGTTTCTGAACAATTAATATCACTAATTTTACTATCTTTATTAATTCTTACACGAATTGGTAGAATATATTTTTCTGTATTTGGAATATATTTGTAATCTGATTTTACTGATGATGAATTTGCCTCGTTGCCATAACCAAACCGTGCACCTACACTATCGCCTCCACGAGTTGCCCCACGAGTTGCTCCACGAGTTGCCCCACGTGTAGGTTCATAATTTTCTTTTCTTTTTTGAAATAGCATGAACGATAGATAGATTAATCCTGTTGTTTCTGTTGTTTCTTCTAAACCTAGCATTTTTTCTTCGTTAGTTGGTTTATAATCAGTGTCCATTGCTTTTTTTGTTACCCATTGATATTGTGCTTTAGGATTTTGATCAAATTTATATGAAATTTTATTGTTTGCTGGAATAGTCCACATAGTACCGTCTCTCTCAATATTATATGGGATTGTATTATATTCGCTTGTATATTCTGGATTTTTTGTATCAAGTGCAAATCCTAGTGCATAAATATAATTATTATCATAAGAATTAATTTCAATATTATCCAACTTTACTACAATAGGTCCCTCATTTGCAACAACACGATAACCAATCATATAGTTATCGTCTGTTTTATTACCTTTCTCATAAACTTCAACGTTATAATTTTCTTTAAAATTTTTTCTTTCATATTCATCGAGAATAACTAATGAATCTTTACCTTCACCGAAAGAAACGTTGAATTTTACATCATAATTATTTGTTTTATAATTAATTTCAAATGATTCTTGGTTTGTGATTTTGTATTCGCCAGACATTGTATAATTATATAATAAGTTATAAATTATCATTTTTTTTATTTTTTGGTAAAAATTACAACATTTTTGTAAGTTTCTATTGAAAATTATGTATTAATTTATAGCGAATATAAAAAAAAATGATTCTCTCTTAACTAACTATTATTATGTCTAATCAAATGTCTTGTGAAATTGAAATGATTGAAAGTCAAATTAATAATGTTGTTATTAATTATAATAATAAGGTTATTGAATATGAATTTAACTTAAAAATGTTAGGTGAATGTAATAATAATTATACATGTTATTATAATAAATATTATGAATGTTTAGAAAATATTAATTCAATTAAATATTCAATTGATTATAATGTTCACGATATGTTTGATAATATGATGTTAAATTCTTTATTAAAAGAATATAATGCTGAATTAAATAAGTTAGAAAATATTAAAAATAAATTATATAGTGATGTTAATTATTATGAATATAATGTTAATAAACTTAATTTAGAATTAAATACGTTATCAGAATTTAAAGAAGAATTAAAAAAGAGAATTAATCGTATTAAAAGATGGGATGTGAATCTTAGTACTCCATTTGATGTATGTAAAGAATGTGTTAAAAATGAATTCTTATTTAATATGCAACTAGACGCAATTGTTAATTAAAAAAAAATAAAAATGATATTTATTTATATTTTTTTTATTAGCATGCTAAATTATGATTATATCCAATACATTAAATATATTGATTATAATTGTATAAAAGGTTTTAAATATGAATATTATGTTTTAAATAAATTAAAAGAATATTATAATACAGATGAATGTTTTTTATGGAAAAATGTTCCCGATTATTTATTAATAGAATCTGGTATAATATTAGATAATGATTTAAGTAATATAAAAAAAAAATATAATATTGATAAAATGTCAAGAAACTATAATATTTTATTAGATACGGGTATTGATATAATATGTAAAATTAATAGTGATACTATTTTACTTGTTCAATGTAAAGCATATAATTCAGTTATATCACAAAAACATTTATCAGGATTTTTTAGAACATTATTAGATACTTATTTAATAAATAAAAATAGAAATGTTAATATTAAAGGTTTAATTGTTCATACTAGTAAATTGTCTGATTTAATAAAAGAAAGTTATTGTTATAAAGAAAATTTAATAACCGAGATGTATTTACCTTTTGAATTAAATGATAAAAAAAAAGGAAATCAATTAATTAAGTATAAAAAAATAAGTGTTATTTTTATGTTAAATTTTAATATTATTGTAATGTATATGTTATATATATTACATATATATATTCTTAAAATTTAACTAGTTTATTACAAATAAAAAAATTATTTTTTTTATTATAAATAAAAAAATTCTGCTTCTAGGGAGGTTCGAACTCCCAACCTTTGGTTCATAAGACCAACGCTCTACCAATTGAGCTATAGAAGCATATATATATATATTATAATATAATAATCAATTTTTTTTATTTAATGATAAAAAACTATAAACTATTATAAATATTATAATGAAAATAAAATTATATCTATTGTGTTTACTCTTTAGTATTTCGGATTGTTTTATAATAGCAAACCCGCCATTGTTAAAAAAAAAGAATGTAATAAAAACTAAAAGACCTCAAATATATTCAGTAAAGATGCAAAAAAATACGAATAATAAATTTCCAATTGAATTTAAACAAAAAAAACTATTCATATATAATATTGAGGTAAATAGTGAAATATGGGCAATTATTAGTGTTTATTTTGTACAAGGTATTATTGGTTTATCCAGTTTGGCAGTTACATATTATTATAAGGATGTATTGCATTTAAGTCCAACAGAATTATCTTATATATCTTCTATATCTATATTACCGTGGACTATAAAACCATTTTATGGTTTTATTTCAGATACTGTTCCATTGTTTGGTTATAAAAGAAAGAGTTATTTGATATTATCAGGTTTATTAAGTTCTTTATCTTGGTTTAGTATGTCAAATTTAGTTAAATATGAAAATTTAATTCCATATAATCATAAAATATTAGCAGTTTCTTTATTAACTATTAGTTCTTTAGGAATAGCGTTATCAGATGTATTAATAGATGCTATAGTTGTTTCAAAATCGCAAGAAACTGATAATTCAGGTTCTTTACAAAGCATATGTTGGACTTCAGCATCAATTGGTGGTTTAATATCATCATATGCATCTGGTGCATTACTTGAAAAATATGGAATAGCAAATATATTTAGTATTACATCTTTTTTTCCATTAATTATAATACTGGTTGGATTATCAATAAAAGAAAATAAGATAAGTAATAAAGTAGTTTATGATATAAAAGACAATTTTAAATTAATATTATATTCTCTTCGTGATAAAAAAATAGCGATGCCTATATTATTTTTAATATTATGGCAAGCAACACCATCCGCAGGAAGTTCTTTTTTTTATTTTGAAACAAATGAATTAGGATTTACACCAGAATTTTTTGGTAAATTATCCTTAATATCATCAATATCATCTATTGGTGGTATATATTTATATAATAACTATTTTAAAAATATATCTTTAAAAAATATGTTTAAAATAATTTCTTATACTGGTTTAATATTTAGTTCAATGCCAATAATATTATTAACACATTTTAATCGTCAAATTGGTATTCCGGATGAAATATTTGCGATAGGTGATGATATATTTTTAAGTGTACTGGGACAAATTGGATTTATGCCAGTCTTGGTATTGGCGGCAGATATATGTCCGCACGGAATAGAAGCATCACTTTATGCAACAATAATGTCGATAAATAATTTATCTGGAACATTTAGTTCGATATTGGGAGGTATCGGAACAAAACTGGCAGGTATAACAGAAAATGATTTTACAAATTTACCAATGTTAATTATAATAACTAATATAATAGGTTTATTGCCTTTGTTATTTCTAAATTTATTACCAGATAAAAAAAAATAGTACATTTCATAAAAATATTTTAAATTTTAAAAAAGTTTTATAAATTTTTAAAAAATATAAGAAATGTACTTTTTTAAAAAAAGTTAAAAAGTTGTGTTTTTTGCCAATTTCACGATACTTTTTATTTTTGTGCTATTATGACAAATGGTCTTAATTTTAGTGTCTAAAAAGAGGGGGGAAAAGTTTTGCATTTTTTTGAAAAAAAATTTGGACGGGAAATTTTTTTACTGCGTCGTGCGTCAAAAATTTAAATTCTGGTAATAAAATAAACTATTTAAAATAAAAATATATACGATATATAGTAATGACGCAAAATGACGCAGTAAAATATTATAATTGCCATTTTTGTATTTATAAAACAAAACGCCGTTACGACCTTAAAAGACACCAAAATGCTAAACATAAATGTGAAATTATCGAAAATAATGAAGAAAAAAATATTGGACAAAATGTAAGCCCATGTGGACAAAATGTAAGCCCATGTGGACAAAATGTAAGCCCATGTGGACAAAATGTAAGCCCTAACCAAAATATATGTAAAAAGTGTAACAAAAGTTATATAACTAGAAAAAATTTATTAATACATGAAAAAAAATGTAAAGGTGTAGATGAATTAACATGTCCTAGATGTATGATTAGTTTTACTACAAGACAGGCAAAATCAAAACATATGAAAAAGGATAATTGTGAAGCAAGAAGTATAATATATGCTAGAACACCAAACATACAAAATATAGAAACACAAAATGTAACTAATAATAATATAACTAATAATATTAAAAATCTAAATCATACTACAAATAATTATATTTCAATA
>Ga0255759_10001047_pt1 | contig 24854 bp, 26 predicted proteins | sample 101ome_20_FD_179959 | JGI IMG/M metagenome (GOLD analysis project Ga0255759, IMG submission 179959) | Coastal salt marsh microbial communities from the Groves Creek Marsh, Skidaway Island, Georgia - 101404AT metaG (version 2) | ecosystem: Environmental > Aquatic > Marine > Intertidal zone >...
GATGTTGCCTCTGATACCCTATTTACAAACGCTCCTTACATACTTATAGATAATTTATTTGTAGCTGAACATAAAAAACTCTCGGAGTTTTTAACATCACTTTCATGTAACGTTACCACATGCTCAAAAGAAGTTCATGATGACTTAATCGCCTTAGTATCTCATCTACCTTACCTCACAGCCACTGCATTAATGCAGGTTGCAACACAAACACATACCCTCGAAACCATCCAAACTATTTTTGGTCCTGGATTTAAAGATAGTACACGTCTTGCATCCTCAGCACCCCAATGGGGAATCGATGTTTGCAATCAAAACAAGTCTAATATTATTGCTGCTGTTGAAACTACAATTAAAGCATTATCAGATATAAAAACAATGATTCAAGAAAATCAAACCTCTGATCTAACACGCTACTTAAACGAATCAAAACAAAAACGTGATCGCTTAACGTCTTAAATTATCCAACGCTGGCCAAAACACATGGCCCTGGTTTTTAACCATTTCAATGTCATAGCTATCACTTGCATTTATAAGCTCATTAATGGGTGCAACACGATCAAGCTGACCCTGTAAAAATCTAACCCGTGATGATTTTTCTGGAAATATAAATTCAAATTCGGCTAAATAATTTAAACCTTCTTGCAATAATTCCAAAGAAAACAACGTGCTATCTTGATGTAAATAAAACTCCTTAAACATTGATCGAATAACACATTGCTTCCAAAAATGGGTTAACGTTTCATTACGATTTTTTTCTAATGCCTCTTTCATTAAAGTTATATCCTGCAAATGATAGCGTGGCCTGACACCTGCAAAAACAAGCTCCTTAGCCTCAGAAAAAAAGTCCAAATGCCGTGACAACCAAAGCCCTCCCAAAGAAAAGCCTAAAACAGAAAATGACGTTGTTTTAACGTGAGAAAAAATGTCCGAAACAGCATGTTCTAAGTGATACGGGTCATACGCTGAAACAACCAAAAGATTTGATTTATTTAGACAAGAAATAAGAGATTTTCCAATTAAAGACCATCCTGAAAAAACAATCCAGGTATGATCTGATGAGTGATCGCTATAATAATAATGCGGTTTAAAATTGGGCAACAACATCATTAATATCTTTCAGAGTTAGCGAACTTTTTAAAGAAAACCGAAAACGCTCTCCATGTTTTGGCACCGTTGGATAACGAATCGATGATACGGCAAATTTACGTGCTTTTAATTCACGGTGCTTTTCAAGCAACGCCTCATTTCCTGGCCACAACACCGATACAATATGATGATCCCCCAGAACGCTATGCCCCTTATCCTTTAATGATCGATAGAGAGATCTAGAAATAGTACGCAAGTGCTCTCGAGAATCATCCAGATCCGCCATCATTCGTAAAGATGCCAACGTTGCTGCCGTTACAGGAATTGGTAATGCCGTAGTATATATAAAGGAGCGACATTTATTAATTAAAAAATCTCGTACAAGTGCACTTGTAGCAACAAAAGATCCAAATGTTCCAAAAGCTTTCCCAAACGTACCAACAAGATAGGTAGGGATAATTCCCAGCTCAGCACATAAGCCTCGCCCTGAAGGCCCTAAAACCCCTATAGCATGAGCTTCATCCACCATCAATTCCACATCAAAGTCTTGCGCTAGTTGCTCAAGCGCTTCTAAAGGAGCAACATCGCCATCCATACTAAATAACGATTCGGTGACAAGCAAACAGCGTTGATACGACGTCCGATGTTGAGTTAATAACCGTTTTAAATGCTCCGTATCATTATGACGAAATCGTTTTAGATCGGCTTTTGAGGCCTGTATACCATCAAGTAAACTTGCATGACAAAGCTTATCCGCAATAACAAGATCCCCTTTTCCATACAACGTAGGAATGACACCGACATTTAACTGATAACCAGAATTAAATACCAATACCGCCGGACTACCTAAAAATTTTGCTAACTCTGTTTCCAACGTTTCTATAACGTTGTAATTACCACTTAATAATCGCGAGCCTGTCGATCCAATCCCCATAGTTGTAATTGCATCAACTGCAGCCGTTTTCAAGCGAGGATGCTCTGCCAAGCCAAGATAATCATTTGAATGAAAATCATACCTAGGAAAGTCCATAGACTCAGGCAAACATCGATATAATCCAGACTGTTTAATATTACTTAAAACTGTTGAAAATTCTGATTCCATAATTAACCTCAAAGTATGCTATCATTACAACCATGGCTTTTGAAGGTATCTTAACAATCAATAAACCAGCAAATATTACCTCTTATGATGTAATTCGTGTCATCAAAAAAATTATTGGAAAACAAAAAATTGGGCATGCAGGCACGCTGGATCCTTTTGCAACAGGCGTCTTAATTGTAGCAATTGGAAAACCATTTACAAAAACACTTAGCACTTATCAAGGCATGACAAAAACCTATTGCTTTACAATACAATTAGGCCAAGAAACTACGACCTTAGATCCAGAGGGAGATATAGTTTTAGAAAAACCCATTCCTGAAAATTTAACTAAAGATAAAATTCAAGAAACGCTTCATTCCTTTATTGGTCAAACCGAACAAATCCCTCCCGCATTTAGTGCTAAAAAAATTAATGGACAACGCGCTTACAAACTCGCGCGTCAAGGAAAAGATATAGAACTAAAACCTAATATAATTACAATTCATGAAATTGAACTCCTTTCCTATGATGTAAAAACAAATCAAATAGAATGCCGTGTTACCTGTGATAAAGGCACCTATATTCGTTCTTTAAGCCGTGATATCGCAGTAAAATTAAATACAGTAGGCTATACAAAAACACTCGTTAGAGAAGCCATTGGCACATACACAATAGACACAGCGGTTACTATCGATCAACTCGAAACGGTATTAATGCCATCATGAGTATAGAATTAACTGTTTACGGCACAACCAACACGCCAAACACATTAGGGCTAGGCGTTTTTGATGGGGTGCATTTAGGTCATCAAGCACTGTTAAATCAATGTGATGCCTTGCTAACATTTAACCCTCATCCAGTGACGATTATTAACCCCTCGATAACTATTGAGCGACTTACAACAATTGAAGAAATGACGCACTATATAAAGCAGCTATATGTACTTACATTTAATGATAGCGTCGCAAATTTATCCGCCAGAGAGTTTTTAGATACTATTATTTTAGAAAAAATTAAGCCTCGCAATATTGTTATTGGATATGACTATCATTTTGGAAAAAATAAAGAAGGAACACCGGAACTATTTAAATCATGGTGCGATAAACACAATATTGGCATAACCATTGTAAACCCTATTAAAAATAATGAAGCCATTATCAAAAGCCAAGCAATTAGACAGCAACTTAAAACCAATCAGGCATCACAAGCACTCAATAATTTAGGGCACTCTTATTTAATGATTGGTACTGTAACACATGGAGATAATCGCGGTAAAACCTTAGGCTACCCCACAGCAAATCTAGTCTTCGATCAGGAAAAATTAATCCCTCACCATGGCGTTTATAAAGGCAAATTATGTCTGAAAAACCAAGAGTTTAAAGCCATGATTTATATTGGAAATCGACCAACATTTAATACCAACACATCAACCGTAGAAGCATTTTTGTTAGATTTTGAAGGAGATTTATATAATCAAAAAGTACACTTATACCTTGAAAAGTTTTTAAGAGACGAACAAAAATTTAATGATCATGAAGCTCTAATTTCCCAAATCAATAACGATATTAACCATGCCTTTAACACGCCTTAAATACTGGTTTTTAGCAACCCGACCCAAAACACTTTCTGCAGGTGTAGCGCCTGTTATTGTTGGGCTTTGTCTGGCAAGCCCCTATACATCCGTGACCAACATTTATGCATTAATTACTATCATCTGCTCCCTACTTATTCAAATTGGAACAAATTATGCTAACGATTACTACGACTTTAAAAAAGGTGCCGACACCTCCCTACGTAAAGGGCCGATGCGTATGGCACAGGCTGGGCACATTAAACCAATCCATCTAAAGTGGGGAAGCATTGGCGTTTTTTCCTTGGCATTTCTGCTTGGTTTAGCCCTGGTTTACAAAGGAGGGCTACCTATCTTAGCGATCGGGATCATTAGTATAATCTGTGGATTTTTATATACCGCAGGGCCATTAGCACTAGCCTATATTGGGCTGGGTGATATCTTTGCTCTTATATTTTTTGGGCCGGTAGCGGTTGGAGGCACCTATTACATTCAAATGGGAAGTATCTCTTCGCCAGTTATTATTATTGGCCTTGGTATTGGATTACTTTCTACAGCACTAATCAGTGTTAATAATATTCGAGATTATGAAGAAGATAAGCAATCAAATAAAAAAACATTAATTGTTCGTTTTGGAAAAAATTTTGGTTATTTTGAATATGGTCTCTGCCTAAGTTTATCTAAAATTATTTTAATTACTCATACTTACCAAATTCCAATTCTATGGATAGCACTCATTCCTTATAGCTTACTAAGCTTACATTTAGCATATAAATTACTAGCCAATAAAGCTCCTTTAAATTCTATTTTAGCTCAAACAGGATTTTTAATTACATGTTATGCAATTATCATACTATTAACTTATAGCTATCCATTACTTTAAAAACTTATATCTGGATTTAAAAATGGCCGTTCATTAGTAGAAATTTAGCGCAGGTTACTCCTAGATAAGCTCTATTTAGGAGTCTCATTTATACAATAAGTCATCGCACCAAAAACATCCGGATATTCATTTTCAGCTGTAGGACAAGTTTTTTTTGTTCCAACCATTTCGATGAAATTTCTAGCATATAAAAGCTTGAACATAACGTCTTCATATTTATTTAAACTAGAATTAAGTTGAGGTGTTGAAGAACCATTATACAATAATTTTTCAAATTCTTGATCCCACTGTTTTTCAGCCCACACAAGTTCAGAATCGATCATTTTACCCACCAATTCCATCTTTTTAGCGTGAAATTCCAAAATTACGCTAGAAGAGCTACTACTTTTAGCAAGATTTTGAAACGAAAGAATATTAAGGATAGTATTATCTTCATTAAAAGAATTATCAAAGCTTTGAAAAGGAATTATTGTATCTATAATTTTTAGCATATTTGTCAAATCTATAACATTAGTTACTTCACCTTGTATACTATTACGTACTCCCCCATCTTTTTCTGCTAAAATTTTCCAAAAATCTGGAATCGCACTGCCTTCCAATGAAATGTTCTCTTGCGCGAAAAAGATTTTATTTAATTCATTGTTTACTCTATATTTTATTCTTTCATCAATGCGCTCTTTAGAATTATTTAAAGCAACTTCCTTTAAAGGCGGAAGATTGACAGACTGTTGTGTCAATTCGTTAACTACCCGTACAGGCGGAAGTGTGAGATGACTGAAACCCGGAAAATTTACAGACATATCAAAACCTAGACCAACACAAAAAAACCATAAAACCCTATATCCTTAATTAACTACTACCAAGAAATTGTGGTGGGCGATACTAGACTCGAACTAGTGACCTACGGCGTGTAAAGCCGGTGCTCTACCAACTGAGCTAATCGCCCACAAAAAGCTGAAAAAGTGTAACATATATTTAGTCAAAAGTATATATTTTTGTTATAATACATTCACTATGAATACTATTGAAAAAAGTTCAAAACTTTATTTTGATAACGCTTCCGAAACATATACAAAAAACATGCATATCCAATATGAAGTTTTTACAAAAGTACTAGCTTTGATTGACGGCTTACCAATTCAATCAATTACAGATATTGGTTGTGGAACTGGAATTATTACTCGAAAATTACATGAACATTTTAATAGCCAACTCACTACTGGCATCGATACATCAACAACTATGATCGCTCATGCTAGACGGCACTTTGAATCTGATATACTAAAATTTTATCAAAAATCAGCATTAGATTTTACTGATCAAGACAATGCAGATTTAGTGTTTTCTAATGCCACATTTCAATGGATTCCAGATCTTGAATTGTTATTTAAAAATTTCAAGTCTACATGCAATCCAAAAACAACCATTGCATTCTCAATGTTTTTACCACAAACCTATCAAGAGTTACTTTCTGGGCTTCGCAGTGTAATTGACAATACAATTACGATTCCTGCAGAGCGTTTTAAGCCTCAAAATCAAATAAAAGAGATATGTCAGTCATTTTTTCCAACAGCAACGTTTTACAACCATACTATTACTCATCACTATGCAAATATCATCGAACTTTTAACAATAATCAAGCGCACAGGATCCAAAGATAGTAATGCCCCAATTCATTTTACCCCACAAAAACTTAAAGCATTAGAAACATGGTTTCAAAATACTTATGGCAAAATACCGGCAACCTACGACGTTCTTATAGGAATAATTACTGTTTAATTTAACGAAAAGACAACTTTAATATCTTTTTCAGAAAAGCTCATCACAAAGGTTGTTTTTGAAATAAAACTTTCTCCATTGTGGTCTTTTTTATTAAAAATAATTCGATTTTCTTCTGATCTCATGTTTTTCTCCTGAGTCAGATATCGACGTCTTTTAGGAATCTTAAACATGGAAATTTTGTATTTTTTTTTTGGCTCTTAATATAATTAAAATAAAAATTTAATCGAGTAACGTCATCCAGCCTTTATTTGCATCCTGCTCCGTTTCATCCGTAGATATCTCATACTCGAAAAACTCTTTTAAAACGGTTTTTGTTAACTCCACCTGTCTTACCATCATTCCTAAACCAAGACGAACATATGCCGAAGCATTGTAAAACTGGTGGTTATCTGCAGCGTAAGGATAAGGAACAAGTAAGGCTTTTTTTTGATATTCAATTAACTCAGCAACTGTCGTAGCTCCAGCACGAGAAATAACACAATCCGCCCAATCATATACACGCTTCATGTCTAAAATATAAGGTAAAACTACCCTCTTAACCTGCTTGGATTCGTCTTCAACAACCACCATTGGTTCATCACCATAAAGCTTTTGATATGCAGAATTTCCCATTACATGAATAAGCACTGTGGATTGAACTTCAAACCACTCATAATGAGATTGAATAAAACGATTGATATAATGCGCTCCCTGACTTCCACCAAAAACAAAACATCGCCGACCCTGTTTCCAAGGCATTGCTAAAATCTCATCCATTACAGTATCTGTTAGATATTTTTTTCTTACTGGATTTCCTCCTAATATCGTCGAACGCTTAAAATAGGTCTGAGACTCTTCAAATGCAATACAAACCGTGTTCGAAAATCGTGCTAAAAATCGATTGGCACGACCTGGAATCGTATTTTGCTCAAATAAAACAATATTTTTTCTTAATAACCACGCTGCTAACACCACAGGAACTGTTACATAACCACCAAAACTTAACACTTTTTTCACATCATGTTTTTTAAAAAACAATAATGTTCGGAAAAAACTTACCAGATAACAAATAATTCCCTTACGTGAAAAAGAAAAATCAATATATGGAAAATCATAGTGATCAAGAATTTTTTGAGATACACGACCTCTATCTATCATAAAATAAACAGACTGCCCTTCCAACGCTTGAGCAACCGCAATTGCTGGATAAATATGCCCCCCAGTTCCACTCGCTGTTAACAAAATCATGATCGTATCGAATACGCCTTTAATTCATTATCATTTGAAATATTTAATATAATTCCAATATAAAATAATGACGTTATCAAGGACGTTCCTCCAAAAGAAATAAATGTTAATGGCAACCCTGTTACAGGAACAAGCCTATAACAACCGCAATATTAATAAACGCTTGAATACAAATCAAGAGCCCACACCCCATGCCTAAATAAAAACTAAATTCCGATTCTGCCTTTCTTGTAATCAGATATGTTTTATACAAAATAAAAACAAATAAAACCAACACAAAAACAGCAAATAAAAACCCACCCTCTTCACATATAATTGAAAATATAAAATCAGAGTATTGCAATGGCAAATAAAAATTTTTCAGCTTACTTTCGCCAAGGCCCAAACCAAACAAACCGCCCGATCCAATGGCAATTAAAGACTGAATTATATGATAGTTTTTTCCTAAAGGATCATCCCATGGATTTAAAAACGTCATAATACGTTGCATTTGATAACTATGTGTCAGAATAATCCCGCATACACCAGCACCAGCAATTCCCGCTAAAATAACAATATGTTGAAATGGTACACGAGACAAAATAAACAACGACCCCACAACCATTAAAATAATCGCCGTGCTACCTAAATCTGGTTGCAAAATTATGAATCCAAGAGGAATTAATAACATTAAAACAATAGGCAAACATCCTTTTGAGAACTGATTTAGATAAGCTTGAGCCCGATCCAAACTCATAGATACAAAAACAATCGCAACAAATTTAAATAATTCTGCAGGTTGAAATCGAAAAAAGCCAATATCTAACCATCGTTGCGCACCCCCTACGGTTACACCCAAGGGTGTTAATGTCAAAATAAGCAAAAGACAGGTCACTAAAAACAATAGCCCTATAAAACGCTTATACAATTGATGAGGAATAATAATACCTAAAAAACAAGCAACGCCTCCTAATCCTAAAAAAATTAGATGCCGTTTAATAAAAAAATAGGGATCATTATAATCTGATAGCCCAATAATTGATGATGTCGATATAAGCATAACGGTGCCAATTACCAGCAATGCTAGTACAGGGACGAGTAGTGACCAATCAAGCTTATACCAAAGAGGCTTCAACATAGTTATTTACAACATTAATAAATTGATTTCCACGATCTTCAAATCCATTAAATAAATCATAACTTGAAGATGCGGGAGAAAAAAGCAAAACATCGCCAGCCTGAGCATTTTTAATACCATAGTCTGTCGCATCGGTTAATGATTCTGCATATCGCAAAAGAATATGAGGGCATTTTTCTTTAAACAAGGTTCCCATGCGATCTGCAATTTCACCAAAAACAATAAGCCCCTTTACTCCAGATGCCATGGATTTAAATAATTGATTGAGGTCTAAATTTTTATCTTCTCCACAACAAATCAACCACACTGGTTGCGCAAATGCTTCAAGTGCAATGATTGTCGATTCAGGGTTCGTTGACTTAGAATCATTATAAATACGTATTCCTTGATAATCACAAACATATTCAAGTCGGTGTTTTAACGATTTGAATGTATGCAAGCTTCGAAATGATACTACCGGATCCAAACCTAAACTATCCGCTACCTTTAAAGCAATCGCCGCATTAAGATGATTATGCTTTCCAAGCAATGTTTTTAATAATTCAAATTTATCTGAAATATCATTGTAAGAAACACCTTCACATACAGCCTCTGCTTCTTCTACCATTTCTACAACCCCAGGATCTTCAGCATTATAAATTAAAAAATTGTTAGCTGTTTGATTTTTAAAACAATTTTTCTTTGCATCAATATAAGCATCCATTGTCTTATGCCTTTCTAAATGATCTGGTGATAACGTAGTTAAGACTACAATCTCTGGACAAAACTCACTACAGGTCTCTAATTGATAGCTACTTACTTCAACAACAATACATGGAAATTCAGTTTCTAATCCAACATAATTTAATAAGGGCACGCCTATATTACCAGCATAGGGTATGTCACATATATGAGCAATCATTGCTGTTACAGTAGACTTGCCATTGGTTCCTGTAACTGCAATAAGTTTTGGTGGTGAGGGAGACATCTGAAACAATCGATAAGCCCACTCAATATCAGAAATAATCGGTGTACTAGTTTGAGGGTACTGTGACGGAGGAATTCCTGGAGAAGCAATAATTAACGTTGCTTGTTCGATAGAAACAATCTCAACATCAAATTTTTTTGCAAAATCCCAAACACTTTGTGCCGTAATTCCTGAACCAAGCACAGCAATTTTATCTTTAATAATCATATAACTTAAGTATAAGTTAGATTGAAAATCAATTTAAGAGGGAAATATGTACACATAATTCAACCACGCACTTAGTTAAGCTTAGTTAAAATCTCTATCACTTTAAACGCTACACAAATGGCTATGAAAACCTTATTATTTTACATATGATTTATTACACAGATTCAATTACAATATCTCAAATAACCCACGCCCACCTTGCTCGAATTATTGTCGAAGCAATCGATACTACCTACCTAAACATTTCATCTCGCATAGCCTTAGCTATTGCTTGCCATTATCATGATCATGGTTGGCACGCTTGGGAGAAAAACCCAGAAATTAATCCAAACACAAAAACACCCTACAGTTTTCATGATGTAAGCGCAGCTACCCATATAGAAATTTGGAAACGCTCTCGCGCGATAGCCTTTGAACAACTTTTCCTGGCCGGCTTTATGGTTGGGCACCATGGCATCTACCTTGCCACAATGAGAAAAAGTAGTACAACCAACACAAAAGACATTGACCTAATAAATGACTTTATTATAAATGAGAAAAACCACTTAACCCAAAGCATTTCAAACATACCCAAAACATTTTCACAGACAGAACATGATACCTGTCTAACGTTTTTAAAAATAGCTGATTATATTTCCTTGCTTGTTTGCTTAAACACAAAACAGCATCAGAAAAACATTGATGAGCATACCATAACCATTTCTCAAGATAAGCAATGCTATAAACTCTCTCTTCCGCTTTTACACCCCATCGATTATACATTAAGAGGGGTCGATCATAACTCAAAAAAAGACTGGAAAATAGAAATTAAACTTTTAGGATCTAATCACTGAATAATAATAATCCTTACAATTTCTATAGTCTCCTTGGGAACATCTTTAAAAGCCTTAATACTCCCTGTTCTTACAGAATTAATAGCATCCACAACGTCCATTCCATCAATAACTCTTCCAAAAACTGCATAACCATAATTTTCTGGATTAACACTTTTGTGATCTAAAAACGTATTATCATTAACATTGATAAAAAACTGACTTGTTGCACTATCTACAATAAGTGTTCTAGCCATAGCTACAGTACCGCGGACATTACTTAACCCATTAATCGCCTCATTTTTGATAGGATCCTGTGTAACCTTCATCATCATTTCTGAATCAAAACCCCCGCCCTGGATCATAAAATTATCAATAACGCGATGAAATATTGTTTTATCATAAAACCCATCACGAACATAGTTTAAAAAATTCTCAACAGTAATAGGAGAATCTTCATTGAAAAGCTCTATAAAAAAGTTTCCTTTACTTGTAACAACTTTGACTACAGAGTGCGATTGATTTTTTAGGATAGATTTATCAAACTCGCCCTGTTTACACCCACTTATTAATAAAAAACTGATTATAAAAAAAATAAAACCAAATCTCTTTAAAAAATCCATAGATTCAGTGTATCAAAAAACAAGGCTGTTTGTGTAGACTTATATGCCCTATAAAACAAAAAATCCACAGATACCTATACCAGAAAGAATTACAAAAAGACGAACAATTGCAGGCTCACTAAGACCCAGTAATTCAAAGTGATGATGTAGCGGTGCCATTAAAAAAATGCGTTGTTTTGTTTTTTTAAAATAGGCTACTTGTATAAGAACAGAGACAGTCTCTATCACATATACGGCACCCAAACTAATCAAAACCCAGACATTTTCATACACAATAGCCAAACCAGCAAATAACGCGCCTAACCCCAAAGATCCCGTATCTCCCATAAAAATTTTGGCAGGATATCTATTAAATAATAAAAATGAAATTAAAATGATAATTAACAAAATACAAAACAGCTTTATTTCATCATTTCCAATTAAATAAAATCCAATACATGTCACAATAGAACAACTGGCTAATAAGCCATCCAAGCCATCAGTCAAATTTGTAGCATTCGAGGCCCCTACCATAACAAACGCATATAAAATAATTGTTATCACTGATAAGGGACTTAAGAACACTGAATAAACAATCAAACTAACTATAGCCAAAATCCACTGACATAAAAATTTTTGCCTAGATGTAAATCCTTGATTTTTTTTCTTCAAAACAGACAAGCTATCATCAACCAAGCCCAAAAAAGAAAACGCTGAAAACACCCCCATAACCCACATAATTTTGAAGGAAAAAACATCATAGCCAATAATTGCCCAGGCTATCCATAACGACACCAACATCCCCACACCTCCAAACGAAGGCGTCCACTGTTTCTGCTGATGGCTTTGGGGGCTTAAGTCATAAATTGGTTGAAACACATTTTTTTTTTGAAAAAATCTAATAATTGTCCACTGCACAAGACTTGCAATTAATAGAATTCCAAAAAACTTAAGATAAAGCATAATCAAGATTATTTATAATATCAGTCATTCCTAATTCTTGCCTACCTTTAACTAAAACTACATCCCCTGCTTTAATCTCCTGCTTCAATGTAGTAATAAGCTCATTCTTATCATTAAAATGATACATCCCAGCCGTTTTAATTACCCCATTCAAAAAACCCTCCCCATACAAAAAGACAATATCAATACCATAGTCTAATAACCCTAAGTTAATCTTCTTATACCGTTGCTTAGCAGCCATTCCCCTTACCGATAAATCTCCTAACACTACTATTTTTCGTCCCTTATATCGGCTCATATATTGCAAGGCATAATTAAAACTAGCATCACTAAAATGTTGAGAATCATCCAAAAGCAAATAATTAAATTTGGTAATATGGGATAAACTATGTAACGGACGCGCTGATTTTGAAATACCTTGCTGAATTAACTCTAACGTCATATTAAAATACCTTCCAAGGTGGTAGCATAAATTTATATTTTCTGCGATTTTCTCATCCCCAGTATAACTCACTGTTCGATACCCCACATCTTCGGCCTTAGAAACTATTTTCTCATAATAATCACTTGAAGCACTAATAAAACAAACCCGTTCACCCAATAGCCATGAACGTTGCTTTTTAAAAATTGAACCAAAAGCACTTAACCATGAGCGACCGATATGAAGAGAGTCCTCGCAGGTAGGGTCTATGCCAGTAAACACAACGCTATTTGCTTGTACCAACTGCGCAACATCTGAAATACCCTGCTTACTTGTATCTGAGATTTCAATAATCAGAAATTCTGTGTCAGAATTTGCTTGCAATAATGCTAATGCTGCAGCCACAACCGACGGATAGCTATCATCACACTTCACCACAGAAAACTGCTGAGATAAAACACTAAACAACATATTTTTAAGCGTTGTTTTTCCGATAGATCCACTGATCACAATAACATTACATGATAACTTTTTACGGTATGCTTTTGCATATGATAATAAATCAACATCTAAGACATGAGCTCCGCGTAACAGCGCTGTCTCAACTGCTTTTTTTTTAGCAGATTCTGTTTGATTAAAAGAGATGAAATAATCCCCTTTTTCTACTCTCATTTCATCAATCAAAATTCGCATTTAATATCCTAGAGATTTTAAAATTGAATGTGCTACTTTTGAATCTGAAAAATCAATCTTTTCAGTGCCTATCACTTGATAAGATTCATGCCCTTTTCCAACAATTAAGACCAAATCTTCCGGCCCTGCTTTTTGACACACCTTTTTGATAGCCGTTTCTCTATCTAACTCAATCTCATAGTTATGATTAGGCTGAACACCAACAATCATATCCTCAACAATCTGCTTCGGATCTTCTGTTCGTGGGTTATCATTTGTAATAACGCTATAATCAGCTCTTTCACTCACAACCTGTGCCATTAACGGTCGTTTTTTGCGATCTCTATCACCTCCACAACCATAACAAACCAAAACCTTTCCTTTACTTTGCTCTTGAAATGCTAGTGCAGAGTTTAATAGCAATTCTAAGCCATGAGGAGAATGTGCATAATCAACGACAACCTTAAAGGGAGCAGAAGAATCAACAAGCTCAAACCGACCCTCAGGAGCTTTAATATCACATAAAATAGGTGCAACATTAACAGGGTCATGCCCACAGGCAACAAGAATAGCAAGGGCCGCTTTTTTATTTAATAACTCAAATGATGGCATTTTAGTTTCATCACCGATTAAATCAAGGCTAGCAAAATCTTCAGGATAAATCGTTTGTCCTGATACAGAAGCCATAAAATCTAACTTTACTTTACGATAAGCATCCATTGATCCATGATAATCTAGATGATCCTGTGTAATATTTGTTAAACAAGCAACGTCAAAATCAATGCCATAAACACGATCTTGAGCAATACCATGAGAAGAAACTTCCATGACAAAATGAGTTCCTCCTGAATCAAGGTGTTTTTTCATTGCCCTACACGTATCTAATGACTCTGGTGTGGTTAATTGAGAATTAATAGTTCCCTGAAAGAATGGTTTTTGACCTAAACTTTTTAAAACCTCCGAAACAAAATGACACACCGATGTTTTGCCATTCGTTCCGGTAACGCCTATAACCACTAATTTATTTGCAGGAAAATCATAAAAATCATGAGCTAAATCGGCCATTTCTTTACGTGAAACATAACGAATTTCTCGTGCGCCCTTATCCAAGGCCTCCTCACAATATTTTTCTCCTCCTGGCAAGCACAAAAATACATCACCAGGCTGAACAATTTGAGAATTGTAAACATACATGCTGTTTGAAATTATAACAATGACTATGATATTATTCTAACTAAATATACCCAAAAAAAGAGCTGAATTAAGTGAACCCAAAATTAGACCCCCTAGTTAAAGAATATTGCGAAACTAAGAACCAAAATTTAAAAGAACAAATACTTACAAACTATAAACCTTTAATCGAATATATTGCGAAAAAACTAGCATTTAACAAAAATGACGTTGATGATTTAATTCAAGTAGGCTGTATTGCATTAATTAAAGCCCTAGATCGATTTATGCCTGAAAAAAACACCGAATTCTCCACCTTTGCCACGCCAAATATTATTGGTGAAATAAAGCATTATTTTCGTGATAAAAGTAAAATAGTAAAAGTCCCTCGAAAATTACAAGAAACCTATTCCCGTGTAAAAAAAGAAATTTATGATGCACAACTCGAAGGAATTCAATTAACAGTTAAAGATATTGCAAAAAAATTAGAAATTGATGAAGAAAAAGTTATTGAATCTATGGAAGCAGGTCAAAATATCAAAGTTATTTCATTAGACTCACCTTCCTATCGCTCCGATAATAGTAACTCTAGCTCTGAGCCAATGCTAATTGACCAGATCGCAACATCAAACAAAGAAGAAAGCATGCTTAATAAAGAAACGTTAAAACAAGCTATTTTACGCTTATCAACGCGTGAACGACGAATAATTTATTTACGATTTTATGGTGGGTTATCCCAAGCAGAGATTGCCGATCGACTAGAGTTATCACAAATGCATATTTCACGTTTATTATCAAAATCAATAAAGCATTTACAAGAGGAGTTAAAAAGAAATTGACCAAAGAACTTAATCAAGAAGAGATAAAAAAACACATTATTCACCGCTACGAAAACTTAATGCTAGACTCCATTACATTTTCAGAAGACCAAGAATATTCGGGAAGCCTAACGCTTTCTATTAGCAAGAATGACAGCTTAAACCGAAATCTATTTTTAAAAGAACACTACAACAACTCTCTTGTATTACAAACACCTCTATTAATGGAAATTTTAGCACTAGGCTCAATTGTAGTAAGCGGCACTTTAAAACCAGACGAAATGGTAATATTCGCAGCGATATCAAACTTTAAAACAACTGCACACTACAAAGAAAACACTACACTCAATGGCAATGTAAGTAGAATTACAGCAAAAAATAGTTTTCTTAAATACAAAGGAAATCTACATCATCAAGACACCCCCATTGCAACGGGTGATATGATGGCCTTCTTTACAAAGATAACCCATGAAAACATTCCTGAAATATCTGATTTTTCTCCCCCACAAGGACTCTGGTCACCCGTTAAAAAAGAAAACAGATATAAACTTGAGCCAACAATCATGGCCGATGAGTTTATTTCCGATGACACACTTATTACATCACGATACACCTACCCAGCAACGCATCCCTTAACCAAAGGGCATTTTCCGAAAAACCCACTAATGATGGGAGTAATGCAGTGGATGAGTATAGAAGATGCCTTATGTGCCTATTTAGAAAAGGAAAAAATTACAGGAATTCACAACTGGCGCTGCTCAGCAACAATTTTTAATCAAAAAAATCATAAAATTGCCGACTTCAAAGACGTAAGTCTTCAAAGTTGGATTAACGAACAAAACATTCCAAATCAAGTAGAAATAACGGAAACAAAACGAATTAATTTTCGAAATATGGTAAAACCAGAAGACACCATCTATACAGTTATTACAAACCTAGAAAAGCTATGATAATCTTAGGAATCGACCCAGGCTTAGCCACCACAGGCTACGGCGTAATTGAAAGCCAAGGATCCAAAATTAAATTAATTGATTTTGGAATCATCACAACCCCCTCAGATAAATCACTTCCAGAAAGACTTGAAATGATCGCTTCCACATTTAAAACATTATTATCAAAACATACTGTAGATGAAGTTGCTATTGAAGAGCTATTTTTTAACACAAATGCAAAAACGGCAATGGCCGTAGCTCAAGCACGTGGTATTTATTTACTAATTTCCCAAGCATCACGAATTCCCATTGCATCATACAGCCCTCCTCAAATTAAATCTGGAATTTCTGGTTATGGCCAAGCATCAAAATCTCAAGTTCAGTTTATGGTAAAAAAGCTACTCAACCTTGAAACAACACCAAAACCCGACGATGCAGCTGATGCTTTAGCAATAGCCATATGCCACAACAACATGAGAAGCTCAAAAAACACCATCAAAGAAGCGCTTAAACAAACCAATTAAACACGCTATGCTCAACGCTATTGAAACCTACATAAAAATCCTACAAGAATACAACGAGCACACGAATATTTATTCAAAAAAAGCCTATGATACCCTTGATTTTCATATCCAAGATAGCATAACACTAGCATCTATCATAACAGATACACCACTAACACTATTTGATTTTGGCTCAGGTTCTGGATTACCAGCCATTCCCATTGCCATAAGCAATCCTCAAAACACCTTATATTTAATAGAATCAAAATCAAGAAAAACAACATTCCTTAACCACGTAAAAAATGAATTAAACCTCTCAAACGTCACCATCATTACCAAAAATCTATTCGAATGGATCCCGCCAGTGCAACCACAAATAATTACAGCAAAAGCCTTTTCTCATGTCTCTAAAGTAGAGCAAATTACAAAAAAAATGAAACTAGGGCCACACAACATCTTAATCCCTATTAGCGCTCATCAAAAAATAACATATAGTAACGACCCAAGCTTATCGTTTATAGAAAAAAACAATTATATCTACTTAAAGAAAACTACTTAGCAGAAAAAAGATCAACTAACTTATAAAGCTCTTCCTCAGATTTATAAGGCAATTTTATAAACCCTTTTTCCAAGGTACCTTTACAAGCAACGGTAACACCACGATCAAGACACCCTGTCTTAATTCGATCAAAAAAAGGTGTATGCTTTTCAATAACCACATCGTCATCTTCAGAAAGCATAGACAATTGCTCTGTTAACCCATTCAATGAAGCAACTTTCTGCTCTACGTCACGAACACTCCAACCATTATCAATAATTTGAGCAAGTAACTCCGACATTCTGTCCTTATTATCAAGGCCTAATAACGCTCTTGCATGACCTTCTGCAATCAGATTTTGTTCAATGGCAAGCTTTACATCCTCTGGCAAACTAATCAGTCTTAAAATATTGGTTACAGCTGATCGACTTTTACCAAACAATTCAGCTATCGTACTATGTGTATAATTAAACTCTGCAATAAGACGCTGATACCCCTCCGCTTCTTCTAAAGGATTCAAATCTTCTCTATCCAAATTCTCAACCAATGCTAATTGAAGCGACTCTAAATTTGAAACATCTTTAACAATCGCGGGGATAGCCTTATACCCTGCAAGACGACAAGCACGAAATCGACGCTCTCCTGCAATTAATTCATAATTACCTCGCTCACATGGCCGAACAATAATAGGCTGAGCTAAACCATTTTTATTAATCGAATTAACTAATTTATTTAACGCAGCTTCATTAAATGTTTTACGTGGTTGGTAATCATTGGCCTTAATTTTTTCAACAGGAATCTCAACAATACTTCGCCCACCGCCAATAAACGATCTCCCAAAAACAGCATCCAACCCTCGCCCTAATTTAGGCATTTGCTTTTCATTTCTTGACACGATCAATAACCTCCTTAGTTAAATCTAAATATGCTTCTGAACCAGCACAATTAGGCTGATAAAGCAAAATAGGAATCCCATGACTGGGAGCTTCCGTTAATTTTATATTTCTTGGAACAATAGTCTGAAAAACCAAACGTTTAAAAAATCGACGCGCATTATCCACAACCTCTCTATTTAAGGCTGTACGTTTATCAAACATGGTCAACAAAATACCTGCAATTTCCAAACGTGGATTTAAATGCAATCTCACGTTTTCTAAAGTGTTTACTAAATGAGAAATCCCCTCCAATGCAAAATATTCACACTGAACAGGAATCAACACATAATCAGAGGCCACAAGCCCATTAAGTGTTAGCAACCCCAGGGATGGAGGACAATCAATAATAATAAAATCATAAACTTCACGTAATGGCTCAATTAACTCTTTTAAAAAAGTTTCACGTGAAACATGTTCTACCAATTCCAATTCCAATGCTGCCAAATTTTGAGTAGCCGGAATAATATGCAACCGATCAAAAACCGTAGGACAAATAACATCCTTCACACTCAATTTACCAGTTAATGCATCATATAAATCACCATCAAGTTTCTCAGAATCAACCCCAACACCTGACGTCGCATTCGACTGTGGATCTAAATCCAACAACAGTACATTATATGACTCAACCGATAAAAAAGAAGCTAAATTAATCGCCGTTGTTGTCTTGCCTACACCACCCTTTTGATTTGAAATAGAAATTACAGATGATTGCTTTGCCATAACATAAATATAGCATTTTGAAATAAGAAAATAAACAAAATAACATCTGCTTGAAAGAGCATAGGTATTGAATTATAGTAAACGTATATTCATGACAAATAAAATCAAAGAACTTAAACGGACAAGCTCAGGAATCACCGGACTTGATCAACTCACCTTTGGAGGCCTGCCAACAGGAAAATCCTACCTTATCTCAGGAGAGCCAGGTACAGGAAAAACAATCCTATCACTACAGTTTTTACTAGAAGGATTAAAAAACAACGAAAAAGTAATCTATATATCCATAGATGAAAAACCAGACCACGTTATTAGCGATGCCGCATCTCTTGGCTGGGACCTACAATCATATCTACAAACAGAACAATTAAATATTATAGATATCACAAAATACTTCGGCTCTAGTAAAGACAAAGAAGGAAATACAATAGACTCAAAATTAATAATCAACAAAATAAAAGATTACATCTCATCAATAAACCCCACACGAATTGTTATCGATCCAATAGCACCGCTAATTCTATCCGACAACAGCATCCCAGATGTTATAGAATATATCCGCTCATTAATCTTCGAGGTAGAATCAAATGAAAACTGCACGACACTACTAACATCCTACATTCCCGTAGGCTCACAAAAAGTAAGCTTTTTCGGTATTGAAGAATTTGCATCATCTGGCATCATCCACCTAAAACTCCTCCCACAAAACAACAAACGCATAAGAACCATATCTATCAGAAAAATGAGAGGAACAAGAATCGACCTTTCAGAGTACAGCTTCGAAATACTACCAGAACGCGGTATCGTCTTAAGACAGGCACTTTAATGACTAAAATCGTAATTGCCGATGATGAGGCAAACATATTAACACTTCTAGAGATAATGCTTAGAGATCTAGAGGCAACAATTTTCCCTGCAGAAAACGGCGAAGAAGCCGTAGCGCTAGCAATCAAAGAAAAGCCCGACTTAATAATATCCGATATCGTAATGCCCAAAATGAACGGATTTGAAGTATGCAGACAAGTAAGAAACAACGAAGAGATTGAAGATACCCCCATCATCCTGCTATCTGCCCTTGGCGATGAATACAACAAACTTACAGGCTTCGAAGAAGGCGCTGACGACTACATCATCAAACCCTTTAATGTAGAAGATTTAAAATCGCGCTCAAACACATTAATAAAGCGCTACAAAGCAAAGAAAACCACACAACCCAAACCACCCTCCATCGTTTCACGTGAAACCAACGTTTGCAGTACCGGTAACAAGGAATTAGATACAAATCTAGGCGGAGGTATCCCCAGAGGATCAAATATACTCATCGTTGGCGATACAGGCACAGGAAAATCATCATTTTCCAGAAAATTCATGTCGACAGGTCTAAACAACGACGAAAACGCCATCTTCATTGCCGTCGATGACGACCCCAAAAAAACAAGAAGAAGTTTGTCAGAAATATACAATATAGACACAAAAAAACTAGAAGATGAAAACAAATTACGATTTATTGACGCCTACTCATGGTCATCATTAACACCAAACGATGACGAACAATTTTGTGTTTCTGGAACATTAGAATTAAACCAACTCGCTGGTATAATCTCTGATGCCAGCACAGAGATAGGTCAAAGCGTACAGGATAAAGCAGGCGGTAGACGTATCATAGACTCCATATCAAGCCTTCTAATAAGCTTTGAACTCGGTTTAGCACAACGCTTTTTAAACCAAATAGCACGTACAGCGGTAGCCTTTGGAAACGTCACAACATTATTCATCCTAGAAAAAGGAACCATCACAGAAACAATGCTAAACAACGTTAAATACATCATGGACGGTGTAATCGAATTCAAAAAAGAAGACAATCAACACCTATGCCAAATAAGCTCCATGAAATGGTCTCACTACAACCCTGAGTGGATAAAACTACAAAATAAATAGCTAGATAGACGCTGATTAACGAGTAATTAAATGAATTGTCTGCCTACGACGTGTTCCAACAGAAACCATCTTAATCTGAACACCCGTTGAATTTGCAATATACTCCACATAATTCTTAGCAGTTTCAGGTAACTCTGAAAAATCTGTCATCTGAGAAATATCTTCTTTCCAACCAGGCAATGTTTCATACACAGGCTCACACGACGAATACACATCTAAATCCAACGGAAACTCATCCAAAAACTCCCCATCTTCCGTCTTATATTTAGTACAAACCTTAATCTCATCTAACCCATCTAAGACATCAAGCTTAGTAAGGCAAATTTCGGTAATACCATTGACACGTATAGCATAACGCAACACAACCAAATCCAACCAACCACAACGACGCGGCCTTCCTGTAGTTGTACCAAACTCGCCCCCACGCTCTCTTAAAAACTCTCCAAAAGAATCATGCAATTCTGTTGTAAATGGCCCCTCTCCAACGCGAGTCAAATACGCCTTAGTAACACCAATAACCTTTTCAATTTTATGTGGACCAACCCCCACACCAACACAAGCTGCACCAGCCACAGGGTTTGAGGAAGTCACATACGGATACGTCCCATGATCCACATCCAACAACGTTCCCTGAGCACCCTCCATAATTATAGAACGCCCCTCATCGATAGCTTTATTAACAAATAATGAAGAATCAACAATATACGGCTCAAGCAACTTACCGTAACCATGATATTCCTCAACGATTTGATCTAAATCAAACTCACCCTCAGCATAAACCTCACCCCAGTTTTGCTTAAGTAGCTTTTTTTTCAATACAGACTTTTTCAACAAATCCTGAACTCGAATCCCTGTTCTAGCAACCTTATGCATATACGCAGGGCCTATCCCCTTACCAGTTGTACCAATTTTTTCATGATGACGCTTAGACTCCTGCTTTGAGTCCAATTTACGATGAACAGGTAAAATAACATTAGCAATACTCGAAATTTTCAATTTAGAAGGATCTACAGTAATCCCCTGACGCCTTAGCGTCTCCATTTCTTCTAAAATTACAGCAGGATCCAAAACGACCCCGTTTGCAATTACAGAACAACAAGAATCATAGAGTATACCCGATGGAATCAAATGCAACTTAAACGTACTTTCTCCAACACACACTGTATGACCAGCATTATTTCCACCTTGATAACGAACAACATAATCTGATTCCTCAGCCAGAATATCCGTAATCTTTCCTTTTCCCTCATCTCCCCACTGCGTCCCAACTAAAACATGTACTGCCATTTTCTTTCCTAATTAACTATTTTTTTCCAAACCTAGTAATTATAGCAAATAGAAAAGATAGACTCAAATACCAATTTAAGAAAAATATCGAGACTGCCATTCTGGAATTGACGAATAAGATCGAATAACCCCTACCATATCCGGAGAATAGGCCATCACAGAATCAAGATTGTCATCATTAATCCCACCAATAGCTACAAAAGGAACACCGAACTGCTTAACCTCTTTCAGATAATCAAAACCAATACCCTCCCGACCAGGTTTTGACGGCGTATCCCAAATAGGCCCAACGCTTATGTAATCCGCACCATGATCAACAGCAACCCTACCCTGATTTAAAGAATGTGTTGTCCGTCCATACAGCTTATCTTTTCCCCATAACGTAATCAAATCAGAAACATCAATATCATCCTGCCCCGTATGTATACCATCCGCCCCAACCAACATGGCAATATCTAAATAATCATTTAATATAAACGGAACATCAGATTTAGCAGTTATTTTTACAACCTCTTTGGCTTTATTATAAATAACCTCTTTAGAAGCTTGCTTATCTCTCAACTGAACCAAGGCACACCCCCAAGAAACCCCCTTTGCAATCACCTGAGGATCATCAGATATCAAATAAACACCGCGCTTAATTAAAGGCTTTTTAGCTAACAAAATTACCCTAGACTCCAAATCATAAACATCATATCGCATCGAATTACACTCAGAAGAACCCGTATACTCCTCTAAAACTCGCAACCCTTCCTCTACGCGCTTAAAGTTAGCAACTAAGACATCTTCAACAGACTTTCTTTGCAAAGGAACCTCTTTCGAACGGACATCTTTTTCCGTGCTCCGAGCTCGCAAACACGCAACCGTCTGAGGAAACAAGCCATTCAAGCGCTTTCTCAGCACACTTAACTGCTGGGTCAAATCTACGTTTGATCGCACAAAACGAACATACTCCTCTACAACACGCAACCCCTCACTAACACGATTCACATTAGCATCAACAACAGCATCAAACATAAACCAAGTGTAATCAAAAATAAAAAACAAATCAACAAAACCACCGCACATGTTTCACGTGAAACGAATTATTAAAAAACCACAAAAAAAACTCATTTCAAAAATTAATTAAAAACAAAATGTTTCACATGAAACACTAAAAAAACACCCTCGTATTCTCTATCACAATGCAAAAAAACTTCTAAAGAAGCCCCATTACTGCTTAACAACTAAAAAATTCAATTACAAAGCCTTAAAACATATAATTTAATAATAAAATTTTTTATTTTTATGATATACTCCTACTGTCATGGATTCTCATTTTCTTTACAAAACAACGTCCATACCATTAATAAAAACAAAAGCCTTTCAAACACTTCTTGATATAATACCTCACACACCTCATTCAATGGCTATCATATGTCAGACAAAACAACATGCGCAAAATCTAGAAAGCGTTTTAACAAAAAAACTACCCCAACAGCTCTTACCAAAAATAATCAGCCTTAATGATCTTTACGATCTCTTTTTCAAACGCACATACAGTAAATGTAAATCACACTTATTACTCTACTTAAAAACCTATCTGCATCACCATCTACACAATGAATTCCGAAGAATTATTTATAACTCTCACACACTTATGGAAAACATTATTCAATATTTTATAATTTCTTCAAAATTACAGGGCAAAAAAATCCAGGTAAAAACATTATTTGATAACGCAACAACAGATCAACTTGACGATCTTTATTACGAATTCAATTCATACCTAATACACTCATACAAAATTAATTTAGGAGATTTTTATAAACACCTATCTAACGATCCAAAACGTATTTTAATAGATCATATATATTTCTTAAACACACCTCTAACAACCCCTCTTGATAAACTAAATATTAAAATGATTCTTTCACACCTAAAAAACGTATCCTGGATTCTTGATACGTGCTTTAATCATGAATGCCAATGGCTTGAACAAACATTCAACAGTATCCAATCAATAACAGAAGAGCCTACGCAAAAAAAATCTTTGCCAATTCCTGTAATAGAAACATATAACACACTTGAAAGTGAAATAGAAACGACATTAATAAAAATCTTTAATTCTCCGTCGTTTGCAAAAAAAGAAACAACAATCGTTCTTCCAAAAAACAACACCTATCACCACGCGCTTAAGAAGTTACTAATAAAATACAATATTCCTTCGTCACTATCTCACCATCAACAACTCACCACAAACATCATCAATACATTTTCAGCTTTACTCACTTTTATTAAAACCCCATTAACAATTAAAAGTATAGAAGATACCACTTGCCAAGCATGGCTAAATCACTGGAAAGAAAAAAACGTAATTATCAATCTTCACCCTATCAAAAAAATCAGCGATTCTCTCGGATCACATGTCGCATTAGAAACCATAATTAACCATGGTGATGAAAATAAAAAAGCACTTCCTCATTATGATTTAGACGCTATAAACACACAGCTAACTATCCTTAAAGAAATATCTCATTATCATAAGCAATTAAATCACTATACATCACTGTCGCAATGGTTTTCTCAATTTTTAGAATTTATTCATTCCTTTTATCATATTAAATCACTAGATTCTCTA
>Ga0255759_10001050_pt1 | contig 24847 bp, 20 predicted proteins | sample 101ome_20_FD_179959 | JGI IMG/M metagenome (GOLD analysis project Ga0255759, IMG submission 179959) | Coastal salt marsh microbial communities from the Groves Creek Marsh, Skidaway Island, Georgia - 101404AT metaG (version 2) | ecosystem: Environmental > Aquatic > Marine > Intertidal zone >...
ACACCCGGCAGTTGCCCAGTCGGCAGTAGTTTCTGTGCCTCATAGTGTTAAAGGCCAGGCTCCAGTTGCCTTTGTTGTTCTGGCCTCGAAAAATGCTGCAAATGAAGACGAGTTGAGAAAATTTACTCTAAAAAATGGACCAGCTTATGCGCATCCTAGAATGATTTTTTTCCTTGATGCTCTGCCACTCGCAAGCACAAATAAAATCGATCGAAAATATTTGGAAAGCAGCGCTAGAAAGCTTGCAATTAATCTTTCCAAGAATGAAGAGTAACACCAGCCCTTTCCTTGTTCTGCAAGACCGCCATATTCTTTTATGTAGAATCTGACGTGTGCCCACAAAAAGGATCCTCATAACGACATGAGCGATGATGATGAAAATATAAGCGACAATGGCACAGACACAGGTGTCGCTTTAAAATCTAAGCCAAAGACCAAAAAACCTTCCATGTATAAGGTCTTAATGCTGAATGACGACTACACTCCAATGGAATTTGTGGTGCATGTTTTGGAGTCTTTTTTCCGAAAGTCTCGTGAAGAAGCAACTCAAGTAATGTTGCACGTCCATCGGCGGGGAATCGGGATATGTGGGGTTTACACCTACGAAGTTGCTGAAACGAAAGTTACCGAAGTTGTGGAATTTGCCCGTCGACATGAGCATCCACTCCAGCTTACGCTAGAAAAAGAATAATTCTCTAATCTGTGGAGGGACCCCAAAAATGCTGTCCCGCAACCTTGAAGATACATTACACCGAGCGATTGGAACTGCGCGGGACCATAGGCATGAATATGCGACGCTGGAGCACCTGCTGATTGCCTTGATGGATGATCGAGATGCATTAGCGGTTTTAACTGCTTGTGCCGTGGATGTGGAAAAACTGCGGGCAAATCTGGTTAAATATGTCGAAAGTGAGTTCGGCAGCATTATAGCGACTGAATCTGACGAAAATGATCCTAAACCGACAGCCGGCTTCCAGCGAGTGCTGCAGCGGGCTGCAATTCATGTACAGTCGTCCGGCAGGGAAGAAGTTACAGGCGCTAACGTTTTGGTTGCTCTTTTCTCGGAACGAGAAAGTCACGCTGTTTTTTATCTTCACCAGCAGGACATGACTCGACTTGATGCCGTTCAGTATATTTCTCACGGCGTCGCAAAAGCTCCTGGAAAAAATGAACGCCGTAGACCCGAAGGAGAGCAAGAACGTCGCAACCAAGAACGTGGCAATCAGGGTGATGAACAGGACGAACATAAATCCGGGGCTGAGGCTCTTGAAGCATACTGCGTCGATTTGAATGAAAAAGCAGAGGACGGAAGCATTGATCCTTTAATTGGTCGTGGCCCAGAACTTGAACGACTCATCCAAATCCTTTGCCGGAGAACCAAAAACAACCCGCTTTTAGTTGGTGACCCGGGCGTTGGCAAAACTGCAATAGCAGAAGGGTTAGCTCGCCGAATAGTGGAAGGTGACACCCCAGACGTATTATCCGATGCGGTTATTTACGCTCTGGATATGGGTTCTTTATTAGCTGGAACTCGCTATCGAGGTGACTTTGAGGAACGGATTAAGGCCGTTTTGAAGGAACTTGAAGATAGACCGGGCTCTATTTTATTTATCGACGAAATCCACACGATGATTGGTGCCGGTGCTACATCTGGTGGCTCAATGGATGCATCTAATCTTCTTAAACCAGCCCTCGCTTCTGGATCCCTGAGGTGTATCGGCTCAACTACATATAAAGAATACCGCTCGTATTTTGAAAAAGATCGAGCTCTGGTTCGTCGGTTCCAGAAAATTGACGTAAGCGAACCTTCTGTAGACGATGCAATTAAGATTATGATGGGTTTAAAGCCCGTATATGAAGAACACCACCAAGTGCGCTTCACTCGCGATGCGATAAGAACTGCCGTCGAACTTTCAGCTAGATACATTAATGACCGCAAGCTGCCTGATAAAGCGATCGATGTCATCGATGAAGTTGGCGCTGCGCAAATGTTACTTCCAGAAAGTCGAAGAAAAAAAACGATCGGCATAAAAGATGTTGAGGCAATCGTAGCAAAGATCGCACGAATTCCACCAAAATCAGTCAGTCGAGATGACAAACAAGCACTGGGAACCTTAGAAGCAGATCTAAAGGCTGCAGTTTTCGGACAGGGCCCAGCAATTGAGGCGCTAGCAAGCGCAGTTAAATTGGCTCGCGCAGGCTTAAGGCAGCCTGAAAAGCCAATAGGCAACTACCTTTTTGCAGGTCCAACAGGGGTAGGCAAAACTGAAGCAGCCAAACAACTTGCAAAAACACTTGGCGTCGAACTTGTTAGGTTTGATATGTCTGAGTACATGGAACGGCACTCAGTGTCCCGCCTAATTGGCGCCCCACCAGGGTATGTTGGCTTCGATCAAGGTGGATTGCTAACTGACGCAGTCGATAAGAACCCGCATGTTGTTCTTCTGCTAGATGAAATCGAAAAAGCTCACCCAGACGTCTATAACGTTCTGCTGCAGATCATGGATCATGGCAAGCTTACAGACCATTCTGGGAAGCAAGTTGATTTCAGAAATGTCATCTTGATAATGACCACTAACGCAGGTGCTGCTGATTTAGCAAAGCCCGCAATAGGTTTTGGACGATCTATTCGGGAGGGTGATGATCAAGAAGCAATCAACAGATTGTTCACGCCAGAATTCAGAAATCGACTAGATGCAATCATTTCATTTAAAACACTGCCGCCAGAAGTTATCGACCGCGTCGTCGATAAATTTGTTGCAGAGTTAGAGGGACAACTTGCAGAGCGTGGAGTATCAATAGAAATCTCCTCTAAAGCTCGTGCTTGGATTGGCGACAAAGGTTACAGCCCCGAATATGGAGCACGCCCCCTAGCCCGTATCATACAGGAACATATAAAAAAGCCCTTGGCTGAGGAACTTCTATTCGGAAAGCTCTCCGATGGCGGTGCTGTCGAGGTAATACTGGCAAAGGGCGGCAAGGAACTTGCTTTTCGTTTTCCTGGGTCCGAAACACAGAAGACAAAAAAATCTAAAGCCAAGGTAAAGGTTTAAAATAATGCCAAGAATTTCTCCTGAAACTCTTCGGAGCATCGCAGCAGACCTCTTGGAAGCCTCTGGCTCTCCGAGAGATGAAGCAGAAACCGTAGCCCGACACTGCGTCGAAGCAAATCTCGCTGGTCATGACAGTCATGGCATCATCCAAATCCCAACATACTGTGATCGTATTGAAAAGGGGCATATCGTTCCTGGTGCTAAATTTGACATTGTTCAGGAAAGCGCAACGACCACAGTGGTAGATGCTCATTGGGGGTTTGGCTATGTCCAAACTGAGCGTGCCATGCAAATGACAATTGAAAAGGCAAAAACACAAAACGTTGCTGCTACTACAATCTATCGCCAAGGCCATGTTGGCCGTGTAGCTGCTTACCCTCTTATGGCAGCAGAGGCGGGCATGATCGGTCTCATGACGGCAGATTCGGGCAGAGCGCCAAAGCAAGTTGCGCCCTTTGGGGGGCGAGAAGCACGGCTTGGCACCAATCCCATCTCAATCGCAGTCCCATCTAATTTAGAAGGCCCTCTTTTCTTTGACCTATCTACTGCAGCTGCTGCCGCAGGAAAAATTAAGTTAGCACAGGCACGAGGCGAGCATGTGCCTCCTGGTTGGTTGATAGGAGCGGATGGAGAACCTACAACTGACCCTGGCGTGCTCGGCAACGGAGGAGCATTACTTCCACTCGGTGGTGATGTTGGGTTCAAAGGCTACGCCTTATCGGCGATGGTTGAAATCATGTCAGCTTTATTGACTGGGTTAGGCTTCGGCGTCGAGCCCACAGGTCGTCATAATGACGGCTGCTTTATTGCTTGTTTCAAAGTTGAGGCCTTTCGTGATCTGGCGACGTTTAAGCAAGAAGTCGCTGATTTTGGTGCGTATTTAAAATCAACCCCTCCAGCATCCGGCTTCAGCGAAGTATATTATCCTGGCGAGGTAGAACACCTCCGAAAGAAGGAGAGACTTGCCCAGGGCGTCGAAATTGAGGATGCGACCTGGGAGAAATTGGGTCAACTCGCAGGAAAGCTAGGGCTTCCTGCCATTCAGGCCTAACATAATGAAGCTGCATCATGCTCCAGGTTCTAGATCAACTAGAATTGTTTGGCTTTTAGAAGAATTAGGACTGCCTTACGATATTCAGTTTCATAAGCTCGGAGATCGAGCAATGCGGTCAGCTGAATATCTCAAAGTTCATCCAATGGGCCGCGTTCCAGCGTTAGAAGATAACGGCGTGGTTATCCACGAGTCAGGAGCAATAGTAGAGTATATTCTCACTCGATATGGGGCTGGCCGGATGCTACCAGACGTAAATTCCCCCCGTTATGCGCAATATCTGCAATGGCTACACTACTCAGAAGGCATGATGATGCCTCAGGTCAATGTAATCATGGTAGAAACTGTTTTTCTCCCACCAGAACGACGAAATGAAGTCAATGTCGATCGAGCAACAAAACTTCTCACCAGAAGCCTTGATGCATTGGAGTTACAACTAGAGAACGGTCAAGAATTTTTGGCGGGAGAATTCTCTGGTGCAGACATCATGACCGGTCATGCATGCATTGCAGCCAAACGGCTGAAGGCTGACATGAGCGAGAAGCCCAATGTAAGTGCATATGTAGACAGGCTCACGTCTCGAACCGCTTATCAAAAGGCTTTGCAGGCAAATCCCGATTAGAGAGCCTCTAAAACAGACCCACAGTATCCCCCAGATCATTTAACCCAATTTCTTCCGCCGCAGGATTTCTGGGTAAGCCCGGCATGGTCATGATGTCTCCACAGATCGCTACAACAAACCCTGCTCCTGCTGATAATCGTACTTCCCGCACTGGGATATCGTAGCCTTTTGGAGCACCTTTCAAATCTGGATCAGCAGAGAAACTGTATTGAGTTTTAGCCATACAAACCGGCAAATCACCAAAGCCTTCATCCTGGAATGTTTTTAATTTTGCCGCTGCAGACTTAGAGAAGTTAACGCTGTCAGCTCGGTAAATTTCTCGAGCTACTATTTCAATTTTTTGGTCTAGCGGCATGCTATTCGGATACAGTGGCTTAAAATAGGCGTTTCCACTATCTGCAACGTCAGCAACAATCGTTGCGAGCGCCTCAGCACCTCGCCCCCCCTCTGCCCAGTGGGTACACATCGCAATAGGCTGGCCTCTACCTTCACAAAAACTACGAATTACATCGAGCTCGGCCTGCGTATCTCCACTAAAACAATTGACGGCAACAACCGTTGGCACGCCATATTTATGAATATTCTCTAAGTGTCGACCAAGATTTTCCAATCCACGCTCTACAGCAGAAGTATTTTCTATATTGAGGTCCGCCCGCGCAACTCCGCCATGAAATTTAAGGGCTCTAGCTGTAGCTACCACAACAGCTACATCGGGAGATAAATCGGCAGACCGACATTTTATGTCAAAGAATTTTTCAGCTCCTAGATCGGCGCCAAAACCTGCTTCGGTTACCACATAATCTGCAAGTCCAAGAGCTGCTTTAGTAGCCACCACGCTGTTACAACCGTGGGCAATGTTGGCAAAAGGACCACCGTGAACAAAAGCGGGCGTCCCTTCTAAAGTCTGCACAAGGTTGGGTGCTAATGCCTCTTTCATTAGGACAGTCATTGCGCCATCAGCCTTAAGGTCAGCTGCAGTAATTCCTTTCCGAGATCTACTCTCTCCCACAACAATTCGAGAAAAACGGGTACGCATATCATCCAAATTTTTAGAAAGGCATAATATTGCCATCACCTCAGATGCAACAGTGATGTCATATCCCCCTTCTCTTGGATAACCATTGGCCACACCACCTAAACTTACATTTATCTGCCGAAGAGCCCGATCATTCATATCAACGACCCGTCGCCACGCTATGCGACGGGCGTCTAAATCAAGAGAATTTCCCCAATAAATATGGTTATCAACCATCGCAGAAAGTAAATTATGCGCGGCGGAAATGGCATGCATATCGCCTGTAAAATGAAGATTAATTGCCTCCATTGGGATGACCTGAGCGTACCCGCCTCCTGCAGCGCCACCTTTCTGCCCGAAGCAAGGTCCTAGACTAGGTTCGCGCAAGCAAATTAAAGATTTTTTTCCAATTCTCTGAAGACCATCGCCAAGACCAACGGTTGTTGTTGTTTTACCTTCGCCAGCAGGGGTTGGAGTCATCGCAGTCACGAGAATCAATTTGCCCTTAGGGGCAGCCGCTTGTTCTACGGCCCAATCAAGGTCAAGCTTTGCCTTGTCACGGCCATACGGTAAGACAGCGTCGCTAGGTGCCCCTATCCTATTTGCTATCGTGTCGATGGGTTCTGCAGCAGTAGATCGCGCAATTTCGATATCAGAAGGCTGGCTCATAAAGGTTCGCTCCACTAGGGAATCGGGTATTAACTCAAGGGTCGCTTCCCAAAGAGGCTTGCGCAACCCCATACCTTGGAGACTTTAATGTCTGATCCCAGAGACTACCTTTGTCTAGCTCTTGATACTGAAGATGCCGATCAGGCTAGACGCATGTCTGAAACTTTAGGCGAAAGTATCCTATGGCACAAAGTTGGATCGGCCTTAGCTGTTCAAGGGGGTGAAGCTTTAATTAGAGATCTGAAAGCTGCCGGAAAGAAGGTTTTCTTAGATTATAAATTCCACGACATTGATCAAACAGTCGCAAATGCTGTTTCAGGCGCTGTTCGGCTAGGCGTAGATCTTCTTACGGTCCACGCGGTAGCACCCGTAGTTCGCGCAGCCTCCACTGCTAAGGGTAATTCAGACACTAAAATTGTTGCTGTTACTGTCCTTACTTCCATGGATGAAAGCGATCTAAAAGCTGAGGGCTGGAGCGATGGCGCACCGGCCTTGGTCCGTTCAAGGGCACAAACCGCAATCAACGAAGGTGCAGATGGCGTAGTTGCCTCAGCCCAAGAAGCAAAAATGCTTCGTGATATTCTTCCACCATCGACATTCATAGTAACACCTGGGATCCGCCCAGCGGGAGGCGATGCCCAGGACCAGAAACGCATTTCAACACCGGCGAGTGCTATAAGGGATGGATCAAATTTACTTGTCGTTGGGAGACCCATTCTGCAAGCCAACGATCCGAAAGGTGCTGCAAACGCAATCCTCGAAGAAATTGCAGGCGCCTTAAATTAGAAAATTTAATAAATTTTAAAAGGGGTTGGATATCTCATATCGAGTAATCATTAGATATCCGCTAACCAGAATTTTAAGAGGTTATTATTTTCCGATTACGCGAGCTTTTCACATAAGAAACGGCTAAGGCGCGCAAATGCGGCTGCTGCATCCGGACCTGTCACCCTTGCACGGATAAATCCGTGGATCATGCGCTCAGCGCGAAAAAAGCTTGTTTCAATACCAGCGCGCATCAACTTCGCCGCATACTCTACCCCATCATCAATCAAAGGATCATGCTCTGCCACAAGAATGAAAGTTGGCGGCAAGTTGGATAAGTCTTTGGCAATCAGAGGTGTAGCCATGGGATCGACTGATTTACCAGCTATATCGCCCAAATACGCAATCCAATAACCTTGCATACTCTGAGTAGTAAGCCCTGGTGCAGATGCATTCCGCTTGTATGAATCAAATTCGAGTCGGTCTGTTAAACAAGGATAAATTAAACCTTGTGCCTTGAGTCTTGGGCCTCCATTTTCTCTAGCCCAAAGCGCCGTTGCCGCTGCCAGGTTTCCGCCAGCACTATCGCCTGCGACTGCTAGCCTCGATGCATCGATCCCATAAACTGATGGATGATTTTGCATATGTAATAGGACATCTACACAATCATGGAGCGCCGCTGGAAATTTATTTTCTGGCGCCAATCGATAGTCGACACTGACTACTACTGCTCCAGTTTCAGAAGCAAGCCCCCAACCGGTCGTATCACTGGTATCGCAATCTCCTTTTACAAACCCACCCCCATGAAAATAGGCAATAGCTGCTTTGGGCCCGGAACTTGATGGTGAATAAATTCTTATTGGTATGCTTACCCCATCACGCCCCGCAACTACGCTATCTTTGACATTAATGTTTGCTGGTGGCGAAACGTTATTCGCGCGAGCATAAGCCGACCAATTTGCACGATCCTCTTCAAGGTTTTTGCCCGCAGGAAGCGCCGCACGCGCCTCTATCAGTGGTTTTACTTCTGGATGTAAATCGAAAGTCATTGGTCTTCTTCTTTAGCTACTTTGAGCAACACTTCAGGGTCTTCAATGGCATAGAATTTTCGAGCGGCTTCTTCGGTCAAGTATCCATCTAGGAGATCCCTACCAATGGCTGCGCGATCACGTTCAGCAGCAAAACCATATCCCCCAGACCCAGGCGTGGTCATATCAATAATCGCACCAGGGGGAACTGAAAAAGCCCCCTTACTAGGAAGAGTTTGGGCCCTACCGTCAGGCGGAGTAACTGTTACAGAGGCCGTAATTCCAGGATCCCCTCCCATTAAACCAAATGGTGGTGATGTCATCCTTTCCATACACAAAGCGCCAGTTGCAGCGGCACCCTCCAACATACGCCAACGTCTCCGCGCGCCATTCCCACCACGAAACTTTCCAGCACCTCCAGAGTCCGGTTGAATTTCATAATGCTCTACACGGACTGGAAATGCCATCTCCAGTACTTCCACAGGAGTATTCATGGTGTTTGAAATACCGCTCGCTATGACATTAATTCCATCTTTGTTTGGCCTAGCGCCAAAACCACCCTTGATTGTCTCATACGATACGTAGCGATTGCCGGTTCGAGGATCGACACCACCTAATGTCAATACAGCAGAGGTTCCTTGACTACATGCCATTACTTGATCAGGCATGAATTGAGAAAGAGCACCCATAACCATGTCTGCAGTTCGGTGAGACATTTCATGATTTGAATAGACGACAGGGGCTGGAAACTCACAGTTCACCACAGAGCCCTTAGGGGCTTTCACAGTAATTGCCCTCCAGCACCCCGAATTAGGAGGGATTAAGCTATTAGGATCTATCGCAGTTTTAAGACCACAAAAAACTCCAGACGCCGAAACTGATAGAGCCGCGTTCATCGGTCCAGGGACCTGTGGGTCACTTCCTTCGAAATCTACAACTATAGAGTCCTCTGACTTTGTAACCTTCATACGAACCCAGAAAGGTGCGTCCTCACCATTCGGCCCATCAACTATGCCATCACCATCACAGAAGTCCTCAAAATAACCTTCTCCATCAGGAAGTTCTGAAAGTGCAGCACGCATCAGTCGATCAGAATAATTTATAACTTCAGCCATATAAGCTATGAGTCGCTGAGAGCCATATTTCTCAGCTAAAGACGCAAGCCGATCGCATGCACGTAATGTAGCGGCAAGCTGTGAACCAAGATCACCTTTTCGCTCATCGGGTGTCCTAACGTTGGCTAGGATTACATCTTCAAGAGCTTGGTTTAATTCGCCTTTTGAATACAGCCTAACTGGTGGCAGGCGCAAACCCTCACCATAAATTTCCGTGACAGCACCATAACTGCCTGGAGTGGCTGAGCCAATATCAGGCCAATGTGCACGCAAACATGCAAATCCTAAATGGACTCCCTCGTAAAAAGCAGGACGGACAATATTAACGTCTGGTAGATGGCTACCGCCGAAATAGGGATCGTTATGGATAAAAACATCACCCTCATGCACATCCTTATCAAACGCTTTCACAACAGCACGAACTGCATCAGGCATGGAGCCAAGGTGAATAGGAAGGTCAGGCCCCTGTGCTACCATATCACCTGCACAGTCAAAAATTCCACAGGAGTAATCACCGGCCGATTTAAGAATGGGAGAATAGGCTGTTTTTGCGAGAACAACCCGCATTTCCTCAGCTATCTTGTAAAGACTATTTTTTACAATTTCGAAGGTGGCTGGATCCTGGATGTAGCTGCTCATTGCCCCTCCTCCAAACGCAATAACCTTATAAAACCATCACCATCCATTCCTGCCTGCCATCCTTTTGGGACTGAAATAGTACTTTCAATACTTTCAATCGCAGCCGGCCCTTCTACTGTGTAGCCCGATGGCATTTTAGCTCGATCTAGAACGGGGCCGTTCATACCACGCATTAATCGCGTGCCTTTAATGGGATCTCCAGAGTTTGCGGGGGATTGCCGGATGGCTAGAGATGGAATTTTTCCTATTGCAGACAGTCGAAGACTGACTATTTGAACTGGCTCGGTGCGGTTATCGTGCCCATAAGTCTGTTTATGACGGGTATGAAAAGCTTCGGAGACTTCTGCCAAAGCTGCAGCATCAAATTTTTCCTTCGAGGCAGAAACATTTAGCTCATAAGATTGTCGAGCATAGCGTGCATCTAAAGATCGCTCAAACTGACGACGATCTGGTGGCATTCCAGCTCGATCTAACATAGCAGCACCCTCTGCCTCCATTTCTTGATATGCTGCTTCGATGATCTGAGGTTCTGCCAAGTCTGACCTAAGGTAAACTGTGCGTACATAGTCTCTCTTCAAGTCTGACCCAACCAAACCCAAAGCTGAGAATGCTCCTGGAATAGGAGGACATATAACCTCTGTCATTCCTAACTCTTCCGCCAGCGCCGCTGCGTGCAACGGTCCTGCTCCACCAAAAGCTGCCAGTGTGAAATCTCGTGGATCATGACCTCTTTCGACAGAAACTATTTTCAGAGCCTCAGCCATGGCGTGGTTCACTACATCGATGACAGCTGCTGCTGCACCTTCAACAGTCAAACCAAGGGGCTTTGCTAATTTTTCATTTATGGCCGCTTCAGCTTCTGCAAAATTTATTTGCATCTCTCCTCCAAGAAGAGAATTAGCGTCTAAATTACCAAGAATTAAATTACAGTCCGTTACAGTTGGCTCTGTTCCTCCACGACCATAGCAAACAGGACCAGGCTCTGCGCCAGCGCTTTTAGGTCCCACACGAATACCACCCGCCGCATCAACCCATGCGATGGAACCACCACCGGCAGAAACCTCAGCAAGATCTATCACGGGAACCCGGATAGGATGACCCGACCCATTCATCCAGCGGTTTGCACTTGCGCCTCCCGCAACCTCATACTCTGGTGTTGTTTCATATACGCCATCTCGGATTAAACTGGCTTTTGCTGTGGTCCCTCCCATGTCGAAAGTTAGAAGATTTGGACGCTCTGCCTGACGCGCAGCTAGCGATGCGGCGACCACTCCAGCAGCCGGCCCACTTTCAACCGCCATAGCTGGCATGGCCACACCCTCAGATGCCTCAAAGACCCCGCCGTTGGAACCCATTACATACATCCGCGGAAGCCCAAGGCTTTCTGTAGCCTGCTCCAACCGCTTTAGATAAGAAGCTAAAATTGGTCCGACGTAGGCGCAGATTGCTGTTGTCGAAGTCCGCTCAAACTCTCTTATTTCAGGCAATACCTCGCTCGAGAGGTAGATTGGAACGTCGAGCGCCTCACTAAGTTTCTTTCCGAGTTCCCGCTCGTGGGACGGGTTAACAAAGCTAAAAAGTAAAGAAACTGCCACAGCCTCGACACGATCTGCCTTAAGAACCGCAATAAGCTCATCAATTTCATTCTGAGCTAAATCTGTAATTACAGAACCATCAGAACTAAGGCGTTCCGTGATCTCAAACCGCCTTCGGCGAGGAATTAAAGTTGCTGGAGCATCTTGAAAAAGGTCATAAAGATCAGGTCGGGCCGATCGACGAAGCTCTAACACGTCACGGAAGCCTCGGGTCATGATCACAGCTGCTCGCGACCCTTTTTCTTCTAATATGGCATTGGTAACGACAGTGGTAGCATGGCTCAACAAACCCACATCTTTTGGCTTGATTGAATAACGCTCCATTGCCTGGGAAAGGGCAGTTAAAACACCTTGAGCAAAATCACTTGGGGTTGTTGGAGCTTTAGCAACTCCAATATTTCCAGTCGTGTCATCCACCAAAGCTACGTCAGTGAATGTGCCACCGATATCAACTCCGATCCGCCAGGTCATGCTGCAACAATCCTTCTTGATTCAGAAGGTATATGCTAATTCCACATTTCAAATAGAGCTAGTCAGTTGGCCTATAAAAGCTCTTTCGGCGACGAACGGGTTCAAGCAATGACCAATCCCCCGCCGCAACCTCATAACCCTTTGGGTGGGGCGCTCGCAATTCCATACCAAGCGAAGTCATCACGCGGTCGTCGCGATAATAACACTGTACAACGATGTTCCCAAATTTCCCCGCAGCTACCGGATGGTTTGAACGAAATGCCTCAACAACAGATAAACGTTCAGTTAGGTTCAGATGAGAAAATGGTGCACCAAAATTTTCGGCTAAGTTTTCAACTTCGTTTAGATATTTTGAAATATCTGGCATCTGCCTTTCGGCGTCATTTTCTATCTCAGCTACAATAGCTGGGTCACCCGCTCCTGGAACATTAAATTTCTTGCTATCAGGAATGACCGCATTAGCGAGGGCAGCTAGAGTTTCACGCTCTTTATCGGATAAGGCCAAGTTAGACATCGTCACATCTCAATCAAACAGGTTTGCAAGTCGACTTTTCATCTGATCTGCAACGTAGAGCGCCAATGCTTGAATGGTATTGGTGGGATTTACTCCAGCACTCGTTACAAAAATACTGCCGTCAACAATAAAAAGATTTTTAACATCGTGGGCTCGCCCCCACTCATTAACTACTGAGTTAGCCGGATCCTTACCCATACGAGCAGTTCCCATCAAATGCCAACCACCATATGGAATTGGTGCCTCGGAATAGACTTCGTATGCACCCGCAGCCTTCAAAATTTCAGTCGAACGGGCTATGCCATGATCAAGCATATTTCGGCTGTTATCGCTTAAAGTATAGTCAATCTTTGGAGCCGGAATTCCATCGCTGTCTTTAAGATGTTCATCGAGAGTGACACGATTATGCGCTTCAGGAAGGTCCTCGCACACGGCTACCATTCCCGTCGTACGTTTAAATAAGCGACGGAAGGCGTCGTGATGATCCTCTCCCCACGGCACCATTCCTAAACGCAGTGCAGTATGAGCTGTTCTAACAGGCGGCATCCCTCGCTGAATTTCAAGGGTATACCCCCGAACATACCCTCTGCTTTGGTCTGTTTCATAAAATTCCTGGCTACGTATTAGCTTGTGAGGCCCCGCAAACCCATCCTGCTCATCTTCAAATACCCCACAGGTCCAAGAATAGGGGTGGAACATAAGATTACGACCAACTTGGTCACTAGAATTCGCTAGCCCGTTGGGAAAGAGTGAAGACTTCGAGTTAAGAAGAAGTCTGGGTGTACCTATCCCATTACAAGCCATGATAACGACATGAGCTTTGATTTCCTGCTCCTTACCATCGCCATCATAATAAATTGCTCCAGTTGCCATTCCATCGTTGCCAACAGTAATCTCTCGGACCCGGCACCTTGTTCTAAGCTCTACCCCCGCACGAAGTGCGTGTGGCCAATAAGTAACGTCTGAACTGCCCTTAGCTCCTTGGGCGCAACCAGCACCGCATGCTCCTAAATTTATGCAAGGAGCCCTTCCGTCATGCTCCTCAGTGATAATTGCCGTATCTGAAGGCCACCAGTGCCATCCTAGCGAATTAAACCCCTTTGCAAGGGTATCGCCGGCCAATCCTAAAGGTAATGCGGGCGTCCTTTCAGCGTTATCACGAGGATAAGCTGGATCGCCATTCATACCAGAAACGCCAGTTATTCGCTCATTCTCTGCGTAAAAAGGAGCGAGGGTTGCGTAGTCGATTGGCCAGTCGTCAGCAACACCATCTAAAGATTTCACTCGAAAGTCAGATGGATGAAAGCGAGGAAAATGGCCTGCATACAGGATAGTACCCCCTCCTACGCCATTAAAATTTGCTATTTTTATTGGTGAATTTTCCTCATTAATTGGATAATCCTGAGGCAACTTTCTGACATTAGGATTTGTGGCAAAATCATCCTGGGTTCTTGCTTCCCAAGCCCTGGTCGTACTTGGGTATGCGAGTGGGTTCATCAAAGGTCCCTGTTCAAGGCACACAATGCGCATTTTGGTCTCAGCGAGACTCCACGCCATAACTGCTCCGGATGCACCCGCACCAATTATTAAAACATCTGCCACGTCTTCGCGCATCTAACCCACACCTCGATTAACCACACGCAGAATGTTAACCCCACCGCTGTAACACCGCCAATACACAATTTGTTTCTCTAAAACACAGCCACTACACTAAGTCAGTGATATGTTGGGAAGTTTTTGCATGACTAAGAAACGCATCGCTGTAATCGGCGCTGGTGCAGCTGGACTTTGTTCAGCAAAATACATGCGAGCTGCCGGCTTTGATGTAGATATTTACGAAATTGGCAGTCAAATCGGCGGTATGTGGACCTACCTAAACGACAATGATTTATCAAATGCTTACCGTACTTTGCATATAAATACATCGAAGAAGGTAACGGCCTTTCATGACTTTCCTTTTGGGGGTCATGTGCAGTCATTTCCTGATCATAATGATATGCATAATTATCTAAATGATTACGCTAACCACTTTGATTTAATAAAACTGATAAAATTTAACAGCCGAGTAACGTTGATAGAACCTCTCTTCGATCCTTTCAAAGATGAACTACCTAAATGGCGTGTCCAGACAAAAGATACTAGTGAGGAATATGATGCGGTTTTGGCTGCAACTGGTCATCTATCAGAACCGAGACATGTTGCCATGTTTCGTGATAAGTTCGGAGGCCAATATCTACACAGCTTTAACTACAAAAAACCTGAAGACTTTGTCGGTAAAAGAATTTGCGTCGTGGGTGTTGGCAACAGTGCGTGTGACATCGCTAGTGACGTTTGCGTGACTTCAGAAACTACAGTCTTAGTCGCACGATCAACACCAATTATCCTGCCAAAATTGATGTTTGGGCTCCCCTTCACGGACATTACTCGGAAGATCCAACAGCCCTGGATACCTGGTTGGCTGCGAAGACGTATAACTCGAACTCTTGCCTGGATTGCTCATGGCAGTCTTCCAAAACTTGGCTTTAAATTACCAGGAAAAGAGCGCCTTCACGTTACTTCTAATGGCACCATCGTTAATGATATTGCGTACCACCGGGTGCTTTTGAAGCAAGACATCACATCAATTGACGGCAAAAAAATAACTTTCAGCGATAATAGTTCACTGGAATGCGACAGCTTAATTGCCGCAACGGGGTATAAGGTGCATCTCCCTTACATGCCGGATGGGATAATCGTTGGGGATCCTGAAAATAATCGTCTGGATCTTTACAAAAGAGTTGTGCCACCTGATTGGCCAGGACTTTATATGATTGGTTTTTTCAACACCGATACGGCTCTTAATATGATTTTTGAGCACCAAGCGAAGTGGGTACGTGATATTGAATTAGGGCTGATTAAGCTGCCCACTAAATTAGATATGCGTTCTGATATTCAAGCTAAATCTGATTGGGTTTCTTCAAACTACAAGGGAACTCCTCGTCACGGACTTGAGGAGGAGCACGTACCATACCTCAGAGAGCTGAAGCGCGCCGGCACAAAAATGCGGTGAGAAATTTAAAGATCTATAATTCAGCATCCTTTTAACGAGACGTAATCCAAGAAATATTCTGGCATCGGCCATCTTTGAATTTTATGCCGAGAAATTAAAACTCAAAAACGACAGTCTATACTGTAAGTGGGGTACCAGTTGTCCGATGAAGGCTTCCAATCACGAGTAGCTGGCTTAAATAAACCCACAGCGATTTTTATGTCCCTGAAGAACGATGGCGTCATACTTTTTGGTACTGGAATCCGAAACGCAATGTCACTTGATTGGCCAATATTATCGTCGTCCGTGGTGTTATAAATATTTGTAAAACTCCCAATGATATCAAAGTCATTAGAGAGTTTTATCGTGTAAAGGAGTTGTGGAAAAATTAAGTCCGTTCTGGACTCTATGTGCCTTAGTCCTGTTGCAGTAGATAAATCTAGTCGATCGGTAGTTAAAAAATTGTATTTCAATCCATAGTAAATTTGGTCAGTTCCATCTGCTCCATGCGAAACATAGCCATGGAAATCAAACTCATCATCAAGGCCGTATCCCCAGACAAGATAACTTTGCCCCTTTTCATCAAGGCTTTCAGGCCATTCATTCGATAAGTCGCCAGGGTTAATTGTTAGATCAAGATCTAATTTTCCCTTTCCCGCCGCAGTTCCATTGTCATACCCTCCCGATGCAAAGACATGAGATGCGAAAAACAATTGGGTCAAAAGAAATAAATTCAAGATTATTCTTATGAGCATTGAGACCAGCAGCTTTCTTTATTCCTGAGACACCCACAAAATTTCAAAAAACTAGGAAGAGAGACTTTCCGTCAAACGGTCTAAGCCCTTACCCAAGTCAAAAATCAGATCATCAATATTTTCAAGCCCAATGTGAATCCGCAACAGTTGCCCAGTCTCAGCCCAGGCAGTCGCTGTCCTATTACTTGATGGGTCAGCAGGTAAAATCAAACTTTCATAACCGCCCCAACTTGCCCCCATGCCATATAACTCAAGACCATCTAGGAATGCCGCGACAGCAGTGTCATTAACGGGTCCCTTCAACACCAAACCCATTAATCCAGAACCGCCCGTAAAATCTCGTTTCCAAAGCTCGTGGCCTGAGGATGTTGGATGTGGTGGATAGAGCACCCGATCAACTTCGGGCCGCGAAAGGAGCCAATCACACATAGCCAGAGCATTTTCTTGATGTTGCTTTAATCGCACTGCAAGTGTGCGCATCCCACGGGAACCTAAATAGACATCATCTGGAGATGCAAAAGTTCCCAGCCAACCGGCCATTGCTCGCAGGCTCTCTTCCATTTCGTCTGTGTATGAAACAGCACCAAGCATCGCATCAGAATGACCAACGATATATTTGGTTGCCGCATGAACTGAGATATCACAGCTATACTGGAAGGGACTAAAGAATAAAGGCGTGCCCCAGGTATTATCTATAATCACAACGGCACCACCAATCTTTGCCTCTTTAGCGACTGCGGGCACATCGGTGATTTCAAAGGTTTGTGAGCCTGGTGACTCCAGGTAGACAACAGAAGTATTGGAACGCATTAAGCTAGAAATTTGGCTTCCAATTGCCGGATCAAAAAACTCCGTCTCCACGCCCATGCGGGTCATAAAATGATTGGCAAAATTCCTTGCCGGCCCATAAACGTTATCAGCCATCAAGACATGGTCGCCTTGCTTCACTTGACTCAGCAGAGCAACGGCAATCGCGTTCAGTCCAGAACTTGCAAGAAGGCACCCATGGGCGCCCTCAACGTCAGCGATCACATCCTCTAAAGTAAATGTAGTCGGCGTACCTCGTCTCCCATACCGAGGTTCCCTAGGTCCTTTTGGCCTTTTGTATTCAGCCATCGTTTCCTGGAGGATAGTAGACGCACGAAAGACAGGAGTATTTACAACGCCAAAATGCTCAAAGGGATGTCGTCCTGAATGCGTGAGCAGTGTCTCTGGCTGCTTTCCAGTTTTGTCTTTCATTGAAGCATCCTCTTTATTTGTCTATTGGCGTATCTTGACGCGAACCCCATTCACTCCACGACCCGTCGTAAACAGCCACATCCTGTTTTCCAGCATTGTAAAGCGCTAAGGCAAGGGTAGATGCTGTTACTCCAGATCCACAAGTGGTGACCATTGGCTGAGATAAATCGACCTCAGACGCTTGAAACGCAGCTAGAACCTCTGGTCCGGATTTAAAAGTACGGTCTTCATTTAAGACATCTGGAAATGGAACATTGCGTGACCCTGGAATATGGCCGCCACGCATACCAGCTCTAGGTTCGGCTTCTGTCGCGTTAAAACGGCCAGCGCTACGGGCATCAACAACTACTTCTAGAGCGCTATCAATATTAGAAAGCATTTCTTGCAAGTTGCGAACAAGTGATTTGTTTATTGATGCTGTTTTGTGCTTTGGGGAGATAGCAGGGACTTCTTTTTCAACCAGCCTATTTTCTGACAGCCACTTGGGCAAACCTCCATCCATAACGGAAACCTTTTCATGGCCCATCGCACGAAATGTCCACCAAACTCTAGCTGCGCCAGTGGTTCCAACGGTGTCGTAGGCAATTACATGTGTCTCATCGCCAATTCCAAGATCACCGACCTTACGCGCAAAGTCTGATGGCGAGGGAAGCATGTGAGGAAGGTCTGAAGTCTGGTCGGAGATGCCATCTATGTCGAAAAAGCGAGCGCCTTTAATATGCCGCTCGGAATACTCAGTGCCTGCATTTCGCCCTGTCGTTGGCAAATGATGACTACCATCAAGAAGAATAATATTTTCGTCGCTAAGATGTTCTTCCACCCATTGGGTTGTAAGAAGGCACGGCACTGACATCAGACATCCTCCAACGTTATGTTAACCCGACGATTGCGCTTTCCTTTGTTCTCAATCTTACCCACTACGATACGGCCGATTTCAGACAGGTTTGAAACATGCGTTCCACCGCACGGCTGTAGATCCAGCCCCTCACCAATTGCTACCAACCGAATGCGGCCAGACCCTCTTGGTGGTTGTACTGACATAGTGCGAACTAAATTAGGGTTTTCATCAAGTTCTGAATCTTCAACCCATTTGTATTCGACCGCGGCAGCCGTCGAAACCATCTCGTTGAGCTTCGCTTGTATTTCTTCTTTCACAAGCACGGTTTCCCCGACATCAAAATCGAGCCTACTTTTTTCCAGGCCTACCTGCCCTCCCGTGACCCCAGCCGGTACGGCCGAACAGAGCAGGTGCATAGCCGTGTGCATCCGCATGAGTCGGTGTCTCCGCTCCCAATCAATCCTGGCAATGACTTTTGCTCCGACCTCTGGCAAATTGGCACCTTCTGCGGGGATACATATTGAAGTTTCTGGGCCTTCCGATTTAACTGCGTTGATAATTGCAACCACCTCACCCGTCGCAGCTGTCAAAGTTCCTTGGTCACCTGGCTGCCCTCCACCTTCTGCATAGAAGATAGTGCGATCTAGCCATATACCTCTTTCATCAACAGCTGTTACAGTTGCTTCACATTCACGAGCATAGGCATCTTCGCGGAAAATTAACTCCATGCTTTGTCATCCCCTGACATCTATTTATTACTTCCAAAGCATATTCATCCTGTCTACTGCTGACTATGCCCTAATTTTGGTAAAGGCCTGACACATAGAGAGATCATGCGCAGACTAAGGTTCCTAATCTATGCCTACCTGATTATGGGGATGGGATTTGGTCTAGCCTTATTTGGCTGGGGTGCTCTTATCGCTGCTATGGCGGAACCTGAGACACCAATTTTCATAACAAACCTTGGCCAGGCCGCGTTAGATGGTTTAATTCGCATTGCGAATTGGGCACCATCTCTGACGCTAGACGTTATGATTGGCAGCAAAAGCTTCTTTGATTGGTTGCTTTACCCGTAAAGCTCTCCCGATCCCTGTTAGTGGAATTTATTGACTGGTTCAAAACCTGATTTTGTAGCCGATCGCTCATCCCGCACCCAAAGTTCTCTGCCTGGGTGTATTCCTCCACCTTGGGTTGCTGGCACCCCTGACTGCCTCATACGATGTAAAAGGCGGGTATCTGCTATTCCGCAGTTTGGATGTGAACCGCCATTTTCATCTACAATGCGCTGCCAAGCCGCCTTGCGATCCGCGTAAATTTTAGGATCATTGAGGGCCGGGCAGTTAAGCTCATTGGTATTCAAATCCGCTATGATTTCGTCGCCATCCTCAATTAAAGCGATAGGCCCTCCGAGTGCTGCTTCTGGTCCAACATGACCAATCACAAGGCCGACTGAACCACCAGAAAAACGTGCATCAGTCATAAGGCCAACCACAATATTTTTCTCTCGGCATAACGTCGTAATTCGAGAAGTTGAATCCAGCATTTCAGGCATACCAGGCGCCCCTGCAGGTCCTTCATAACGAACAATAACCATGTCGTTATTCTGAAAAACTTCAGGATGTTTATCGAGGGCCTCTAAAAGACCTGCTTCTCCTTCAAAAACCCGAGCCGAGCCTTTGAAGACATTATTTTCAAGTCCACCTTCAACACCCGCAAGCTTTAGGATTGCGCTGTAGTCTGGGGAGAGGTTCCCGCGCAGGAGGCGAAGACCTCCTGTGGGTTTGTATGGCTTAGAGCAAGAATAAATAACTGTGCCATCAGGGTTTGGAGTTTCTAAACGCTCGACTTGTTCAGCCAAAGTTTCCCCGGTGCATGTTGGAACGTTGCCATTGAGCATCCCGGCTGCCATCAATTCTTTCACGATAACTTGAACACCGCCAACCTGATCAATATCCACCATTGAATATTTCCCATAAGGCCTTGCATCAGTCAGCACCGGGACAACATTCTGGGACAGATGATTAAACTCTTCAGGAGTCATTACATCTTTCCAGAAATTTCGGAACCCAGCAGCACGCGCAATTTCAGGAGCATGCAGTACGACGTTAGTGGATCCACCCACAGCCATTGCAACAATGACTGCATTCCTCAAGGAATCTCGGCCGACGATATCACGGGGCCTTATCCCATTTTCGATCATCTTTTTGAGATGACCCACCAGTTCTTCTGGAAACTCTTTCAATCTGCGAGGATCATCTGATGGTGGGGCCACCATATGCAGAGGCTGTAAACCCACCACTCCAATAAAGGTCTGCATGGTATTGTAAGTGAACATGCCACCACAGGAGCCAAATCCGGGGCATGCATTGCATGCTATGTGGAAACGGTGCTCTTCATTTGGATGTCCTGCCACCTGGTAAGCTGAAACGATATCAAGGTCTTCCCCCGTTTCAGGATCCTGACCAGGACGAATAGGTCCATCAGACATAATGATCGCAGGCTGGTTATGCTCTAGGAGAGCAGAGAGGGTACCAACGGGAGGTTTGTCACAAGCAACCACCGCAATGCAGCCAGCAAGGCCGCTCCCCGACAGATGCTCTGAAAGTGCATCGTGAGTAATTTCACGACCAATCAGTGAATAACGCATCTCCCGAGTGCCATTCCGAATTCCATCTGAAACGCCAACTGTAAACTCAGGCTGGACTAGCCTCATGGCCATTTGTCCTTCCCCATGGCCAACCCGGGCAAGTAGAGCTTCATGGATTGCTTCTACTTTTCGCTGCACCCCTATGTAACATTGAGAGTCACCCTTATTCCCAACAACGCCAACAGAAGGCTGGTGGATAAGGTCTATTTCAGTCCCAAGCTCGCGGGCAATGCCAATTGTCTGCGAGGAGCGTCCGGGGTGAGAATCAATTAGGACAGGCTTTGATGACACGACACATTGCTCCTAGCAGGTTGTTTTTGCTTACGTGAATACGCTTTTCGGCCTCGGCAGTTATTAATCCACCAAGTGAAAAAAGATCAAACAGACACCCTTCTACCAGTATCCGCCAAAAATTGAAGGTTCAACGAATAAATTCCTAAATCAAAGCTTGGTACCAATTACAAATAAGTTTTAAGCTTAGATTGACGACAAGCTACGGACCAGCGTGTTATCGTAATTCTCATTCCTTTTCCATTAGCTAAGGACGCTTCCCATCATGACAACCCCAGCATCACTAGCGCACGCAGACACCAACGATCTCGAAGCATTCTTCATGCCGTTTACCTCCCAGCGACAGTTTAAAAAAGCACCACGACTTTTAACCGGTGCTGAGGGAGTCCATTACATTACACGTGATGGCAGAAAAATTCTGGATGGATCAGCTGGTTTATGGTGCGTTAATGCTGGGCACGGGCGAAAAGAAATTGCGGAAGCAATCAAAGCCCAGGCCGATCACATGGATTATGCTCCAAGTTTCCAAATGGGTCACCCTGGAGCGTTTGAGCTAGCCTCACGAATTGGAAACCTTGCACCGGAGGGCTTAGACACAGTCTTTTTTGCCAATTCAGGCTCCGAAGCAGTGGATACAGCACTTAAGATTGCTCTCGCTTATCACAGAGCTCGTGGAGAAGCGCAGCGCACTCGCTTTGTTGGCCGCGAGCGAGGTTATCATGGGATTGGCTTCGGAGGCATGTCCGTTGGGGGAATCAAAGCCAATCGAAAAATGTTTGGCCTCATGCTCCCAGGTGTTGACCACCTTCCACACACCTCCGACCTGAACCGTAACGCATTTAGCAGAGGACTGCCGGACCATGGCGCAGAACTCGCAGATGCCCTTGAACGCATCTGTGAACTGCATGATCCATCTACGATTGCAGGAGTTATTGTTGAACCGGTCGCAGGTTCAACAGGCGTCCTTCCACCTCCTAAAGGCTATTTAAAACGCCTCAGAGATATTTGTGATACCCATGGCATTCTTCTCATTTTTGATGAAGTTATCACAGGTTTTGGACGTGTTGGTGCTGCCTTTGCGTCGGAGGCATTCGGAGTGACTCCCGACATGATGACCATTGCAAAAGGGTTAACGAACGGTGCTGCACCCTCTTCAGCTGTAGTGATGGGGCGAGCAATCTATGACTCCTTCATGACTGGCCCAGAGTGGGCAATTGAGCTAGCCCATGGTTACACTTATTCAGCTCACCCTCTCGCAGTTGCTGCAGGTCTTGCAACACTCGATATCTACAGAGACGAGCAGCTATTCCAGCGGTCGGCCGATCTTGCCCCAAAATTTGAGAATTTACTTCACAGCATGGCCGATGCCCCAAACGTAATCGATGTCCGCAATATAGGACTTATGGGAGCAGTAGAACTATCGTCACGCCCTGGGGAACCAGGAAAACGTGGTTTCGATGTATTCTTAGAGTGCTTTGCTCAAGGGCTCTATCTTCGCGCAACAGGTGATGTGTTAGCGATGTCTCCACCACTGATCGTGAAAGAAAGCGAGATGGAAGAAATGATCTCAATCTTGAAAAAAGCTATAACAAAAGTTGGCTGAGCTTGAAGCTTCGGGTCAGACATTAATTAGAGCTAACAAACTTCAGCTTCACTGAATTGCTTCGATCTATTAGTTAGGTTTAACCATGATCAGTATCAAAGACTTGATACAGACATCATGGGCTAAATTATTGGCCCCTTTGCAGCTGCTGCCCGGCAACGTTCGCGGCGCGATTTATATTATGACAGCGGGCATCATCTTTACCTTAGCGGCTGCTTTCATAAAAGAATTAGGCGGCGAAATAAGTGTTTTTCAAATTTTACTTATTCGCCAGGCCACCATGACTATTAGTGTGTTGCCTGTAATTGCTCGCAATTTTCCGGACGCGTTACGGACTAAATCACTTCCACTGCAAATTGTTAGGGTAATGTTTGCCATAATCGCGATGGTAGGCAGTTTCTTAGCTATACAGCACATGCCAATGGCTGATGCCACAGCCTTAAGCTTCGCAAAAAGCTTATTTGTGACAATTTTTGCGATCATTTTTTTAAAAGAAATTGCTGGGGTTAATAGATGGTTAGCAACTCTTGTTGGCTTTGCCGGAGTGTTAGTCATTGTGCAGCCAGAGACGAGTGGCGTTGACATCTACGCCTTATATGCAGTTGCCGGCGCAGCTGGGGCCGCGATGGTGTCAATTATAATTCGTCACCTTTCTCAATTCGATCGCTCCATCACAATCTTAAGTTATCAAGCGCTGCTAGTCGGTGCCGCAATGCTGCCATTTGGAATCTATTTTTGGGTTTGGCCTACCCTTCTGCAATGGGCGATGATGCTAGGAATTGGCTTTCTCTCTGTCGCTGGACAATTTTGTAACATCGCGGGATATCGGGCAGGCGAGGCCAGCGCCGTAGCCCCGCTCGATTATGCCCGGCTAGTCTTTGCTGCACTCATTGGATTTTTTGTGTTTCTCGAAGTACCAACTTGGTCCACGATCTTAGGATCATGTATTATAATTGGCACTTCGATTTATAGCCTTCGGAGTGAGCAACGACGTTCACTAAATACCAAATCCGCTTAAAGAAGAATGAACTCAGAGGTCAATTTCTTCGCGCAATACACGCTTCAGAACCTTACCGGATGGGTTTCTGGGTAAACTTTCTTTAATAATTAAACGCTTTGGAGTTTTAAAACCCGCCAAAGACTTTCGACAATGTTTCTGTAAATCCGACAGCGTAATATTCAACCCGGTTCTTGGGGTTACGACCGCAACCGGCACTTCACCCCATTCTGGGTCAGCCCCCGCAATAACTGCTGCCTCAAGAACTTCTGGCATCTCATAGATAACCCGCTCCAATTCACTTGAAGCGATATTTTCCCCTCCTGAGAGGATCATGTCCTTCTTACGGTCGGTGAGATATAGAAAACCTTCATCATCAAGATGTCCTATATCACCAGTTCTAAACCATCCTTCTGGAAAAAATGCTTCATCGGTACGCTGCTTATCATTCCAATATCCAGATGTGATCTTCCTGCCACGAAGACAGATCTCCCCATCTTGGCCAGGTCGTAATGTTGCTCCTGCTTCATCGCGTATTTCCACCTCTAAGTGGGGAGCCGCACGACCAGTAGAACCAATCTTTGCAAGTTCCATTCCAGGTACCATGAAAGTGTCGCCGCTGTTACTTTCTGTCAGACCATATGCGTCAATATATCGAGCATTAGGAAATGCTTCAGCGAAGGAGCGTATCCGAGCTTCAGGCGTACGTTCCCCACCACCAATTACCCAACTCAGTGATCTAGCAGATACCCAACAACTGCTTGGTAAGGCCAAAATCATGTTAGTCATGGTTGGGGCAAACCACGCCCCATTGAGACTGTATCGCTTAATAGTGACAAGTGCTCTTTCAGGGTCAAACTCTCGTTCAAGCGCAACCATACCACCTAAAGCGAGCACTGAAAGGCCAGGCAA
>Ga0255759_10001055_pt1 | contig 24822 bp, 38 predicted proteins | sample 101ome_20_FD_179959 | JGI IMG/M metagenome (GOLD analysis project Ga0255759, IMG submission 179959) | Coastal salt marsh microbial communities from the Groves Creek Marsh, Skidaway Island, Georgia - 101404AT metaG (version 2) | ecosystem: Environmental > Aquatic > Marine > Intertidal zone >...
ATTGGAATTCTAACGGGATTTGTTGCCATCTTTTATCTCAAAATATGATGTCCAACCTTGGAATTCGACCAAACTCATTTCCATGATTTCATCCACAGTTTTATGTAGATGTTCCGCTAATTGATAGCAGAAGAATAGAGCCTGATCGTTTCTCAGTTTCCCGCTATGTCTTCCGCTTTAGGCTGCATATCTGCGATTTCACCAGCAACCCTAATCATAACGTCAGGGTCTACTGATCGCATCAAAGTGATTCTGTCAGCCTTTTTGAAGCATGGCTCACCAGAACCATCCAGAAGATAATAGATCAGCGTTAAAGCCAACCCTTCATCCATCTGGTTTCCAGTAAGCTTTGCCTGGATTTCCATTTTGTTCTTAACGGAAATCTGGGGACGCACATAATACGTCCCACCCCATTCAGGAATCTCTATCGGGTTAGGATCACGCTTTAGAATTTCTTGATAGTGTTCCTGAGCCTTATCTAAGATTCCCATTATGCGGCTACAGATTCAGTCAATGCGCCAGAACCTTGCAGCGTGATAGATGCTTCTACCATGCCATCAAAGGATGCAGATCGACTTACACCAGTCACGATAGCCGTTCCAGTGTAATAGGTGTCACCAACAGCATCGCCTTCTGGGTAGAATCCAATCGTTACCTCAGAACCAACAGTTAATGCACCTTGCCCAGTGGTATCGGTTTCGTCCCAGTAGACATCAGCAGAACCAGTGAATGACGTAAGCGTGGGAACGAATGTTCTAGCAGTGTCAGTCATTACCGTGTCTTCTACGGTGTCACCAGTTTCTTCAATAGAAAAGGATCGTAGTTCGGCCACAGTATTAGCGCCGACCTTCAGAATCCCATCCCGTCCAATATGTGTAGCCATTATTCAGACTCCTTCTCAATAACTTCTTCAGTTACTTCTTCAACAACTTCTTTTTTCTTTGAAGCCTTTTTTGGCTTCGGTTCTGTCCAGCCACGTTCTAGGTAATACTCAACTTTTGATGGATGAGGCCACAACGTAACTTTCCCATCTGGGCTTACTAATTCCTTCATAGGCTAGACTCCGCATTATTGACGGCTGTCCTATATTGTACCGCATAAGTTAGCGTAACAACACCTACGGGGCTTTCACCTTCGCCGTTATAATTAATCTCTGTGCTTACTAACTGACTGAATTTTGCCAGATTATTCAATGTTCTATCTGCGCCCATCGCCGCCTCTACTTGAGCGCAAATGGTGTCCACAGTATCGTCAAAATCAGTAGTAGCTTTGACATAACCTTCAATAACGATATTTAGATCTCTTTGGGCTACCAATGTAGAACCCATTACATCAGCATTTGAATCTTCGCTGATTGAGTATACTAAAAGGGCTGGAAGGTTTGCGTCTTGTAACGGATAAACCCTAGACTGAAATACGTTAGATCCAGTCGTGCTCAATCCCGTAACTGTAGTCGCTACTTGTTCTCTGATTTGCTGTCTTACGTGGCTCATTGTTGTTCTAATGCCACCTCAGTCATACCTGTCCCATCTGGACGAACATTGACGGCTTTATAAGTAACTGCGCTGATCACGAATGTATCGTTATGCGCTAGACTTGGGGCATCTGCCGTCCTAATTACAGCTATAGGCTGGGTCATTTCCATCCCAACCGTACCTGCATCAACAGAATAATACTCATTCAAGAAGATTGCTTTGATAACTGAAGATGATCCGCCGTCAGGCGTATAGGTTGCATCAACGCCAAAATCAGACAGCATAATCAACCTATCTTCTGGGGTTTCTACAGGCATTAGTCAGCCTTCTTAGGACGCCCACGGCGCTTAGGCTTTTCTTCTGAATCTTCTAAACCCACGGATCTGTTCTCAATCATAGGCTCAGAATAAGGTGCGATACGGCCAAGAGCTAATAACGTTCTTTCTTCATCGCCAGTTACATCAACAATAGATCCCGCTTTAGATGGAGATTTATTGATGATGCAGCTTTTCAATACTTCATATTTCATAGATCACCAAGATGCGGCGGGGACGAATCCCCGCCTAATCCCGTTAGCTACCGCCGTCGTTTCCGAGGCAGAATGATACAGCGTGACGTACTGCAACATCGCAAGTTTGCATTGCAATGATTCGTACATTACCGCTAGTAGCACCCGCGTATGGATCAACGAGGATATCCAAGCCGCTCCAGAAACCCACGAGCAAGTCGTCAAAGTTCCCGAAATAGGCGTCACCAGATGCAACTTGGTTTGATACGATGGCTCGATAGCCATTAACCGTACCACCAGGCTCAACTACGAACTGGGCAGTTCCAGTTGCTTTTTCAGTAGTCTTCAAAGAGCCAACCATTGCAGCGTTCATGATGTAGGCCAGGTTCCCACGAAGAGCATTGTCTTCAGCAACCTTAGTTTCCATTTCCACAACTTGTGCGAATGAAGGAACTAAGACAGGCGCAGTACCAAAGTCTACAGTGTTGATGCCAGAAGTGCTCTTAATGCCCGTAGGCGCACCACCAGTTCCGTTGCCTTGCAATGCGCCAAGATCGATAGCCAAAGCGATAGCTTGAGCAAGATCATCACGAACTAATGCTTCTACACTGAGGCTTGACTGCTGAAGAAGCTGTCTAGTGATATCAGTGAATGCACCAAGATGACGCGGCGTCATTGAAACAGAAGAAACAGTCATTTCTGATTCAGAAACAGGGTTTCCTTCAGTTACCCAGCTAGAAGCGGCAGCAGTGGCCTTCTTGGGGATCTTAACATCGCCAGAAAGTCCATTGAGCATACGAGCGCCAGCTTGCATGACGGAAGAAGCATTTCTCAACACGTCAATGAACTCATCGCCACGGAAATCATCCGTGAACAATGCTGATTCATCAGTTGAATTAAGATCACGCTTCCAGTTACGAAGCACATCAGCAGGCAACATGATGCCTTGTGCAGATCGGCCATACTGCTCAGCAGCAGCTCGTGAACATTCAAATTCAAAAGCGGCGGCTTCTTGAGCACGACGATCATGCGGGTTAGCCAATGCATTTACAGCACGAAGAATTGAGAATCTCTTGGCTTCTTTTTGAGTTAGGCCAATGCTTTCTTCTGCCAATGATTTGTCAGAACCAATGACTTCAAGCAATTCGCCACGGAATTCTTCAATAGATTTCCCTTCACGAATAGCTTTCTGTGCTAATTCTGACTTATTGTGCCGAGATCCAAGCTCGACGATTTGTGCAGCATTACGTTGTTCAGCTTTGCGCGCTTCCGCTTCCACTGATGCAACGTCTACGTTTTCGACGTTTTCCATCGTTTTGACTCCATTGTCAGTTACTTTTATGGGTTGGGAAGGCTCGCTTGAACGTCCGATGCCAACTGTCACGTCAGCAGGGATAGATACTAAACTTGCCTCTACGGGTCTCCATGACTTTGCTACATACGTATCATTGCCACGTTTCTCCATTTTGTTGATGGCGTATCCGACCGAGATGTTGGCCTTAATACCATCAACTACATCGTCAAACGCTTCAGCGGCGATACCGTTTCGTCCAAAACGCACCTTAGCTCGTAGTCTGCGAGCATCGCTGTCAAGTTCAACAGATTCAATTACGCCTATTTGCTGCTTAGGATCATGATCCAAGAGCAACGGCGCTCGCCCAGATGCTAAGAAACTCAAGTCTATAGCCTCTGCGCTATGTTCCAATACTTCCATTCCAAAAGATCGTTCAACAGGCTCCTCAGAAGATACAGCAATCATTGCTGTTCTGTTCTTCTCATCAATCGGGCCTTTTTCCATGCTGATGGCACGATACTCAATCTTATCATTAGATCGATCCATATCTTCCTGCATGGCTTCGTAGTCTTTTTCTGTTTCAATGATTAAATCATCGGTTATGCTCAGATCCATTTCATTGTCCTGCATAAATTTCACCTTGATTCTACTAAATATCAGTGGTATGTGGAATAAGTTTAGACGCTTTCTGTACGCCAGTATTTATAACGCCAAGCGCAGATGCATTGGTATTCACTAAGTTATTTACCGTCTCATCAACTACGTTTGCGCCCTGTGAGTTGTCAACAACACGACAGACGCCACGTACAGGCATATAGCCCGCTGTACAGCTTGAGTGGATGATACAGACACCACTTGAGAAGTCCAAACACAAATCACCGTCGTTGCTGGTGTCCGTGTGATTCCTTAGCTCAATAGCGCCATGATAGTCCCGTAGAATTAACTGACCATTACCATTGAAATCAATGATGGGCTGCTGTGTGCCTGCTAGTCTATTTGAGAAGCAGGACAGCAACGCAAGAAGTTCTCCTCCGTTAATTTTAATTGTCCCGTTTAGAGAACATTGAAAAATGAACCCGGAAGTGAAGTCAATATCCAACATGACACACTCACGGTAGATATTGTTTCCGTCCGCAGTCCCTTGTACTGACAAGTTGTTAAACTCACAGTACTGAACCGTTGCACTTTCAGCCACAGTAAGAACATCAGTACCCGGATTGTCTCCAACGAATACATAGCCATCTGAGAAATCCACCGTGTCTAACGTGCAAGAACTTAGGATTCTAATACGTCTCAAGCCTTCTTTCTCAGCTATAGTCTTTGCGTCAGCAAAGTTATTAACAGGCTGAGTTCTAGTTCCAATCGGGACATCTGTTCCCGATTGTCCGTTGGTAGTATCTACACAAACTTCACCCTGATATGCAGCCGACAATATAACCGATAGATCCTGCAAGCCTGCTGAGTTAGCAGATCGTACAGAGACTTGATTGACGTTTACTACATCGCCTACATTGCTGTTTGCACCGACAAGATTTACGGCATATTGCCCGTCTTCAAACGTAACGGTATAACCATTGACGATCTCAATCACACGGGCAAGCGTTACCCCACCTACCGTAACGGATGTGTTGTGATTGTGAGTCTTGGGCCACGGCATACCTGCGGGATCGTCTTCTAAGTTCTTTAGAGTAAGCCTAAAAGTATCTAGGTTTAGCTGACGTATCTCTGTCGGAGAAGACTGAATTAGGGTAGTGTCTGCTTTCGGAACAGTTATGACGCCCGTAGGCCAATCAATGGATATTGCCACTTGTAGCACCTCCACTGAATAACTTAACTTGCAATGCTTGGATCTGTCTTCGCATATCGTCCATCTGCGCCTTAGTCCACAAGATTTCAGCCTCTAATATAGCTACCTTATTTTCTAAGTCATTGATCAACATAGTATTTCTTTTTGAATGCTCAAATACCGTGTTGATGTTACGTTCTAGCACGTTACTCATCAGGAATCATCAAGCTAGTTATCGATAACCCTGAGCCGTTGTCTATCGTTCCTGTAATCGGTGCGTTCTTATACAACGGACTAGCAGATGCTTTCCTAGCATAACCTGTAATAGGCTGATTGCTTGCAAGACTTCTTGTGTCTGATACCTGCCCGTTAGAATCAGTCAAAGCATTGATAATAACCGTCCCTTGAGTAAGAGGCCCACCACTATCGGCTGTGATGTAGACTCTAGCACCCTGAATAACTGTCTGAGTATTTACATCCTTTACCGTAATGGTGGTGGTAACTTGTCCTGCAACAACGCTGACAGTCCCAGAACCATCATTCTTAATAGTTGGCGTAGACTTACCCGAACCTACGTTAATGGTTAGCGTTTGTCCTGATGCTACGTTTACCAAGATTGTCTCGTTGCCTGTACTACCATCCGTCCCAGCATAGCCTGAGTCGTTGTTATTGTAGTTCATCGTGTCTGATGCTGAGATCGTGCCTAAGTCTATAGCATGCCCAGTCCCGCTAGACGTAAACGTACAATCAGTAATATTGTCTAAGTCGTTAGTAGAGACAGCAGAAGTCGCAGTGCTGTTGGTGATAACGCAATCGTTTAGTGCTGCGTTACCATTTAGCACAATCTGACCACTAGCTACGAAGGCACACTCAAACGCTGTCGATCCTGTGACAAACGAAAAAGAGCCGCAACCTGAGATTGAGTTACCTTTGAAATTGTGACTTGCTGCATCAAAGCTCAGAGTACCGTTTAGGTTTTCAAACGAACACCCTAAAAAGTTACCTGTATTAACGTTGCCGTCCGAGAAGTCAAAGCCTACGTTATACGTATCGTTGCCTACCAAAGATATCCCGTTTCTTCCGCCAGTAGAACCTACCGCTTTACCTAGAGAAACTTCGTTAGCACTAGCGCCACCAACTACTTCAATCCCAAACGAAGTTAATGGGACAGATGTAGTCTCTGCCGTGTCATAATACTTTGGATTGCCTGCGAAGATCTTAGAATCTACATCAGTCAGCGTAGAGGCTGCGGTTGTATCTCCTAATACTAGCTTTCCTAGAAGCTCTATAGCTGTTCCGTCATCGTTCAGCGAGCGGACAATACCATACCTATTAGTCGCTTCGTCAGTCAGGATCTCAGAAAACAGAGTATCTCCTGTAGTAGTTCCTGTTACCGTAATCCCAGTCCCTACATCGCAAGCATCAAGAATTAAATTGTCAAAACGTGCAGTAGTTCCACCTACGTCCGCAAACACTCCAATGTGAGTAATGTTTGAAAGACTTAACGTACCCGCTCCACCTGATCTCGTTTCGTTAGGATCTAACACCATGCGAACCCAGCCGCCAGAATAGTTATCTGAGCCGTAGAACGAATAAAGAGAATAATTAGACGCTGTAGGTGTGCCAGAGCTTAAACAAATCCCAAAACCATTAGCAGCTTGCGTATTCAGTAGCGATGCGGCTAGAAAGTTACCCCAGACATAAATCAACTGCCCTGATTCTGTCGAAGTAAAATCTAAAGCAGAAGGCAAGGTAACAAACAGAGCAATGCCCTGTTTACTTACCTGTACTGTGATAGCTGTAGAGCCTTCAATAGAACCATCAGCAGCGACTGCGGATGGCGAGCCTCCAGCACCGTTGTATTTTACGACGGTGACAGTATCCGTTGCGTTATTCGCCGAATACTGCCGACCATTGCCGTTGAACGATACTGATATAGCCATTATGCATCACTTGTACGAATCGCTGCTACTGAACCGCCGTTAGTCCCTAATGTTGCACCAGTGATGAACTCCTTGATCGGACTAGCACCACCGTCTCTGACCTTAACTACTAGATCTCTATCGGCATTGTATACCGCAGTGAATGTTGCTGACGCTGCACTAGCAAGCTCGTCGATATAAGCAATCCAAACATTTCTTGGAGCTGTTGCATTCGTGCCGCTAAAGTCAGTAGACGTTACCGTAAACGTACTGCCAGTATAGCTTGTGTAAGGAACACGAACATAGAATCCATCATCATTCTGAACACGAATCACACCGGAGCTTGGAGTATCGGAAGGAATTGTAGCTGTTACTACAACGCTTGTCGTAGTTGCAGAAGTAAGGCTAGTGTTCAGGGTAAGTTGAGCTGTATCCAACGTAGTACCACCAGAAGAAGGCCCGACTAATACTCTGTCTTCACCGCTAACCAAACCACTAACGCTGAACGTTACATTGTTTGGAGGCGTGATCTGAGTATTTGTTAAGTCAAACACTTTGTCGTTTGGCCCTAAATCAGCAGGCGTTACACCAACACCGTAAGCACCGATGATCGCAGAACCTGTAGATACACCAAGTCCTGGTGCAGACGTAGATTCTACTGTGCGCTCTGTAGCAGTTCCTGAAGTGGTTGCAGTTGCACTAGACGTACCACCAGTGATCAACGTAGATCCAGCAGGTGCTGAACCTGTCAAAAGCTGAATGTACATTTTGGTTGCAGAAGATGCTGTAGTGTTATCAATGGCGAGCATTTGACCAGTACCACCTGACCAGCTAATAGGCTCAAACGCACTAAACGTGCCTGAGTTGGTTCCGCTTAATGAAAGTTCATGAGTAACACCACGGAACAACAAACCGTTCAAACCGAACAACGTTTCAGCAGTACCGTTACGTGTTACATACTTGACGTATTCATAGAGATCATTGATCGCTGTACGAGTACCAAGATCCCACTGAATATAATAGTTCTCATCAGTGCCGTTGTTATCTACATCTAACGAGACATACCCAACAGTCGATGCAGAAGTGTCATAAGCTGCAACAGTTCCAGACGCCGTAGCATTGTTCAAGTCAGTTGACCTTGATAATGCTAGAACGTTGTTACCACGAGACGTAGCAGAAATTGCGAATTCTGCATAAGTAAACCCGTAGTCACGAGACAAACCGAGTAGTCTTCGTCCGTCAATATCAGCACCGCCAGTTCTGACTTTCACCATGAATCGATGAGAAATACCGCCAGCAGGATCAGAGTTAAGGCCCAAGCTGTTACCTTGAGGATCGTTGTTCCACCAGTCATCAGCGATAACTGTTCCATTCTGAACAACCTGAATCGTTGGAGCATTACCAAAGTTGACGATACCGTCATAGATAACATTACCTGACGACTGGATGATTGATCCGTCATACAAGTGCTCAGAAGCTGCGTCATCAATGTTATATGAGCCAAGAAGTGTGATAATGTTATCCGTTGAACGATCAGACGGGTTATCGTCTGTAATGTCTAACTGATCATCACCGCTAGAAGACGCATCATCTGCGAAGTCTTGTAAGGCTCGGTGGAACTCAATCACCGTAGCATACGTTGGAGTCGTTCGTCCGTTTGATCCCGCAGTACCGTCATGATCTGCGCCTATGTAACGGATATTGCCTGATGATCTGGTAATTTCCCAGTCAAGTGGTTCAAAAGCCATTCTTCACCTCAGATATTTATTTGTTTCTCAGCCAGTAAACCCGTCAACGTATCCGTTGCGGAATCATAATTTGAATAAAACGCATCACTAGGATTGCCCACCAAACGATAAGCAGTCGTCCCACCGTTGTAAGTATACTGGTAAACATCGCCTTCTGCGATTGTTTCTAGCAATGTAGGCTCACTTGAAAACCCAGTCGCGTAATCAGTCCACGTCAAACCACGGCCACCAGAATAATACTGGTTCGTCATGTTGAATTTGATCCATTCGCCAAACTCACCAGGACGTTGCTCAAAGGCTATGGCTCCATTTTGGATCTTGTGTCGTGGGATTCTTCCTGATCGGCCATCGTCACCCTTCTTTCCTTGTGGGCCTGGATCACCTTTTTCACCTTTATCGCCTTTTGCACCTTTTGGGCCTTGTTTCCCAGGCTGTCCATCCGCACCAGGATCACCTTTGTCTCCTTTTGGCCCTTGTGGTCCTGATGGTCCTCTTGGGCCTTGATCGCCTTGTCTGCCGTCTAAACCATCATTCCCAGCTAAACCTTGTGGGCCTCGTTCGCCAGTTTCGCCTCGTTCCCCTTTATCGCCAGGAATGAGCTTGAACTTTCTGACTTGCTCAATCTTTTCAGACAGATCTAAAACGTCAGCAGAACGTTTTTCGTCCAGCTTTTGCAGTCGTTCAATAAATAACGCAATGGCTTGGTTAATCTTCAACGCTGAATGCCCTTTTCAGACTTTCGGCTAGTGCTTCATTCAAACCTCTTTCGGATTCATCTTCAGGGATAGGCTCTTCTCTTTTCCCACCATACGGTTCAATCGCGTATTGAACGCCAAACTGTTCCGCAAGCTGTTTGTCTCGTGCAATTTGGCTTAACAGTTCTTCAGTGTCCATCCCATATTGAGACGCAACATGGCCTAGCGAAAGGATGCCGTTTTGCAATCCTGTGACAGCAGCAGTCATCTCTTTTTGAGGATCTACCCATGAAAAACCTCGGCCACGGAACTCTGCCGACGTTGAAAACTTATCAAATTGGCTGACAGGTATCCCAAATGAGTCAAATTCCATCGCAGCCGCAAGCCAAGCGTCAAAAATTGGCCTCACGAAGTGTTCAATCATGAAACAAGTCGTGTTTCTGTAAAAGTCGCGTTCTTCTAATGCGCCTTGTCTGATTGACGAATAAGACGTTGCTTCAAGATCATTAGAAAGTGATGTGTATGAAACACCCAATCCACTGGCGATACCTCGCAAAATAGACTTATGGAATGCGTCGAATTCATTGTTAGGGAAAGCAGGTTCAAACGATTCAACCGCTTGATTCGGCCCTAAGAAGTGAAATGTCCCTGGTTCAGCATCGATAATCGGTGTATTGCCGTCATAATCATCTGCAACGAAACCATCACCGCCTTTATTGACGATGAATCCCATCTTAGATGCGCCCACCCGAGCATTGATAACCGCTGCTTCGCGGAATGCACCTAATTGACGGATTGCAGGGATTGCTGGCGCAAGCCAAGGCTCGCCTCTAGTCTGGCCTGGACGTAATTGCTTATACAAATGAATGACTTTATCCGCTGGAATCCGCTGATGCTTAGGCGATTTCTTTGACGTAGTGTAATCATAGTCACCAGGATGGTAAGTCAGTAGCCAATATGCAATAGGACGCTTGAACTCGTTAAGTTCAATGCCCATTCTGATCTCACGGCCACCATCTAGCTTTTTGTTTAACTGTTCATCAACTTGATCAGCCTCAATGAACTCAATAGCAAACGAATCTCTGAATTGTGAGTTTCTGTGCTTGATGATGAATGCTTCACCATCCTTTGCAAGCAATTCTACGGCCAATTTCTGCACATCTAGCCACGACATACGGCCATCTACTGTCGGATTTCCGTACTTACCCCACATTTTGAACGCATTTTCTAGGGCTTGATTGCCTTTTTGATCAAGATTTCCAACGGAATCCAGCGCTTTTGACTGTAGCAAAATGCCTTTGTCGCCAATGCAATTCACCTTCATAAGCTCAAAATAACGCCTGATATACTCGTTATTTATCGCTAAATCACGGCTTCTATTGCGTAGAGTCTTTAGTGCAAAGCGTAATTCACTGTCTGCTGACCGCTCTGAGGCGTTAAAGTCAGCAAAAAGCCTTCCTGTATTGATCCCAGCGTATTCGCGCTTGACTATTTTAGTCTTCTGAACTGGTTTCGGTAAAAATCTGTCAAAAAATCCCATTAAAACCTCACTTTAGCGGTAGCACCCGTGTTTCTATGATTTTGGGCGTCTAACTTGGCTTTTTCACTATTTACCTTTTGCTCAAAATAGCTTCTAGCCTCTACAAGCTCTGCAAATGACATTTTAGTCAGGCTTCTGCCTGCAATTGAATACGAAGACACATCTGCGTCAGCTTTTCCTTCCAAAAGTGACTCAATCTTGTCTAGCATGACCTCAGAATGGCTTCTAGGATCACTTGCATTAATGTCAAGATCGGGTATGACTTCAGAATGCCCACGATCAACAACGATTCGCTCGCTGTCTGAAATCCTAGTGATCTCTAGCTGCCAGTGATAGTAGCCAGGATTGTAGGTTGCAGTAGTCGCAGAGGATTCTTGAATCAAGAAATATCCACCGCCATCCGTGGCAGTGATATTAATTTCGTTGCCGCCACCCGCTATTCTTCCGATATATGCTAAGGTGTACAGCGTTGGATCGTAGATTTCAGCTAGTTCTGTCTTTTTCCACTGAAGATAATCGCCAGCAACAATAGTTGCAGGTTCCCCTTCTTGTATTTCATCAAAATAATTTGAATGAGCCATAAATTACCGCCATGCATTGACGAAATTACGTCGAGTCTTTGGAATGAAAGGCCGTCTGATATCTGTCACTTCTTCTTTCGGCTCTTCAGCGGATTTTGCAACAATTTTGTCCGCAATGCTATTGACATTAGTGTTTATGATAGCATAAGCCGCAAGCGCATACACGTAACAATCTAGTGCTTCGTTCCTTGGCCTTATCTTTTGGAATACTCGCTTTTTATAGCCTCTAACAAACTTTGTGATGATCTTCTCAGCCGTTAATTGACGGAAATACTCATCGTTCAAAGTATCAGAAAAATGTATATATCCAGCGCCTTCTTCCTGAATCCTCAGACGCGCAAATAATAAATCTTTCGCAGTATCAACGCCAACAGGGAATAATCTACATTTAACCACGTTATTGCGTGAAGGTTTCCCTGCGATAGGTTTGCCTTCGCCACCTACACCTTTGATTGCAAAGACTCGCTTCCCAAAGTTCTTATGACAGTATTGATAGACAGTATTCGTGAAGTGTCCACCCGAGTCGATAGCTGTCGCTCTTACGCCTAACGTCCGTCCGTCTTCTGTTTCAAATGTCCTGGCTAGTTGTGAGTCTAGTGCAGTCCAAAGTTGAGGCGTTGATGGATCGCCATAAAGAACTTCATGATCTAGCACCCAAGATTCTTCATCTCTGCCAATTCCGATAAAGCTCAACTCTATACGATCATCCTGAACGTCTGCTCCGACTACAATCATCACAACACCTTCAGGCGTAAGGTTGAAGTGTTCTTTACGTTCTATCAGATTGAATTCGTCGATAGACTCACCTTCGTCTTCCCAGGATTCGCCCCAGTAAGTATTGCAAAATACCTTTAGCTGTTCTGGGTTCTTCTTAACTGATAAGAATTCTCTGACCCCATCACTTAATGGTGTCCAAGGCGAATAAAGCCCTGAAATCTTGAACCCTGCTATACCTTTGAATTCTTCCTTAGCTACCCACTGTCCGTTTCTTACGGACCATCTACGATCAGCATCAGACCATAGGCATCCGCATTCTTCGCATAAATACTGAGCCGTCTCAGGATCATCATCTTTCCATCTGACGTTGGCCCATTTTAATGTCTGCGGTTCTTCACAATGCTTACAAGGAACATAGTATTCACGCATATCAGATTTGAAATAAGCATCTTCAATCCTAGAGACGCCTTTGATCGTCGGAGTAGATACCGCGATGATCTTGCGATTCCAGAACGTAGATGTTCGCTTTCTTGCCAGACCTAAAGGATCACCTTCGCTTCCTGCTGATGCTGGGAATCTGTCTACCTCATCGGCTAGAACGACACGAATAGGACGCGACGCCAACCCAGCAGGGCTGTTGGCCCCTACCAGACTAAGACTGCCGCCAGGGAAGATCTTGTGAAGCGTCGTGTTGTTTGAGTCTCTTGCTCGGGGATCTTTGACTTTTCCCTGAAGAACAGGCGTTGCACGTAAAAGGCCATTGGCGACTCTGTCTTTGCTAAAGGCTTGAGCCATGGACTCAGTTGGCTGAAGCATCAGGATCGGACATGGATCGTGATCAATGTGGAACCCTATGATATTTAGAAGGGCTTCAGACTTACCCAATTGAGCGCCAGCCATCACAACAACTTCTTTGATCTTTGGATCTGAACAGGCATCCATAATGCCGCGTTGATACTCGGCCCTGCTGGTATACCATTGCCCAGCTTCTGAACTCGTTTGGCTATCTAGCTTTCTGCAAGTATCTGCCCAAGAGCTAACCGTTAGCTTCGGCGGTGGGTTCAGAATCTCCATTCCATTCAAAAGAATCCTTCTGGCTTTCGATATGCTTTCCATAACTTATAAGCTCCAACAATGCCTCATCAACTAGCGCCTGAAGAATATCCATTATTGTTCCCGTATCAGATTCGTCCCTAATAAGCGGGGCTGCCTTAGAAGGAATTGATATAAGTTTAGACTTCATATCTATAAGAATCGATTCCCATTCTTTAGCTACTTGCTCCGTCGGAACTAAAATCTCATTTAGGTGGTCTAGTTCAATTTGTGCTTTATCTGCTTGGATTTTAACTAATCGGGATTTTTCTAGTTGAAAATCTACGGGCGCTGATGGATTGCCAGCCATTCTTTCTTGCAGATATCTGATATATCCTTGGACTGCTGGCGCTAACTCGTATCTATTACGCTCAGTCTTCGGGATAACCCCTTCTTTGACAAGCTGCTGGACCCTTCGTTCAGTTAAAAGCAACAGCTTTGCGATAGTCGCAACGGGGTATGTGGGCGCTCCAGCTTCACTCATTTGATTTCTTCAGATCGTTAAATTTTCTACCATCTTCGTGGACAGCTTCTTTACCAGTAAAATCCTGCCATCTATTAACGATCACGTCACAGTATTTTGTATCTAGCTCCATCATGAAGCATGATCGATGATTTTTTTCACTAGAAATCAAAGTTGAACCTGATCCACCAAAACCGTCATATATATTTTGTTTATCTGGCTGATCTATCATAGCCATATCAATCAGTTCAACAGGCTTCATTGTGGGATGAACTGTATTTCTCTGCCTTTTCATCTGCCATATATCACCACGAAGTGTTTTATGACCTCCGAAATCCCCGTAATACCATATAATCTCATGCTGCTTAAAATACTTATCAAGATGTTGGGCAGGGTTTATTTTGTCCCATATAATCATTGCCTTCGGAGATCTTGCGATATTTTCCATTGCCTTTCTAAATAAATGAGAATACTGCCAGCTACAACAGACATACATGGTTTCGCATCCAAATAAAGACTGTTGCAGAAAATCTACAAAATCATCATCTGGCATTTTATCATTATGAATCTTTTCCCTTTTATCTGAAACGCCTTGATAACTAATATTATATGGCGGATCGGTAAAAACCATGTCGATCTTATTGCCATCAGTCAATTTATCAACCGCATCAATGCTCGTACTATCCCCGCACATCAATCGATGATTGCCTAGAATCCAGATGTCTCCTTCAACCGTGACAGGATCTTCAGGTACTTCAGGAACCTGATCTTCGTCAACTAAACCGTTTACTTGCTCTGGTAGCAATAGATTCTTCAGCTCGTCATCGCTAAATCCAGTTAGGCTAAGATCAAAATCATTCTCGTCAAGATTGCCTAGCTCTAGCCTTAAGAGTTCATCATCCCATCCAGCATTCAGCGCCAGCTTGTTATCTGCAATGATGTAGGCTTTCTTTTGGTTATCTGTTAGGTGATCCAGGCGTAAACAAGGGACTTCGGTTAGCCCTAACTTCATGGCAGCTTGGACTCTACCATGACCAGCGATGATCATATTATCAGCGTCGATCAAAACAGGATTTGTGAACCCGAATTCTTTGATGCTAGCAGCCACCTGATTTACTTGATCTGGCGAATGAGTCCTGCTGTTGTTGACGTAAGGGATCAGAGTCTCAACTGACACGTTTTCTAAGTTTTTTGTCTTCTTTTTTGTCATGGTAAACGAAACGAATGATTATTTTCTATCGCTAGGCGAATATCGGGCTGGCGAATGACCCATACCGAAAGGTCTATAAAGTACCTACGAGACGCCCGCAGAGGCGTTCTGAGGCGTTTTAGTCGCATGATGGCCTTCGGTTGGCATAGTCAGGATGATAGCCGTTACAGACGTTGTACGTGTACGTGTCAGCTTGCTGTACTGCGTGGTCATAGTCATCAGTGCCGACCATAGCCAGCCCTGTTACTAACGCGATACCTATTACAATCTTGGTTAATCTGTTCATCACTTGCTCCTTATGATGTAACGATTATCGTTTACTTTTAATGATCGTGTCAACTAAGCTATTTAGCTTTCTTCAGCGCCTTATCTAAGTTTGATCTGAACTTTCTCGCAAACCCGTTGTCCTGGCTGAATACATAATCCTTTGTGATCTTGCCGAACGGGAACAGTGGTTGATATTGAGCATTGCCCTTGAATGCTGCAACCATTCGTATCTTCTGACCGCCCTTCTTGGTCTGTCTTCCATAGCGTTCCCATATACCTTCTGACTGGCGCTTGGCCCCTTTGGGTACGCCCTTAAAGTATTTAGGGTTGGTGTCACCAAACCATTCATCTAGCACGCTTGGCTTAAAGTTACCGTAAGCGTCTAAATATTTCCGGCTATGGCTTGTTGGGACTAGCACAGACTTTTGTTTAGGAAACCGTGTACCGCCTGCTACCTGGAACTTCATGTAGTCTGCGTTTCTTTCGTCCCAGAACACGTAAGCCGTCAGTTCACGTTTGGTTGATTTGTCGAAGAAAAAGTTCCGTTGTGTGAATCGTGTAGAGCCTGTACCACTTTTCTTCTTGAATGTTTTAGTGGTAGCCCTACCGATAACGCCAGATTTTCGCTTCTTGGTTAGCTCAAAAGCTAACTGATTTAGTGTCTGAGACGTAGCAAATGGAATCTGTTCTTTCTGAACTCTACTCAAACCTTTGGTAGCTGATTTGATATCAGCCCTAATATCAATCTTCAATGATCAACTCCAATAAGTCCTCAATGATGGACTGCTTGATAAGATCGTGATAGCCCAACTGCGTAATTAAATGTGCTTGATCAAATGATTTATCGCCTTCTTTGATCAATTTCCATTCAACAAAATCTCCATCATCCTGCTGAACAAGCCCTTCAATGAACGTTATCTTCCCTTCGTCTGCCATCCTCGCCAAACTCCGCAATGATTCGGCCAGTTGGTTGCGGTGGATGTGAGTTACATTTGTCATAGGCCCACCATAAGTCAATGGACTTTTTAGCTGTCCAATACAGTATAAATAATAGCGGAAGCGAGATGATCATTAAAAGACAAAAAATCAAAAAGCCGTTGATCGATCCTATCAGATAAAGTCTTTTCATCGGGGTATCGTGTTCGGATCAACTAAATCAACGCACCAATCGCACGTTATGCAGGATGCTTGCGGTGGGGATTCGTGCTTGATTATTTCACCTTCGCAGACAGGACAAACAGGCTCAAACCTGTCAAAAAACTTGTCCCAGAACGGCATGTCATCAGGATAGTTACTCGGCATAGTCTAGCCCGTCCGTTAAGCCTTGCTTCAGCGCTTTGATAATGCCTTTATAGTTAGCTTCAAAATGCAATAGATCCAGCCTCAAATTTACGTCTCTTTTCCAGTGGCGCTGATGGGATTCAATGCCACACTTCATCTTGATTTGGTTCAAGACCCTGTTCGTAGTGTGTGCATAAACGATTCTTTCAAGCTCTTCGTTTGGCTTGCGATAGATTCCCCTGACTATTTTCACTTTTCTTTATCCTGTAGCTCGTTTAAAAGTTTAAGAATTGAACGGATCATCTGCTGATCGCATTCATCGACTTGCTTGGAATCGTAATGATCCAATACCTTAACTAACGTCATCCACGCTAACAACAATTCGGTTCTAGTTGGCTTCATGCTCATCCCCTGTTTTCTCCTACTATAAACGTTTTTGTTTACTATGGGATAGACCGTTTTGGAATAACTAAGACACCTTTAATAACTTAACTCGCTCCTTAGCTAAACGGTATCTTTTGAAATCGTTGTAGGTAATTCGTGTGCCTTTGGCCTTTTCTTGCTCAAAAATATCAATGAAGAAATAATCTTCTTGGGCCTGTTCCAATACCTTAATTGGGATCTCGTTCTTCCTGGGATCGCGGAAAAGTAAGCTAGGGGATAGCCGCAGGGCTTTCATAATCTCAATCCCGTTCGCCTGACATCCGAAACAGTGCATCAGTACCCGATCATCTTGCTCGGTTATTGACAAACTTGGGTTTTTGTCTGGATGCGCTGGGCATATTGCCCATAATTTTTTGCCTTTCTTAATGACTCCGTTTAAATGAGGAAGAATGTCTGCTAACACTTTTTACCCTTTTGATTTGTAGATGTTTAACAAAACTTTGAACTTCGTTCGACAAATGAATGCTAGGCTGCGGAGTCACAGCGTTAGGCCATACTCCGAATTTACTTCTGTAAGCCCAAGAAGCCCATCCTGGCTTGTAGCCTTTCTTCTTTGCGTAAAACTGAAATTCACCTAGCCATCGAGCCTTGTCTTCTTTGGACGTTTCTCTATTGGCTTTTTTAAGCTCCTTTAGGATCTGATCGTCTGACTTGAGTATTTCTTTGGGTGGACGTTCAAACCCACAGACACACTTTACAACGAAATGCTGGAAACATCGTGGACATACCGATAATTGTGATTCTTTTTTCTCTTTAGTCAGTTCTCGCTCGTTGTAAGTCTTGTCCCCAGTGTCGAGGCTTTCGGGAACAATCGATTCAGGAAAGCCATGCCACTGCACATTACCTGCGTGATCCAGGTAAACCGCCTCTGTCTTATTCGGATGAATTCGCATGATCCTGCCTGCTCTTTGAACGAACGAGATCAGGCTTTTGGTAGGCTTTAAGTCGATTAGCGTCTGGACTTTGGGCGCGTCATATCCCGTGTTAAGAAGCTGAGAACAACTCAAGACTTGAAAATCCCCTTCATCGTGGCTTTCATAGATTATTTGTCGTTCTTCATCGTCCATGTAACCGTCGATGTGGACTGCTGAGATTCCCTGCTTCTCGAACATCTCCACCAGCTTTTTCGACGTTTTGATGGACGGACTGAAAGCGATCGTTTGCCCCTTACCGAACCTCTTGAAGTTCTCAACAATGTCTCCGACTAAATCTGACTCTTCCGTGACTTGAGCTAAGCTCTTAGGATCGTAGTCTACGCCACCCGTAGGCAGTCTTTTAGTCTTGACTTTAGACAAGTCAACGTGATTCCCGCCGTAATACTTAACTGGACACAAATAGTCTTTATCAAGGAGCTGTTCAGTCGTGATAGGGACTATCAAGTCTTGGTAGTGCTTGCCTAGTCCTTTGGAATAAGGCGTTGCACTTAACCCAATGAATATGACTTTAGAGTTCTTCTCCATTAATTCGGTTAAATGCTTATAGTGCGTATGGCATTCATCCACGATGGCAACGTGAAAGATCGGCTGGTATCGTCTTCTCGATAACGTCTGTATGGACGCGATCTGGATATCTGCATTGGGATCTGTGCGCCAGTGATCGCCCTGCATCACCCCGACTCTTATGCCCGCCCTGTCGAATGCTTCCAGAGATTGCTGGACTAGCTTGATTCTGTCGCAGATGAAAATGCCTTTCTTGCCGTTCTTCACAACGTTAATGAGTATCTCAACCGCTGTTATCGTCTTGCCAAAACTGCATGGTGCGGCTAGGACGATTCTCTTGTTCCCCTTTTTGATTGAATGCCTGAGCTGTTCAATCGCCCTTGTTTGGTGTTCCCTTAGCACAGTTCCTCCATTGGCGTTAATTGGCTTTGCTCCAAGCCGTATGACAGGCCATAACCCAAATCCATCAGGTTTTCTTTCCTGAAAATGTTCTCTGCTGATGCCCATCCGATAATCTTGAATTCAGGCATTGCTCCAATTGCCAGAATGTAGATATCTGCGGTTATACCCTGGTAATCAGGGATCAATAGTCTTCCGTTCGGGTAATGAGTAGATTTGACGTTGATTGTTTTACCGTTCCAGACGATATCAACTTTGCTGTACTGCTCGTCGATATCTGGATAACAATTCAAATACTTGCAAACCATAAGCTCTGCGGCCAGACCTTGAGTCATGATTTCATGATGCGAACGTGTATCTCGTTTTACCTTCTTGAACCCATTAGCTTCAGAATGCTTAATTTTGGCTTTTACAACAGCCTCTACCAAACCCTGCTCAAGATCGGTTAGTTTCATCAGATGCCTTTTCGCATGATTTCGTTGCCTTTCATGTCAAACACTATCCGACATTCTCTTCCGCATCCATCGCAGCGACCATGTTGTAATGCGACGGGTGCTTTCAGATTTGGATCTTCAGTCCATTCCTGAACTTTACTGTCTGAGTATAGAACCCTTCCCGTGAAGTTGACTGTATCACCGCATGAACATTGCATATTTCGTTTTCCTTGCTCCGTTTATTTTAGGCACAGCTCCACTTTTTCCCTGTTGCAAGAGACAGGCGTATCATTCGCTAGATGACTTAGCCCATGCGTCTCTAGATCCTAAGATCCGGTACTCATGTGGTTTCCCTTTCCTAGTAGGACGCAACTCCTACCATACCCCGCTCGGGGCCTGCTGCAATTCAAGGACGTGAATCGGGACAAGTGGTCAGTCCTACAACGTGCTCACGGATTATCGCTATGTTCGTATCTAGTGTTTCCACTACTTGCTGGCACGATTAAGCCAGGCGAAACGAGCGACGGGTTGACTAGTTTTGACTATGTATGACTAGTCATGACTTGTCATAACTTGTCAAATAGTGTTGAAGGCAGTTTGAAAAGGTGGGATAATTACAGCCGTGTCGGTTTGTGCACGGTTGTCTTTCCTACCTTTCCCAAATCGGCCTTCAGGGACTGCTAATCCCGCCGACACATTCAATATACTCTACTACATCTCTTGAATCAACCGTTCCAAATACCATTTAGCCTTTTCAAGATCCTGCTTGGGGTTTTGCTTGTACTTATGTCGGTGAATGTACTTTAAGACATTGCCTTCTAAGTAACCCTTAAACCCCGATCCTAGCTGCTGCTTGATGTAATCAATCGCCTCTATGCCACCTTTGTTATAGTGCGGTGGCTTGTTAATTAAATTCCAATCCTTCTCGCTGGCGCTGTCGATACTTTTTGATTGTTTGCCAGATTGATCTTGTGTCCCAAACTTTACCATTCCGTTTTGCCAAGTTTCGTCGGTTGAGTTCATCTCGTATTTTTCCATTGTTCATCCCCTTATCATCTAAACTTATAATCAGTTTTAAGACTTTGTATTCGCTTGGTTTTCTTTTGAGTTTTCCGACTTCCAACTCATAGCCATATGGCGCAACGCCATGCCAGAAACCTTTTTTCCTACGTTTCGCCAAGCCCTTTTTGACCAATGCGCTTGAGTCGATGAAGTTTCGGTTGTGGACCTTGCCATGACAGTCAGCACATAGAAAAACAGTCTTAGTCCCGCCGAGACTGCGAGGAACGACGTGATGTGCATGAACCGCTTGATCCTGGCAATCAAAACAGTTTTCCTTTGAGTTGTTTAATTTCGGCATTAAACTCTTTGATCATTTCCCTATAATCAGCGGCATAGAGTTTATGCGGTTTGTTCGCTGTATCCAACATTTGATCAACGTACGTTTTTCCGTACGCTTCAATCATAAATACAGTGTAATTCTGCGCTGCGAGCCCATGCTTCATGCCGTATAAATTACATCCTGGGCATTGAAGATGAACATTGTTAGGATTGAACGCATGAAACGAGCTCTTCCCTTTAGGGATGAAGTGCCCACCATGCATCTTTGTGTAATGCCCGACTTTCCCGCAAGTCACGCAAGCCCCGAAGCCATGATCGTCACATTCTTCCAGTCTTCGTTTTAACTGGAAAAGTCTTAGGGCTTTAGATCGCAGCGTTTCTGGCACGAGCAAATTCCGAATTCTTTGGGTTAGTCAAAGTAACCCCGTGATCTAATCCCCAGTGAAAGACTTGCTCCATGAACTCATGCATCTCGCCTTTAGTGAGACTAGACGTGGACCTGAGTTGATGCTTGATCTCCGTCTTACCGACAAAGACATCTTCCGTCCCTAGAAACTCGTTCTTCATCAGTAGTTTCATCTTCTCTGGCGTGATGTCGATCTTACTTGAGAAGTGATCTGCCATTTCCCCGCACCACATATGGAACAAAGCATTCTGACTCAGGCTTCTAGTCGCAGAGTAGGGCTCAATCTTCCAAGCTATCGGTCTTGAGTAATCCCAGTCATCAAGAAATTTCTTGAAGAACTTTAAGACTTGATCGATATCCTTCCGATTTCTGATCATCCAGAAAACGCCGTTCATTTAGAAAGCTCCTTCAAACGATTGATTTCGTGCTCATAAACAAAGCGGAAATTACTTATGCTCATCTCAATCCAACGAAAGGCATCGCCCATTGAATCGCCATATTGTAAATTTGATAAGGCGTCAATATCGTCGCAAATCATCTCAAGGTGTGCGTCTAAACGCATAAGCTCATCAATCTCTTGGATAGCATAAAACTCTTTAGGGGCGATGTTGCTCATCTCTTGATCTCCGCTATCACGTCCTCGACAAACCACTTAACCTCTAGCCACAATTGCTTAAAGAATTTCTTCAGTCGCAATTTCCATGAATTCAGAGACTTTAACATCAAGACAATTGCAGATTTTAGCAACCAGCGATAATTTGGCATCTTCCCTATACCTCCAATGTGATATTTGCTGCTTAGTCAGACCAAGGCGTCGGGCCAGTTCAACTGAACTGACCCCTTTGGACGCTTGAATGACTCGTAAAGCCTTCCCGAAGTTAAAACGGTAGGTCATCACCATCATCCTTTTTGTATGCATCTGAGATTTTACCAGTCATCACTGGTTGGTTCCCAGACGCGTCTTCGCGCTTCCACAAGGCGATATCCAGGGTTTCCCCTTCTTTGATATCCCGATGGGCAACGACCTTACCTGTGACGACTGGCTGCTTATCGCCGCCTTTGTCGTTCTTCCACAGGCTTACTTTTCCCCGATTGTCATATTGCATTTTAGACTCCTATGAGTTGAAAGTTTTTTTCTAAATCTTCAAGTAGTTTCTCAATCGCCGCTTGAAGACCAGCGATATACTTATCGTCCCGTGGAACTTTCATGATTAGATTAGGTAGATCTGGATGGTAGGACATAAACCAATACTCTGGTAAATCCATGATCCACATCGTTCCCTGGACTTGGGCATAATACTCTGGAGGCATAATGCCTTCTTTGTGGTAATCAATAAGATATTTCACCTGAGTCGTATGCATCGGGCATTTAATCTCTAGCCCGATATCACCGACTAACCGATCAGGACTGCAACCGACGGCTTCCTTGTCGTCAGTTACAAACCCGACTTCTCGGCAGGGTAAATCTGTCTGAAAGGTAAAGACATCAGCCGCTTGAGGCTCTAGTTCACGGCCACGCTTCATATGGAAAGTGTCAAAGCCTTCAAACCGTTTCATCGATAGTCTTTCGGCTAAAAGCTCGTGCATGTACTTCTCAGCACTAGCTGACGGCTTACCAGTTCCCGTGACGCAATCTTTGAACCTAGATGCTGAAGGCTTACCCAAGCGGAGCCTGAACCACTCAGGCGTCCCTTGCTCAACGTTGTGGATCTTCATCGATACATCCGCTGGAAGTCAGGTTTACGGATGAAGTCTTTTGACTCAATGAAAAATCCCCAGTCTAAGAATCTGCGTCTCATCTCAACTCCTGCAATAACGAATGACTGTAACCATATTCAACTGCGATGTGTGCTTGCAGCTTAGGTTCATATCCGTCCCCATTGGATGTTTGACGCAAGTTGGAACATCTCCATTCGTCATACAAGATATTGTATGTTGTTTGATTTATTTCAGTTTTTTTCCTATCGGCACTTACAAAATCTTTAGCTTCTATAAAAAATCCCCATGGTCCTTTCATCACTGTCCCCTTTTCTTCTGCTGAAGCTGCTTAACTGCCTTGTCGTATTGACTGTCGGTTAGGTTTTCAATCTTCTCAACGCCATAGACTTTGAGAAACGCTTGACGGTTAGACTTTGTAGAGTCTAGTAACGCATCGATGTGCGCTACTTTCTTCTCTGAGATGTTCTCAATCCCAATAGAGTTATCCGTCAAAGTCTGAGCATCATTGTCATCTTCAGCATTGATACCCCACATCGCTTGAGCTTGGTATCTACGAATGTAGGTAGAGATGATCCCGATGTCCTGGGGAACGTTCTTTACGTTATCGGATAGCGGAACCATCGCACTACAACGAATCCACTGACCAGAACCGTGGGATATCTGAGACTGTACCGTCACACGTTCATCGATCATATCCACGGACTGGATGAAACTTAAACCATGGGATGATGCAACTGGACGGATGGCATTTAGAACTGATGTTAGATCAGCGTATTCGTTTTTGAAGAACGTATTCTTCGTGTTCTTAGCTGGATTCTTGATCTCAGCCTGAGCCTTCGCCATTGCAGCGAATAGCTCGTTTACTTGCTCCGATTGGTTCATTTCTTGCTCCTGTCAACTAAACCTCGGACAGTGTAGCAGAAATAGTTTACCATGCAACCCCTTGAACAATGATATACTGCTCGGATTGCTCCTGGCCCCGTTCGGTATCCTTCCCCTAGCCGTTCGGGGCCTTCTTATATGTACCGCTGCGAATCATCTCGCAGATCTCAATAGCCCTGTTGCCTACTTGTTTAGCCCACTTAGAGTCATAGAATTCGTCAGCGGCTGTCTCGTAGTCGCCTTTTTTCATTGCAGCCAGTGCATTACGAAATAACATAAGCCTTGGAAGACCGAGATTAAAACAAATATCAACGACAGCATCGCTGCGAACGCTATCAAGCTGGTTAAACCAAGGAAAAACCGAATTAAGCTCTTTGATGCATCGGATGATGTCGTTATCCAATAGGTAGTCGATTTCATCATCACTTAATCCTAGACCACCATCTTGATCGATGTTTCTACCGACCCCGACGGTGATCTTTCCCGCACTACAAGTATAGGCATGAGACTTAACGCCTTCATGCCTTTTCAGCATTTCCCGCAGGTTGTTCACTTATCTTTAGCCTTAAAGATATTCAGAGCTAAGATATCAATCACCTTATAGACTTTGGCCCAAGCCTTACCGATCTTGGATACCATCTCGTCGTCCTTCGGTGTAGGCGTGATTGCAGCGAGGCTAGATGCTGCTGCGATGATCACAGGGACCATCTCTAGGTATGAAAAAATTCCCATAACGTTCTCCTTATTTACGGTTAAACAAATCAAACAACGTCCTAATCTTTTCTTCAACCACATCCATTCTGGACATCAGTTTTCCGATTGACAGGACTAATACAATAAACCCAAGAAATATAGGCCAGACAGCGGATATAAGCTCAATGTATTCCATTACTTGTCCACCACCTGCGAATTCCAGATATCAAATAACGTAGACAGTTTTTCGGAATGTGTCTCGTTGACTCCAGAGACTTTATTGATGTCAATCTGAAGCTGGTTCATCCGATCCTGTAAACGGGCTATCTCGGCCTGCTTAGACTCTAGGGCCATGATCTTAGCATTCTGGATAAGATCGTCAGGAAGCGCACCACGAAGTCCTAACGGCCACTCACGGACAAACGACGCATTCTCACGGATCGTCATATCCTGGATAGACTGGCCGTGTTCCAGCGTAGTGACGCG
>Ga0255759_10001059_pt1 | contig 24775 bp, 21 predicted proteins | sample 101ome_20_FD_179959 | JGI IMG/M metagenome (GOLD analysis project Ga0255759, IMG submission 179959) | Coastal salt marsh microbial communities from the Groves Creek Marsh, Skidaway Island, Georgia - 101404AT metaG (version 2) | ecosystem: Environmental > Aquatic > Marine > Intertidal zone >...
GAAATATTAAATTCGGTCAGACCTGTGGATGTTTTATAATCATTATGAAACATTTGTAAGCAAAAAAAGATGAATGATTTTGATGAAATAGATTTAAAATCAAATGAAAATAAAGATAAGGAACAAAAATAACGAGAGTTGCTAGGAGTATCAAGCAATAAACTGCATAAATTAAGGGTATGAGATAAAATAAGTTTTTGTAAAAAAGAAAGAGATTGTAATGTGAAAATTAGGGAGCGTAAATGATTGCGTTGGTTTAAAAACCGCGGGCCATTACCATTTAATGCATGTTGAATTAATGTATCAAGAGACAATCCAATAGTTTTATCAAGATAAAGTAATAAAAAAGAACGATTTCGTTTTAACCATGATTCTATTGTTGTTTTTATTTCAACAAATTCATATGACTGAGTGTCACCATCCAATCTGATCGGGTAAGCTTGTAATAAAAATTGAGTAATATCATGAAGTAAATAAAAGGGGTCCATTGCAGATGTATTTTTATCAAAATGACGAGATGATTGCTTTTTAAGGGGTGTTGTATTTGCTTCATCTAAATCTAGGGCATAGTCTTCTGAGGGGGAGGCTGTTGAAAAATAGCGAACTAAAAGAGCAAGAAAAAGCTGTGAGAGTTCAGGTGTTGTTTTATGTGTTCGATGCAATAGTTCTAATGTTTCAGGTGTTTTTTCAATAGAGCTAAACATTTCTGATTGTGATTGATGGATTGTATGATAAATCTGTGAATCAAGAATATAGTAGATTCCAATAAATTGAATTAGAGGGTAGCAGGTGGCTAATTTATGTTTTAAATTAATAGTTAATATAAATAGCAACGATGAAAGATGTTCATTGATAAGATAACTGGTTACATCACAAGAATATGTTGCATGAAGTGATTCGCAGTAATCTAAGAGTTGCTGAGTTATTAATGTAATAGCATATAAATTTTCGGAATAATTACTTTCATATAAAAATTTAATATGAGAAATAAAGTCTTTAAGTGTTGATTCTGTAAGTGAAAAACTAAGCTTTATTTTTGTAAGTTCGGGCAGTTCCAAAGAGATATGTTTTGTGCGAATATATAAAAAAAACAAGCGTAAATCATCGGGTGAGGTGCGAGCTATCGAGTGAATCATACGGGTTAAACAGTTGCGTTCTAAGGTATGTGTAGGCGCAAAGTCTATCCATGTTTCAATTAAGTAGGATCGACTAAGAAATGGATAGGTCATGAATGGATATAAGGCAGTCCAGCCTTCATGGGGGTGTAAGAATAGTTGAGATCGAAATAAAGATACCCAGCGATTAATAAAGTTTGGTGAATTAAACCAAGGGTTTAATGATGAATGATTTTGCAATGTAATCGTTGGATCGGTTGGATATAAAATAATTGCTGAATCAATTATTTCTAGCAATGATTCAGGGTGAATTTGTGTAAGAAAATCAAGATGATGATGGAATATTTTAGGATTAAAAATAACAGCAACAAAATTTAAGTAATAATTTGAGAAGTCTACGTTTGACAGTGCGCTGTAAATTTTAATTAAACAGTTGGGAATTAAACTATAACGCCCTGTTAAGCATAAATGACATGTTAAAATAGCTGACCAAAATAACAACCGAAATAAAGCATGTGTTTCTTTGTAAAGGCAATGATAAAGTTCAGGCTTAATTTTAAGCGCTGTATTTGATTGATTTTGAATAGATTTAGGTAGCTCAGAGATATGGGTATTAATTTTATTTACTGAAGAAATGATTGCTTCGCCAATAGCATCGGTAAGTTCATAGGTTGGAAACACATCAAAATAATTAGCAATTAAATGTATCCCTATATCAGATAAGTTATAGGAAAAGCATAGCTGAAAATAATTAACCCATGTTTGTGAAGATGCCTGTGGAATTATACTTTCAAATTCAAATAAACTGTTTTTGACTTTAAAAAAAGCTTCTTTAATTTCATTTGAAAAGGAATCATCGCTAATATTAAAGTTGCTATGTGTACGAGATAGGTTTTTAAATTGATTGCTAATATCATAAAGAAGCCCTTGTTGATAACACAGTTGATAGACATATTTGGTCTGATTATCAGAAAGCAGTTGGTTTAAATTATCTAGCGAATGATCCTTTTTATTTAAGGAGAGTGTTTGTAAAAGTAGTTGATGAAAATGTAGCTTAAATAACGTTATAAATAAAAAACTTTCAGAAATAGCTTTGAAAAGTAATATGTAGTTTTCTAGGTGGGTATTCCAAAGATAAAAGTCATCAGAAAATGACTCTGGATTATCAGAATCAAGACCGTATACACGTTGAGTGGATTCATTAAGATGATGCAGTATGGTTGGAATTAAAGATAAATAGGTATCCGCAGTATCAATGGTCATTGATTGCTGAAGTAAGGTAACCTTGGATAAAAAACGTTTTAAATAGCGATAATGTTCGTTTGTTGACCAAAACGATGTTGATGGAAACGTCTGAATAAGATGTTCGAGTGTTATTCGGATTGTATTTAGAACTGGCTGGATATCATGGGGTAGCTTTGATTTTGAAAATTGCTGAAAGGATTTGAATGGTGCTTTGCTAATACTTTTAATAAACGATGGTGAGAAGTACGTAGATTCAAATAATTTTTCAGATGTTTTTGATGTTGAAAAAAAGTTTGATAGTGTTGTTTTTAATGGTGTAATTGGCGTTAGAGAAAAGCGATCTTTTTTTGCCTCCGGTAATAAAGGGAGGGATTCAAGAATGGGTAATAACAACGGTTTGTCGTTGTAGGCACCGGGAGAATATAGTAATAAATCTTTCTGAGGCGTTGCAAGAATAGCATCAAAACACTGATTATTAGATTGATGAAAGCGTTGAAGAGATCCCCCAACGTTTGCTAATACTTGTGTAAAGAGTAATTGAGAAAAAATAGGCGCTTGCTGTTTCATACGAGTTTAAAATTTTGATAATTAAAAAATGTGGTTAAGCGAGAATATTTTTCAAATTCAGGATTTAAAGCCGCATCAGCACCTTCAAAGAGATCATCAGCAGATTTACAGTGGATACTCACGAGCGAGGGAAGCAAAATACTACCAGCATGAATCATATCTAAGCCTTTACAAGCTAAAAAATAACATTCAATAGAGGTGTCTAGCAATGACAAGATGTCTTTGTATATAGGGAGCGCTTCATTGAGTGTTGGAGTAACAATATCAGGATTAATATAAACTACTGTTGGAATATTATTTTTTAAGTTTTCTTGAATTAAAGGCAACGATTCTGCCAAGGGTTGATCGTCATAACCTAGGAGTGTAATTAATGAATGAAAACGAACAAAGGGGAAGAAAAAGTTAATTGGTAATTTTTTTAAGTATTGCGAGAAGGGCAGTGCTACAGGATATGAAAATAATGTTGTTAAAAAACAAGGGAGAAGAGCATAGTTTTTGGTTGTAAAAAAAATAGTTGGTTTTGTGGGAGGTGATTGTGGCGTTGGGAATGTATTAATACGTTTAACCCCTCCAAAATAGTAATAGACAAAAAAATAGAGTTTTAAGTAAGAATACCCTAGAGAAAATGACGATGATCGGGCAATAGTAAACCATAAAAGTAAACTAAGATGTACAGGTAATAAAATAGGCAATAACACAAGCATATAGGCATGGCTTCGAATGCGTGCCCATTTAGAGTTTTCAAATGCATGAATAGCTATGTGTAATTCCTCGCGTTTATAATCTTTAGACGTATCAAACATTAGTTCATAGTCCCACTACGTTTATCAAATAAATCTTTTAATTTATCTTCACGTTTTTTAAGTCTATCAAAGGAATCATCCATTGAGTGAAAGGTGGTTTTTATAGAAGGGGGTTCTTTTGAGTTGTGAGGCTTTTTTGTGTTGCTAAATACTGCTTTTATTTTTTGTCTTAAACCAAGAAGACGTGATAAAAGCGTGGGCTCTGAAGACGGGGGAGCTTTTGGAGGAATAGGAGACGCTTTGGGGGTGTATGGCGTTGTAGGGGGTGTTTTAGAAGCGGTGTTTTTTGCTGCAAATGACGGCTTTGGTTCTTCCGAAATCAAAGCGTCATGCAATGTATTCACTGACGATTCTTGAGAAGATTTTTCTGGCGGATCAGACAATGATTGTGTTGGCTCAGATGAAGGGGGTGTTTTTTTTGCAGGAAACTCCTTTTTGAAATGGCTTAGATTCGGATTAGCCGTTGGGGTTTGAGATTGTTGAGATTGATCTGGAAAGGACTTAGTTACATTTTCAGCGAGAGTATTAAGTGCAGTTTTTAACACATTTTCAAGATATTGAAGCTGTTTTTCTTTTGAATCTTCGCCAGAAAAAAGCTCATTAAAACTTTCTTTATCTAAATGAAGATCATCAAAGGATGATGGTTGATTAGGTGTTTTTTTCTTTGTCATTAATATTTTTATCGATATCCGCTATGCTATCATCAATATTTTTATGAAGATTTGATATATCTTTCATAAGATTTATTTTATTTTGATTGGCTTGTTTGATTAAATTATATAATCGTTTTTCTGAGTCTATAATCATCTGTTCATACCGCTTTGAGTTTTTCTTTTCACGATAAGCCATAAAAATATCTCGTAAAACAAAAAATAATAACGGTAATGCTATAGCTAGTAGTACAGAATTTTCTTGTATAAATGAAGCGATCATTCTTAGAACCTCCTTAGATTTGATTCATAGCTATAACAATATTTCCTTCTGAGACTGCTTTGCTATGATTGGATAGAAGTTTATAAAATTTCAGAAATAAATTTCGTTTTCTATTATTTTTAATTTTTTCATACACAGACAAGGATAAGCAACATTTTTTTAAAATAAACACTGGAATTTGATCTAATATTTTAATTACCCATTTATCATCTGTGATAGTTTCCATCGACATTAAAAAGATATCAATTATAGAATCAAGGATGGATCCATGCTGAGGATGCATAACTACAAAAGAAACAGATACGTTAAAAAATTTAAGATAGGATGCAAAGTGTTCTTTTGATGTTAATGGAATTTTTAATTTTAGAAAGGTTGTAAACGTAGATTCTACAAAGGTATCTAATGCATTAGAATCAAGGGTTTTAATAATCGATTCTACATACGTTAAAACATCCGAAGGAGAGAAGCTTGGATCTTGAATATAGGTAAATAATGTTGTTTGAAATGATTTAAGTTGCTGAGATGATGTATTTGTTTTTTCAATGATATTGCCATGATTTAGTGTGGAGGAAGGTTTGTTTGCTTGTTTTAACTGATTATATACCTTTGGATGGCTTTTAAAGGCCATTGTAAGAAAGTCATGCTGAAGACTAGGCTCTAAGGTTAAAAAAAGCGATTTTAACAACTCCGTATTTTTAATCCCAATAAGTAGCATACACTGATCTGAATAAATGAGTGTAGTAAAACATTCTGTTTGAGAAGCAACAGACAAGCTAAAAAATAACTTTTGTTTCATTTCAGGCAATAATGATGCTTGAATTAACGTTGAAAATAAAACAAAATCGCTTGGTTCTAAGGAGATATTTGTTTTATTTTGAGAATAAATTTTTTCTAAATAAGCACTTGCTCTTGTTACTTGATCAGACGTTAAGGTTTCTAATAGGCTTCTATCAATGGACATATATTAAGTATAATAGGATATACAAAAAAGAGCCATTAAAGCATTAAATTTTAATAAAATTATCAGGGTTTACAGTAGAAACATATTTCATTTGCTTTAAATCATTTTTTACAATTACTTTAACTTCAAAATGAAGGTGAGGGCCTGTTGCGTACCCTGTTGCACCTACCAAGCCAATAGCATCACCTTTACGAAGAACATCACCTTTTTTTACTAAAATACGTGATTGATGGGCATAAAATGTAGCAATAACTTGATTGGTTTCTGGATTAAATCCATGATAAATCAAAACAGAGTTTCCATATCCTCCATGAGGTCCAGCAAAAATAACTTTACCGGCATCCACAGCTTTGATTGGGGTTCCTTTTGGTGCCGCAAAATCAATGCCCTGATGTTTTATTTTTCGTTTAAAAATAGGATGTGTCCTATGGCCATAGGTTGACGATACCCAGCCTTTAACTGGATAAATAAATTTGCCAGAACCATAACGCTTTGAAGGTTCATTAAGAATTAATTTAGATAAATACTTTGATAATTTTTCGAGTTCTTTGTTTTCTTTTAGTATTTGTTTGATATCTTCTTGTAATTGAGCAACATAATACGCTTGTTTTACTTTTTTGCGCTGAAGTAATTGTTCGTAATCTTTTTTTTCCTGTTGAATAGCTAGAATTTCTTTGGTTTTTTCAATAAAAGAAGCTCTTTTTTGACGAATAATTGCTAAATGACTTTGAATTGCTCGAATAAGCTCAGCATCTTTTTTGATAATTAATGAAAAAAAATAATCACTATGTGTATCATAGATCCAGTTTTCATTAGACATCATTATATCAAAAAGACTTAGAGGGCTATGCTTGTAAAGATAACGAATACGTTTTGTAAATGCTTTATTTAAGCTACTTTCTTTTTTTGTAAGCGTATTAAGTTCTTGTTTGATGGCGCGTTGATTTTTGATGGCTTTTTCTAACGCATGCTGAGATCGACCTAAGGTTATTTCTATAGAACGAATATCTTTGTTTATTTTTCCCAACTTAAATTGAGCTTGTTTTTTTTGTTTGCGTTTTGAAGATAATTGTTCTGTATTTTTATTTAATTTAGCATCAGGAGTTAGATATTTTTTTGTTGCAAAGCCTGTATCTGTAAGTATTAAGCAAATAAAAAATGTTAATAAATATAGTCGAATCATATAAATATAGTATACAAAAAATAGGTCAGGTTATACTAGGGTGCATAAAAAAAAGGCTCCCAAGTAGGGAGCCTTTTTAGAAGCTATAACGATGTGTGGTTACATCATTGGCATGCCGCCACCCATGCCACCGCCCATGCCACCACCAGCCATTGCGGCTGCAGCAGCTGCATCAGCTTGCTCATTTGGTTTTTCAGCGATTAAGGCGTTTGTAGTTAATAATAAACTAACAACAGATGATGCATGTAATAATGCATACTTTGTTACTTTGCATGGATCAACAACACCAGCCTTAATAAGATCGGTAAATTCACCTGTCCGAGCATTGTATCCAATCTCATCAGAAGATGATTTTACTTTGTCCGAAATTACAGAAGCCTCTAAATCAGAGTTTGATGCGATTTGTCTTAGTGGCGTTTCTAATGCTTTAGAAACAATTTTCATTCCAACTTTGAAATCACCTTCAAATTCTTCTGTTGCCTTCTCTAATCCAGGGATTTGTCTAATAAGAGCCGTTCCACCACCAGCAACAATACCATCTTCAACAGCTGCACGTGTTGCAGATAAAGCATCTTCTACTCTGTGTTTCTTTTCTTTTAGTTCTGTTTCTGTTGAAGCACCAACTTTAATAACAGCAACACCACCAGAAAGCTTTGCTAAACGCTCTTGAAGCTTTTCTTTATCGTACGATGAATCACTTAATTCAATTTCTTTTTTGATCTGCTCAACGCGCGCATTAATATCAGCAGCCTCACCTTTTCCTTGAACAATAGTTGCGTTATCTTTATCCGCTTTTACTTTCGCAGCTCGCCCAAGTTGACTTAATTCAGTAGTTTCAAGAGATAATCCTTTATCTTCAGAAATAACTTCAGCGCCAGTTAAAACAGCAATATCTTCTAACATTGCTTTTCGTCTATCACCAAATCCAGGTGCTTTTATTGCTAAGCAGTTAACTGTTCCACGAAGTTTGTTAACAACGATAGTAGCTAATGCTTCGCCTTCAATATCTTCAGCAATAACAACGATAGCTTTTCCAGCTTGAACTGTTTTTTCTAAAACAGGAAGTAAGTCTTTGATTGCTGAAATTTTCTTGTCTGTTACAAGAATAAATGGATCTTCATAAGCTGCTTCCATTCTATCTTTATCAGTAATCATATAAGGAGATGCATATCCTTTATCAAACTGCATTCCTTCAACGATGTCTAATTCTGTTTCAATTCCTTTAGACTCTTCAACAGTAATGACGCCATCTTTACCAACTTTGTCCATAGCATCCGCAATTAATGAACCAATTTCATCGTCATTATTGGCAGAAATAGTTGCTACTTGAGCAATAGCTTCTTTAGTTTCAATTGCTTTACTTTGTGAATTTAGTCCTTCAACAACAATAGAAACAGCTTTTTCAATACCTTTTTTAAGTTGAATTGGATTTGCTCCAGCAGCAACATTTTTTAAACCTTCTTTAAAAATAGCATAACCAAGTATTGTTGCTGTTGTTGTTCCGTCACCAGCGATATCGTTAGTTTTTGAAGCAACTTCTTTTAATAATTGAGCGCCCATATTTTCAAAAGAATCTTCAAGTTCAATTTCTTTTGCAATGGTTACACCATCATTAGTGATTAATGGTGAACCCCATTTTTTTTCTAATACTACATTATTTCCGTTTGGTCCTAATGTGCTGCCAACGGTATCAGCAACTTTTCTAATTCCCTCAAGAAGCGATTTCCACGCATCATCAGAATATTTTAATTGTTTTGCAGACATAATCTAAAATCCTCCTATAAAACTAGCTTTTTTTAGCTAAAATATCAGCTTCTTTGATGATTAAGAACTCATTGCCATCAACTTTAAGTTCAGTACCACCATATTTGCTATAAATAATAATGTCTCCCTCTTGAACATTAACAGGGATTGTTTTTCCTTCTTCAGTAATTCTTCCAGGTCCAACTTTGATAACTCTGCCAGATTGTGATTTTTCTTGTGCAGAATCAGGGATAACAATACCAGATTTTGTTGTTTGTTCTGGCGCTTCAGGTTCTATTAAAACTCTATCTCCGAGTGGCTCGTAATTTGACGTTGCCATAATAATTCCTCCTATATTCAAATAATTTACAAAAGTGTAATAAAAAACCGATTGTTTCACAAGTATGAACTCATCTACATTTATACTAAATTAGATATTGAGAAATTATAAAAAGTTATTCTAAACTAGGGGGTATGTTTTCCAGAACTTTAAATCATGATGCATATAACCGAAAATATAAATTGGGAAATCATAAATTTATTCAATCAATTGAAAAAGAAGGAAATCAGAAATCAAAAAACTCAAAAGAAAAAAATAATCAAAATCATCAAGAAAGTATTCCGGTAGATTTTAATGTAATAAAGACTAATCCCTTACTTAATCAAGAGGCTGGTTTAGGAGCTGTAAACAACCTATTTTTGCTCAATGAAATAAAAAATATCATTTATGTTATGTTAACGTTTCCTAAACAGACCTTTATTAGTGTAAATCAGCAAACGGGGGAAATCATTACGAATATTTTAGATATTCCAGAAAATTACTGGCACATAATACGATTTAATCCAGAGACTTTCCCAGAAAACAAGCAGAAGGTAAATTTATCTGATATAGGCTATTGGGTGGCAGATAAAAATAGTGTGATTTACCTTTTTAAGGGCAAAACAGTTTTACTATTGAAAAACGATCAAATATAGGCAACAATTAACGAACGATTTCGCCGGGGTGGTGGAATTGGTAGACACGACGGACTTAAAATCCGTTGAGCATTCAACGCTCGTGCCGGTTCAATTCCGGCTCCCGGTACCAACAAAAATTAAAATTCATGATAATTTAAAACTATCATAACTAAAAGCACTCCTTGCGAGCTTCCTAAGTTAACCGTTAGAATAAGTAATAGTTAATTTTCAAAATTTAGGAATAGATTAGGATTAGATATGGATAGAGGGGTATTAATTGGTTTTATTGTTATTGTTGCAGTATTTTACTTTGCTTTAGGAACCAACCCAAACCGCCATTTATTTTTTCATATACCTTCGTTATTTATTGTATTAGGAGGAACTATTGCAGCAACATTAGTTCATTTTCCTATTTACAATATGCAAAAATTTGGTCAGCGATTTAAAGTATTTATAAAAAAAGATGAGTTATTGTATACAAGAAATATTACTACGCTTGTTCGCTTGGCAGAAAAAATCAAGATTAAGGGAGCCTTGGCGGTTTCTGAAGAAGTGGAGTTGTTGGATGACCCGTTTATGAAAGCGGGATTTAAATTAATCATTGATAATACTCCCGAAGATAGAATAGAGACATTATTACTTGATACATTAGATCATTTAGAAAAGCGCCATAAAGTTGGGATTAGTTTTTTTGATCAAATGTCTAAATATGCCCCTGGCTATGGATTGATTGGAACGTTGATTGGACTTATATTATTAATGGCAACATTATCCGATCCAAGTTCTCTTGGGCCTAGTATGGCGATTGCTTTGATAACAACCTTTTATGGTTCTGTTTTAGCTAATGTTGTTTTTGGACCTATTGCAGGGCGACTTAAATCATCAAGTGAGCAAGAAAGAATAGATAAAGAGTTAATTTTAATTGGATTAAAATCCATTGCTCGAGGAGAATCTAGCGTTATTATCAAAGAAACAATGCTCATGTTTTTATCTCAAAAAGAGCAAAATATTCTTTCAGAAGCATTACAGAAAGCTAAAGAAGGCTAAGTCTTAAATGACAAATAGACGTTGTAAATGTGAGGAGGAAGCGGGTGATGATGCAACCTTCTATATGTCTTATGGAGATATGGTTACGTTATTGCTTGTGTTTTTTGTGTATTTAACAGCGATATCAACACTTGATGAGGTAAAGTATATTATTGCTTCACAATCTATACAAAATGTTATGGAAGTAGACCCTCCAACCGAAGGCCTTTATGAAAAGTTGCAATCTGAGAAAGCTGCAATGAAGGATTTAACAGAAAAAATTGAAGAATATATCTTCGAAAATCAAATGGAAACCCAGGTAACATTAACAAAAAAAGAAAATTTAATAATAATGGAAGTTGGGGATTCAATTTTATTTGATTCAGGATCTGCAAAATTAAAACTAAAAGCATACACTATGCTCAATATGGTTATTAATGAGTTAACAGATGTAAATACAGATATTGTTGTTGAAGGGCATACTGATAATGTGCCAATAAATACAGATATTTATCCTTCAAATTGGGAGTTGTCATCTGCTAGGGCTGCATCCGTTGCAAGCTACTTTCAAAAAAAGGGTATTCGAGGAGATCGAATAACCTGTATTGGTAAAGGAAAGTTTGCACCAATTAAAACAAATAGTACAACTTGGGGAAGAAGAAAGAATCGTCGAATTGTTATTCAATTTAAGATTCCAGATATTTTTAAAGAGCCTATTAATCTTGATGATGAGCTAAAGCCAGAAACACCTTCATATCAATCACAATTAAAACAGTAATTAGTGTGGTTGCACGATAATTCTAAAAGTGTCTTGTATAAAAGGAAGTGTTTGAGCATTGGTAGTAGTACTTCCGTTATCTTGAATCGTTTTATGAATAATGGTTTTTTCTTTGGTATTAGATGTAGTCACGAAGCTTTGAAGTAATGTTGAATTATGATGAGTATAAAACAAAGGATCAATTATAATATCTAGTGTTTGTAGTGATTGCTTATTCAAAAATGGTTCAAGCTGTAGTTGTTTTTTTTGTGGTTTAATAAACGTTTCAGAGGGATGATAAATAATATGGGTATCTGTATAGCTTAAGCTTCCATGATCAACATGAAGAAAAAGTGACGCTTGTTCATTGCTAGAAAATTTAAATTGAATAGATCGTTTTTGTTGAGAAATGAGATCTTTAAGATCATAAGATAGATTTTTATTAACCTCAAAAAAGTCAATTTTTGAGACACTTAATACAGGAATAGACACAGGGATTTTTTTACGAGCAACCAGAGTTGAATCGCTAAAAAACTCTGTAGGTCCTTTGTATAAACTTACAATAGCAATATCTTTATAAATTCCTTTGGGAATTTGTTGATTTGGAAAAACTTCCATGTAAAAGGTTTCTTTGATAACGGGGCTGTTTTGAATCGTTACAGCATTTCGTATCATGGCGTAGTCACTTTCTATGGTTTCAGATAATGGAATTGTGGATGATTTTGTTTTGTAAAATTGATAAAAAATTGGAGTATTATTAACAACTGCAGATCGGTTTTCCTTAATTATAGATTGCTCCTCTTCAGAGTTTCTTAAGGCTCCTTCAATGATTACAGAGTCATGATAATCGGTTGTTTTATTCATAGAAAACGTAATAAAGTAAAAATAAGGCACGGTTTCGGAGGAATATAATTGAACTGTTATTGGCATTCGATAGGGATTTTTATCTGTAAAATCATAGGGTGTAGACAGTGATGATGACCACTCGATAGGATCTATTGAGAAATCTAAATCGCTGTAAGCCATGTTAGAAAATAGATATAAAAATAAGAGACATAGCTTAGTAACTATGCGATAGTTATTCATCTGTTTCCTCCCCATCATTTGATTCCAAACTTTCTGTACTATCTAATGCTGTATCATCATTGGTTTGATTATCAGTCGAATTATCTTGGGTAGTATCCGTTGAGTCATCGTCGATTATTTCAGTTGACGTTTCTACACTATTATCAGAATCTTGTTCAGAATCTTGTTCAGAATCTGAATCATTATCATCAGATAAATTTTCAACTGAATCACTTAAAACGTCTTCTGATGTTTCTGAGTTTAAATCAAGTGTATCTTTTAAGCTGTCGCTTTCCTCATCATTAGAGGTATCGTTTGTTTTATAAAGGCGATCTAAGAGATCTTTACGAGACTTTTCTTCATCTTCTTTTGTTCTTGTAAAAATAAATCGTGGAAAACTTCCTGTATTAACAATACCAAAGCGAACTAAATTATCATCCATTTCTCGAATTTTAAATCTTAATGGAGCATAGTCAGGATTGTCGAACCGTATTTCATAGTGCCCTAAAACAAGTCCTAAGGCGACTAAACGCCCTCCAAACCCAACGATAAATTCTTTTTCTGGTATTTCAACGATAGGTTTAATCGGAGCAATCGTGATCTTTTCATCTACAAGAGGGTTGCCTTCGGAATCTTGTAAAATAATCATAATTGCGTGTGTTCCAATGCCGCCAATTTCTAGATGATATCCAGAAAATTCGGAAGGGTTCAGCTCAAATGTAGTATTTCCTAAGTCCATCCAGGGATTTGCTTCTGGTGCTGAAGTAACAACGGTGGTCTGGCCTGAAAGTGGTAAAACAACATTACCAAACATGTCCGCTTGTTTTTTATTTGCAAAAAATTTAGTGCCTTTCAAATTATCTTTAGCTGAAATAATAGCAAATGATTTTAAGCCCCCTTGATATACAGCGGCCTTTTTACCAACAAATACAAGGCCTGTATTTATAAAGAAATGAGATTCTTTTTGAATATAGTCTTTGTTATTAAAATTTTCTTTATATGCAAATCGAAGTTGGTAGTTATTATTTTGATAATTTAAGTAATCATTTCTAATAATAGTGGAATGCTTGTTTAGAAAGCGCGTGCCAATTTTATAGTTATCGTAGGTTAAATCATATGATAAATCATTGGTATCTCCAATGTTCATTAAAAATCGCTGGTAGAAATCTTTGTCTGAATTATTATTCCATATTAATGAAGAACGATTTGTTGTTTTTTGCAATTCAATGCCATTAGAAAATAATTTGGTAAGCCCGTAATAAAATGTTAAAGGTGTGGTTGTGCTTGAAAAGACACTAAAATTAGATATCCACCCAGCGGAATAAAAATTAAAATTTAATTTGTTTGAAAGAATATTAAGCCCTTTTTGAAACTCATGAGATAAAGTTAATGATTCTTTTTTATATTGAGATACGATAGATAATGCTGAATCAATAGTTGTAATTCTATATCCTAAAGAAATATTAATAGAATCAGAAAACGAAAGATTTTTACTAATTAAAAAGTTTTTATTTAAGGGAGAATAGGTTGATGATAAATACAGGGGGCTTTTAAAAATATTATGAACTGTAAATGAGTTTTGGATAACAAAATTATCTTCGCCATATTCATTGGCAACTCCAAAAGAGCTATCAAAAACACCAAATTGAAAAGGGTAGTTAAATTTTAGTCCTGCAACAGAGTAGTTTTGTCCATATTTCAATAAATGTAAAACACGTAAATTAGATGTATACATGTAAGAAAAATTTATACCGAGATGATCTTCAGAGGGGTCGTAATAATAGTTCATTTTTTCAGAGTTTTTGTTAAATATAGTATGTTTGGGATATCCAAATTGAAAATCTAAGTCCCACCAGCCCTTACTAACCGAATTGGGATCATAAAAAAAAGATTTCTCAACCAAAACATCTTCATAAGTTTTTTTAGATTCGGTATATTCTGCAATAATTTTTAAATTGTTTTTGCCATCAAATTTTGGAATATCTCTTAAAACATGATTACCAGCTGAAAGATAAAATGAAGAAAAAACATCATTGTTAATTATAATTTTTACTAATGAGTTTTGTTGTAAAAAGATAGTATAATCAGCAACTCCTGTTCGTTTTGATCGATCACTTCTAATATCAAGATTGGCCCCCCATAATGTAGCTTGAGATGATAATGTGTTTTGTAGCAAAGAAACGTAGTTAACATCGCCCAGCTTGATATCAAGAGTTTTACTAACTTTTCTTTCTACTGTAAATGATTGCATTTCAAAATTTTCCATGTCATTAACTTCCATATTTATGTTAAAAATATTATGTCCATAGTTAATCATCATAGATGAAAGCATGTCTAACGAATCCAAATCAGGAGTCTCGTTATTTGCGGTTAGATGAGAATAGCGTGTTTGAAAAGAGATCGAACCATTTACAGGGCTTGTTTTAAAAAAGTCTTTTTGTATTTCATCTTTTTTAGAAAAATCTGTAACTTTGATTTTCCTGCTTTCAATCGGGGTTTGAATTTCTAAAATTCTGGCAGTTTTATCAAAAGAAACTATGGTGTAATTTAACCTTTTTAAGGTTTCTGAAGATAAAAATGTAACACCTAAAGAATCTAAAATAATAGCGCTTTCATTCGTTATAAAAGGCGATACTAGTGTTATAAATTTATTTAAAGGAATTGTGAATTCAGATTGCAAAGGGACATAGTTTAAGGAAATAAAATTAGTAAAGCTATCATCTATAATAAGCTTTACTTCTATAGTAAGTTCTTTAGTGGGTGCTTGAAAGGAGGTGCCAAATGCTTGCCTATAAAGCTCTTCGCGTGTTTGAGCTATCCCAAAACTTGAAAAAAAAAAAGACTAATGATTAAAAAAATCTTAAAATGATAACGGCTCATAGGTAAATCGACTATTTTTTGTTAAATCTTCAGTGTTTTGAGTGATTTTAAATTCAAAAATATGTTTGTCGCCTGGAAAAATATAAAATAAAGAATGTTTAAATGTGTTATCGGTTTTTGTTTTTTTATTTGGTACAAAAAATTGTAAGTTATTGCCTTTTAAAATAGCGTTTCCATTATTTTTTAATGTAAATTTTACATAGGTATCACCTTCTTTTTCAAAAAAATCGGTGCTTACTAAACTTAATTCAGATTTACTATTTTTTACTTTGATAAATAGATTTAATGCATACTTAGTTAAAAACGTGATTTTAGCAGATGTAAAGGAAGAGTTTTTCTCTTTTTTATTAATTTTTTCAAGAGACTTTTCTTCACAAACAACTCTAAATGCAAGATCTTTGGGTAGATCTATGGGGCCAATCCAGCCTATTTTTACAAGCTCAGTTTCTCCTGGCATTAATACGAGGCGCTCTGGATAAATTAAAAATAAGGGATCTTCCACAAGTTTATTTGATTCTCTTCCATATAGATCAAGATGCTTGCTAATCATTGATAAGGAGATAGCTACAGGGTGATTGCCCGTATTTTTAACCTGAGCCGTTGTAGATAATAAGCCTTTATTAAGATCAATAGTATTATCTAACAGACTAAAAGAAAATGCAGCATAAGTAGTGTGGGTAGTAAGTAGAAGTAATGCTATAAAGCAAAAGAATGTATAGTTTAATTTTAAGAAAAATTTCATCGTATTCCCTTTTATTAAGATTAGATACTGTAGTTGTTACCCAAACTTTTAAACACTTAAACATTATACGTTTAGCGATGTATTTTTATTTTTAAAAACAGGCAATCAAGTAAGAAAAAAAAGAAAAAAAATTAAAAATGTTTAAAAATGAAAGTTTGTGGGAATAACTTTAATTACTTTTATATGTCTTTTTTTTGGCATAAATAAATGAAAGGGAGGGGTATGTAATTAAGATATTAATTCATAAAAAAATGGGGGAAAGTATGAAGAAAACGTTTGATTTTAGTGTTATAACTATTGCGTGTTTAGCGCTCAGTAGTACGTTGGCTTACGGGATTGCTACAGATATGCCAGTGGGAGGATCAACTCCGGCAATTAATACAGTAGCTCACGATGTATCCGGAGGAACTGACCTAATAGATTTACATAATACATCGTATACAACAGAATATATCGGACATATTACCTTAAACAATAATGATCCAGATGGATTTGAAGTTGTTTTTGAGAGTAAGAATGTTAATGATGTAAGATCTCAAAATACATCATCATTTATTACGTCACGATTATTAATGTCATCAGATTTACAAGGGAATGCATTAAATCTTGCGGTTGATAAATCAACCGGTCCTTCAAGACATTTTGATGTCGAGGGTCTTTACATTCCTTATACTGTAACTATTGCGCCAAGAATTAATGGATCAAACTTTGCTAATAGTGGTATTCATGGATGCTTTACGGATCTATCCACCTATAATTCTTTGGGGCAAACTGGCAATGGATTGCATAAATTAACAAATCAAGCGTTGACTCATTTATCAGATTCAACAGCAGGTGGAAAAACCTATATTGATTTTGATTTAACAGATAGTGTGTGCACTCAAAAAATTAATGGGGTTACAGCGACTGCTGATTTTCAATATGATGTTAGTTTGACAACAACAGCGAAAAACACCTTATTAGGGGGTAATTTTACAGATACAATTACAGTAACAGTCACAGATTTATAGGGCTATCATTCTTATTACAACCTGAGTATTTTCAGGTTGTAATAAGGTTTTCAAGCAATTTCTTTATGATATCTAGTTCTTTTAAAGTTTAAATAATTACCAAAAAAGAATAAACAAAAACTCAAATGATTAACATTCGTATTTAATGGGTATGTTGATTAAAACACATTAAATTCGGAAAAAAAATTATGGCTATAACTAATGTTATACAACGGTATACTGTTGTCCTAAAAAGAAGATTGTTTTTTTGTTGTTATGTTCTGTTAACAGTATTATTTCTTGCTAGTACAGGTGAGCTTAACGCATCTGAAAGTTCTAGTATTTTATTTCAGATTCCATCAGCATCTGTTCCAGATGAACCTCAGATCGAAGGGGGTATACTTGTTTCAGGCGGGTATCATCAACAAAATGCAAAATTTATCGGGCAAGGATTTGTAAAGTTAAATTTAACAGAAAGAATTGGTGTGCAAGGATTTATGCATCATGAGTATAGTGGGGTGGGCGTTCATGTTTTATTAAAAAAAATAGCAGACACGCGTTCAGGTATAACACATTATTTTGGGGGTGGATCTGCTTACTCAAACATGAAGTTAATTAATTCAAGCTATCCGTTATTAAATACCTATTTAAATTACACAATGGAGTTGCCCGGATCAAAAGCGCATGTAGGCTTTGGGAGTAATGCAGTTCAAAATTCAGGGGTTTCATTTTTAGGCTTAGAGGTTGATTTAAAAGATGGTAAAACATTCTTAGAGTTTATTGGAAATGTCTTTAATATAGGGCTTGTTTATGAGCTTAGAGAAAGGATGCAATTCCTAGCTGTTTTTACACCAAATTTTCAAAACTCTCCTGAAAAAGAGGCTATTATTTTAACGTTTGGAATACGCATTGTGGATGCCTTTGATTACGTTCATAAAAGTGAAAAAGAAAAGATTATAGACTTAATTCAACAGCAACAAGAGCAACAAGAAGATACCGATGATTTTGGAACACAGAGTTTGTCGGATGCAATTGATAGTATTAAGGCAAGTGATCAATATGTAAGAAATGGTGAATTTGAACTAGCTCGAGATGAATTAAAAGCGGTGATTGAGATTTTTCCAACCGCAAAAAATTATTCAAAATTAGGATCTATCTATTTTAGATTAGATGAATTTGATGAGGCTATTTATCATTGGGATAAAGCCTTAGAGTTAGATCCTTTTAACAAAAAACTAAAATCCTTTGTAACAAATATAAAAGGAAAAATGGGGTATAAAGTTACGGAAGAAGACGATGATGATGATGAGCAATTTGATTTTGATAAACAAAGTGCTGAAGAAAGTAATGACCAAGATAGTGATATTGATGAAAGTAGTAGCGAGGAGGCATTTGAAGCCGAAGATACTACAGAAGAAGCGGATGTAACTACTCAGGCTAATGAGGAAACAGATACATCAACTTCTGAAAATAATGACACAGTAGATGATGGTAATGATGATGAATAGACGGCATATAGTTATTGGGCTAATAGGTGTAAGTATAATTTTGGGAACAAGTATATTTGGCGCATCGTTTAATTCACCTGAAACATTAATCAATGTTCCGATGGCTAAATCTTATGATACAGGGGATTTAGACTTTTCTGTTGCAACTGGTATTAATTCAATTAAAAAGTATCAATTTGATTTGAGTTTAAATTATTCCCTTAATGAATATTTTAAAGGCGGAATTACAATGGTTAATTATGAAAAAGCGGTGATTAATCTTCAGGCTCTTTTAATTAATTCAGAAAAGTTTGGTGGGTTAAAAATTACAGGAGGTATTTTAAATATTTCTTCAGAATCTCAATTAAGCACATGGGATAATGAATCGTCGGTTAATTCAAATAATTTATATCATTTTTTAGTTGGATCACGAAATTTATTTTCTGGAAGAATTCATTTAGGTATTGCAAAGCGAAGACAGGCAGGTATGCCATCGTTATATAATGGAATATTACTTGGATTTAATAAAGAACTTAAAAAGTTTAATCTTATTTTTGAATTCGATGGAACAGCTGCTAATTTTGGAATTGAAAGAGTTAGTCCTTATAAAGATACGTTTATGAAACTGGCGTTTGCAGCCCCCATTACAACAGCAGATAATGATGACACTCAAAATTTAATTTCAGTACAAATTATTCGACGAACGAATGTGTTTAAGCGGTATAGTGATTCATTAAATACATTAGAAGAAGAATATGCAAACTTTAAAGTTTTAGAAGAAGATTTTCAAACGATGAAATTAGAGCTTGAAGATGAAATCAATGATTTAAAAGTTAATAAGGAGTTATTAGCAAAAGAAGTTGAAAAGTTGCAATCTCGAAGATTAGGAGAGTTTGAAGAATTAGAGTCAGTTGAATTATCGGATGATGAAGCATTTGTGCAAGGGTATAGTAAAGATATACAAGCATTAATGTATTATCAACAAGCAGAAGAATTTTTTAAAAAACAAGATTTTTATAAATCTATTCAACAGCTTGAACAAGCAATAGAGCTTAGCCCAAAAGAACCCCAGTTTTATTTTATTTTAGGCTCTATTTATTATAAATTAAAAAATGAAAAAAAAGCATATAAAAGTTGGGCAAAAGCGTATGAACTAGATCCTACTTCCCGAAAATTTAGCAAATTGCCTCCGGTTGTTAAAGCGGAAATTATAAAAGAAGTAAAGCGTAGAGAGATAAAAAAGAAGGCAAGTAAAGGTAAGTGATGAAGCAATACATACGTTTTAGTGCAATGATATTTTTTTTGAGTGCAACGCTTACATTAGCAGCCCCCAATGATTTGTATGAACCCAATAATCCAAGTAGTAATATTAGCTTAATTAATGATATTGAAGTTACAAGTATGATTTATGATTTAGCTAATTTACATTCGGTTAGTTATTCTAATTTATATGTGTATAGTTTTACGATTAATAATAATCATCCCAATGGGTTTACGATTGTTATTAGTAGCAGCAATAATGGTAAATTAAAAAATACAAATTATGGTGAAATTCTTGATAATGCCGATACACTTAATTATTCAATTACAACATTACATAATGCAAATGACCAAATCAATTCTGGAGATGAAAATCAAACATATTGGGGTTTTACGTCTTCATATAATCATGAAAATTTAACGGTAACTAATACGAGTTTAGAAAATCCTATAACGTTAACATTTTCTGGCGCTACCCATGGTATTACTCAGGCAACACGAAATTTTACATATCGCTTACTTATATCAACTACAAGTAAGCAGGAATTATTTAATGGCGATCTAACCGATGTAATAAATATAGAAATTTCATCAATTGAATAATAGTTTTAGTTATTATTTTTATTCTTTATCATCTGCAGTTTCTGTGCTCGAACCAGAATCACCACCTTCCATCCAGTCAGATAATATATTTGCGGTAACATCGGGAGTATTATCAAACGTTGATAATAACTCCTGATACGCTTGCTCAGTTTTTAATCGTTCTGCTTCTGTATTCTTTTCTGTTTGTGCTTGTTGTAATTCGGCTTCTTTTTCTTCGGCTAATCGAGCAAGTTCTTTTGCTTGTTTTGAGTTACTAACAAATTTAAAGGCTATAAAAGCTAGAATTCCAACAACAAGTAAACTTAATAATATTGGGTTGAATACAATGGATTTTAACATCTTGATAACAAAGGTTGAATCTGACGAAAGATCGGAAAATTCAATAACACGAATTTCTAGTTTATCTCCACGTCGTGGATTTATAACCCCTAGATGTTGAACCAGTGATTTTAAGTCGACAATGGCTTGGTCTGTTGGAGAAAAATAATTACCATCAATTACCACGCTAATTAAAAACCCATTAATTTGATAATCTTTTTGAGTGTATTCTTTTACCTGAGTAAACCCGCTTTTTCCTGGAGGTGCAGAAACTTGATTGGAAGAATTAAGATTCACTTTTTTTGCAGAATCACCCAAAGAAGATTTTTGTGTCGAGCTAGGAACAGTGCCAAAAAGATCGTCAAATCCCGGTAGTTCTGATGTTGTTTCAGAATCTTCACTAGTGCTAACGGGTCCATCATCAAAAATTCCTGGAAGATCAAAATTTGTAGGTGCAACATTAGCTACTTGTTCGGGCTGGTCACTTTCATACGAAATAGAAGATTTTACCGTTTTTTCGTATTCAACATTGGCAACAACAGAAATCTCATAACGGCCAACACCAACAACTTTTTTTAAAATAGATTCAATACCAAGATGAATGTCTTTTTGAAGAATGAGTGGGTAGGAGTCGGGCTGGGTTCCTTTGGTTTTTAAACCAAGTTCATTTTGAAGTACGGGATTAAGAAATAAAAGAAAGCCACCATAGCCAATTACAGCAATAGAAAGAATAAGAATACTCCAAAACTTAACTGGAGCTTCTGATGCAAGCTTTTTAATTGTTTTCACCATGGGATTGTTCTTATTATCGCTTATGTTGAGCAAGAAAGCTAGTCATTAAAACTTATTTTAGAAATGGATTTAATCGGATAGTTTGTAAAATTGTAAGGCAGACGCAACTTCTTTCATATCTTGCCAAGTTAGCCATTTTGGCTTGCCTTTTTCTTTGGAAGAATTTCTTAGTAAGTATGAAGGATGAAATAAGGGCATAATATAAAGTGGTTCGTCCATGTAATTAACAGTAGCTTTATACCAGGTTCCCCGAACTTTGGTGATTGTTAAGGATTCTTCAAGTATTGTTTTCAATGAGGGGGTTCCAAGCAATAAAAGAATTTTAGGTTGCACTAATTGAATTTGACGAATTAAATAGGGCTTGCAGGCCTCAATTTCGGCTTGTTCAGGAGTTCGGTTATTTGGTGGACGACATTTTACTGTGTTAGCAATAAACACATCGCTATCTCTTTGGATACCAACGGATTCTAAAATGCTTGTTAATAATTTTCCAGCACGACCAACAAAGGGCTCCCCCTGGATATCTTCTTGCTCACCAGGACCTTCGCCGATAATCATTAAGTTACATGGAATTGGACCTGAACCAAAAACGACATTGGTACGATTTTGACATAAGTCGCATTGTTCACACGAGCGAACGGTATCTTTGAATGCTTCTAGAGTTAATGACTCAAAATTTGTTTTTTGGTTTAGATCTAGCATAATACTTGCTTAGCATTGTATAAAAAGTTAAAAGGTTTATAAAGAGTTTTATAAAAGTAGTAAGCTAATATCAAATGCGGGGGCTGAATGAGTAAGCGCTCCAATAGAAATACGATCAATATCTAGACAGCGATAGTTTTCAATCGTATCAAGCGAGACATTTCCTGAAACTTCGATTTTTAAATGAGGATAAAGCGACCGACAAAACGCACTTGCTTCAGGAATACTAGTAATTGAAAAATTATCAAACATAACATAATCAAATGATGCTAAAGGGAGTGTTTTGAGCTGATCTAATGTTTCAATTTCTATTTCTGCTTTTAATTGGGGGTTCGTACGTTTTGCACGTTGGATAACACTATCAAGCGATGACAATGCATATAAGTTTTCAAACAGTTTAAGATGGTTTTCTTTAATTAAAATCATATCAGATAGACCAAAGCGATGATTCGTACCTCCACCTGCTTTGACTGCGTTTTTTTCTAAATTACGCAGACCGACCATGGTTTTTCGCGTATCACAAATAGCAATATGAGGTGCATTAAGTTTTTTAACAAACTGATTGGTTAAGGTTGCAACCCCAGAAAGATGTTGAATTAGATTGAGCATAGAGCGTTCTATAAGTAAAATTTTTGAAAAGGTTGATTTAAAATTGCATAGTTTGGTAGATGCTGTTACAAAATCACCGTCATCAACATAAAATGTTACCTGATGATCAGGATCGGCATAATTTAAAAATGCCTGGATGATTGCTTTGCCGAAAAAGATTCCGTTACTTTTTGCAATAAGAGTTGCGTTTTGACTTGTGGATTGATCAAATAAAGAGTCAACAGTAATATCCCCATAAGGAGCATCTTCATTTAAGGAGTCTTGGATAATGAAATCAAGTGTCATGGGTGATATCTTAAATGATGAAGAATTTATTAGACAATGGTAAACTAATTTTAGAGCAATGAATCCAAAAAAAATTATCATTTTTCTAATTGTTTTTTTAACCATGTACAGTTTTATAACGTACATTTCTAAGCTGAATGTTTCAGATTCATTGGCAGTAATAAAATCAAAAATAACAGGCAAGCAAATTGAAAATGAGTATGGAAATTTAATTATTCCAGCAACGAAATTATTGCCAGAATCACTGGATAATCAGTCCTTTTTCAAAAATCATTGGCAAAGTGATGTGGGTTACTTTGTCTTAGTAAGCAAGGATATATCTTCAAAACAAGGGCCCGCACAAAATGCTCCTGTATTTGGTAAGCTATTAAAATCTCAGCGTGTACGAATACTTTTTGAAAATAGTGAAGAAACCGATGTTGATGGAGAGTTTCGACGCTGGGTATTTCTAGGAACAGAGTCAGGCAAGATTTTTCTTGGATGGGTGCTTAAAGATCAATTAATTCAAGCCAAGCATTTTAATGTATACAAACCCCAAGAGGCCACAAGGTATCTATTTAAAAAAGGAGAATTAGACGGGGTTATAGATGTAAAACATAATGGCCGGTTTACTTTTCAATGGAATGCAAAGGGCAATGGCTTATTTTTAAAAGGCCAAGATTACGGACAATTATATAGTTATGATGATATACTATGGGCAAAAAAAGATAATCAAGATTTTTTATATATGTTTTTTATAAACAATAGTAGTAATGAATTAAGTCATGAATATCGCTTTAGAAACGATTCAATAAAAATGGAAATGTTTACAATGCCAAAAGAAGGAGACGATTAAAAATGAAGATTAGTGATATAAAAGCTAGAGAAGTATTAGACTCAAGAGGAAATCCGACGGTAGAAGTTGATGTTATATTAAGTTCTGGAGATCGTGGTTCAGCTATTGTGCCATCAGGAGCATCAACCGGGTCAAAAGAAGCCTTAGAGTTGCGAGATAATGATCCAAAACGCTATCGTGGAAAGGGTGTTCAAAAGGCTGTAGCAATGATTCATGAGGTTATTGCTCCTGCACTTTCTGGACAAGAATGTAATCAGGAAGCTATCGATCAATTATTAATCTCATTAGACGGGACACCAAATAAATCAAAGCTTGGAGCGAATGCTATCTTAGGTGTATCTATGGCTGTAGCTCAGGCTAGTGCAAACGGAAGTAAACAGGCATTGTATGAAGTGTTAAACCAAGAGTTTGAGCGTTACATTCAAAAGCCAAATGTTTCAATGCCAGTGCCAATGATGAATATTCTAAATGGTGGGGCTCATGCCAATAATTCTGTAGATATTCAAGAGTTTATGATTATTCCACATAGTGCGCCAACATATTCTGAAGCATTAAGGCAAGGTGTAGAAATCTTTCATCAATTAAAAGAGTGTTTGAATGAAAGGCAATTAAGTACTGCTGTTGGTGATGAAGGTGGGTTTGCCCCAAGTCTCGAATCAAATAATGCAGCGTTAGACTTGATTATGGAAGCAATCCAGCGTGCTGGATATGAGCCAGGAAAAGATATTAGTTTAGCACTTGATGTTGCGGCATCTGAATTATATCAATCCGATGGAACGTATCATTTTAAAGGTGAAGGGGTTGTGCGCACTACAGAAGAAATGATTGCGTATTATGAATCTCTTACACAAATGTTTCCTATAGTATCTATTGAAGATGGCCTTGATGAGACAGATTGGTCGGGTTGGGAAAAGCTAA
>Ga0255759_10001060_pt1 | contig 24756 bp, 4 predicted proteins | sample 101ome_20_FD_179959 | JGI IMG/M metagenome (GOLD analysis project Ga0255759, IMG submission 179959) | Coastal salt marsh microbial communities from the Groves Creek Marsh, Skidaway Island, Georgia - 101404AT metaG (version 2) | ecosystem: Environmental > Aquatic > Marine > Intertidal zone > Salt...
CCAATTGCACACCACCAGGTAATGTCATGCCTGAGAACTTTGAAAGATTCTGTCCCCATTGTAGTTTAACCATTGCTTTGTAATATTCTTTCAACCATCTGTCATTATAAACGAGTGGATATTCATCTGGATCTAAAACTTTATAGCATTCTAATATAATAAAGTCATTTGGATAAACATCTGCTTTGTATTGATTATTCGCAAACTCTGGCTCAAATTGAATGTCAAGACCTTCTTCAGTTACAAATGTTTTTCCTCTTTCTGTTGTTGCCGTCTTCTCGTTCCAATCACGATTACCCCAATGCCAATCAATGAAAAGTTTGTTTTGATATCGATTGAATCTTGTATCATGCCTGGGTTTGAGAATCATATCTAATGTTTCACCAAATTCTCGAAACATCACATATGATGTGAGGTCAATCGTTGACCACATTCCTCTTGCACCCTGTAATAATTGATAAATAGGATCGAATACAATATCTGTCTGACCGAATAAAGTATGCGGTACAGGTATCAAACGAACTATTCCAATTACAGAAGAACCATCAATGGGTATGTATTGATTATAGATATCCTCTTCTGTCACCTGATAACGAAGAAAGTCTCTAGTTGTTCCACCAATATTATACTCTTGGAACAATTCTAAAGAATCATCAAGGCGATCTTCCATTTGTTCATCAGTGACATTGATATGAAGTACTGGGTGGCCCAAAGCCCGTAATGCCCATTTAATTAAATCTTCTCTGTTTTTGATCATATGAATATTTTTGTATAAGTTTTTGGAATCCACATATAATATTTATATTTTGGAAAACTGTAGATATAAATAAAATAGTATATTTAAAACAATTTCATGTTGTTGAAAAAAGGATAATTAAATGTCTAACAACTCACAAGTACCTTTAGTTGAAGAGTTTGGTGTTTCCAAAACATTGCTCAGTCAAATCTCAAATAGTCCTTACTTTAAAAAATTTGATTCCAAAGTATTCTCAAAAATTCTATTCAAGCCCGGATATCCTCTCCAATCTGTCGAACTTATTGAACTTCAAGATATATTACAAGAACAAATTCGTAGATTTGGAAATCATACGTTCAAAGATGGTTCAGTTGTAACTTCTTCTGGTGGAATTGATACTTATGATTGTCGATTATTTGAACTTGAAGAATATGCAAATGAGAAACCATCGGTCACTGAAACAGACCTCATTGCATTCGTTGATCGAGTAAATGGCAATGAAATTCAAAAAGCAAAATTTGTTGCTATTCGTGGTGCTGAAATCAATGATGGTGTAATTCAAAGAACATTACTTGGTGTTGAATTTACAGATGGTCTTACAGAATTTCCTATTGCAACAACAAATGCTGTTGATGTATATGTCCAGAATATTTCTGGTTCAAATGTTGAAAAGATTGGTACATTAAAGACACATGCATCAAAAAATGGATTGTTTGCGCATATTAAAAACAATACATTTTTTGTTTCTGGATATTTCACAAACATCAATGAGCAAAAATATATATTTGCAATTGACGATGTAACAAGAATGAGTGTTGAAGTAGGTGTTGAATTGTTTTGGCGAATTGTAGATGTCCATGATCGAGAGTTTGGTGAACAACTATATGACCCAGCACAATTCTCTGTCAATGATAACACACCCGGTGCTGATCGACTTATTCTTCAATTAAGACTCAAGTCTCATGAGCTTGACTATATCCAACAAGATAAAGATTGGAAGTTTATACCATTATTAAAGTATCGTGAAGGTAAAGTAGTTTACAGAGTTAAGTATCCATTCTATAGTGTTCTTGGTGATACACTTGCAAGACGTACATATGAAATTAATGGTAACTTTGTTGTTGATCCATTTAAGCTTGAAGTCCGTTCTGATTTACCATTAGAAGGAAAACATTTTCTTTCGCAATTTCAAGTTGTAGGAGATGTAACAACTTATACTGTTGAAGGAGAACATACAGAATATACATCACTTGAAGTTGGTAACTATTTAATGTTCGAACTTGCAATTGATTATAATCGTTTATTACTTATTACTGATATTGAATCAGATACAAGAATGAAGTTGAGTGATATTCATTACGATCAATGGTTAGACAGAGGTAAACCAGAGTTACTAACTGCTGCAAAGGTCGGACAGTATATTGAACTTCGTGATGAAAACAAATTAAATTATGTGCTATCAGAAGGCAAGGCATATGTAAAGGGATATCGTTTCGAAACAACATTCAACACTCGGCTTGAAGATATAAAAGCACGAAATACAATTGACCTTGATAGTTCATTGCATCCAAATCAACATTACTTTGAACTAAAAGATTTTGGATACTCACTTCATGCACTTAAATTTGATCATCTTCAAGAAGTTGATTTACATTGTACACAAAACTCAAGTCTGTATGATTGTATTATCACACAAGCAGGAAACTTTTCAGTACCTTTACCAATTTCTAAAGGTGAATTAATTCAAATTGATACAAATGGTGCAATTTTTGAAAGTACAGATGGTCTAAATCGCTATCGTTTAGTTGCTCAGACTAAGAACAACTCAACTGGTATTCCAGTTACCGGTACATACATGATTACTAATTTGAGCAATGGTGCCGCAGGTTCATATACTCTTAGTCAAATTGATTATGTAAATAGTACACCTTATGTTCGTGACCTGGCAGAAAACTATGCTGCGGCAAGCAAATCAAATTTACAAATAGTTCATCATGGTTCACCAGATGTAAAATTTCAAACACCTGCAGGTACATTCGATACTGATTTTTATGTTGATGAACTTGTAATCATTCAAGATGAAACAACACAAGAAAAGTTTGCAGCAAAAGTTACTGATGTTCCTGCTGCAAGTACTGTGATGGAAGTACATACCTTTGCAAGTTTACTTGACCCTGCAAATAAATTTACAATTACTCGCCCATCTTATAATGAATTTTATAATCGACAATATGAATCAACAAAAATTGGAACTTGTCGAGCAAACTATGTTGGTATAGTTCAACCAGAGTTGTTTCATTTCTCTCATTTTAATTTACAAGATTCTGCTTATCTTTTGGTTGCACGATTTACAGGACCAAATTCGTTCATCACTTATTCACTTGATCTAAGTTTATCAGATGATGCATATACAGGAATGTATATTTGTAATGATGGACGACAATGGCGTATTGCTCAATATATTGGTGCAACTCAAGAATTTATTCTTGATGATGTTTCATTAACAAATGGTATTAATTTTTCAAGTCTTGATGATGTTGAATTAAAATTCAACACAAAACATATAAACTCAGTTGTAAAATCAAGTTATGTGAATAGCCTTGAATATTTTGGCAACATTAAGAAAAATTCTTTTGATGAGCCAGAAATTCGAACACCAAATCAAACACAAAAGAAATTTGTTCCAATTATTAATTCTGGTGAGGGTGAGATTAAAAATGTAAATGTTACTGATTATAAATTATTTTATCAGGAACCTTGGCTTGTCAGTGCAGGAAATACAAATACTTTATCACAAAATATTGGTATCCGCTATCAAGAAAATTATAATATACCGAATTCAGATGTTAAGGTGTATGCGGCAGAAACAATTTATGATACATTGAATACTGGCAATATCATGTATTATAAAGGTGAACTGGTTCCAATTTCAAGTGCAAATATTTCTGGTCATATCATGACAATTAATTTTCTGAATACATTTGTGCCTAATGATAATTTTATTGTTCATGCAGTTATACCTGTAAACACACCTTCGCAAAAAACAAAAGACCTGACTACGTTTACTGATAAATTTACGGTTAATGTTGACGTAGCCACAAAGAGTATGATAATTGATAACAATCGTTATTATGGTGGTTCGACACCTGAATTTGAATTAAAGCATAGTGATTTATACCGAATTCGTAAAATAATGGTTGGTGTTGGTAAAACAGCACCACTTGTTGATTTGACAAATTATTTTCATTTTGATAATGGACAGAAAGAAACACACTATGATTATGGTAAGATTCGCCTGAAGTCTTATTTAACAATGCCAGATATTTTTAACATCAACACAACAAATGCATTTTATTATTTTGAAGTTGAATATGATTATTTCAAATCATCAACTGGACATTATGCAACTGTAGATAGTTATGTTGATGTACATTATCGGGCAATACCAACGTATGTGGATCCTATTCGTAAGAAATTCCCATTGAGAAATGTAATTGATTTCAGACCATCAAGAAGACCGAAAGGTGAGTTGTATGATTTTGAGCAAGAGCAGGCAGTAGTAAGTACCGTTTACTTTGATTATACTCATTATAAAAATGAAGAAAAAGTTATATCAATTGATGGTAATGGATCATCAGATATTCAACTTGCATTTGAAAACGAAGTTGATTATGAAGCATCTGATTTTAATATCAAGTTGTACAATTTAACAATGCCAGCGTATACATTCCGATTTGATGATGTCACTTATAAGATGATTGATAATCGTAATTATACAATGAAAGATATTTCAAAATTACAAAAGAGAATTGAAAATCTTGAAGACATTGTTCAATTGAATGCTCTTGAATTGCAAGCATTACAAACAAACATCACTGATTCAGCAGGTGATGAAAGACATATGAACGGACTACTTGTTGATATGTTCGCAGGGTTTGCTATTGCAGATGTTGATCAACCAGGATTCAGCGCATCAGTTGATATGAAATCAATGAAAATGTATCCTTCATTCTATTCGCACAATACACTTCTTACACCATCTACATCTGCTGTAATTAATTCTGCATATCCTAGAGTAAGAAATAATATTATTACTTTACCAATTAGTGGTCATGTTCAAAAAATAAGCACAGTCTTATTAGGACAAACTACTCGCAAAGCAACGCAAATCAATTTAATTAATGGTCAATTGTCATTGCATCCATTTAGTGATACCTGGTATAGTCAATCAACATTACCAAGTGTATTATTAAATGAAGATAATCAATATAAAAATTGGAAAGAAATTGGTACACATGGATTTAATACACAATGGAATATGTGGGAGCAATATTGGTCAGGTGTTGATATTGATGAAAATCCATATACAATTCAAAATGCTACTCTGTCTCAGAAAACTGGACAGATGGTCAACAATAAAAACAATATTGAAAAAATTATAGGTGATAAAAAAATCAATACTACTTTGTCAATGAAGAACAGAGAAAGACGTATTGGCTTTGTTTTGAAGATGCTCAAGTACGATACCGAAGAATACCAACTCTTCATTAATGGTTCACCAGTTGGTTTCAATCAAGGTCAACGATTGTATTTTGAATCATCTGGTACAACACCAAAGGCAGATTTTGTTCATAAGTATTTGAACTATGACTTGATTCAACCATTAGGTGCCTTGGGTACAGCATATGGAACAATTCGTGATATTCAATTTGCTCAGACAGTTGCTGGTAAAGATTATTACTGGTTATACATCACTAACATTACAGAAGAACTATTCCAAGTAAACAAAACAATTACAAACTTTGTTGGTGATGTAATACAAGAACATACCTTCTCTTCTTTGTATCTTGATAACCGATCAAACATGTGTGGAGATATCACGATCAATGATGGTGACTTTGCAACAAACACTTCACTTGAAGTTCAGGTAAGAAGAAAAGCTGGAGCAAAATATACAGTAGCAACAAATCGTTTTCCAATTGCTGGATTACTTGAAACAAAAACAAGCTTTTCTCAATCAGTAAGACCAGTACAACGAAAGTTATTTTCAAATGATGAAAATGAATATATTGATGACAAAACATTTATCATCAATAGTACAACGAGAGTAAAGAATCCTCTTCATCAACCATTTGTTTTAGATGAGTCCTGTTTTATCTCACGCATATCGTTAAGGTTGAAAAATAATTCTCCAAATGCAGAGAAAGTAATCTTTACGATTCAACCAATGGTCAACGATAATCTTTCACCATCATTAGTATTACCTTTTAGTGAACAAATATTCACACTGCCTTCAGGATTTGATGATGAGTATTTAATTGATTTTACTGTTCCTATTTTCATACCATCAAATACAGAATACGCATTAGTTATTCGAAGTGAGGCAAATGTTGATGTTTATACAAATATCGGAACAAATAACATTCTCGTTGATGGCTGTATACCAGCACTTCAACAAACTGGTAATGGTTCAGAAGTAATTCAATGTCGAATTTATTGCGCACAATTTGATATTGGTGAAAAGATTATTAAATTGTATATCAATGATCCAGATTTTAACTATGAAGTTGACCGATATCGTTTGAATTATAACTCGCTTAAACTCACAGATACTTATGCTGACTTTGAATGGAAAGCAAGAAATCATGATTCATCGGTTGTTGATGCATTATATAAAAAAGCAAAACCAAATGTAACTACTTTGCTTGAGAAAAGAAAAGTATTCTCACCAACTGATTATGAACTTGTATGTAAAATGAGGTCAAATGATTCAAGATATAGTCCAGTGATTGACCTTGAAAGACTTTCATTGACAACTATTAAACATCATATAAATGCGGGTAAAGTTTCTGCATCAACAGTGTCAGCTACAAGAGCAGGTTTGGATGCAAATCTTGTTCAGATAACTCTTGAACAAGATCCTATTATAAATGTCCAACCCGGTGGTATATGTAAACTTGATATTAACTCTGCTGGAAATATTGTAAACTATTATAGTGATCCAAATTTCTTAATGTACTCACCTGATTTTGATATTACTGCACAGAAAGCCAATTCAACTACAGGAGTTTTTGAAAGTATTCCCGGTGTTTATATTGATACACCAACACGAACAATTGTGGCAAATGAATTACTTATAAATCTTGATGTTAAAACGGAGTTTAATGCACAACATAATGGGAATGCGTATTATCGATATTATTCACCAGTTGTTACATTAGCAGATGATTTTGAAGCTATGCAATTGTATGTTCAAATGGATGCAATCTTAAAAAATATTAATGAAGTTTTTGTATATTATCGTGTACAAGATAGTTCAACACCATTTAATAATTTTGTTTTGCGGCCGTTTAAGTTAATGCCGTGTATGACAGGTGTTGCCGATAAATACACAAATAATAATCAAGCAAAAACAATCGAATTTGAAACAAGCAGGATCAGCCCTGATCCAAGATTTAAATATTTCCAAATAAAGGTTTGTTTCACAAGTTTAAATTTTGTTGATATACCTATCGCCGAAAATATAAGAATCCTAGCATTGGATAATTAAGGAGAACTAACTTGGCAGTTTTAAATGTAAAACCTCAAAGCCATCCTGGTGCTGGATGGCAACCTCCTCAACGGAGAAAAGTTGAATTAAATGACCACTATCAAACATGGTTGGCAAACTATAATGAAATTCGACAAGAAATAAATGCTGCTTCGGCGTTACCAACACCTCGTACATTAGTTTTTCGAAATGAAAAAGGTGATATTGGTGTAAACAAAATTTACATGAAAGAGATGATGCTGGGGACTTCCAATCCCTACGCTGATCCTACAACTGTAAGATCTGATTTTGTTTTATCTGATACAGAATTCTATCTAGGTCCAGGTATTACTGCAGAGTTTGGAGGACCGGTTACGTTCAATGATGATGTTGCTATCAACAAAGAAATTTCAGTTGGTGGAATTGATTCAACAGGACCATCAAATTTTACTGACTTGGTTTCTTTTGGAAGTATTGTTTCATTTGGACCAGGTAGTCAACTTGTAGCAAATGGCCAAGCAGTTTTCAATAACCAACTGTTTGCAAAAGACGGTCTTGATGTCACAGGTAAAGCTTTCTTTGATGGTAACATTGAAACAACTGGCGATGTTCTTATTGAAGGTAATGTTGATATTGAAGAAGATTTAATTGTTCGTGGAAATCTTTCAGTTCTCGGTGTTCGTACACAATTAGAAGTAAGTGAACTTGTTGTTGAAGATAAAAATATTTTAATCAACAAAAATGATTTGTACACACCACTGAACTCAGGTATCTTTATTCAAAAGGGTACCAATGTTGAAGCAGGTTATTTTCGTGTACATGATCTAGATGATAGTTATTTACAATTTAAAGCACCAAAAAGTTACACGTTAACTCTTGACGTACCCTATAAAGATGTAACATTCCGAATTGAAGATGATTTTGCAATTGATCAATCATTAACAAAAACATCAAATGTAATATTTCGAAGTTTGACACTTGATGATAATTATCCAAGACATGCTGGTGTGCCGGGATATGTACAACAAAACCTTGATATCATCGCAAACAATCGTGGTTGGATTACAACACCTTGGACATATACAAATGTTGTTGAATCATTTAGCGACCTAACCACACAAAATACAACTGGCTTGTTCATGGGAACAACCTTTTGGACAAATCGCCATGAAACTGCACTTGTAAATCAGGGTAAAGAGAGTATCTTTATTAACGATACTGGTAGAATTGGTTTAGGTACAACTGCACCAAGTACACAATTTCAATTATATCAAAAAGAACCTGTTCTAGCAATCACTACTGATAACTACACAAAACCTTCGGCCATTCAGTTGACAGATTTCAGTGATGATATTACAGGCTCTGGATTACAATTAGTATATGATCCAACTACTGGCTCTGGAAAACTTGAAGTAACTACAGCAAGTTTAACAAGTAGTCTTAATTTGTCTGTTGGTGGATATAATTCAACACCAGAAATTCAAATACTATCATCCGGTATTATTGTTAACACAGGTATGTCAGTTGATGGTGATGCACTAATTAGTCAAGACTTGATTGCAGATAATACGTTGTATGTCCGTCCAAATCGAGTTGGTGTTAATGTAATCAATCCAACAGAAGAACTTGATGTATCCGGAAACATTCGTAGTGATAGCGATCTTTTATTAGATGGTGTTGAACCATTCATTCGTATTGGTAGTACAATTACAACATTGGTGCCAAGCGGTAGAAGTGGATTAATTGTTGAAGAAGAAAGTCCATTGATTCAATTGTCAACAACTGATCCTATGTATCGGCATGGAACAATTTTGTTCATGAATGACGATGCACACCAACGAAGATGGTCTGTTGGTACTGTTAACAATGGTGATGTGTTTGACATTGGAAAATCGTTTAATACCGCATTTAATATTCCAGAGCATGGTCTAGACGAATATCATGGAGAAACCTTACTACGCTTGAATGGAACATCGGACAGAGCATTTTGGTACTTGAGTGCTGATGACAACAATCCAGCAATGATTCTGAATACACGAACAAATGGTGTTCACCTATATCTAGGAGAGCAAACAACAGTTCAGACAGGTGAAAGATCAACAATCATTTATGGACCAAATGATTATAGTTCTGTGATACAATGGCATGGTACAACATCAAGCCGTGGTGAACTTTCTTATTTTCCAAATGGCAATGATGACCATGACTATGGTTCTTTCCGCTTCTCAAGAAAATCTGGTGGTGTTAATACAGGACATCCTACAGCAAAGGTTGGTGTTGAACAACTATATGCACATGATAAGATTGCAGTTTCAAATACAGCACCAACAGCAGAACTTCATATTCAAAAAGATTCGTCACGAATTCTACAAGAGACAGAATCATCAGAACAATATTTCTCAGTTACAACAAACACAAATGATATTCACCTAATTGGTGAAAATGTTCCTGGTTGGTCATCTTTTGAATTGCTTGCAATGAACCCAGCAATTTCAAGATTGCGCTCGAAGGATTATAAAGTTGAGACAAAAGCAGACCATAGCCCAGCGGGATTGGTCACATCACTTGTTCTTGATAGTGATGGTAACACAATGTCATTCATCAATGACAACTTGAATGGTATTTCTGGATTTGAAATCGCAAGACCTGACAAGATTTACCGATTGAATATGGATAATGTCAATCATCGTGTTGGTATCTATCTACAAAATCATGTTGATACTTATTCAGATCTTGATATCACTGAACAAACATATGATTTAACTCAAAGAGTAATTGATTCAAGAGTCCAAGAACATATTGACCGAACAGCAAACACTGTTTGGCAAAAAATGGTCAATCAAGGAGATTCTTGGTCAGAGTTTTTATTGAAGAAGAATTTAGTTGATCATAAAGTTAACTTATCTACAGGACAAGAAGCACTAAGAAGTATTACAGATACAAACATCTTAGATAAAATTACTTTTAAGTCTGGCTTCTATACAAGTTTAACCATTAATGATGGTCGTGCAGTTCAAGAAACAAGGGCTGATAATTATTTCTATTCTGTTGATTCAAATAAAACTGCAAATTCAAGCCGTTTGAAATTGCAAAATGATATCGAATATTTCCAAATTGATATCAGCAATCCTACTCAACAATCATTTTGGCAATTAACATCACCTGGTCAAGATACTCTCTTGATGATGGATGATATGAACAAGCTTGGTGTTTTTAAAATTGATTCATTATCTGGTTATAAAGAAGAAACAAAACTTGATAGTGCAGCAGAAAAAACAACAAAACAAATAACAACTCAAAAACAAAATAGTTTACTTACACTAAGTGAATCTACCGCAAGTAGTCGATATGAGTTGCAAGAAGATACAGCCACACCAACTGAATATGCTTATGATATGCTTCTTGACCGAGCAAATCTAACTTCTTATTCAAAAATGTATAGTGGTAATCAAGTGGCAGAGACTTTGCTGTTTGATGCTTCAATGTTTACACGATTTTTAATTGACGGTTCAAACAATTATTATATTCGCAAAGAATTGAATCGCTCAACGGAATCAGGATTTAAAGCATTTAGTGTTGACAATCGAATTGAAGAACTTAACTTTCATCCTAAAGGTGCTACAACTAGAGCAACATACAAGATTGATCAAGGAAACAATTATATTTACAAGATGAACCTTGATGAAGGTTCGACTCGAGGTAATATTGATTTGGAGGTAGGTGACAGTTCCAATCGTTTCGTAATGGATATTCAAAAAGATGATGTATCAACAATCTCATTATCAAATAAAGACCTTAACAATCGATATGCGGTACTCATTGATGCAGAAACTACAGTATCTGACAGAATCTCAGTTTCAAGTGGTGCTGATTATTTCTCAAAAACATTTTATGCAAGTATACCAAATCGTAAATCTGAATCAAGAATATCAGTTGATGTTGAACAATATGAGTTAGTTCTTGACAATACAAATGAAAGAGTTGAACAATTAATACGAAGAGAAAATCAGTCTGCTCATTTAACGATGGCTGACAATGCTGGTATACCTTCGACAAATTATGTGTTTAACAACACAAACAATTTTGTTTATGACTTATATCTTGACCAAAGTGTAGTCTCAACAAAAATGACCGCAGGAACAAATATTCTGCAGCACACAAATGATTCAACAACTAGCAACACATCTCTTGGATTCAATGGTGTATCATACACATTGAAACATATTGATCCTTCAGATAATTATCTGTACACTGCATGGAGAGATCATATTGACATTTGGGTCGATATCTTTTTTGATGCAAATGCTACATTCAACGGACCTTATACAACATTTAATTCTGAAGTAGTATTCTCACCCACATCAAATACAAACTTTCATGGTCCACTTTCAATGCATGATGAAGTTTGGTTCTCACCGACTTCAAACACATTGATTGCTGGTGAGACAGTTTATGGTCCTGGGTCAAACACAACTGTACATGGCACAACAACTTATAGTGCTAGTTCAACAACTGAGATTCATGGTGAAACAGTATATGGTCCTGGGTCAAATACAACTGTACATGGTACGACAACCTACAGTTCAGACTCAACAACTGAGATTCATGGCGAAACAGTATATGGTCCTGGGTCAAACACAACGATAGAGGGCAATACAACATACGGACCAGGATCAACAACAACAATTGAAGGTGAAACAGTATACGGTCCTGGATCAAATACAACGATACAGGGTACTACAACATACGGACCTGGCTCAAATACCGTGATTGAAGGTACCACTGTTTATGGTCCCGGATCAAACACAACAATTGAAGGTACAACAACATATGGTCCCGGTTCAAACACCGTCATTGAAGGTATCACTGTTTACGGACCGGGTTCGAATACTGTTATTGAGGGAACTACTGTCTATGGTCCCGGTTCAAACACCGTCATTGAAGGTACCACTGTTTACGGACCTGGATCGAATACTGTCATTGAGGGAAGTACAGTTTACGGTCCAAGTTCAAATACAGTCATTGAAGGTAGTACAGTTTATGGACCCGGATCAAATACTATCATTGAAGGTAGTACAGTTTATGGTTCAAATTCAATTACAATTGAACAAGGTACAATTATATTTGAACAAGGATCAAATACAGAATTCCGTGGTAATACAACAGTCTACACACCAATGTATTTCCCAGCCGGAGTTAAGAGTGACTTAACATTCCATTTGACTGATAGTGAGTTATCAGATAACTGGGAATATCCAGATCCAACATCAACACCATATCCAACACCAAACACAAAATATATCGTTTGGCATGGTGTTGGTACTCACTCAAAAGATGCTTATATTTATTATGGTGCATTAACAAGTGGAACAAACACTTGGGGTGTGGATGATGCATTGCCAAATAGTAAGTTGTTCATCAATGCTGATCAAATTGATATGTCATTTGGTACTGACCAAAATATGCTTGTTAACATCGATAATATTTTAGTTAATAAGCCAGTTCGGCAATCACATATTAATAATTTCTTAGAATATCGCAATAATGAAAATAAATGGTTATTGAAAGCAAGAACAGCAGATGAAGGTATCTATTGGAATAAAAATGGTACAGGTTCATATGCACTTGAAAGTTATGGTCAAGCAACAACAGCCGAAACAAAAGCAAGACAAATTGTATTTGCATCAGCTGGTTCGGCGCAGGCTGCTGTTGACCTTGATACAGGAACAATTCGTGCAAAAGGTGATATCATTGCAGATAATGACGTTATCAGTTATGTATCCTCAGATAAAAAATATAAAGAGAATGTAATTCAAATTCAAAATGCAATTGATAAAGTTATTCAGTTGCGAGGTGTTGAGTTTGATTGGATTGAAAATCCGAGTGGTTATACAGGACATGATATTGGAGTAATTGCTCAAGAAGTTCAAGCAGTTGTTCCAGAAATAGTCCGAGTTGGTGCCCATGATCAATTACAAGTGAATTACGAAAAAATAGTTCCTTTACTCATTGAAGCAATTCGTGAACAAAACAATAAGATTGAAAAATTGGAGCATACAGTTAATGAACTTAAAAATCTAATTCAAAAATAATATGGGGACTTTAACAAAAGAAGATTTTCATCTTCATTTAAATAATCAACAAGATAATAATCCACCTACGGGCACAATTCAAGATTTATATGCACCGACAGGAGAGATATATTCAAATGATCCAAGTCAATGGAAAATAAAATGTATTACAAGTGTAAGTGATAGTGGTAGTGGAATTAAATATTTTTTAATTGATACTAATCGAGTACCACTTGTAAATAATTACACAATTGGAATGTCAGTGAATAATCTTGCAACTGGTGATTTTTGTGCATTCTCAATTACAGACGGGATTCGTGCAGTTCCTACATCACATTTAAGACTTAAAAGAATCACAGGATCAAGTCCTTTTACAACTACAGCACCACTCACACAAGGTTATAATTTAATAAATTATACCTTTAGTAGTCCAGGTGAATATCTTGTTGAAGCACGAACATTTGATTCTGAGCCATATCGATATGCAAGATTTTTTACAGTGACTGATATGGGAATTCCATCTGATCCTGGTTTAACTCTTAGCGGTGGTGTAACACCAGCAAGTTTAACAATTCATCGTCCATCTGCTATTTCCGCCGGTGCTGATGTTGTATTTGTTGTCGATGTCAGTGGTAGTTATGGTGATGATTTAACAACATTTAACAGTAAAGCAGACGAGATATTAGATGCCTTTGCTGCATTTGGAAATGATTCTCGTTATGGACTCATAAGTTATTGTGATACTGCCGCCCAAGGTGGTGCATATACACATCGGTTAGATCAACAATTAACATCAAGTCGAAGTAATTTTAAAACTCAACTTTCAGGATTAAATGCTTCTGGTGGTGGTGATGGGCCAGAAGCTCAGTTAGATGGTCTTTATTATGGTACAACAAATATTAATTGGCGATCAGGAACTCTTCGTATGATGTTTCTTGTAACAGATGCAGGCTATCATGACCCTGGTCCCGGACTTGGCGCAAATACTCAAATGGTTATTGACGCATGTAATACAAATAAGATTTCTGTATTCGGTTTAAATACTTCCACAGGACTGCTCAATAATATACCAGCAGATACAGGTGGTGCTGACTATACATTGTCATCAGATTCCTCAGAAATTGTGAGTAGAATTGAATCAAGTTTAATACACATGACAAATAACACCATTGTTAAACCACAAACAAATCTATTCATTACAGGTTATTCACCTGCAAGTGTGCCCATGGCAAGCATACCTGTTAATGGTACATATACATTTTCGGCACAAATTAACACTGCACTAATTGCTTCTTTAGGATATACAGGAACAATTATGTCAGAAGTTTTATTACAAAATGATGACGGCATTGATATGGTTAAAATTCCAGTAATCTTTGCATAGAATTCAATGGCAACTCAACTTGATGTAAATAATTTTTTAGCTAATGCTTTTGTTACCAAATCAACTCCTGCTGGAGTTGCGAATGAAGTAAACATAGCATACCTTCCGGGTACAGTTGGTCAAACAGTTGATATATATATTTGGGCTGTTGATGCAGCAGGTTCTGTATCTTATACAAAGATAGCCTCAAATGTAACACTTCGGCTTGACACTGATAATCCAGTAGTTACAGAAGAATCATACGGAGCAGGATTTACTTGTCACTCTGCAGATGAAATACCATTTTCAATGCTCGTTACAGATGCAACCTCTGGTGTTTCAAAATATGAAATCTTTGTTGGCGCAAATATGGTCAATGAAGTTTTCATACCTGTACCGATCAAATCACCAACCAAAAAATATATTCATGATGTTGTTGATGTCGGGCCAGGTGCTGGTTCAAAATCGATTACGGTTAAGGTTTATGACCAAGCAGATAATATTGAAACACGAAACTTCACAGTTAATCGTGGTGCTGATACAGTTACTTGGGATACATTAAATGCTAATCGTTCATCAGTAAGTCCATTCATTGCAAAAGGCCGATGGGATGCCACAGTAACAAGTGGCTCTTCAAAACTTTGTGCATATTTTGCAACAGCAGATTTTTTAAATCCACCAACACCACATCCAAAAAATAATTCAAACTATCCAACGTCTGCGAAACCATTTGATATTTCAATTGGTGAACAAACATCAACAGGTCAAGATTTTGAATGTATTGTAGCACAGTCAAATCAAGATACTGTGATGGTCTATGTTGCATTGACTGCACCTGGTTGTGTTGCTGCAAAAGTAACTTCAATACCTTCTGTTGATTATTCAACTTTATCAATTGGAAATCCAACTGTTTCAATTAAAGAACAATATGAACGAGAATATACAAAAACATTAACAAATGGTTATCATGTTAAAGCCACACCAGGAAACGCAGGTTCATATGGTGCAGGTGACCTAATCATCGGTTATGCGATGAGTGAAAGTCCTACGGCTCCTGCGGGCGCACCAACCTACGATGAAGCAACACAAACATTCACTGCAACTGGTGCAGCTTGGACAGCAGTTTCAAAAGGTACAAGTAGATTTGATGGCGTAATTGATTATGATTTTGCAGGAGGTGGTACACCACCATACGCTGGTGTTATGAAGACTGTATATGTACATATAGCAACTTTTGGACATTGTGGATATTTGCAATCAGAATATGGTTCAACTGCTTCAGTAACAACATTTAAAGCATCAACTCAGATTGTTTGGATTGATGATCAAGTAGGACCAATACTCAGAAATGTTAGTGTAAAAGATGCCTCTGATGGTGTAAATCAAGCATGTACAGGTAATGGTAGCGTAGCAGGTTCAACATTTACAAGACCTGCAGATGTAAAGCAATCAACAGGAATTGTGATTAGTGGATTTCTTGAAGATACACAAACAAATATCATTCGCTACATTGTAACAAGTTCTTCAACACCACCACCATTTGTTGAATATTCAACTACACATCCTTATTCATTAGCATGGACAAGACCAAGTCCAAGAAGTCATACTGAGAATTTTACAGCAACGGTTGCAGCAATGCCACCGAATGGCTTTAAACAATTCTTTATCCATTCAGTTGACAGTTGCTTTAATCATTCAACAAATCCTATCTTTATAAATTTAGATGATCCTGCATATGTTATTCAACCGACTGGTACGGCAGCAGGAGAAGCATTTAAATTTGAAGGTAACTCATCGGATCATGTAGCAAGGAAATCAATTTCATCAATGTTTGGTGATGGTGTTCATCATCAAGGATATATTTCAAAGAGAACACCTGATGTCACTGGACATCGAGTACATAAGCTAAGTGAATATCGTGGAATGCGAGTTGTTGAAGATGCTACAAAATTGCAAGAAGAATTGCCAGCACCTTCAGATCCTTTGAAGTTTTCTGACTTTATTGGTAAATCTCCAAGATTCTTTAATTTAAAAATCACGCCACATGTTTCAAGTGTATCAACATTTGATGCTCCAACATATGTTGGTGATGTGCGAAAGTTAGCATTGATTCTTGATGTTGATACTGGTGATCATTCTGCTTCTTATATTCCGGCAGCAACAAATCGTAAAGTTGTAGAGATTGATGCCAAATGGTTTATAACACATCATGATTTACCATCGGACACATTGACACCAGTTGTCATAGGACAAACACCAACCGGAGGAATTTTAAACTTTACATTTAGCCAAGAAGGTGTATACTTTATTGTTGTCTATGATTCATTTGGTAATTCAATTCAAACAACATATCGAATCTATCCAACAACAGCAATTCTTCCTCCAGTTCAACCACCAATTGGAGATCCAGGATTAACACCGTTGCCGGAAGGCTTTCCAACACCAGTACCTCCACCACCGGGAATTCCTATTGATGGAGTTGATCCACCACAAACTGGATCAACAGGAGATGGTGGAACAGGCACTCGAGTATATCCAAGAGATCCTGTACATATTCCGACAAAGCCACCAACTTGGCCCATGCCTGATGGAGGCGGTAGTCCTACAACAGGACACACAACTGATTTTATCATTTCGTTTAGTGTAGATCAAATATGTTTAGCAGTTGATGCCTGTTTACTCATTGACCGGTCTGGTAGCTATGTTTCTGGATTTTCAAATCAAGTATATAATGCATTAACAGATACGTTAAATAATATTGCTAACTTTTCAAAAGACCGTTGGGGTAATGTTAATGCAAGATTCGGTCTTTGTTGGTATTGGGATCCATCACCGGGAGGTATTATATACTCTGTACAAATGCCACCGATTGGAACTCCTGTTGATGCGGCTTCGATGGCGGCCAATATGAGTGCTATTGATGCTGGTGTTGATCAATATAAAGATTCTGCATCGGGTGGTTCAGAACCAAAATATGAAGCAGTATCAAGGGTTGCCAATGAAGATAAATGTGGTGAGTGGAGACCAACTGCATTAAAAATGATTCTATTGTATTCTGATGAACCTGATTCACCAGACCAAGGTGGTTCATCAAAACCGCAATATGTTGAACAACCTACACATGAAAAATTTTATATCAATGCTTTACTTAATAATGGTATTGCACTAGTTCTTTATGATGCTGGTGCAGGTGCAGCAAATAAAAATCATACTCAATCATGTATGACACAAACAGAACATCTTGGAAGTTTGGTGCATACATTGGGCACAGGTGCATCATCATCAGATATTTCAGATGCAGTAAATGCAGTTTTTGAAAAATATAAAGATAACTTATATTTTACACTTGAACCTGATATTACAACACCAGCAATATTTAAGAGTGTTGAAGCACATTCTGGTATACATGGTAGTACAACATGTCCTATACCTTATGCAGACTTATATGATTCGGGTGGAACAAAGTGGGCCGTCTTCCGTGTTAAGATTGACCATGATCAATTATATGCATTAGGTGCAAGTTATATTGATACTATGGTTACAATTCGAAATTCAATTGGATTACCGATTGCAAGAAAACAAATTCAAATTGCGATATTCTAAAGTGGTAATCTAAATAATAAAAAGATTTTAAACAATTACTGACACATCAATTTTATGGCAATTACAGGAAACACTTCTCTCAACCGGGTTGAACAAATCACCGGCAATTTTAAAATTTATTTTAATATATCTGCAGCAACTAATACTGGTAATATTGCTAAGTATGAAACATTTATTGATGATGTTAGCCAAGGTGAAGTACTACATTCTCCACAAGCACCTACCTTAGGTAACGTAGAAGTAGTTGTATTTGCCACAAACATTGGATTCCATACATTTGGTGTTCTTTTTACAGATACTGCCGGCAATAGTGAATACTTTACAGAAACAATTTATCTTGACCGCAATACACCCATTGTCAATGATTTTAATATTGTACATACATCAGCAACTGAAGATGATTTTATTTTTGATTTTAAAGTTGACGTTGAAGATGATACAGGTATTTCATACTTAGAAATTTATAATACTGCTGGTGATACACAAAGAATTTTCTTACAACAATCAGAAAAAAGACATGTAGGTGTTCATCGGTTTTTAACTCCAAGAACAAGAAGCGGAAGGCTGCTTTCATATTATCTCACTGCTCATGATTTTTCTGGAAATCAAATTACATCAACTGGAATTACTGAACGAGTGAGTAGTTCTGGTCCAAGTATTCTTTATGGTAAACTTAATCGAGTTATTAAAACTGTTAATTCTTATAAAGGATTTTATGATATTTCAGGAACTATTCGTGCAGGTGGATACTTAACCAGGTATACAGCAAAACTAAGAGGACGTGCTGTAGGTGGTGGTAATTTTATTGTTAATGGTCCAACTTGGTCAACACAAATTGACTTTAATGTGCCATTGACAACAAGTGAAGGTATCCATGAAATTGAAATTGAAATATTTGATGAATTTGAAAATAGTGGAATACATAAATTTGACTTCACAGTTGACAAAACTGATCCAATTGGTAAAATTGAAATTGTAGAAGGTAAAAAAATTGGTACAAATTATGTTGCAACATTACGTTTTAGTGCAACTGATGCCGGAGGTATTCTAGGAGTTGGATCACAAATTGATAGTACGGACCTTAATTGGACTTATTCAACACCAGCACAAAAGAATTTTTCAAAAGATATTGATTTCAATCTTGGTGAAATAGGTAGAAGAACAATTTATGGTCAGTTTTCGGATATTTGCGGAAACATGACACCTGTCTTGAAACTTGATTTAGAAATTGATAATACAAGACCAGATGCAGAATTCAGATTTTTATATGGAACAAAACGTCCAGATGGAAATTATGCAACTCGTTTTCAAACTGTAGCCGCAGATAATAAAGGTATCACTCACCTCAAATTATATGGTGTAAACTCAAACACTGGTAACGTTGTTGCAGGTCATACAAACAATTGGTTTGCAATTACAGAAACAAAACTTTTAGATGAAGCACAATCAATTGTAATTGATCAATCAGAGTATGAAGATAAATTAACCTTCTATTTCCAAGCAAAAGATATTTTTGGTAATGAAAGTCCAATTCGAACAGCAAATGTATTGTTTGACAAATCAGGTCCGACAATCAATACTTTTGCATATGCTGATGCAACTAAAAGTACTTCTTACTATCGAATCTTTTTTGAAACAGATGCTTATGATAATAAAGGAATCAGTCATTATAAAATAGGACTTAATGATGTTTTAGCAAAGGATTGGATTCCAATTGAAGTATCAAATAAATTTAATAGTACACTGTCTCTCGACATTCCAGTAACACAACTTGGTGTACCTCAAGAGGCTCGCTTTCAGTTAAAAGATGTATTTGGTAATGAAACAGCAGTAAAAACTTTTACTTATATAATTGATGATTCTGTACCTGAAGTAGATGATTTTACATTTGAAGGTGCATCAGTAACTACAGATAATTATATTCTAAATTTCAAAATTGATGCTCATGATACAGGTGCTGGAAATGTTTATTGGTATTCAATTACAGCCAATGATTCAACTTCAAAAATTTGGAAGCAATTGCCAAATAATGCACCTGTTGTTTCTGAAACCGTTCCTGTTGAATTTCCATTAACAAATGATGGTAAGCATGATTTCTATCTGCGAGTAGCAGATATGAATAAAAATGAAAGTGCAGTTCATAAGCTTGAATACGACCTTGATTCAGTCAATATAACTGGTGGAATCCAGTTGAGAAACATTATAAAAGATCCCTTAACTTACTATGCTAATGTCGAACTATATGCAGTTGATAATCGAAATGTAGATGCATATAAGATCAATGGAGGAAGATGGGTACAACTTGTTCCACCAGAAAAGAGATTTAACGAATATCAATTGATACCTTTGGGATTGACTCAAGGGGCAAGAAAACTCACCGCAAAATACAGAGATGGATTTCATAATGAGACTAAAGAATATTCAATTGATTTGTATGTAGATGCAACAGACCCTTCAGCAAATATCTATGCGAATGGAGTTACATCAACGACATCAACATATAATTTAACTCTTGATATGGTGATGAAAGATAATCGTGAACTTGCAAAATATAAATTTTGGTATGACGCTAATCCTGAACCTGATTGGACAAATACACCAGTTGGTGTAAAAAATTATACAGCAACTCAAACATTTAGTATTCCTAAATTTGATTTTACACCACAAATAAAATATAAATTAAAAGATTATTATGAAAATGAAATATCAGGAACAGAAATAAAACAATTGATTACAACGCCACCAACTGCACCGGCGTTAGCGATTACAAATGTACATCATAAACTATTCGGAACAGATGTAACTGTTGCATATGATGTAACTGCTGCCGCAAATACAACAATCAATAAACTTGAAGTAGATGTTAATCGTGTTGGAACCACAAGTCTTGATTCGTATATGATTCCAATAAACAATCAAGTACGGGCTGTTGGTAAATTTAAGTATACATTACCACTATCAGAACGCTATGTGAGAATGCATGTCCGTGGTATATCAGATTATGGATTTAGTGGTCCGGAGACTATGACATATAGACCATTTGAAAATATCAAACCAACTGCAAACGTAGTCTTTACTGGTGCCTTTGAAGATAATTTTGATTATATTCTACAGTTTCATACACAAATTGATGATGTTGATAGTGGGCTAAGGTATATTGAATTTAATGTTAAATCATATCCTGTACCAAAAAAATATCGTTTCGAGTATCCATTTGAAAGAAGTGTAGATGAAATAATTAATATTCGGATTGATCAAACACACGTTGCTAATTATGCAGATATTGAAGTAACTGTATTTGATATGGCAATGAATTCATCAACACCAATAACAATACCCAATGTATACTTAGACCGCTTCCGTCCGGCAATAACAAATCTGAATTTAAATAATGGTATGAGATACGGAAGTACAATGATTGGTGTAAATAAATCTGAAGTGCCGTTTAGTTTTGAAGCTTCTGATTTTTCAACAATCACACATTACAAATATTCAAAAGAAGCCAATGTAGATTTTGATATAACATGGACTGCAGTTCCTGGCGAAAGAAAAAGTATTGCAATTTCTGAAATGATTGATCTTGCTCGAATGGGCTTTATTCAAGGACAAGTGAATACATTATATGTACACGCAAAAGATAAATTTGATAACATAGGAACGGCTGGTATATCTTTTGAATTTGATTCAATTCCTCCCGATATGAAACTTAATTTTGCAGACCGAATTGAACGTGCCACATTCTCAGGTGTTGATCATTTTGTAGTACCATATCGTGTTCGCTATGACGATAATTATTGTCAAATATCTCAAGGCCGAGAATTTTTTAGTCATTATGGTGTTAACCATCCAATGCAAAGTTTTACTGTATCACCATCGAGTCAGTCGGGTGTGTTTACTCGAAAGTTTTATTTACCAGTTAAACATTGGTCAAATGTTGATTTTAATGTAAAGATTTCCGATAGACTTCAGAATTGGACAGAATATAAAGATTTTACAGTATATCTTGAAAATACAGCACCAGTTATTTGGAGTGGTACAATTAATAATGGCGCTACTTATACTTACGATAAAGAAGTATTCGTTAAAATAGATATGTCCGATTTGGAAGGTGTGACTGAAGTATTATTCTCAAGATCAAATACAGAAGTTTGGAATTCACCTGGGTGGTTTGAAATTCCATATGCACCAAGAAAAGTAGCAAACACTTCATTTACAGTCGACTTAGATGCCTTAGGATTTCCTGATGGTACTTGTAATGTACACATGTATGCCAAAGATTTTTGTCAAAACATTACACGATATTCAAATACAATTATCTTTGATCGTGCTGCACCAACACTTACAGATTTTTATGTGAACAATATTTCTCGCACAATTGATACATTTGAAATTGAATTAATTGGTAAAGGATGGGATCAAACCTCTGGCTGGGACAAGTATTATATGTCTTTCAGTCCAAACGAAAGAGAATTTGAAAATATTCCTGGTGGTCCAATCATAGGATCAGTATCACACGAAATCAAAAAGATAATTAGTTTACCGATCAAAGACGCCGGTCTTAAAAAGATCTATTTCTCAGGACAAGATGCTGCTGGAAATATTTCACCAAAACGTGATGTAACTGTTTATGTTGATAATATAAATCCAGTTGCTTCAGTTTTCAATCCAACAAGTTCAGAAAAATATTATTTGAATGCAACAGCAAACGATTTTGCATATGTTGTTTCAGATGATCATGCATTAGTAAACATAGCGTATCAAATAAATTCTGATCCAAAAGCAAACGTTTCGAACTTTACCTATGCAAGTCGCATTCAATTAGCATCAGGAACTTTTGGTGCAGATTTCTCAGGTCTCTCAGATGGTAAACATAACATATATTTGTATGCTGAAGACCAATTTGAGAATCGTGTCCGTGTTCCTTATGAATTTATTCTTGATACAACACCTCCACAAATCAATACATTCAATGTATTAGAAACTCGTCCAGCATTTAATGGTCTTGTAAAGAATTATGATGTAGCACTTGAACTCACGGCACAAGATGCTGAGGGTATTCGAAACTATGAACTCTATGATAATGGTTCATTGATTTCATCTGTTGATGTTGACGATAAAAATCTTGATCAAACACTTTCGGTTACATCAGTTGTTTCTACCGCAAATACCGAATTACATACTTATGAGTTGAGAGTTTATGATTATGCAAATAATATGTCAAGTGCAACAGCAACAAAAGTTTTGCATGATGGCACAAATACAAACATACTTGATTTCAAAGTAAACGGAACATTCACACATGCAACTACTGTAGCATCAACAGAAGCATTTAGTGGTAATGTTGCGAGTGATGTTGACATTACAAAATATGCGGTAACAACTCAATCAACAATTGATCTTGATTCAGCATTTTGGCAATCATTTGCTATACCTAGCACATCAATATATTATACAGAAAATATTGATTTGTCAAATTTTGCCATCAGTACACATGTTGGAGCTAACACTGTCTATCTTCATGTAATGGATGATTGCGGAAACGTAGATACTGCAAATGTGCATATTGATATAACAGATAGTGTATCACCTGTTATATCAAATTTGACACCAACAGTTGTTCTACAACGAAATGGTAAGTACTATGTTGGAACAATAACATTCGATATCAAAGATCCTAATAGCATGATTGAAGCATATGCAATTGGTACAACACCAAATCCGACAAATTATAAATCAATTTATCGAACAAACAATAGCACACTTACACACTCATTAAAAATTGCTGAAGATGATATTTCTGGTTCACAGATATTTTATTTGCAATTGCGTGATGTAAATGGTAATCTTTCAAATAGCTACCGAATGTCAGTTCGTTTAGTTGATTTCAAGATTGAACCATTTGAAATAAAGATGGATAAATATATTACAGGAACTAAAAAAGTTGTTATTGATTTTGGTACAAATGCAAAACCAACTGATATTGAATTTGGCTATCAAGTAGACACAACATATAAACCCAATGTTTGGAATTCACCAGCGACTTTAATTCGAAAAACTTTAGGAAATTATTCTTTTGAGTTTGATTTAGATGTAACATCATTAACAAAAGGTGAACATAAATTATATGTTTGGTTACGAGATAAAAATACACATGAAAATTATAGTAAGTATCAAAAGTTTATCAGTGAACCAACTCCTGAAAAACCGTATGCAACATTAAGTATTTTAAAAACTGAATATCGCAATGATATTAAATCAGTTTGGGTCAATGCAGAAATCAATGACCTTGGTGTTGGTGTTTCAGCTATAAGTTTAATTGAAACTGGCAATCCTGATAACTTTGAAAATATAAATATAATACAAACAGGTAATTATTTAAAGAAATTTGAATATGATAAGAATGATGTTCGTAATATAATTTACGAATGCAAATTAAGAGATGCCGTCAACACTT
>Ga0255759_10001064_pt1 | contig 24735 bp, 29 predicted proteins | sample 101ome_20_FD_179959 | JGI IMG/M metagenome (GOLD analysis project Ga0255759, IMG submission 179959) | Coastal salt marsh microbial communities from the Groves Creek Marsh, Skidaway Island, Georgia - 101404AT metaG (version 2) | ecosystem: Environmental > Aquatic > Marine > Intertidal zone >...
TAAAATACAACAATTCGAACATATTTTTATATTAAATGGCGATAAAGTAACATTAGAAGAATTTACTTTATTAAAAGAATTAAATATTCCATATACCTACTTTTTACTTAAAAGAAAATTTAATGACGACGGTAAAACACTATTAAAAAAAAATGCGTCATTAAGTGAAAAAATCGGTTTATCTTATGTTATATCAACTTTAAATGATGAAACACAAACTGGTGAAACACAATCTGATGAAAAACAAGTTACAGAAAATAATCAAGATAAAACTACAAATTTATTACCTGAAATATGTGATAAAGTTGTTGAAAAAAAAAAGAAATAATTTATTTCAACCCAAATGTACTATTTTTTTTATTAGGACCGACGATATCTGCCGCTTTTTTATCTAAATTATATTTTAACATTAAGTGTTTATATTTCGCTACTGTATTTTTATTATTTTTTTTAAATAATTTATTATTACTACATAATTTTAAAAAATTAAAACAATTTACACAACTAACAAATAACAAAATTAAATATATTTTCATTATATAATTAAATTTAAATTATTTTTATATACAATTATTTATGTAAATACTATTATATATATACCAAATATTAACCACGGATAAATATGTAATATTTCATTATTTATAATGCTCTTTTTAGTTATATATTCATAATATGTAAAAAATGAACTTAATATCATTGCAATTCGTCCAAAATTTATTTCAATATCTTTTATTTTATTTTTTTCTATTTCATTTTTACCATTATATATATTTAGTGGGTCAAAAATGTAATTTTTTTCTACTTTTTTTTTATTTACTGCGGTTAAATCGCTTATATCTATTAAATGATTTAATTCAAAAAGCATTACATAAGATAGTGTAAATATATAAAAAAGCGGATGTATTTTACATAAATTACCATTTAATAAAGAAGGTACCAATTCTTTATTTGCAAGCAAATTATCAGAATATAACATAATTGCTAATTTTGGATGAATTATTTCAGCAGAAAATCTACCTGTTACTGCTAACATTGCTATGCGCGAATGTTTTATTTCTGCTTCTTTTAATGAAACATTTTTAAATAATACTTTTAAAATTTTTGGAAATTTTTTATTATATATATTTTTTACAGATAATTTTTTATTTATTTCCATTTTTAATGGAATAAATGCCGTTGTTGTACTTGATATTAATAATAAAACTAAATATTTTAATTTCATTTATTATAAATAATGAATATTTTTTATTATAAAATTTCTCCGTGATAATAATTATTATTGTATTTAATTAGTTTATCTGTATCATCACTAATTATATTTACAATTTTTTTTAATACATTTACATTTTTTTCTAAATTTTTAATTGTATTATAATTATTATTATAATTATTTGTATAATTTTCAACATAATTACTATATAAACTATCTTTATTTTCAATATTTTCAATATCTTTATTAATATCATTAATAACCTTTAATCTTTCTGGAATATAACCAACTGGTGGTTCCCATTTTTTTTTATTATTTGGGTCATATCCAACTGGTAATTCACAAGTTACATTTTTAAATCTATGTGGAATATATCCAGGTGGCGGTGGAACCCATTTTTTATCTTTTTTGGAATTTAATAAAATATATGAATCAAGAATTTTAATACTTTTTATAAGTACGCTTTTATTATTTGTATTTTTATTTGCATTTAAATACCATTTATTATTAAACATTACTGTTCTAGATAAAAATGCATTAGCAAAATTAAATAAACAAATTAAAGTAACTAATTTAAAATATGTCATAATTAATTTAATAAATATAATAATCATTTTTTTATATTATTTTTCTATATCATAAATTTTCTCTTTTGTTGGCAATTTACACTCTAAATAAATAATATCTCTATATAATTTTTTTGATGATAATGTGTGCATTAATTTACGATTATTAAATACGCATATATCATTATTATCCCATTTGTGTGCAATTATATTACTATAATGTAAAATATATTTTTTCATTAAATGTCTATATAAATTATAACTATCATTATAATTTAATTCTTTTATTTGTAAAAATTTTTTGGGATTTAAATATAATGTTCTACGTTTTTTTGTTTTATCCGAATAAATAATTAGCGATTTTTCTGTAATATCATCATCATTATATTTTTTTTTATAATCTATTCTTAACCCCGTATAATCATATCCACATTTTTTTTGCCTTTTTATTGAATTAGAATGTAATACTGTATATCTATCTAATATTTTTTTGAGACGCATATTTATCATATCATATGCATCTTCTAAACTTGCAAATAATATTTGTTCATCACTCAATGATGTATCTAACATATAAATACTGCCTACTATTGGGGTCAAATATTTATTTGAACCGGTAATATATTGTTGCCATATATAATTATCATTATCATTATCATCATTTAGTATATTATTACTACCTTTTATTACTAAATTAATATTTTGATCTTTACTATTATTATGCTTGGGGTCAAATATTTTAATAAAATTATAATACTCTTCTGGTTTTATTTTTTGATTTTTAAAAATTAAAACTGGAATCTTATTAAATAATTTATATAATTCGATTTTATCTTTTTTTGATAAATTATTAACATCTATATTATTTATAATAGCTTTATTTTTAATAAAATTAGGATAAAATACATTGTACGCTGATATATTTATTATCAATATACTCAAAAAAAATATACTAAATTTCATTATTAATACAATTTAATAAAATACTCATTTTTTTATTTTTATAAAATTTGTATTTTCTATATTCTCTATTAAATAATTTATAAATAAACTATTTTTTAAATATGTTTCACCTGATATAAAAAATTTATTGTTATATAAAAATTTAATTTTATTTGCCATAACAATTCTATTTATATTTTTATCTTTACTATATGTATTCCAGATTGATACATTTTTATTTTTATTTACACTTTGTGGAAATATAATTTGCAAATTTTCTAATAATAATTTACTTATATTTATCGTATTTTCAACTTTATCTAAATTTATTTTAAAAAATTTATTTATAAATAATTTAGTATTGTATAATTTTATTGTTCGATTTATATTTAGAATTTTTATTTGCTCTATATTCCATATCTTAAATTCTAATAAATTCTTTTTTGATATTGATGTTATTAAATAATCAAAATTTAATTCGTTATTTATTATAAATTTATTAGATTTATAATCTATATTTTCTACTAAAACATTATAATTTACTGTTATATTTAGTGATATTTTTATTAAATTATACATTTTAGATATTAATAAATTTATATTGTCATTGGATACATAATAATATTTTAATTTACGAGATATATCATTTTTATATATGTTTATAAAATCATATGCATTTATATTTACAAAAATCATATTATCGCCAAATACTGATATTAGATAATCATAGTCATTTTGATTTAATAAATTTTTACATAAATTTATAAATGTATATGATATACAAATATCATATGGTAATAACTTAGATTTTTCTATTACTATATTTATTATATTATATATTTTATCATTAAAAACTAGTTCTAATTCTGTGCTACTTATATTAAACTTTTTTAACAAATTTATATAGTTTTTATGATTATCATTGTATAAATTATAAATATAATTATCCCCTATATTTATTGATAAATTTGGTTTTTTTTCATAAATATTTATTTCAATATTACTATTAATGTATTTTAATGCATTACATAATGTTGAAAAATTTAAACCTATTATACATAATTTTTTCATATAATAATATTATAATATAATAAGATGGAGTATTTAAAAATACTTTTAATTATATTAATTATTATAATATTTTCTTATATATTAATTAATTATGCATATACGAAAACTAATATAATTGAAAAATTCTCAACCCAGTTAATTGATGACAATTTTAAACTAATATCTTCACATAAAAATGTTTTTAATAACTGTGATAATAATATATGTGATATATTATTTTTTAAAAAAAATCGGAGTTATGAATTAAATCAACGTATTGATAATGAAAATATTAAATATCAATACATTTATATAACAGATGATAATAATATTTATTTATTACCATGTAAGACAATATTATTATGGAAAAAAATAGTTCTCGATTTAGATATTAAAGAACCTTATACTATAAATGCTGTTACTATGCAAAATAATACTATTTATTTAGCAATTAAAACTAATGATACTAAAACTAATTATATTTATTATTCTGTTAATTATGGTAGTTCCTGGGAAAGTATACCAATCGATAAAAAGAATAATACCGCTAATATTTTATATAATACTGATACAAAAATAACAGATATTATTCCAGAAAAAGATTATATCAATATTATTACTTCTACAGTTACTATAAATGGTAATAATGTTTCTTCTGAAATATCATTACAAAGTATTTATTTAAATAATGCTCCAGTAATTATTAGATATTATAAAGAAACTTCTACTATTAGTAAACCTGTTATATTACATTTAAAAAGTTATTCTAATAATTTTTATTTATTACACAAAAAAGACTTAAATGATAATATACTATCGTCATTTATTTTGGTTTTACAAAAAAATGTTTTAGATGATATAGTTTTATATAAATCTAATAATGATATGCCAATTATTTTAGATTTAAAAATATATACTTATAAGTTACAAAATAACAAAGAGTATTATACAATTCTAGCAAAAAATATAGATAACTCTTTTAAAATATTTAATAATATACCTAAATTATTTATTAATAAAATAGTACATATTTTTAAAGACTACCAATCGTTTAAAGATTTTATAGATACCATCGATATAGACTCAAATACTAATGTTATACTTGATAGTCATAATGGAAAAAATATTGAACTTACAGTAAATAATACAGTAAATTATAGTTTAGTTAAAAATTATCCACTTAATTATAATAATAATATATATGTTGATAATATTTTATATATTGATAATGCATTAATATTTTTATCTAATATAAACTATTTTAAATTATTTAATCTTTCCAGCGAATATTTTACTAATACTATTGTTGATTATTTATTTAATACTACTACTAATAATATTACTATTTTTGATGATAAAGAAAATATGTATATTTCTAAATATTTATTGGATGTAAATAAATTTAGTTCATTTGATAAAGTATCCTATTTTAATAATGAAATTGTTTCTGAATCCAAATTAAATGAATATATCAAACTTGAAGCTAGTTCACAAATATCAATTATAAATTATGATTTTGTTAATTATTTATATTCTTATTATTATAATAAAATTAAATCCAATAAATTAAATTATAACATTAATATTTCTAATATTTATAATTATGCTTTTTATATGATTAATATAAAAACAGATAAAATAATATTTGATGGCGAAAGTATACAACATATTGATAATTTATATGCCAATGATAAAACATCTTATTTAAATATAGATAATAATTATAATGATAAGGAATATATAATTGAATTTAATAATGATATATATGCCGATATTTTATTAATAGGTGGCGGTGGCGCTGGTGGTAAAGGTGGAGGCGGGGGTGGTTCAGGTGATGTAAAATTATATCAGAATGTAGAAATGACAAAAGGTAAATATAAAATAGTTATAGGTTCCGGTGGTAAAAGTATAGAAAATAATAATACTGATGAAAATATATCAAATGGCAATAATACTTATATTGAAAAGATTGATAATTCAAAAAAATTTAGAAAATTAATAGCAGCAGGTGGTGCAGCTGGTACTTCTTATTTAGAAAATATAAATAATAGACCAAATGAATCTGGCGAAAAAGGAACAATTTATTATAGTAGTGGTGCAGGCGGTGGTGCAGGTGGTAATGATAAAATAGGTAATATAGGTGGGTTGGGTAATATTGTAAGTGGTAACGGTGGTTCTAGTTTTTTTAATGATGAATCTAGAAAATTATATTATGGTGGCGGGGGAGGCAGTAGTGGTCTAGATTACAATTCAAAATTTGCATACAATTTTAATAAATTTAAAAATGAGAAAAATGATGGTAAAAGTGCAAGTGAAGATAATTTAGGAATTGGTGGTGAAAGTTTAGAATTACCAGAAAATTTTAAATATAACGCAGTATATCATAATAAACAATATAATATAAATAAAATTACAAAAGGTGGCGATGGTGGCGTTTATACTAATAATCCGTCTATTGAATTAATTGAAAAATTAAAAATTTTCAATGATAATATAACAGAATATATACCAGGTTCGGGAGGTAATGGTAGTGTATTAATTGGTGGTGAAAATTATTATCCAAATAGAAAGATAGACGGTACAAATGGTTTAGTTATATTATTAGGAAGTACTAAAAACTTTGAGAATGATAAATCAGATGTTGATACATCACAATCAAATAGCGAAATGTTAAATTATTATAGTTTAAAGGATAGAAATTTAGACAAAGAAAATATTGAACTAATTAATTTAAATAATAAACGTTTAATTGAAAGAATACGAGAAAAACAGTTTAAAAAAGAAAAAGAAATTATGGATAGAAAACAATATAAAAAAAATGTTAATGAAATAGAGAGTATTAGAAATAAATTAATTATGGATAACTATACCCTTGATAATAGAAATTCCAGTATTAATGATCCAATAAACGATTCTTATTTACCCTATCATAATACATATACTAAAAAGGACACAGACGCTACAGATCCTTTAAATAATATTTTAAGATTTAAAATAATAAGTTTATATAAAGAATTATTACAAAGACAACCAACCGAAAATGAATTAGAAAGTAATAAACGTAAAATAGAAAGTGGTATATTAAAATTAGAAACATTAAAAAGACATATTATTAATTCTGATGAATATTTAAGAACCGTTAAATTGCAATCTAATTCTATTAATCCCGAATTAGTATATTCCGCCACAAAAAGGACTATTATTACTAAAATTGGTTATCTTTATAAATTAGAATTAAATGAAGAGGCACCTGATATATTATTAGCAGCATTAAAAGATGTATATCATTATTTACAATATAATGAATATTTATTACGTGCAATGTTTATAAATCCTAAATTTTCAATATTTAAACGAGACATAATGGAAGATAAATCTTTGCGCAAAAATGATATAATCGCTTTATTTAATAATTATTTTGATTTAAATGAGTTAAAAAATAAAGCAAATGATATTCAAAGATATGATAAATATCATAAGCAAAACATTGAACCAAATAAAGATAAAGCAGCTGATTTAACGGGTGTTAATTTAAATGATTTAGTATTACAAGATGATTATAAATATGAGTTATGGAGAAATACTGATAGTGATTTTTCAAATACTTCAAATATAACATTAAAAGATAGATTACGAGAATTAGAAAAACTAAGACAAACATTAGATGATTCATTTACAAAAATAGATTCATAAAAAAAAGTACATTTCTTTATTTTTTTTTAATTTTATAAAACTTTTTATAAATTTTTATTTTTTTTATGAAATGTACTTTTTTGTTTTTAATAAGTAATGAATAAACTAAAAAAAATTATTAATAGTATTGAAAAAAATATTTTAATTAAAAATTATAAAAATAATATCGGCGTTTTTGATTTAATATCAAAATTTATTATAAATAAAAAATTAATATTATACGGTGGTTATGCTATTAATTTAATATTATCAAAAAATAATAAAATATATAAGTCTTACACATCTGCCGACTTTGATTGTTTTTCATTTTCGGCAAAAAAAACAGCGTTTCAGCTTGTTAGTATATTAAAAAAAAATAATTTTAAATATTTAAAAATTAAATTAGCAAATCATAAAAATACATATAAAGTATTTGTTGGCAATATTAATGTAATTGATATAACAAATATTGATAAAAAATTATTCGATATTTTTATTAAAATACATAAACAGGAAAAGAAAACGATATTAAAAAAATATTATAAAGAAAAATATAATTTAATGCCATTTAATTATTTAAAACGAAATTTATATTTTGAATTATCACGTCCACAAGGGTCATATTTTAGATGGGAAAAATTATATGAAAGATTACAAAAAATATTATATGATTATCCTATAAAAAATCCAAAAAAAATAAATAATATTACCAAATATAAATTACCTAGTGATTTAAATTATCCAGTTAAAAAAGTTTTAAATTATATAAAATATAATAATTGTCCTATAATTGATAGTTATGCCATTAAACTTTTAAAAAATATTAATAATTCAAAATGTTGTAGAATTCATAAATATTCTAATTATATAACAGTATTATCAAAAACATTTAATAAAACTAAAAATGATATTAATAATATTATATTAAAAAGTTTGGATAATAATAAATATGAACTAATATTGCTTGACCGCAAAGATGATAATTTTACAACTGATATATTAGAAAAACGAGTACGTTTTTTAATAAAAAATAAAAGTAATGGTAATATAATTAGTTTAATTTCTATAATTAATGTGTCAGATTATTGTTTTTCTGTACAAAAAATAAATGGTTACACTGTGGGTTCATATTATACAATTTTAACATTTTTATATAGTCATCTTTTAATATATCAAATATATAATTATATTAACGAAAAAAATAATAATTTATTAAAAAATACACTTTATTATATTAATTTTTACGAGCATAGTACAGTTTACTTAAAAATAAAAAAATTATTTAAAATAAAATGTTACGGTGATGAAAAAACACGGGAAAAAATTTATATTGATAATTGGAACAAAAAATTAACACTTCTAAAAAAATAAATATTATTATGAATCCTTTCTTTCAACAGAATCTTCAGAATCAAACGAATTATTAGAACATTCTGACGAAGTATATTCATTATCTATAACATAATTTTCTATATTTTCATATTGTTCTTTTTCTTTATTTATTTTGTCTATATATATATCATTCTCGTTTATTAAATGTTTTACAAAACCAGTAAAATTATTTTTTTTTAATTCATCGTTTAATTTATAATTAACAGTTATTCCTTCTATTACTTTTGCATTAAAATATATTATTTCTTCTGAATAAACTGGGATAAATAAATTTGTTGTTATAAAAAATATAGAGCATATATTATAACAAATATATTTAGCATTATTGTAATAAGTTTTAAAATAATTTATTAAATTTTTTTTATAATTCATAATTATTTTTAAATATTATTTTATCTTTATATAAAAAAATTTATAATATAAATATATATTAAATGGAAGATAATTTAGAAAAATACACTATACAAATCGATAGTTTTAAATCTACTATTATAAATGAAACAGAATGCGTTGTAGATATTTTAGAAGATATTAAAAATTGTGTTTATATTAAAACATTAAAAACAGAAGTATATATTATAAATGATTCAGAATATTCAAGTGCTATTGATGGTGGAACAAACAATTATTTTAATCCTGGAGAATATATATATGTTTCATTAAATAATTTTAATAGAATTTTTACTACAAGTAAAGAATATGTCCCTTATACTTGGCAAGAACGTGCTTCATTAAATAATGAAACTTTTTATGCATATAATACTGATAATACTGCGATTATTGACAATAGTGCTAATAGTGATTCTGCAACTAACCCTTCAAATGTTTTATTTCGCGATAATAGTGGTGATTATCGTATTTTAGATGAAACAGCATTTAATTTTGATAAAATATTTATAAAAAATATTTATAATAATTTACATAAATATTATGATAGCATATATATAAATGAAAAAATATCAGCACCTATAATAAATACAACACTTACATATAACAATGGTACTAATAATAATGGAAATATTACTAATTATATTGTTTTAAGTAATAATTTATCTGGAACTAGTTGTAGTCCTACAGATACAAATACATTAATATTAAATCCAATAGAACCAGAATTAAGAAAGTTTACTATTAAATTATGGTATGTAAATGAATTTGGAAAACATGAATTATTAAAATTTAGAAATAGTACTAATAACAGTCCATTGGTGCGCGTTATATTATCATTTACAGTGTATTATAAAAGAAAAAAATTAACTATGATATAAAAAAATATTTAAAGATTATTTAATATTAAAATATAAATTAAAATATGACTGATACTGAAAATGTTACAGAAGGTGGAATCGCTGCGGGATTTGATATTGGTACTACAACAAGTTGTGCTGCTATTTGGAGAAATGATAAAGTAGAAATCATACCTGACCATCAAACAGGTTCTCGTATCATTCCTTCTTATGTAGCATTTACAGATGAAGAGAAATTAGTTGGTGAACCGGCTAAAAATCAATCTACTATGAATCCGAAAAATACCGTTTATGATGCTAAACGTTTAATTGGAAGAAAATTCGATGATTCTTCTGTATCTGACGACAATAAACTATGGTCGTTTAAAGTTACTGGCGATAGTAATAATAAACCACTAATTAATGTAAAATTTAAAGGTGAAGATAAAACTTTTCATCCAGAAGAAATTTCTGCAATGGTTATTCAACGTCTAAAAGAAACAACCGAAGCATATATTGGCGAAGAACTTAAAAAAGTAGTAATTACTGTTCCTGCATATTTTAATGATTCTCAGCGCCAAGCAACTAAAGACGCTGGTGCAATTGCAGGTTTAGAAGTATTACGTATTATTAATGAACCTACATCTGCAGCAATTGCGTATGGTCTAGACAAAAACGGTGGCGATAAAGAAGTAAATATTGTTGTTTTTGATTGTGGTGGTGGTACTCATGATGTATCTATTTTAACTTTAGATGGTGGTATTTTCGAAGTTAAAGCAACTGGCGGCGATACACATTTAGGTGGTTCGGACATTGATAATGTGATAGTTGAATATTTATGTGAAGATATTAAAAAGAAACATAAAAAAGATGTTAAACAAAATGCAAGAGCACTTAAAAGACTTAATATTGCTGCTGAAAAAGCCAAAAAGAATTTATCATCTGCAACGACAACATCGATTGAGGTCGATTCTTTATTAGATGGTGTAGATTATGTTCATACACTATCAAAGGCCAAATTTGAGCAATTAGCTGACCCAATTTTTAAAAGAACCATTGAACCTATTAATCGTCTTTTAAGCGATGCTAAGATGTCTAAAAATGATATTGATGAAATTGTTCTTGTAGGAGGCACTACTCGTATTCCAAGAATTCAGGAATTACTTTCACAATACTTTAATGGTAAAAAACTAAATAAATCATTAAATCCTGACGAAGCAGTTGCATATGGTGCTGCTGTACAAGCAGCTATTTTAACTGGTCAAGGTAATGACAAAACAAATGAACTACTTTTACTTGATGTCGCTCCTCTTTCACTTGGTATTGAAACTGCAGGTGGTGTTATGACTAAAATTATCGAAAGAAATACAACTATCCCTACTAAAAAGTCACAAGTATTTTCAACATACGCCGATAATCAACCAGGTGTTGATATTAAAATTTATGAAGGCGAACGTGGTTTTACAAAAGATAATAATATGTTAGGCAATTTTCATCTTGATGGTATTCCACCTGCACCAAGAGGTGTTCCACAAATTGAAGTATCATTTGATATTGATGCAAATGGTATTATGAATATTTCTGCTGCTGATAAAAGCACTGGTAAATCAAATAAAATCACAATTACAAATGACAAAGGTCGTCTAAGCAAAGAAGAAATTGATGAAATGATTAAAAAAGCAGAACAATTTAAAGAAGAAGATAATGCTAATCGTGAAAGAATTGAAAAGAAAAATGGTTTAGAAAATTTCCTATATAATCTTAAAAATAGTATTAGTTCTCCTCCATCTGGTAGTGAAAGTAATCCAGAATTTGAAAATGTTAAACAAGAACTTGAACCAATTATTGACGAAGGACTAAAATGGTTAGAAGATAATGATAATGCCACAACTGCTGAATATGAAGAAAAACAAAAAGAACTAGAAGGTAAAACAAATCCATTAATGACAAAATTATATGGAAGCGCGCCTCCACCTACTGGTGGTGATGTGCCACCACAAAATGAACCAACAATTGACGAAGTTGATTAAATAAATACATAATTATTTTTATATAAACATTAGATTACATTATACAGATAATGAAATCTATTTTTTTATTTTTAATTACTGTATACAGCGTATATGCGTATACTAATCCTTTAAATTTTATTATTAACAAAAATAACAAAAATGTTAATATTAAAAGAAGAAACTTAATTTTAACATTACCATTTTTATATATTGATAAAGTTAATGCTGCACAAAAAGAAAAGACAATTGAAGAATTAAGAGAAGAAGCCAATAATATTATTGAAATAATTGAATCGCAAAAAATTTCAATAGATACAGCGTTGCCTGTTTTAAAAAATAGTGATACTTCAACCAAGTCTAATGATACTACTAATTTAGAAATTAATAAAGATTTGGAAAATTATATTAATATTATTTTTAGTAATTTTAAAAATAAAGACGCTATTTCTTCATTAAATTATTTAAAATCAATTTCCACTGATACTAATTTTATTAAAAATAAAGACACTTATAAATTAAAGCAAATTTTTGATGATGGTAAATACGCCTTACTTCTTAACAAATTTAAAAAATATCAAATCAGTAACTATTTAGAAAATACATTAGCAGATGATATAACTAATGAAGTTTATAAAACATATGAAATTGATGTAAAAGTTTTTAGCGATTATAAAACAATGATATACAATGGTATTCAATTTGATGATATGTATTATCCAAAAGAAAATGATACAGAAACATTGCATTATGTTATTTATAGATGGATTTTTGTTAAAACTGATAAAGACTATAAATTAGAAGGTTGTTTAATTTTATCTAATAAAAATTAATTTAGATAAACTATATTATCACATATTTTAAGCGTTTCTTTTTTATGAGATATTATTATAACTGTAATATAATATTTATTTGACATTTTTTTCAATATATTTAACAGTTTTTTCTCATTTTTTTCATCAAGACCAGATGTAGGTTCATCTAGTAATAATATTTTTGTTTTTTTTATTAATTTATTATAAATATTTATTCTCTGTTTTTGCCCACCAGATAATGTTTTATTTTCTACATTATTTATATCTTCTATTAATGTATGTGCCAACAATTTTATTTCTTCTATATGTGTGATATTATCATTGTTTACATATTTAACTAAATTATTATCTTGTGATACATGACTTACTATTTCTGAATAGTAATATTCTTTATTAAAATTAAATAATTCATTATTATCTATATATATATTTCCACTTTGGGGTTTATAAAAACCTAATATTAATTTAAAAATTGAACTTTTACCAATTCCTGATGGTCCTGATATTCCTGTTATTTTATATGGTTTAAATATTATACTTGTATCTTTTAATATATACTTATTATCATTTTCGTAATAAAATGTAACATTATTAAACTCTATTATAGGTATACATAAACTTGAATAATCATATTTATAATCTCCCCATTCATCTTTATTCTCATTATTTAAAAATTTATTTATTCTTTCTAAATGTAATTTATTTCTTATAAATTCATGTTTTGCAAATTGAAAACCTTTTATTATATTTGCAAATTCATTTATATATAATGTAAATTCATAAATTACTTTATATTCTATTTTTAATATTAATGCAACAAATACTAAAAGACATTGTAAACAATTATTTAAACTACCTATTAATAATAAATTTATACCATAATAAAATGCCTCTTTTATTTTTAATTTACTATATTTATCATTAATATTATTAATTTTTAAATTTAAATTTTTCTCTAATCCATCTATTTTATATGTTTCTATATTATTTATATACTCGGATATTATATTTTTTTCCTCTATTTCTATATCTGTTATTTTTTTTACTGATTTGTTATAATAATATGTATTATAAATTTCTTCTATTATTATTTGAATACTTGCTATTAATATACAATTAATATATAATATAAATGATTTTTTTATTAATAAATAACTTATTACTATAAAATTAACTAAATTACGCAATGTTACATTTATTGTTAATGTATATAAATCTGCTACTTTTTTTGTATCTGTTGTATATAAATCAATTTGTTGACTATTATCATTTTCTATAAAATACTTTATATTTCGATTTAATAATTTTTTAAATATATGTTGTTTAATATTTATTGATAATATATGTGTATATTTTGTAAATATATATCCTCTTAATCCCGAAAATAAATTACCACTTATTTTATATATTATATAAGTTAATATATATTCATTTATTACTTTATTATTAATTACTGTTTCTTGTAATAATACTTTCACTATTTTCGTATATATTAAAGGATTATATGATACAATAAATGATGATATTGAACCACATATTAAACCGAATAATATTTCATATTTTATATCGTTATAAAATAATAATACGTTTTTCGTTTTTTTTGTAATTGTAGTATTATTCATTTAATTAAATAACTAATTAAAACTTTAAATACCAATAATTATATTATGAATAATATTTAAATATATCCATATTATAAACAATTTGTAATATATACTTTCATATGCTATATTATTATATTGATTAGTTATATCTGTATAGTTCATATTATAATATACTATAAAAAAAGTACATTTCTTAAAAAAAATAAAAATTTATAAAAAGTTTTATAAAATTTAAAAAAAATAAAGAAATGTACTTTTTTTTATCTACTATAAATAGAACTTTAATGAGTAATTCTGTTACAAAAAAAGATTTAGATTCTATATATAAGTCATTGTCCAAATTAGTTTTAGAAAAAGATAAAAAAAAACAAAATATTATTAAAAAATCACCACAATTCTCTAAATTTGGTGACGATTTTACCACAAAAGAACACGTTAAAAATTGGCCATCTTCTAAACCCGTTAAACCTGAAACAGAAAGAGAAAAAATGTTTAATAAACAGATTGCTGATGCTAAAAAAAAATATGAAGGACGTAAACCAACAACACCGGCTGATTGGTATGGAGGTAAAAAGAAATCTAAGAAATAATTTTGTTTTATATTTATATATATCCACCTCTTAATCTAAGTACTAAATGTAATGTACTTTCTTTTTGTATGTTATAATCTGCCAAGGTTCTACCATCTTCTAGTTGTTTTCCAGCAAAAATTAATCTTTGTTGGTCAGGTGGTATCCCTTCCTTGTCTTGTATTTTACTTTTAATCATATCAATTGTATCACTAGTCTCAACTTCTAAAGTAATTGTTTTTCCTGTTAATGTTTTAACAAAAATTTGCATAGCTCTTATTATACTATATATATATTTTTTTATATAACTTATCAATATGGATTATACATCGATTTTTTTGATTTTAATCCAATAACTTTACTAACTGTTCTCAAATTTTTAAATTTGTTTTGTATAAAATTGTCTTTTAATTTTCTAATTAATCCAACTATACTTGTATTACTTATTATAGTATCATTATCTTTTAAATAATCCAATCTTATTTTATAATTTTTTTTAAAATAATCACTTATATCAATATTATATCTTCCTTTAAATTTTTTTAATATTGTTATTATTATTTTGAAATATAAATCATTATTTAAATGATAAGGCATTTTACTATTATTTGAATATTCGTATATACCCGTTATTGATTCTTCTTCAAGAGTCATTAATATATCACTTAATATACTTATATTTATTCTATATTCAATATCATTTATATTATAATTACTATAAATATACAGTAAACTTGATATTAGTATTTTTACGTGTAATTTTCTCGCTATTCTATTATCTCTATCTTCTTTTAATATTGAATAATTTTTATCTATATAATTGCTAACATATTCTTGAGGATTTTCTATTTTTTTCATTTTTATATATTTTATTAACGGCAATAAATTATGTTCCATAAAATCACTATATTCTTTCCACAATATTTTGTATGGATTACCCCCTTTTTTCTTATGATAATATTCTTTTAATTTAATAAATTCATTTTTGTGTCTTATATATAATGTTTTCGATTTTTCTTTTTTATATATATTACGTTTTTTCCCATCTATTATTCTTTTTTCTGTTACTATATATTTATCCATACTACTATTTTATTTTAAGATTTTATTCCTATGTTATAGATTTATTTATTATAATTGGATGAAATATTGGTTCTGAATTACAAGACAATATAGGTTCTCTTGATGCTAAAAAACATTGTATAAACATTCTATTTCTTTTTTCGTGTTTATTATTATATTCTATTGTTGGACTTGATGTATGTATCAATTTTCTATTATTCCATATTATTATATCATTATCATCCCAATTATGATGAAAAATATTTGCATTTGTTAGTACATTATTTTTCATAATATGTCTAAATAATTCTAAGCTATCATTATAATCTAGTTTATCAAATTTAAAAAATCTATTAGGATTAATAAGTAAAGATTTTCTATATTTAGTTTTATCAGAATATATAACAAATGGGTCTTTAGTAAATATATCATCATCATAGTATTTTTTTTTATCTTTTCTAACAAAACCCGTATAATCATATGCCACTTGTTTAAATCTTTTTAATGAATGAACATTAATCACATTTAAATTATTTATATCTTTTTTAAGTGATAAATCTAAACTATCATATGCATCTTCTAGACTTGCATATATAGTACTAATTTTATTTTTTTTTGGTGTTTTTAACATATACATACTACTAACAATTGGTGGTAAATGTTTCGGATGACCGACTAAATCTTGATGCCATACATAATTATATATAAAATATGAAGTTACTTCATCTAGTAATATATTGTTTGTACCAAATATACCAGAAGTATTCATATTTCCTCTTATAGATATTTGTGGAACAGATGGAATTTCAGTATACCACGGATGCAATATATCTTTTTTATAATTTTTATCAAAAATTTTACATAAATCATAATACTCTTGTGGATTTATTTTTTGATTTTTAAAAACTAACATTGGAACAATTTTAAATAAGTTTTGTAATTCTAATTTATCAGCATCTGTTATTTTTTTAACATCTATATTTGAAATGATAGCTTTATTTTTACTAAAAGTAGGATAATGAACTGTAAATGAATTAACAAGATATAGTAATTTTATTAAAATAAAAATTAAAGTTAAAAATCTCATATTATTATTTTAATAAATAATTCTTATATACTATATATTTTAAAATTAAAACGGTCATTATATAGTAACCCATGTATTATCATTGTTATCAAATAACCAACGATATAATATTTATATCTTTTTAGTTTTTTTAAATCTTTTATTTTTGTAATAATTATTAAAATAATTAATAATATTAAAGATATTAACCAGTGGTGCCAATGTATTATAAAATTTATATGATAATTTATATTCGATTTTGGTACGATTTTAAATCCAAAAAATATATAAATATGTAATAGTGCCAATAAAATACCTACTAATAATTTTTTTATTTTTGTTTTCATAGTTACTTAATAAATATATAAAACTTTAATTATTTATTAATAATAATGTTTAAAATTTTTTTAGAAAAATGTACTACAAAAATTTTAAATATATGTTACGATATTAAAGATAATAGTAAATATGATAAAGAGAATGAAGATTATAAAAATACAACTAATATTTATAATGACAATTTAAGTTATTTTGATAAAGATATAAATGATAATGAATTATTAAATAAACATACTATTAAACCATATGACAAAAATATACATAAAATTTTTAAATGTGATATTAATATTATTAAACCACCTCGTGATAATTCTTATGATAGATTAAGTGATATTAGCGATAGCAGTGATGATTTAGAAAGTAATTTTACAAAATTATAATAATTTTTTAATTCTTTCATTTATTTCTTTTAACATTTTTATATTCTTTTTAATATTTTCATTATTTTTTTTTATTTTTTCTATTAATTGCTTCCTAATATTTATAATTTCCATTACTTATATATAATATTTAAAGTTTATACTTATTTAATTATTAAATGGTATTTAATAATAAATTGAAAATTGCTTTAATTACTGGTGGAACACGTGGTGTTGGTTATGAAATCGCTAAAATGTTTAAACGTAATAATTATAATGTTATAATTACAGGTAGAAAAGAAAGTGAAGCAATTAAAATATCTGAAAAATTAAATGATAATGATATTTATTCAAAAGGTGTTGTTAAAGGTTATAAACTTGATTTTACTGATATAAATGATAGTAATAAACTACTTAATAAGTTAGAAAATAAAGATATTAGACCCAATTTCATTATTAATAATGCTGGAACATTAAATCTTAAAAATATTAATGATATTTCACTTAAAGAATATGAAATTATGTTAAAAGTTAATACAATTGGCCCACTCATATTATCTAAATATTGCTTAGATATTCTTAAATGTAATAGCGATAAATATTCAGGTATTTTATTTAATACACCACCATATAATATTGATGATAAAACAACATATTTACTACCATATATGCAAACAAAATTGGCTCAAACTACTTTAATGAGGTCATTAGCAAATTTATCATTAAATAATAATGCAGTTGTTTGTGGTTTTTGGACGAATTATCCATTATTAACAGATGCAATTATTAAAAAAAATATAGGTAAAAATGATAATTGTATGCATCCAAAAATATTATCAAAAACATTAGAAGAACTCATATTTAATACAAAAAATCCAACTCATTATAATTCAAAAGTTATTATAGATAAAGAATTTTTAAAAAATAAAAATGTAAATATAAAACAATTTAAAATTGGTAATAACACTAAAAATTTAGACGATTTATTTATGAAGCATCTAAATATAAATCAAAAAAAAAATATGTTTTATAAATTCTAGTAAGTATATTTATAGGTATAGGTATAGGTATAGGTATAGGTATAGGTATAGGTATACGTATAATCATACTCATATTCTGTATCGTAATCGCATTTTATTTTATTCGTCATAATATAAATTATATTATAATAATTATATCATTTTTTATATAAAATTATTATAATATTATTTAATAATATAATGATAAAAACATTAATTAAATTATTTTATAATAATATATTATCTATTTGTTATGATAATAAAGATATTATAAATTATGATAATAATAATGAAATACTTATTAAATTAAATAGCACAAATACAATCAAACAAGTTAATAATAATTATAATAGTATATTAAATAATGACAGTAGTAAAATTATAAAACTAAGTTCTAATATATATGATGAAAAAGACATTAAAAATACGCAAAATGATGAAAAGAAAATAAAAAATGAAAGTGAAAGTAGTAGCGAAAGCGAATTTGAAACAGATAATTATATAAATAAACAATATGATAATATAGCATATGATGCTATTGATATTGAAAATACTTATGATATAATTGATGAAAAAGAAATTAATAATACATCATATAAAATTTAAATATTTTTTTAATATAACCCAATGATAAATTTTTTTATGAATATTTATAATTATCTTAAACAAGTTTACAATTATTTTGATTATTCTATATTAAAAAATGCAAAAAATGAATTTACAGAAAAATTTTTAAATAAAAATGAAAACGAACAAGCATTTTATTATCAAAAATTAGAAACAAGTGATTATAGAGAACCCGACACTCTTTCACATACTTTAACAATAGAAGAACATAGAAAAAAACTAGAACACGAATATTTATATTCTCAAAAAAATAAAAACAATAGTAACAATTTATTAGAAGAACATGTTTAATTTTTTTTTTTATTATAAAAAGTTTTCTCCTTTACCTTTTTATTTTTCTCCTTTTTATCTGATTTTTTTTTCTCAACATTTTTATTTTCCCTTATAAAAGAAACCTCTTTATTTCTTTTCCAACTTTTTTTAGGCGGATTGTCTAATTCCCGCAATTTTATTAAATACGTTTTTTCATAATTATCAATATCTATATGATAATTAATAATTTCAATTATATAATTAATATCAGAATAATCTTTGAAAAATATGAAGAAATTGTCTACTATGTCTTTACTATTTTGTTTCATTTTTATTTAATATAATTATTTTTTATCATATCGAATTTTTTTAATTTCACTTAAACCTTCATCACTATTATTATATTCTATCACACCACTTATATTTGTATTTATTAATGGCACATAATTATCTAGTATTTCTAAACCATCTATCCCATCCATATTATTACAATCTTCTTTTTCTTTTGTTACCACATTATTTCTTTTTAAATCTGTTTTAATTTCCTTATATAATTTCATGCCAATTTCATTTATTTTTTTTATAATCATTATTTCATTATTATTCCATACGCGTCCTATATTTTTTTTCTCAATATAAACAAGACAAACAGCCATCCCATATAATAATCCTATTCTTTCTGTTTTTGCCTTTTTAGTATAGTTATAATTAAATAAATTATAACAAATATTTACAAAATCTTCATTATATAATACTTTAAGTATACCCCATAAAAACCATATACTATCATTATCAGTATTTTCATATTTGTTTTCAAATTTATAATTTTTACGCGATAAATAATCAAATATATTTTTTAATTCATTTGCTAAATTAAATAATAAATCACTATTTTTATTAATATCTAAATTTTCTAAATTTTTTAACAAATTTGTTATACCTAATATTATTATTTCTGATAAATTATATGCATCACTATCATTCGGGGGCAATACACTGTCGAATTCAGTTTTTAATAGATAATTTAAACTTGGATTTGTAAAATTAAAATAATCTTTTATTTTTTCTCTTAATTTTACTACAGGAAGTATTCCAGATTTACTCACAGGATTTTTTATATAAATATCACAAACTATACACAATTTTGTTATTAATAAATATATATTTTTTATTACAATATTTTCTTGTTTTAAAAATTCATTCGTTTCCTCTATAATATCTATCCATAATTTTATATCATATAATGATATAAAAGTACCTATATAAGAACATATTGCTATAAATGTTTGTTCTATTATTTCTATATTTTTATAATTATCTTCCAATATTAATTTAGTTACTAAATATATACTATTTTGTATATCTGCTTTATATATATAATTATATAATTCATTATTATACATTTTAATGTACAATTAAAGTATATATTAATACACCTTTTATTTTTTTATATTATTTATAAAAACTTTTAGTTCTGGATATTTATAATTTTCAAATTGTTTATTCATATATTTAAAATGTTCTTCAAATTTTAATTCTTTTTTAAAACAAAACTCTTTTTTTAATAACTCATTTGTTGACTGTCTATCAAATTGTATTTTATCTTGACTTAATATAACATTTGTTGCTATTTCTAACATTTTTTTACGTAAATTTGTATTCATATAATTATCACGAACGGTAATTGTCCACTTTGTTTTATATTTATCGATTGGTAACATATTTACGCCAATAACTAATTTATTTTTTTTCCCATGATGTACAACAGACCATGTAGTATAAGGATATATAAATTCATGATAATTATATGTATATTCTTCTAATGGAATATACGTATTTAATATTTTTAAATTTGTTTTTATAAAATATTTAAAACTAACACCAATAATACGTTCATTTATATATTCTTTATATTTTTTTATTGGATTTTCTGAACCAAAACCAAAAATACCCGAATGAATATATTCTGCATGATTTATATCCATTGAATTATACATACAATATGGTAATTCTTCATTCATTACTATTTCAATTATTTGTGTTTTATAATTACTGCTATTATGAAATGGAAATTTATTTGGTGTTTTTTTAACTGGATTATATGCCCACCATAATTTATCATCATAATTGATTATTTCTCCATAATTATTTGTTTTATCATATTTCAATCCATGATAAGGACATACTAAACAGTTATCTTTTATTTTACCATCATTTAATGTAGAACCCATATGCTTACATATGTTTAATGTTGAAATGTAACTATTATTTTCCGTTTTCCATCCAATTAATGGTATTTCTCCAACATTAAATGCAAACGGTTTATCTTTATTTATATTTTTAACACCTCCTATACAATTCCAGTGATTATATAATGGAATATTTTTTTCTTGCATAACTAAATGTTGTAATAAATAACAATCACTTAAATTAATAAATATATTTAATAATATAAAAAAAATGTATGAAATATACATATTTTATTTAATATAGTCTTTTATCTTTATGTATATAATTATTTGCCGATTATTTACTTTTTTTTATTTTTTTTTGCTGCTCCACCTGTTTTTTTTACATCTGGAATTTTTGTAGGTCTTTTAAAATTATATTTATCCTCCGCTTCTATTTTATTCATTGCATCATTTATTTGTTTTAAATGTTTCATTTGATCATCTGATAATTTTTTTAAAAGTTCTCTCGCTTTTTCAGCTGTCATAGGCATTTTTTTATCTCTTTTCTATTATTATATCATTTTTTTTTATTGCTTCTAAATAAATATATCCATCTGATACATTTATACCCTCCTTTATAATATTATTATTAAATAGTTCTTTAATCGTATTCGTATTTAGTATTATAATTAAATATTTTAATATACTATTTGATAATATTTTTGATGCTTTTACACCATTTATACTTGGGATATTTGCTACACAAAATAAATTAGTATTTTTATATTTGATAATTGGTTCATTATATGTTTTTGGTACAGATTGTTCAGTCATACCACCTTGATCAATTGAAACATCTATAAATATTGATTTATTATTCATTAAATCTAACATATCATTTGTTATAATTTTAGAAGTTTTTTCACCAGATATGTATATCGCTCCAATTATTATATTTGATACCTCACAAATTTTTTTCAAATTATTTTCATCTATTTTATAACTTTTTATATTTTTATTTGAATATTCTTTTTCTATATTTTTTAATTTATTTTCATCTATATCTAAAATGTTAAAATTATTATAACCCATATTTATTGCCATATTTAAAGCAGATTTACCAACATTGCCACAACCAATTATTGAAACTATAGTATCATCTGTAATATGTATATTATTTGATTTTAAAAATTTATCTCCCTCTATTATGGCATTTTCACCTGCAATACGCGACATTGGTGTTAATATTGGATACCCATTATTGTCATTTATTGTTTCATATGCAATACAAGTACTTTTATTATTTATCATTTCTTTTAAAAGTTTCTCATTTCCTGCAAAATGGAAAAAACTAAAAATTACATGTTTATTAGTAATTAAATTATATTCTAACTCTTGTGGTTCTTTTACTTTTACTATTAAATTGCATTTACTATACAGTTCTTCGATTGTTTCACAAATTTCAACACCAACATTTATATAATCATTATCTGTATAACTTGATTTTAATCCCGCACCTTTTTGTAAATATATTTTAATATTATTAAATAATGTTTTAATTTTTATAATATCAGTTGGTATAATTGCTACACGCGTTTCATTTGATTTTATTTCTTTTGGAATACCGATAATATATTTACACATAAATATATTATTATTAATAAATTTATTTTTTATATATTAACTATTTTTTATCATATCTTTTATTTTTTTTATCTGTATTTTATAATGTTCTTGGGGTTCTTTTAATAACATAAAATTTAATAATAATTCAATTATATTTTCATATTTAAATCTATCTATTTTTAAACATATATCCTCTTTATTTTTTTGTTCAAATTTTTGTATCTGTGACGTTTTTTCATTTACTAATTCTTCTGCTAAAGTATTTAAATCTTCTAATATAAATTCATCATCCTGTTTTATCAATGCACTTTTTTCACTCTTATATTTAATATTATTGTTTTCGGGAAAATCTTTATTAAAATGAATTTCTTTGGTTAAAAGTCTTGGTACATCATAACCTGTTTTTAAAATTTCAAACAATTTATCATAGTTTAAATAATCAAGTCTCTCATTGCCATAATTATTTATATTAATTATATTATGTGTATTATTAATCGTTGTATTATTTTGATTAGTTATATTTGTTGTATTGTATTCAGTATTTATATTAATTTGCACAGATTCATTATTTAATCTTTTTCTAGCATGTATTATACTTCTTGGATTACAAGAATTTCTTTTTATATGATTAGATTTTCCTTGCTTGGATGTAAAAGATTTCATACATGTTGGACAAGTTAATTCATCAATGCCATTACATTTTTTTTCATGTTCTATTAAATATCTATTACTTTTATAAATTTTGTTACATTTCTTGCAAATAAATTTATTTTTCGTATCAAAATTCTGAAAGTGTACCTTTTCACCGGGAGAGTGTACCTTTTCACCGGGAGAGTGTACCTTTTCACACAAAAGATGTACCTTTTCACACAAATTTTTTTTTGGTAAAATATCGCTATTTAAGTCACTATGTTTAGCATTTTGGTGTCTTTTTAAATCATAAACTCTTTTTGTTTTATAATTACAAAATTCACATTTACGCATTTTTTGACCCTCATTTTGCGTCATTACTATATATAGTCTATTTTTTAATTTTTAAATGATTGTTTTATTATCAGGAAAACGCAAAAAATGCGTAACGCAGTAGAAAAAAATTTTTTCTAAAATTTTTTTTTGAAAAAACGTCCGTTTTTCCCCCCCCCCCTTTTTCCCCACTAAA
>Ga0255759_10001080_pt1 | contig 24551 bp, 26 predicted proteins | sample 101ome_20_FD_179959 | JGI IMG/M metagenome (GOLD analysis project Ga0255759, IMG submission 179959) | Coastal salt marsh microbial communities from the Groves Creek Marsh, Skidaway Island, Georgia - 101404AT metaG (version 2) | ecosystem: Environmental > Aquatic > Marine > Intertidal zone >...
CTCAAAAAAATGGCGCTTCGCTGTAAGAGATTGGCTCAAAGTTATCGCTCAACTCGATATCTTTTTCGAAGGGAGAGTCATCATGAACTAAACTATTGTTTACACGTAATTATTGACAGTCTCCGGTTATGGAAAGCATTTTCTATTGTTCTATTGGGTTTATTTGGCTGGTATGTTTACTTTTTCGTTTTTTTCGTTGTAAAAGGAAGTGATTCTTTAGGTGCAGTATTGGCACATGTTTTAACAGGCTCTCCTTTGATTTGGTTAGCATGGTATTTGCAAAAGTCTATTGCTCAGCAAAGCCAAATTCGTCAAGAGTATAATCATAAGCAACGTGTGATGACTATGTATGAAGGATTTGTAAAAGCTATAGATGAATCAGGTTCTAAAGCGCATAAAGAAGAGTTATTGTCTATCATGTTAAAAACTGTTCAGTCGAATCCTGCAGATATTCTCAACGGGCATGATACATTGATTGATAGTATAGCCTCGAAAGCCTCGAAAATTCCTTCTTTATTTAAAGAAAATATTTCAGAAGAGTCAAAGAAAGATGTCTAACACCCCCCAATCCACCGAAAAACACCTCTCCCAAATTCCCGCGCTTCAAGTGCTCATGAACCTGGGCTATACGCTCCTCACCCCCAAGGAAGCGTTAATCTACCGAGACAACAAGACCAGCAACGTCATCCTCGAAACTGTATTGAGAAAGCAACTCAAAGCCATGAATCGAATTACGACGAAGGGCAAAGACTACCACTTCTCTGAAGCCAACATTCAAGAGGCCATTCAAAAACTCAAAAACGTCAACTATGACGGTCTCCAGAAAACCAATGAAACGATTTACAACCTAATTACGCTTGGAACATCGATGGAACAGACTATCGACGGTAACACAAAAAGTTTTACCTTAAACTATATTGATTGGAAAACACCAGCCAACAACGACTTTCACGTTGTGCCTGAGTTTGAGGTAGAACGAAATAGAAGCCTTGAAACAGCCCGGCCGGACATTGTGTTATTCGTCAATGGTATCCCACTGGGTGTCATTGAATGCAAATCTCCAAAAGTAGATATCGATCAATCGGTATCTCAACACATTCGAAACCAAGGCGATGAATATATCCCCAAACTATTTACCTATACACAACTGGTTTTAGGGATTAATAAAAACACCGCAAAATATGCCACAGCCGGAACCCCCGCGAAATTCTGGGGAATTTGGAACGAATTAGAAGATAAAGCGGTTGAGATAGAAAATCTAATTAATTCACCCACCGAGGACTCTCAAAAAGACACCTTGTTTTCAGGTGAATTTTCAAAATTCAGGACTTTTTTCGACTCATTGGAAAACGAAGGGCCAAGGCTCATCACAGAACAAGACAAGGCCTTGTATAGTTTATGTCGTCCAGAACGGTTATTAGACCTCGCCTATCGATTCACCTTGTTTGATGCAGGGATCAAAAAAATAGCCCGTTATCAACAGTTTTTTGTCATACGTTCAACACTAAACCGCATCAAGCGTCGTGATCGTTCCAATAAACGAATCGGTGGGGTGATTTGGCATACGCAGGGTTCGGGGAAATCACTAACCATGGTGATGCTAACGCGAGCCTTGGCTTTAGATACTGAACTTGCAAACCCTAGACTTATTCTTGTCACTGACAGGGATGATCTTGATAAGCAATTAGGCAATACATTTGCGGCCTGTGGACTTTCGAAAGAAAGAGCGTCATCTGGTCGAAACCTAGTCAAACATCTCAAGAACAAAGTGGGGATTATTACAACGCTCATTCATAAATTTGATAAAGCTTGGATATCAGAAAAGTTTACAGACGAGTCCCCGGATATTTTTGTTTTAGTTGACGAAAGCCACCGGACAAACTTTGGTTCTTTGGCCGCTCGAATGCGACAAATGTTACCAAACGCGTGTTATTTAGGGTTTACGGGCACTCCTCTTTTAAAGAAAGAGAAGAATAATTTTTCAAAATTTGGCGGGTTAATCGAACCTCATTATTCCATTAAGCAAGCGGTTAAAGATAAAGCTGTCTTGCCGCTTCTTTATGAAGGACGCCATGTCGAAATGGTGCAAAATCAAACCGCCATTGACCTTTGGTTTGATCGTCATACGTCTGATTTAACACCCGAACAACAAGCCGACCTAAAAAAGAAGTATGCACGTGCAGAAATGTTAAATAAATCAGATCAGGTGATCTACATGCGAGCATTTGATATTAGTGAACACTACCGAGAAAATTGGCAGGGAACTGGTTTTAAGGCCCAACTTGTGGCACCGAGTAAATTGGCTGCATTAAAATATCAGCATTACCTTAAGGAAATAGGATTTGTCACCTCAGCGGTCATCATGTCCCCGCCGGATAGCCGTGAAGGTCATGAAGCGGTAGATGAAGGGCCGTCGGATGACGTTGGGAAGTTTTGGAATAAGATGATGAAGCGCTTTGGTTCTGAAGAGGAATATACCAAGCAAATTATTAATCAATTTAAATACGGAAACGAACCTGAAATTTTAATTGTTGTGGATAAGCTTTTAACCGGTTTTGATGCGCCAAAAAATACGGTTCTATACTTGTGTCGAACCTTAAGAGAGCACACGCTTCTACAAGCCATCGCACGAGTCAATCGTCTTTATGAAGGTAAAGAATTTGGCTATATCGTTGATTATGCCAGTGTACTAGGGGAACTCGATAAGGCGCTTACATTGTATGAGGCCTTTGAAGGCTTTGATGAGGAAGACCTTGTAGGAACGATAAATTCTGTAAAAAGCGAAATTCAACAATTACCGCAACGCTACTCCGATTTATGGCGTATTTTTAAAGAAATTAAAAATAAGCATGATGAAGAGGCATTTGAAGTGCTGCTAGGGGATGATGAACGTCGAGAAGATTTTTATGAATGCTTGTCTCAATACAGCAAAACGCTTGCGATTGCCTTATCTACAAATACGTTCATTATGGAAACGGATGAAGCAAAGCTCCAACGGTATAAACAAGACCTTAGACGGTTCCAAGGTCTCAAAAAAGCCGTCAAACTTCGCTATGCCGAGGCTATCGATTATCGTGACTATGAACCTAAGATAAAAAAACTTTTGGATACACATATTCAAGCGAATGAAGTTGTTCAACTTAATAATCCTGTCGATATTTTTGATGACCAAAATTTTGATGAGGTAAAACAAGGGCAAGGCGTTCATACAGGCACCTCAACAGCAGCTAAAGCTGACATTATTGCGCATGCAACAAAGAAAGTGATCCACGAAAAAATGGATGAAGACCCAGCTTTTTATGAAAAATTTTCAAAACTTATCCAAAAAGCGATTGACGATTTTAGGGCAAGACGGCTTTCAGACTTAGATTATTTAAGTAAAGTAAGTGATATTCGCAACAAAGTTGTGTCTAAAGAACACGATAACGTTCCGAGCAGTATCCAATCAAATGATGAGGCTTGTGCGTACTATGGTGTTATTAAGCCTTACTTTATGAAGTACGAATCAATAAAGTCAGAGATCGAAACTATTTCCGCAGAAACTTCATTAAACATTCAACGCATTATTGATAAACATTGGAAGGTTGATTTTTGGGCGGATGATAATGCTCAGAAGGCGACGATAAACGATATTGATGATTTTCTTTATGACGAAGTGAAAGATAAGTTTGATGTTTTACTAAGCATTGAACAGATGGACGAAATTATAGAAAAAACCATGCATATTGCTAAAAGTCGGAGGCATTCATAATGAAAAGCCTTGCTTGTACGGTTCAGTATGGAGAGACAGAAATAAGCTATGAGTTGCTGATGATGAACAGGCGATCGCTAGAGATAGCTGTACATCCCGATAAAAGTGTCGTTGTCAAAGCCCCAATAACACAGCCTTTGGAAGCTATTGAGTCAAAAGTTAGAAGGCGGGCACGCTGGATTAAAAGGCAACTCAAATACTTTAATCAATTCGATCCCAGGACACCCGATCGACAATATGTAAGCGGTGAAACGCATCTTTATCTTGGGAAAAAATATAGACTTAAAATTCAAATATCTTCAAAAAATAGTATTGTTTTAAAAAATGGGTACTTTTCCACCCAAGCCATACGAAACACTCCTGGTGAAATCAAAAGCCTTATTGAAAAGTGGTATAAAATTCGTTCAAAAGTAGTTTTTTCAGAAATTTTTGAATCTTGTTGGGATGCGTTTAAGTCAAAAAATGTAACCAAGCCAAGATTAAGAATACAAAAAATGGATAAACGATGGGGTAGCCTATCACCAAATGGGCAATTGACCCTTAATTTAAGCCTTATCAGAGCACCAAAGGAATGTATCGAATATGTTGTTATCCATGAACTGTGTCATCTTATTGAGCATAATCATGGTCCTGAATTTTACAAGTTATTAGATCAAACAATGCCTGACTGGATAAAAAGAAAGCATAAACTGGAATTATCTCTAATATGAGGAACTAATGCATTCAAAACTAAAATATGTTTCAAATGAATGCTTAGTTATAACTTGATTTTTTTTTGAACATGGTAATGATGGTTCCGGTGCCGACGGTTGAGTCAATGTTCAGTTCGTCCATGAGGCTTTCAATAAACGTGAGCCCAACGCCCATGCCAACAGACGGGTCATCAAGATTATCAAAATCGTATTCGGTTTTTTTTCCATTCACATCAAACCCATCCCCTTGATCGTGGATGCAAATTTTTAACCCATCGGCTAACACACAAAACGTTACGGTCACATCCGATGCAGGCTTTTGCTTAAATGCATGTTTGATAACATTGGAGTAGGCTTCAGATACCGCCAATTTAATATTTTCAATATCATCCATTGAATAATCCATGCGCGCACAGATACCCGATAACATCAACCGAACGACGCCGGCGTAATCGGATTTTGTAGGAAGCGTTAACGATAACGTGTCGTTAGCCATTGCTCGGTTTAAACTGATCCCCGAAAGCCTTCACCGCCAAGGCTTCAGTTTCAAACATTGAGACGTTTTTTTTCGTTAACCCACAAATATCAAACAACTTTAAAATTTGGGGTTTGTTGCAAACAACATAAATCAGTCCGTTGTTTTTATCCATGTGATGGGCACATTTGGCAATAGCGCCCAGACCCGTGCTGTCAATATAATCAACGTTTAATATATTTAAAACAACCGAAGATTCTGGTTTTTCAATGTAAGACTGAAGGGTCTTCATCATATCGGTGTAAGTATGAATATCCACTTCACCAGACATTTTGACAACCGGGCATCCCGATTGCTCCGAACACTCAATATTGAAGTCTAGGAAGGACATATAAACTTTATGGTACAGCATAACGAATAGCTTGACAAGTCTTGCTCAGTCTAGTATGATTTGTGTCTATTATGGCAAAACAAATAGATAAACGAAAAAAACACACTGTATCGGTTGATTACGATCCACAAACAATAACGGCAACATGCGCATGTGGCGGTTCTTTTGAGGTTGTTTCATGCAAAGACATCCGCGTGGATGTTTGTTCTCAGTGCCATCCATTTTTCACGGGTGATAGTCACTTTGTGGATGCGGAAGGCCGTATTGAAAAATTCAAGAAAAAATACCAGCAAGTATCCTAGATAATAGCCGGTATGAATGGGTTTCTAGATAGGCTGGAGGATGTTGAGCGTCGGTTCTTGGATCTCGAGCGACAGCTGAGTGACCCATCGGTAACGCAAGATTTAAAACGATACGAAACGTTGAATCGGGATTATTCTCAATTAAAACCGGGTATTGAGAATTATCAAAAGCTCAAATTGGCCTTAAATCAGAAAGAAGAAGCTAAAGCCATGCTGAGTGATCCAGAATTGGCGGATATGGCGCATGAAGAAATTGAGGCGCTGGATCCTCACATTGAGGCGTTGACCGTCGCATTAAATGTATTTTTGTTGCCCAAAAACCCCGATGATCAGAAAAATGCCGTGTTGGAAATTCGGGGCGGCACCGGTGGGGATGAAGCCGCGTTATTTGCAAACGATTTGTATCGGATGTATCAGCGGTATGCAGAAAAAAATGGTTGGACCTGGGCCGTCATGGATCACAACATGACTGAATTGGGTGGGACAAAGGAAGCCGTTGTTATGGTATCCGGGGATGGCGTATTTCAGGCTTTGAAATTTGAAAGCGGTGTGCATCGAGTGCAACGGGTACCCGATACCGAGGCATCCGGCCGGATTCATACCTCAGCGGTGAGTGTTGTGGTGTTGCCAGAAGCCGATGATGTGGATGTGACCATTAATCCCAAAGATTTGCGTGTGGATACCTACCGAGCCTCGGGTGCGGGTGGTCAACACGTGAATAAAACCGACTCGGCTGTTCGTATTACCCATATGCCAACCGGAACTGTGGTAGCGTGCCAAGATGAACGCTCCCAATTTCAAAATAAAGAAAAAGCCATGCGGTTGTTAAAATCCAGGCTCTATGACTTTTATCAGCAGCAGGCCACGGACTCCGTGGATTCAATGCGTCGTCAATTGGTCGGGAGTGGGGATCGGTCTGAGAAAATTCGGACGTATAATTTTCCAGAAGGTCGGGTGACCGATCACCGAATTAAATTAACCGTCCACTGTTTGCGTGATATTTTAAGCGGGGATAAATTAAATACAATACTGGATGCCTTGCAACAAGCGGATCAATTGGCCCGCTTGGAAAAAGGGTAGTCGTTGGATCCCAACACCCGCCAAGATTTGGCTGTACTGGCCGATTATTTTTTGCATGGCCAAGCACCGGCCAGAACACCCATGGCGGATGTGTCGTACACAGAAGCGGTGGCCCAGTATCATGCCGGGGTTCCATTGGCATATTTGTTGGGGGATGCGGCTTTTTTTGATCGCCTAGTGTGGGTATCGCCAGGAGTCTTGATTCCTCGGCCAGAAACGGAAGGGCTGGTGCAGGCGGCGTGTGCCTATATAGCGGATGCGTCGATTGACCAGATTGCGGATGTAGGCTACGGGACTGGATGCATCGCATTGGAGATGGCGCGCCGATATCCCAATGCCCATATTTGGGGCTGGGATATCAATCCGATTGCACAAACCATTGCCCAGCGCAATCAGGATCGGTTCGGAGCCAGCCATATTACCTGGTATTGTCAGGATGTGTTTGCGGCCATTGCTGCGGGGGATATGATTCAATCCGGCCTTATTATCTCCAATCCACCGTATGTCAACATGGCGGATCCGGCGTTGGCAACACAGGTATTGGCGCATGAACCCCAAACGGCGCTCGATGGTGGGCGGGCGGGACTCGCCTGGATTCATCAATTCTTGCAGGCAATGGCGGAGTTTCAGCATCAGGGGCTATGGTTTGCCTTGGAAATTGGGTATGATCAAGGTCCACGGGTTCGGGATATGATGGTACACTATGGGTATGAGCATGTGTGTATTGAGTCGGATGTATCTGGGCATGACCGATATGCACTGGGGCAATTAAGATGAATACACCCTTTGTCACCATTTATACCGCAATACCCGTATTTTTGGCCCAGTGTGAACCAGTGTGGGATGTGACATCAGATACCTTTCGCCAACTCAAACGTATTATTCAATGGGGCAATGAGCCCATGACACGGGATGAAATAAACCAGCAATGCGATGCCATCGCCATTGCATGGGTGCAAACCCTCGTATTGGTGAGTCTTTTGGCTGTGGATACCCGGGCTAGTTTTGTCCAAGGTTTGTCGGTATCGGGGAATCAATTTAAATTAACGGTGGGGGATGCGGTATTCACCAACCGCATTGGCGTCTGGGATAACAATTGGGATACCTGTTTTAAGCATTGGTTACAGGCTGTGTTTCGACGCACCACGCGGCCATCCATTCAGCAGTGGTGTTCCCAATTGTATCACCAATTGGTACTGGATCAATCCAACATGATGGCCATGCAAGCCCAATCTAGCCGAGCGCAATACGCCGTTAAACACAACGATTGGACGGGGCTTCAGATCACGGATTATTGTTTAATCCTGAATGCGTTTCCGTTGCCAGCCTTAAATCAATTTTATACTCGAATTTCTAGTTATTTCCCGGATACATTGGCGGTTGAGTGGGATGCGGATGTGTATGCATTGTCGGCCGTGTTTGAACCCGTGTCCGAGGGGGTGATGGTGGCGATGAAAAAAAATTCGATATTTTATCAATTCTTTTTAAAGCAACACAATCAGTATCCAGAGTTGTGGGCAAAGTGTTGCCATGCCTTGCAATTAATTGCTGCCGATTCGTTGTATTGCGCATCCATATTGGGGCAGTTAACCCAAACGGCGGAGGCGTTGGTAGATCCTCGCTTGGCGATTGTGGATCGCTGTGTTCGTCAATTGGCAGCTATTCAGGCCCAATGACAGCCATTTATTTAGACCACAGTTCAGCCACACCAATTTTGCCTGCCATTCTTCCTGAATTAACGCGCTTATTAAGGGAATACGGCAATCCCGCCAGTATGCATGGGTTGGGTCAAGCCGCTAAAGAGGCTGTTGAGCAGGTTCGGCATCAGGTTCAAACCCACATGGGCGGTGACGGCACAGTCGTCTTTTTTTCATCAGCAACAGAGGCCAATAACTATGTGTTGCGCACGGTGGCCCGGCAATCGCCACATGGGCGGATTCTGGTCAGTGCTGTTGAGCATGCCTGTGTTCGAGCAACAGCGGATGAACTGGCCGCCGATGGGGTGGATGTTCACGTTATTCCCGTGCTGCCCACGGGCGTTGTGGATCTGGATGCATTGAACGCGCTTGTAACTCCGGATACAGTGCTCATATCCGTGATGATGACCAACAATGAAACCGGGGTTAATCAGCCCCTAGATGCCGTGATTCAGATCGCCAAACAGCATGCCATTCCGGTGCATACCGATGCAGTTCAGTGGGTGGGGAAGCAAAAACTTCCGGGTTTAGATTACAATTACTTGGTATTTTCAGGTCATAAATTGGGGGCGCCCAAAGGCTGTGCGGCACTGTGCTTGCGGCAGGTTCCCTTAACCCCCTGGATCACGGGTGGGCATCAAGAACAGGGTATTCGGGCTGGGACTGAAAACGTGTGGGCCATTGCAGGTTTGGGGGCTGCGCTCACGTATCTGGAGCCTCAGCTGGACGCGATGCAGCGGCAGTATCAGGCGTTAAATGAACAATTTCGGGATCAACTGAATGGGGATTCAGTCGTCTGGAATAGCCCAGAGTCAGCCATGCCGCATATTGTCAACGTTAGTCTATTGGGTCACGATGCCCATACAACAGTTATGGCCATGGATTTACAAGGCATTGCGATTTCGGCTGGCTCGGCATGCTCAACAGGCAGTATGCAGGTATCCCCGGTGCTTTCAGCTATGTTTCCAGATGACCGGGATCGGGTTCAATCAGCGATTCGGGTTAGTTTTGGCCATACCACAACGTCCGATGAGATTGCAGCTGCTACACAAGCGATCCGACGCTTGATTTTAAAGCATTAAAATACTGTTTGAATGCTCACTTGATACGTACCGGTGTATTGTTCGGAATTCACGGCATGAAAATGTTCTTGTATATTTTCTTCTTTGAAAGGATCGGTGTATTTGCCCACCAAGGCCATGCGCATTGTGGGTTTTTTGACAACATTCATCTCAATCAAAGTATTCGATACCAGGCTTGAATTATCAACCCATGCCGATACAATAAATACAACAGCGATACCAAATTTAAATACGGACTGATACATGGTGGGGGACTCCATTGATTACAACTCAACAGAATTCTAATACCCCAACAGTTTAATCTTTAAACATTTTAATTGGATAGTTGGGGAATGGTGTCGGCCATGCGGTCCAATACCGATTCAATAGCATCTAGGGATTCCACGTGAACCAATTCGCTGCGCCATTGACGGGCATTGGGAATCAGTTTGCAGTAAGTGACCAAATGTTTGCGAATTTCCCGGCATCCCACTCGCTCGCCCTTATCGTCAATCAGGTAGCGCGCATGGGCTTTAATAATTGGAATTTTTTCATGGAAACTAGGGGTTGGGTTGGTGGTTGAAAAGACCCATGGATTGCCCATTGCGGCTTGGCCAATTAGGAAGCCGTCTAAGTGTTTTAATTTGGCATAGCCATCGGCCAATCCCGTGAGCCCCCCATTTCCCAACAAAGGAATGGATAATTTGTCTTTTAATCGATATAAGGATTCCCATTGGGCGGCTACTTTATAGGGCTGGGCGTAGGTTCGGGCATGAATGGCAATCATACTAGCCCCAGCGGATTGAGCCCCTAGACAAAAGGCGTCTAGGTCGCTGTCGTCTTCCCAACCCAATCGGCTTTTGACGCTAACAGGCAGATGCGTGGCTGAAGCAACCGATTCAATGAGCTTGAAGGCCAGTGCATGATTTTTTCGCAGGGCGACCCCATGCTCGGATTTAACCACTTTTTTAGCGGGGCATCCCATGTTCAGATCAATGCCAGAAAACCCCATGTCTTCAATTAGTTTAGCCGCACTAACGAATGTTTCAGGATGCTTGCCAAATATTTGGGCAATCACCGGTTTTTCGGTGGATTTAAAGGCCAGTTTTTTTCGAACTCGATCGGGACTGTGATGCAAGCCATCGGCTGAGGTAAATTCGGTATACGTTACAATGTCCGGATTGACGGCTTTGCACACTTGCCGAAAGGCGCTATCCGAATACCCTTCCATTGGAGCTAGTGCCACAATGGGTTTGGGAAATTCGGTCCAAAATAATGATCCACTCATGATTTGTAGTATACTGGAGCCGGCTACAGGAGTTGAACCCGTGACCTACTGATTACAAGTCAGTTGCTCTACCAACTGAGCTAAGCCGGCGACTTCCAGTTGATGCCATTATAGACCAATCTAAATCAAAAAGTCTATGACACAATGATTTGGACTTGTTATTCATGTGGAATTGCATTACACTTTTGAGTATGATTTTCACATATCGATTCGTTGCAATTTTCTTCATAGGTATGAGTGTTTTAGTTTTGTCTGGATGCGGCAAAAACCCGCAATGTTCGGCTCACAAACACCCAGCGATTCAACAGGCGGTGTCGGTTATTGAGCCAACCGCAGGCCATGCAGCCAGGGGAACGGTATATTTTAAACAAGTCGAGGACGGGGTTCAGGTTCAGGTTAATGTGGAGGGCCTCAATCCCAATCAACAGCATGGTGCACACATTCATGAATTTGGTGATCGGACAGCCCCAAACGGCACATCGGCTGGCGGGCATTACAATCCAGAGGGGCATCCCCATGGGTTGCCGCCAAGTCTAAAGCGGCATGCGGGGTCCTTTGGCAACTGGCAGGCGGATGCCTATGGTCGTGTGCAGGTTGAATTTGTGGATAAGACAATATCCGTGAGTGGTCGCAAAAACCCGATTGTGGGGCGATCGGTGGTGATCCACGCTCAGCCCGATGATGGGTCCCAACCCAATGGAAATGCCGGCCCTCGTATTGGGGTTGGGGTCATTGGTACTCAAAAACAGTCCCAGTAGGTTTTTGAGATAAGCGTTGCTTTCTGTAGTCCCTCAATCCAATACGCCGGTATCCGTTGTCGGCTTATTGGGCCAGATGCGTCAGTGTTTGAATCCGTCTAAAGCCCATGGTGACTATAATAAATGCTTGAGTTTGTTGAATCGGCTGGAGGCAATGGCTCGGGCTCAACCGCAATCGACGGATTCTGTATTATTGCAACCCATTGGTGATTTGTATCAAGTACTGGCGCATTATGAAGATAATCCCCATGTGGTGCATCTATTTAATGAGAGTGATGAAGCCAATATTTTGAATTATATCCAAGCGTCTCGTCTTCAACCGAAATGCCCACTGTGCCGAGCCCACTTAACGGTGGATAATTTTGTTTCATTTAGTTACGAATTTTTTAAACTTAAAACGATGATTCAGAATGGGCGCCTGGGCCAAAATGAACCCCGTAATGCCATTGTTGATCAATGTATTCGCGCTATGGATCCCAATGCCAAAGTGGGTGATTTTAAAAACTATGTGGATAATTTAAACAATAGACTAAGAAGCTCCATACCCAATAATTCACCTGAAGTGCCTGTGTCCGCAGAGAATAGGTTGGCCAATCAACAAGAAACCGATGGGTATTTAATCGTGATGTTTCATTGTTTTATTATGTCCTGTAAGGTTATTGGTTTTTTGTGTTTGTGCTTAATTGCTTGTGATTATCCAAGTGATCATATTGCGAGTACAGGCCATTATTTGAGTATGCTGAGTGTTTCTGGATCCGGTTTGGATGTGTGTTTCTTGACGGGTTTAGTAGGAATCGGCAATTCTATGGATAGCTTGACGGAGCGATACGATCGATGCAATGTGTTGTCGATTGGTTTTTCTAGTATATCGCTATTTAGTTTATTGATTATTCATCATCCATATGATGACGAAATCAGTCAGAGTTTAGCCCTAGTGTTGTTGTCAATATCAACGGCCGGTCAAGTGGGTTATCAAGCGGGGCAGTGTGTGAAGCGCCAGAGTAGTGGGCATGCATTAATTCAAGAAATAACAGTATGACTGAATAGACCATGCTTGCCACTCACCCAAACGATATCTAGCACGTGCAACAAATAACTTGAAATTATGTTTTTTTTGTGTTATTATTAATTTGTTTTTAATGTTTTTATTGTAAAAAACAATAGGATTAAATAAATTATGGGTATATCATTTAGCAATACTATAGGTAGAACTAAAAGTAGTAGAGGTGATTCTCTCAATATTAACAGAAAAACTATTGAAATTAATCGTTTGCTTGACCAACAGGAAAAAGCAGCTGAAGAAAGAGATGAGCTAAAAGTTAATAAGATTGCTCAGCAAATAACAACTATTTTAAGTAACCATTATACTGCTTTGGATGCTGTTGCTTTGGAAACAATAAGTCCGAAGAATAAATGTTCTTTGAAGGCTGTTGAGCCACACCTCGATTTGGAGAACGATCACGATAAACAATTGGTTGTGAAATTTGTTGAAGAACTAGAAAGTGACTTGAAATCCCCAGAAAGAAAGTACCCAAAAATCATTCAAGAAGATATTGAGGATATTAAAAACGGGAATCAATGTCAATTTGAGGTTTTGCTTTCTTTTGCAAAATTTAGGGGTATTTCTTACGTTTATTTGACAACAACCCAGGATTCTTATAAAAGATATGAAACGGGGTATGAAAACCAGGGAGAAAAAGATCCCCGAGCAATTTGTGTTGAATATACAGGCGATGGAAGCTCTGGGCATTTTAAGCATGTCTTATCTTAAATGTATAGACTAATAGCGCACCAACCGTCTATTATAAAGCTATGCCAACAACACTTGTGTCGTGGAATGTTAATGGAATTCGAGCTTGTGTCAAAAAAGGTTTTTTAACCTATTTGCAAGAAACCGAACCCGACGTGCTATTGCTCCAAGAAACCAAGGCCCACCCGGATGTATTAGACGATACAATTCTAAATCCAATCGGCTATCATACAGCCTGGGAAGGGGCTGAAAAAAAAGGCTACAGTGGCACAGCCTTATTCAGCAAGACCAATCCCATAACTGTCATCAAAGGCTTTGGCAATCCCAAATTTGATTGTGAAGCCCGCGTGATGAGTGCCATTTATCCTGACTTTACTGTACTGGGCGTGTATTTTCCCAATGGGCAAAAAGATGACGAGCGTTTGCAGTATAAATTGGAATTCTATGATCATTTTTTTGCCTATTGTCGGGATCTAAGGGCTCAAGGCCAGTCCCTGGTTATCATGGGCGATTACAACACCGCGCATACCGAGATTGATTTGGCCAACCCCAAAGAAAATGCCGGCATATCCGGATTCTTACCCATTGAACGCGAGTGGATGGACCGTATTGTAGCCGAAGGGTATATCGATACTTTTCGTGTATTTAACCAAGACCCCGAGCACTATACCTGGTGGACGTATCGAGCCGCTGCTCGCAGACGCAACATTGGATGGCGCATTGATTATGTCTTTATTACCCCCGATCTCAGGCCTCGGCTGACCGATGCGTTTATTCAATCCGATGTGCTGGGGTCCGACCACTGTCCGGTGGGCATTACCTTGGCATGACTCCGCCATTGGTGGATGTGATCTACCCCATTTTAGCGGATTACTATCCGCCGGATCAGGCCTTTTTAACCCATCGCAATGCGTATGAGTTGCTCATTGCCGTTATTTTATCTGCCCAGTGTACCGACGACCGAGTCAACCAAGTAACCCCAGCGTTGTTTGACGCCTACCCAACCCCTGAGGCGTTGGCCGAGGCATCCCTAGATGCCATCAAAGACAAGATTCGATCCATTAATTTTTTTAATAATAAAGCCAAAAATATCCAAGCAACGGCACGCAGCTTGCTGGCGAATTTTGGGGGCAATGTCCCAGATACGGTAGACGCCATGGTTCAGTTGCCTGGGGTGGGTCGAAAAACAGCCAACGTGGTGCTATCCCAATGGTTTAAACAACCCGGTATTGCGGTGGATACGCATGTGGCGCGGGTCTCTCGCCGGTTGGGATTTCATGGGGATACGGATCCGGTGCGGATTGAGCATCGGTTAAAGGCGGACTGGCCGGAATCGCTGTGGAGCCATTTGTCGACGTTGTTGATTTTTCACGGGCGCACATTTTGTCTTTCCCGAAAACCATTGTGTCAGACCTGTATTCTTGCGGCGCATTGTCCATCGGAGTCCGTATGTTAACGTATTTGCGTATTCAGGACTTTGTAATTATTGAGTCGTGCGAACTGAGCTACGGCGATGGGTTTACAGTTTTAACCGGGGAAACGGGGGCTGGAAAATCCATTGTGGTGGATGCGCTGGCCTTGCTTTTAGGCAAAACCGGGGCTGATAAATGGATTCGAAACGGGTGCGATACCGCTGTGTTGGAAGGGGTTTTTGAATGGTCGAACCCGCCCGAGGCCATGGCCGACTATATATCCGATGGCCAATGCATTATTCGCCGAATATTAACCCGAGGGAAAACGGGCCGCATTCAGATCAATGGCCAAACCGTTCCGTTAAAACTTGTGCGGGATTTAGCGCCACAGTTGGCGGTTATTATTGGGCAACATACGGCTGCAACATTTACGGACGCGATGGCATTGGCGTTGGTTGATAAACAATTTAGTGAATCCGAGCAAGCGGTACTGGCCGCGTATCAAACGGCATGGCAGGGGTATCAAGCGAAACGCCGAGATTTGGCGCAGTACACCCAACAGATTCAACAAGTTCAAGATCAAACCGAGTTTTTAACCTTTAAACGGGATGATATTGCGGTGCATCAGTTTGAGCCGGGTGAGGACGAGCGATTAACCGATATTAAAAAACAATTGAGCCGTCGGGATAAGCAGGTGCATGTGTACCGGGCGGTATCCGATCAACTGGGGACGCTTAATCAGCTGATTGAGGATATTCAACGCACGACCCGTTCTGAACCGGACTTGGCTCCGGTAGACCAAGTCTGTGAACAAATTGTTCCGTTGCTCGATACAGCTTTGGATCACGTGTTGAGTACGCAGCGATCCATGGATGCGTTGGACGGGGATATTGATGCGATTGAAGCACGGTTGGACTGTATCTTTAAGCTTAAAACAAAATACAAGGCACAATCCGTGGATGCTTTATTGGAACAGCTGGCAACGGTGAATGCCCAATTGGCACTCATCACGGGGGATGATGCTGGGTACAAGGCGTGTCAAACCGAGTGCGATGCATTGTATGCAACCGTGATGGACCTGGGCCAACAGATCCATGCCATTCGATGGTCTCATGCACGCCAATTGGCCACTCGCATTGAAGCCAATGTTCAGGATTTGGATTTGGTGGGGGCACGGGTGGATTTGGTGATAACGGAGCAGCCATGCGGCCCCTTGGGGATCTCGCAGTGTTGCATTCAAGCGTCGTTAAATGCGGGTCAGCCCCTGCAGCCCATTGCAGCCGTGGCGTCTGGTGGGGAATTGTCTCGGTTATTACTGGCAATGATTTGCGCCAATTTAAATGAATCCGATATCCCGTTGACGGTGGTGTTTGATGAAATTGATGCCGGCATTGGGGGGATTACGGGGCATGGTATTGGCCAAAAGTTAGCGGCATTAGCCGCGCATCATCAGGTGCTGTGTGTGACGCATTTGGCCCAAGTGGCGCAGCAAGCCAACCATCATTTTTACATCAGTAAAACCAACGCACAGGCTGTGTGGCAGGTGGCCAGTTTGTCCAATGCGGATCGAAAAGCCGAACTGGCCCGCATGATTGGCGGGAAAGCCACACTGGATGAGTTGTTGTAGGGGGAATATAGAGTGTATACTATATAAAGTATGTGTGGCATCATTGGGTATTTAGGCGACAAAGATATTACCTCAATTCTATTGGTTGGTTTGGAGCGGTTAAGCTATCGGGGCTATGACTCATCGGGCATTGCGATTGTATCGCCGGATGCTGAGCTGTCTGTTTGGAAAGAACCGGGTAAACTGACCTGTTTGACCGAAGCCTTAAAAGGCTATGCATTGCAAGGCAACGTGGGCATTGGGCATACCCGATGGGCAACCCATGGCCAAGCCGATAAAGCCAATGCACACCCGCATACCAGTCAAAATCGCCGAGTGGCTATTGTGCACAATGGCATTATTGAAAATTATGCAGAATTAAAAAAAGACTTGGTGGCCCAAGGTGTATTGTTTCAATCGCAAACGGATTCTGAGGTTATTGTTCAGTTAATTGAGCAGCAATTAGACCAAGGGATTGTGGCAGCCGTTGAAGCCACCTGCCAACGCTTAGTTGGGAGTTTTGCCATTGCGGTGGTGTCAGAAACCCATCCGGATACGATTGTGGTGGCCCGACACGGTAGCCCGTTAATGATTGGTCGTGGTGAGTCTGAAAATTACATTTCTTCCGATATCAATGCACTGTTGGTGCATACCAAGTCAATTATTGCCTTGGATGATCATGAATTAGCCGTGGTGACCCGTGATTCGGTTTTGGTCAAACAAATTGGTGGGGATCCGGTGGAAAAAATTGTTGAAACGATTCAATGGGATGCGAGTACAGCCGATAAAGACGGATACCCCCATTACATGCTCAAAGAAATTTACGAGCAACCCACCGTTATCAAGCATATTTTGTCCAAAACCGTGAATGGTCATACGGTTGGGGACACGGTTCCGACTTGGTTTAAGCATTTGCGTATGGGCAATGACCAGTTGGCCAAAGCCTCTCGATTTATGATTCAGGCCTGTGGAACCTCTCGGTATGCGGGCATGATTGGAAAATATTTGATTGAACAAGATACCCATATTCCGGTTGAAGTGGATATGTCGTCGGAGTTTCGGTATCGAGGGATGATTAACGATGGCCACAATGTGGTGATTGGTATTTCACAATCGGGGGAAACAGCCGATACGTTGGCCTGTTTGCGGATGGCTAAAAGCAAGTTTTTTCCGGTTCTTTCGTTTGTGAATGTTAAAGGCAGTTCAATGGATCGGGAATCCGATGGCGTGATTTATACGCATGCGGGCCAAGAAGTTGGCGTGGCCAGTACCAAAAACTATGTGGCTCAATTGTTGAACTTATATTTATTTAGTTTATACTTGGCTCAGCTCAAATGGACCATATCGCCGGCGGATATTGCGGCACGGTTGGATGGGTTATCGCGGTTGCCCGCGCATATTGAAACGTGTTTGGCCCAAAGTCAGCAGATTCAGGCCATTGCCAATCGGTTTTGCCATCATAAACACTTTTTATTTATCGGCCGGGGGATGAATTATCCATCGGCTTTAGAGGGTGCGTTGAAGCTTAAAGAAATTTCATATATTCATGCGACAGGGTATGCCGCTGGTGAATTGAAGCATGGGCCCATTGCCTTGATTGACGAGCATTTGCCGGTTGTGTGTTTGGCGCCTCAATCCAGCACGTATGACAAGATGATGGCCAATATCGAAGAAGTCAAAGCGCGCAACGCGCAGTTGATTATCATTGCGACGGAGGGGGATGAGCGAGTGAAAGCGTATTCGGATCATGTGATTTATATCCCCAATGTGGATGAAGCCTTAACACCGATGCTAATGGCGATCCCCTTGCAGTTGTTGGCTTATTATACGGCGGTTGCTTTGCAATGCGATGTGGATCAGCCCCGCAACCTAGCTAAAAGTGTGACGGTTGAGTAATCACCTGCCCAGTAACATTGCCTTAATTGGCATGATGGGGAGCGGAAAAACCAGTTTGGGTCGTCGGTTAGCGGGGTTGGTTGGGTATGATTTTTTGGATACCGATTATAGTATTGAATGCCAAACGGGGTATCATATACAAGCGTTATTTGCATTGAAAGGGGAGTCTTATTTTCGAGAGTTAGAAGCCAAATGGTGTCAATCCGTTCTTCCCACGCTTAGTAAGACAGTTATTGCGACTGGCGGGGGGTTGGTGCTTAACCCAGAGAATCAGGCCGCATTGCGTCAACACAGTACGGTGGTGTGGTTGGATGTGCCAGTGGATGATTTAAAAAAACGCTTAAAATCCGATAAGAAACGCCCATTGTCCGATCAGTTGGATACCTTGTACACAACCCGAAAACCCGTGTATGCGGCCAGTGCTCATATTCATTTTCCTTACGATGACGCCGTTGTGGATACGGCCCACAACGCCTTGCACCATGCGTTATTGCCAAACAGTGAAACCCCGTAACTGTGGTATACTAAAGATCTAATGTTGGGTACACTCAAACGCTATCGATTGGCTATAATTGCTTTGGTGATTGGTCTGTTTTTAGGGGGAGCGGGCAGTAAATTTAGTCCGGACTTGAGTTTGGTTAGTTATGTGTACGATATTTTGTCGTTGCAATATGTAGACAAAGACTTGGATTCTGAAGCCATGGTGCATGGGGCAATTCGTGGAATTTTGGCATCGTTGGATGATCCGTATACCCGGTTTATGGAGCCTAAAAATTATTCGGAAATGAAAATACGCTTATCGGGCGAGTTTTCAGGCATTGGCATTCAAATTGGAATGCGAGATGATCGGTTAACTGTGATATCTCCTATTTTTGATACCCCGGCGTATCATGCAGGTTTAAAATCAGGGGATAAAATTCTGAGTATCAACAATGAGTCAACGAAAGGCTTGGGGCTAAACGAGGCGGTAACAAAAATTCGAGGGCCTATTGGAAAGGCTGTTGTATTGTCTATTTTGAGTATGAATGAATCGGATCCTCGGGATGTAACGATTGTTCGGGATACGATTATTATTAAATCAATTGAAAAGCGTGCCGTATTTGATGACCATATTGGGTATTTAAGATATTCAACATTTGAAAATAAACACGGATCTGAAGAATTAGAATTGGCGATTCGTGAGCTACAGTCGGAGGGGGTGGATCGGTTAATATTGGATTTGCGAGACAATGGTGGCGGGCTGTTGGATGGGGCTGTGGAATTGACCAGTTTTTTTGTTCCCACTGGGGATGTGGTGCATACGGTGGATCGCAATGACGATCGGCAGTCGTTGCAGGTATCGGGCGAAGCGTTTTATACGGATCCGTTGGTGGTATTGGTCAATCAGGGGTCGGCATCGTCGTCTGAAATTGTGGCCGGCGCACTGAAAGACCATGAACGAGCGGTGATTATCGGAGACCAATCGTTTGGAAAGGCATCGGTTCAAAATGTATTGCCATTGCGCGATGGCTCCGCCGTGTTGTACACCATTGCCAAATATTTAACGCCCAATGGGAACAATATTCATGAGGTGGGAATTTCGCCCAATATTCGCGTGAAACTGGCCACAGAAGATATTAAACTGTATTACGATCCTGAAACCTATAGCTATGATACGGATGCCCAGTTGCAGGCAGCTATTCAATACATGCGGGCACAGTAAAAATCTTTTGTTTTTAACTGATTACACACCCATCTTTTGCGTCCATCAAGGTGATTGCTGGTGGTTCCTTTTTTTGTTCATTTGTTTGAGATGGTTCTTCTAGGTTTCTTTCACGTGCTGGCTGTTGTATAGCTGGCTGTTGTATAGCTGGCTGTTGTATAGCTGGCTGTTGTATAGCTGGCTGCGGTCCATTAGTTGAGATCATATGCGTTTCCTCCAAATTTAAACGAATAAAATTATAGTCTAAAATGTTTTCACTGAGTATTCAAGTGATACCACGTATTTTACAGGGATCGCTTTAATCGGTTTAATTTTTTTCGGAGTGTTTGCAAGAGTTCGGATTCGGTATCCAGGGGTGTGTCATAAGTCTCACTTTGGCTGGAATGCACCGAGTTTTGAAACCGAAGGGTGGAATCAACATTGGTGCTACCCGATGCTTTGTGTGTCGTTTGTGCCAGTTTTTCATTAATTAAACCGGCAAATGCCTGAGCAGACTGCTGGGTTTGATTATGCCCAGATTTATGAGTGTTTGCCTGGGCATTACCCAGTTGACTGTGGTGTGCACCCCCCATAGCGGTATTCATGAGACATCCGGTTTTCGAATAGACAAATTGCGGTAGTTTTCAATAATGCTCAAAACCGACTCTTTTTTTTCAGGATTGGACATAATGCTGTTATAGACATAATGAATAAGTTGGGTGTCTTTGTCTGAGATTACATCGCCAATGGTCCCTTCCAGACGTAAAGCGGTGATAATATTCATCATAATCATTTTGTCTTCATCCTGAATATTGGGCAATATGAATTTTAAATAACTGGGATAATCGGTATACCGTTTCATATAATAACTATCGTTAATTTAAGCAATAATCATGCATCGCTTCCCAATAAACGGTCGCTTAACTGCGTTAACATCGCTCGAACCTCCGATGCATTTAATTCATAATATACAAATCGCCCACGTTTAACCGATTGAATAATATTGGCTTTCTTTAATATGTTTAAATGGTGCGATGCCGTGGATTGCTCCAAATAAAAATGCTTTTGAATTTCCTTGGCATACAATACTTTATGCTCTAAGAGTAACCGAATAATCTCCATGCGCTCCTCATTGGCTAAGGCTTTATTAAAGCGAACAATCGCATCACGCATGCGACAGATACCGGTCTAAACACGTTGGAATCTGAACGGATCCATCGGCCAGTTGATAGTTTTCAACAATCGCAGCAATTGTTCGATCAATCGCTAGGCCAGAGCCATTGAGGGTGTACACAAAGGTATTGCTATCGCCACGGTACCGAATGGCAGCGCGACGCGCTTGAAAGTCTGTAAATAACGAGCAAGATGAAATTTCTCGATAGGTATTTTGGGCGGGCAACCAGACTTCAATATCATAGGTCTTGCTGGCCCCAAACCCCAGATCCCCAGAACACAACGTCACAACCTGATAGGGAAGCTCCAGGGCATCCAAAATACCACAAGCCGTGTCCAATAGCTCAAGGAGTGCCGCTTCACCGGTTTCGGGTTTAACCAATTGCACCAGCTCTACTTTATCAAATTGATGCAACCGAATGAGCCCTTTGGTGTCTCGGCCATACGATCCAGCTTCTTTACGAAAACACGGGGTGTACCCGGTTAGTTTAATGGGCAGCTCGGATTCAGCAATTAATTCGCCGTGATAATAATTGGTCAGCTGGACTTCAGCCGTTGGGCTTAACCAATACTCGGTATCGGCGCACTGAAACAAATCGGCATCAAACTTGGGTAGCTGACCGGTTCCGGTTAAACTGGTACGATTGACCAAGACAGGCGGCGATAATTCCTGATAACCGGCACGCAGGTTGTGGTCCAACATAAACTGAATTAAGGCTCGCTTGAGCCGAGCCCCAAACCCACAATAGGTGACAAACCGCGAGCCATTAATGCGCGCTGTTCGTTCTGTATCCACCCAACGCAATTGCTCCAAAATGGCATCATGGGACTGAGGGGCAAACTCAAATTCCGGCACGGGACGACTGGGGGAGCGAAACACCGTATTGCCACTGGCATCGGGCCCGGTTGGAATGTCATCAGCCGGAATGTTGGGCACATAGAGCAAGGCTGTTCGATAGGCCATCTCAGCCGAGTCAACGGCTTGTTTGGCGGCTTTAACCGACTCCGATAATTGGGCCAAGGCTACTTTTTCTTCATCCGTGGGTTTGCGTTTGGGGGTGGCTGCATTTTGTTCTGCTTTTAGTGTTTCAAAGGCGTGCAAGGCCGATTTCCACTCGTGGTAAGCCGCACGAGCTTGCTCAACAACAGCGGTGCAATCCCCACGCCGATTTAAGGCATTGAGTAGCGTATCGGGATGATCCAAGCGTTTGGGGTCAATCATTCGGCTTTGGGGTAAGATCCGAGCCACTGGTATCGGTTTTCTCGGCCAATTTGATTTAAAATGGTTTGAATGATAGGGTCATCTTTATGCCCTTCAAAATCAATAAAAAAGACATAATTGCCCAATTTATTTCGGGCCGGTCTGGATTCAACTTTGGTTAGGTTAATGTTTGCTTCGGCAAAATGCTGCAAGGTGGTGGCTAGCGTCCCGGGCTCATTGTGGCGAGGAAATAAAATCATGGAGGTTTTGTCATTGCCTGTCGCTGTGGCGTGATGCCGAGATACCACCACAAATCGGGTAATATTGGGGGTGACGTCATTAATATTTTTCGCCACAATATGCAGTCCATAGTGGTCGGCCAATTGCTCAGAACCAATAACACCCACGTGCTCGGGCGCATAGTCTGACAACGCGTTGTTCGCCAGCAATTCGGCGGCTTTGCTTGTTGAAATCGTGGCGTGCGTTTGGGCGGTTGGCCAATGCTTGCTCAAATACTGCTGGCATTGGGACAAGGCCTGAGTGTGGGACATAATCAATTGGATGTCCGATTCCTTGGACTGTGTTAGCAAACAATGCGATACTGGACACAACAACTCCGCCACAATATAGGTATTGGCATGGTTTAAAAATAAATCCATAATATTTGAAACGGCGCCCTCAATGGAATTTTCAACCGGCACAATAATCGCATCAATCGTTTGTTTGGATAACATGAAAAATAATTCAAAAAACGATTGACAGGGTTGAATTGCCACACCCGGGTTTTGATTGGCCCACTGCACAGCCGCTTGATTGGAATACGTTCCAATCGGTCCTAAATAGCCAAGGGTATTAATGAGCGGCTTTGGCATTGACCAGTTCCGGATACAAAGGGAATTGACGGGTTAAGGCCAACACATCGTGTTGAATTGCCGCCGTATCGCGTGTTTTTAATAAGCAATCCGCAATTAAGTTTCCAATATGTGTACACTCAGCAGTGCCCATGCCACGCGCCGTTACAGCGGGGGAGCCAACACGGATACCCGATGTCACAAAAGGGGATTCAGTTTCAAATGGAATTGTATTTTTATTGACAGTGATTCCGCAGGTTTCCAAATCCAAGGAGGCTGATTTGCCGGTTAAGCCTTGCGGTTGTAAGTCAACCAACACCAAGTGATTGTCTGTACCGCCAGTACACAAGGTAAACCCACGGGCAATCAATGCAGCCCCAATGGCTTGAGCATTGTGAATAACCTGTTGTTGATACTGTTTGTACTCTGGCTGAAGGGCATCTTTAAAACAAGCCGCTTTGGCTGCCATGACATGCACCAATGGGCCGCCTTGGGTGCCTGGAAACACCGCTTTGTTTATGGCTTTTTCATGCTCCGCTTTGCATAAAATAATGCCGCCCCGTGGGCCTTTAAGTGTTTTATGGGTAGTGGTTGTTACCACATCAGCGTGAGGAACTGGGCTAGGGTGAAGGCCAGCAGCAACCAAACCAGAAATATGGGCCATGTCCACCATGAAATAGGCCCCAACAGATCGAGCAATTGCGCCAATGCGTTCAAAATCAATCACCCTTGGGTAGGCGGATGCACCGGCGACAATCATCTTGGGTTTGTGCTCACGAGCTAGAGATTCAATCGTTGTGTAATCCAGTAGGCCCGTAGACTCTTCGACCCCATAGGGCAAGAAATTAAAATAAATCCCAGACATATTCACCGGAGACCCGTGCGTTAAATGCCCCCCGTGGGATAAATTCATACCCAATACGGTATCGCCAGGGTTTAGCAAAGCCAAATACACGGCGGCATTGGCTTGAGCACCGGAATGCGGCTGCACATTGGCATGCTCAGCACCAAATACAGCTTTGGCTCGGTCAATCGCCAATTGCTCAATTGGATCCACCCATTCGCATCCCCCATAATACCGTTTTCCCGGAAGGCCTTCCGCATACTTATTGGTTAACCAACTGCCTTGCGCTTCCATAATAGATTCTGTTGTGAAATTTTCCGATGCAATGAGTTCGATGCTCTCATTTTGACGGGTTAATTCATGCAGCATTAGAGCATGAAGGTCCGGATCGGTTTGCTTTAGATTGGGCAATAGTTGGGTCATAATTTACTCCTTCCAATAGTCATAATAATATTTATAATTGCATGGCCTGTTTAACTTCAGATACGGTTGCGGTGGCAACCCTGCGAGCCTGTTCAGCACCTGCCTTCATTGTATCATGAATTTTTTGAGGCTGGTGACTGAGCCGCTGACGGGTGTCGTGAAATTCGACCAATGTGTGATTCACCGCTTGAGCACATTTTGCTTTGCAATCCACACACC
>Ga0255759_10001083_pt1 | contig 24514 bp, 25 predicted proteins | sample 101ome_20_FD_179959 | JGI IMG/M metagenome (GOLD analysis project Ga0255759, IMG submission 179959) | Coastal salt marsh microbial communities from the Groves Creek Marsh, Skidaway Island, Georgia - 101404AT metaG (version 2) | ecosystem: Environmental > Aquatic > Marine > Intertidal zone >...
TTGCTGAAGAATCTCTCTAGATACGTTTAAAGGTAAATCATTTGTGTCAACTACACCTTTTACAAATCTTAGATATGATGGAAGTAAATTATCTGCATCATCCATGATAAATACTCTTTTTATATAAAGCTTTATACCATTTTTTCGCTCTCTGTCCCACAAATCAAAAGGAGCTTTTTGGGGAATATATAAAAGTTGAGTGTACTCGTGTTTCCCTTCTACCTTTGCGTGAATATATTCAAGCGGCCCTTCAGAATCATAAGATAAAGACTTGTAGAACTCTTCGTACTGATCTTTTTTAACTTGATTCTTTGCACGGGTCCATAATGCGGTTGCATTATTAACTTTTTCTTTCTCTCCTGTTGAAATCATTTTATTTTTATCTTTATCCCATTCTTCTTTTTCCATCAATATTGGGATACTGATATGGTCAGAGTATTTATTAATGATGCCTTTTAAACGGAAATTATCTAAAAATTCAGAAGCATCTTTTTTCAATTTAAGAATTATTTTTGTGCCATGAGTATCTTTATGGATGTTGGAAATTGAAAATTTACCGTCACCTTTAGAGATCCACTCGACGCCATTATCTTTTTTCTCACTTGCCTTAAGTGTTTGCACAAAGACTTCCTCCGCAACCATGAATGAAGAGTAAAAGCCAACTCCAAATTGTCCAATCAAATTAGAATCCTTAACTTGATCCCCAGAAAGTTTAGAAAAAAATTCTTTTGTACCAGATTTTGCAATTGTACCAAGATTATCTAAAACCTCTTTTCTACTCATACCGATACCATTATCAGTAATGGTAATAGTATTTTTTTTCTGATCTATTTCTAAAATAATTTGGTCTTCTTTATTAGGGGATATTTTTTTATTGGTAAGCGCTTTAAATTTTAATTTATCAATAGCATCAGAAGCATTGGAAATTAATTCTCTTAAAAAAATTTCTTTATTGCTATAAAGTGAATTTATCATCAAATTAAGCAATTGCTTGACTTCTGTTTGAAACCCTAATGTCTCTTTTTTGCTTGCTTCTGCCATTTTAAAACTCCATATTTCTAAATAGATTTAAATTATATATAAAGATTATTCTTTTTTTTTCAAGTTTTTTTTGTAAAGTAAATACTTAAAAAAACATACAATTGTTTTTGAATCTCTTATTTTTCCAGTCTGAATGTAATTCAGTAAAACTTCCTCTGATAAAAAAAAAGTTTCAACATATTCACCTTGATCAAAAGAAGGTTCAAATTTTTTTTTAATGTCTATTGCCAAAAATAAATATATTATTTCATCAGAATAACCGATCGTGGGATGAAAGTTTCCTAATAAATGCCAATTTTCTGAGACAAAACCAGTTTCTTCTTTAAGTTCTCTTTGAGCGGTTTCAATCGGAGTTTCACCTTTATCAGTTTTTCCTGCAGGAAACTCAATACATAACTCTTGCACCGGATATCGATATTGTTTTTCCATTAAAAATAATCCATTGGAGTCAATTCCAATAATTGCAGATGCACCAGGATGTTTAAAATACTCTCTAGTTGCATGCTCACCATTAGGCAGTAAAACATTATCGGAAAAAATGTTTAGAAACTCTCCCTCAAAAACTTTTTTTGAACTCGTTTTTTTTTCAAAAAAATCTTTTTCTTTCATTCTCTGCAATTCAAACAAAAATATTTTGAATCATGTTAATTATGAGTCCTGGAGCAAGTCCAAGACTCAAAAGAATAAATCCATTTAATGTGATAACAACATCAAAAAATTTATCTGTTTCAACTTGATACTTAAAGTCTCCAACATCGAAATAAACTATTTTTATTATTCTTAAATAGTAAAATGCACCAACAACAGAAAAGATTATCGCTATTAATGCAAAATAGACAAATCCTGAATTAACCAACAGATTAATAACTGATAACTTAGCCCAAAATCCAATGGTTGGTGGTATACCAGCTAGTGATAACATAATAAATAAAATCAAAAATGCATATAAAGGATTTCTTCTGTTAAGTCCTTTTAAGTCGTAAATGGAGGAAACTTGGTCATTGAAGGAGGAAACTCTCAAAATTAAACCAAATAATAAAATATTTGAAAAGAAATATACAATAATATAGAGATAGGCGACTGGCTGTCCCAGCTCAGGAGAATTTCCAATAAAAGAAAAAAGTAAGAAACCCATATGTGCAATTGTAGAAAAAGCTATCATTCTTTTTAAATTAACTTGAGCAATTGCAATCAAATTACCAAAAACAACAGATAATATGGCTAATATTGAAAAAAATTGTTGATAGTCATTGTATTGATAACTTTGAAAAAATCCTGCATCCAGTATTCTATATATTAATGCAAAACCTGCTATTTTAGGAATTGATGAAATAAGTGTTAACGAAGTATATGAGGAACCTTCATATACATCAGGTAACCACATATGAAAAGGTATAACACCAATCTTAAATGCAATGGCAGAAACAAGAAAAACCAATGAAAAACTTAATAAAAATTTATTATAATCACCAGAATTCATTATTTCGCTTAATTCGTTAAAGAATAAAGTGCCAGTAGCTCCATACAACAATGAAATGCCAAAAAGTAAAAAACCAGAAGATAAGGCACTTAGAACAAAAAATTTAACCGATGCCTCAATATTTAAATTTTTGTTATTAGATAAAGCAACAATTACGCAGGTACTTAAACTTAAAAGTTCCAGCCCAAGATACATCGACAAATAATGATTTGACGAGACCATAATAAATGCGCCCAAGCCAAGAAAGAGTGATAACACGTAAAATTCTAAATAGCCATTAACATCTGAGCTTTGAAGAAAATTCCTCGAATATACTGCTATTAACAAAAAGCCTATTAATATACTAACTTTTACGTGCCATGATAGAAAATCATTTATAAATAAATTTGAAAAACTTAATGTTTCAACGAATGGAACATTTAATTGCAAATAAATTGCAAGTGCTATTAGTGAACAAAAAAAGGTAAACCAAAAGTTTTTATTTTTTTCAATTTTTGGTAGGAAAACCAAAATTAAGGTTAAGCAAATGAAAGCACAAAAACTTGCTTCTAAGTAAATATTATGGATGTTAAATAATTCAATCATTTTTAATAACTACTATAAACCGATGTTATTTGGTAAATACTACCTTCTAATAAAGTTGTTATAAAGTTTGGCTTTATACCCATTAATAAAATGATAAAAGTTAAAATACTAAAAATAACAATTTCATATAAATAAACATCTTTTATCTTTAGGCTTGTATTGAACTGCGCATTAAGTTCCCCAAACATAACTCTCTTATACATCCAAAGGGTGTAAGCTGCTCCAAAAATAAGTGTAGTTGCAGCCAAAATTCCAATCCATAAATTAAACTTAATAGCTGCAATAATTACAAAAAATTCACCCACAAAACCACTTGTACCAGGCAAACCAGCATTTGACATTCCAAAGAATAAGAAAAATGAGGCGAATATAGGCATTTTAGATGCTAAACCACCATAATCTATAATATTTCTTGAATGAAATCGATCATAAAGCACGCCAATGCAGAAAAATAAAGCAGCTGAAATAAAGCCATGAGAAAGTAATTGATAAATAGAACCTAAGATTGCAATATCATCAAACAAAAAAAGACCAAGAGTAACGAAACCCATGTGAGCAATTGAAGAATAGGCTATTAATCGTTTCATATCTTTTTGAACTAAAGCAACTAAACCAATGTAAATAATTGCTATAAGAGAAAGAAAAACAATTAAAGGACTAAAAAATAATGACGCATCAGGTAATATTGGTAATGAAACTCTAAGAAAACCATAACCTCCTAATTTTAACAAAACAGCCGCCAAAACAACTGAACCAGCGGTAGGTGCCTCTGTATGTGCATCAGGTAACCAGGTATGTATGGGCCACATTGGAATCTTAACTGCAAATGCACAAAAAAATGCAAAAAATAAAATATTTTCTACTCCATTAGTAAAAGACTGTTGTCTCAAATTAACTAAATCGAAAGTTCCTGCCTCATAATAAATGTAAATAATTGCTAAAAGAGCAAGTAAAGAACCAAAAAGAGTGTATAGAAAAAATTTTGTTGATGCATATATTTTGTTAGGCCCTCCCCAAATTCCAATAAGAATAAACATGGGAATCAAAGTAACCTCAAAAAAAATGTAAAAAAGTAACAAATCTAGCGCACAGAAAACACCATTTATTACGCCGCATAGAATTAAAAAAGCTCCGAGGTATTGTGACATTTTTTCAGTAACAACACCGTAAGCATGAATTGATATCAATAAAAATATTATTGTATTTAAAATTAATAAAAGTAATGATATGGAGTCAATGCCAATTTTGTAATTAATATCTGGACTTTGTATCCAACTATAATTTTCGATAAACTGGAAGGAAACATCTGTTGCATCAAAAGACAAAAAAATAAACAATAATAAAATACTACATAGAAAAAATGTGATATTAGAAATAGAGATTAAAAAATACTGTTTTTTATTGCTCTCTGCTCCAACTAGTAAGGAGACAAAACCCACAAGAATTGGTAACCAAATCAAGATACTTAAAATTGGCAAATCATGAACCATCTTAAAAAACCCTTAAGAAAATGAATGCAAATAAACCAACCAACATAAATAAAGCATACTGATATATATAACCAGATTGAATTTGCCTTACAACATTTGAAACTTTAGAAATTAATTTTGCAGTTCCATTAACAAAAAAATTATCAATAAAAGAAATATCAATATTTTCATTAAGTAATTTTCCAAACTTATTTGTAGATTTTATTGCTAAAAAAGATATAAAAAAATTATCAAAAAAATAATTCTTTTCAAAAAGATTTAAAAATGGCGAAAAAGTTGTCTTTATATGGTTAAGAAGTATTTTATTTTTTCCAAATAAAATAAAAGAAAATATTATTGATAAAAATATTATCCAAAATTGAATAGTTATAAAACTATGAATGGCGTATTCAAACCAATAGTTACTAAAAGTACTAATAATATCGCTATTTAATAAAACCAAGGATTCTCGCAAAGAATCAGAGGTTACAAACAATTCAAACAAAAACATACCTATTAAAATTGAAGGTACAGTCAAAACGAGTAAAGGTAATGTAATAACAAGTGGACATTCTTTTGGCTTTAAATCATATTTTGAATTTTTTAAATCACCTTCGAATACATATAAATATAATCTCATACTGTACATAACAGTTACAAAAAGACCAATATTAAGAAAAAGATAAGAAACATCTGCACCAAAAATAGTTGAAGAATGTAAGACGTGAATTATACTTTCTTTTGAAAAGAAACCTGATGTGAATGGTAATCCTATCAATGAAATAGTACCTAGTAAACAAGTTACTGCTGTAATAGGCATAAATTTTCTCAACCCGCCCATTTGGCGAATATCCTGCTCGTGATGCATTGCAATTATAACTGACCCAGCACATAGAAAGAGTAAAGCTTTGAAGAAAGCGTGAGTAACCAAATGAAAAATTGCAATTGAATATGCAGAGCAACCTAAAGCTGCAGTCATATAGCCTAGTTGAGAAAGTGTTGAGTAAGCAATTATTTTTTTTATATCATTTTGTACGAGTCCCAATAACCCCATGAAAAGTGCCGTAATAGAACCAGTGATAAGAATAAAAGATAATGCAAAAGTAGATAACTCAAAAATAGGTGATAACCTACTTACCATGTAAATGCCAGCTGTAACCATTGTAGCCGCATGAATTAATGCACTTATAGGTGTAGGGCCTTCCATGGAATCTGGTAGCCAGGAGTGAAGAGGAAATTGTGCTGACTTTCCCATTGCTCCAATAAATAGGCAGATGCAAATAGTAGTAGTAAGACTAAAGCTTGAACCAAATGGACCAATTAAATTTTTATTTTCAAGCAATTCTATGTTATTGAAAATATAAAAATAATCAAAATTTTCAAAAAGATAAAATATTAAACCAATGCCAATAATAAATCCAAAATCGCCAACTCGGTTAATCAAGAATGCTTTTAAATTTGCAAAAATTGCAGATTGCTTCTTAAACCAAAAACCAATCAAAAGATAGGAAATTAAACCAACAGCTTCCCAACCAAAAAACAATAACAAAAGATTATTACTACCAACTAAAATTAGCATGGCAAAAGTAAATGCATTTAAATAAGAAAAAAACCTCTTAAACCCTTTATCCCCATTCATGTAACCAATTGTATAAATGTGCACCATTAATGAAACAAAAGTTACAACAAAGAACATTAAAGAAGATAATTTATCGACTAGAAATCCAAAATAAAACTCGTAATCATTAATGCTAGCCCATATAAAGAGATTCTCATTTAAATAATAATCGAAAAAAAAAGTTTGGATTAAAATCCAAATAGAAAGAATTGTAGAAATAAATACAGCAAAAATTGCTATTAACGTGACAATTTTTTCACTTAGTTTATTTTTAAAAATTCCAATAGATAGTGAACCAACTAATGGGACAAAAACAAGAAAGTTTGTTATTAGGAAATTACTCATCCTTTTAATTTTCCTACATCAGAAATTGCTACAGATTTTAATTTTTTAAATAATAAGATTAGTATTGCAAGACCAATTGCAGATTCAACTGCCGCAACAGTCATAATAAAAAAAACCATGATTTGACCAATACTATCACCAAGTATTCTAGAAAAAACTATTAAATTAAAGTTAACAGCCAGTAAAATCAATTCAATTGCCATTAACATTAAAATTAAATTTCTTCTATTTAGAAGAATTCCAAATATTCCAATAAAAAAAACAGTTGTTGATAATGCAAATAAAAATGCTGAGGACATTAATAGGCCTTAAAAAAATTAAGAGTCATTAGATTCATCCCTTATTAGTCTAAGCCTATTGCTTTTGTTTGCCATCATTTGATCCTTTGGGTTAACTGATTTTTCAGGCTTCTCTTGTAGAGGGGTAATAATTGCAATCGCACCCACAACAGCAAGTAATAATAAAATGCCAGCAACAATAAAAGCATATGTAAATTCAGTATATAGAACAATGCCAATTTCCCTAGTGTTACTAATTATACTGTCAGTGCGTGCAAAGTCATCTATTGCATTTTCAAAATATAAAAAAGTAAAATAGAAAAAAATTAAAGAGAAAATTAATAAACATACGTAGCTGAACCAAACGCTTTTTCTAGATTGTTCCTCATGTTTAATGTTGAGCATCATTACAACAAACAAAAATAATACCATCACAGCACCAACATAAACCAGTATTAATACTATTGACAAAAATTCAATTTCTATAGATATCCAAATTACTGCAGCAAATATAAAACACATTACAAGACTAAGAGCTGAAAAAACTGAATTTTTCAAAATTATTACACCAATCGAAAAGCTTATTAATAAAAAAGCTAGAAGATATGAATACGTATTAACCAACATGTTTATCTATAAACAGAATCATCTTTTCGGTCTTTTGCAATTTCTTTTTCATATTTATCACCAACAGCCAAAAGCATTTCTTTTGTGTAAAGAAGGTCGCCTCTTTTTTCTCCGTGGTACTCTAAAACTCTAGTTTCGACAATAGAGTCAACAGGGCAGGATTCTTCACAAAAACCGCAAAAAATACACTTAGTTAGATCTATGTCGTATCTTTTTGTTCTTCTGCTCCCATCATCTCTTACATCTGACTCAATAGTTATTGCCATCGCAGGGCAGACAGCTTCACATAATTTACATGCAATACATCTTTCTTCTCCATTAGGATATCTCCTCAAGGCATGTAATCCCCTAAACCTAGGGCTTTGAGGTGTTTTTTCCTCAGGAAATTGAATGGTGACTTTTGGCATAAAAAAATGTTTCAGTGTAAGAAATAAGCCTTTAAAAATCTCTAACAAAAGAAATCTTTTAATAAACAATATAATTTTCTTTAAAAATCTTATTACCATGGCCACCAATTCGTTCTTTGAGCAAATCCTAGAATTATCAACCATATTATAGTTAATGGAATAAAAACTTTCCAACCCAAACGCATAATTTGATCATATCTATATCTGGGAAAAGTAGCTCTAAACCAAAAAAAACAGAACATTAAAAAGGACGACTTAATTAAAAGCCATATGAAACCATCTGGTAAAAAAGGTACAGGAGATATCCAACCACCTAAAAATAAAATAGATGCAAGAAAGGAAATTAAAATCATATTTGCATATTCAGCTAGAAAAAAAACGGCAAAAGCCGTTCCAGAATATTCAACGTGAAATCCAGCAACAATTTCAGATTCACCTTCAGCCACATCAAAAGGAGCCCTATTAGTTTCAGCAATTCCAGCAATAAAATATACAACAAACATTGGAAATAAAGGAATTAAGTTCCAACCTAAAATCCCATAATTACTAGATTGAGCGTATATTACGTCAATAAGATTTAATGAACCTGACATCATTAAAACACAAACCAATGCAAAACCCATTGCAATTTCATAGGAAACAATTTGTGCTGCAGATCTCATTGCCCCTAGTAATGCATACTTAGAGTTTGAGGCCCATCCAGCTATTATGACGCCATAAACCCCAAACGATGTAAGTGCTAGAACGTAAAGTAAACTCGCATCCACATTTGTAAGGATCAAAGTGTCATTAAAAGGTATAACAGCCCAGGCGGCCAAAGCAGGCATTAAACATAGTGCTGGTGCAATAATAAACAAAAAGTTATTAGATTTTTTTGGTACGATTATCTCTTTTAGAATAAGTTTAAATACGTCTGCAAATGGTTGTGCAAATCCTTTTAAAAGATCGATACCAAAGAAAGATACTCTGTTTGGACCTTTTCTTAATTGCATAAAACCAATAATTTTTCTTTCAGCTAGTGTGGCAAAAGCGACACACAGAGTAATTGGAATAATAATCGCAAAAATTTTTAATAAAGTAAAAAACACAAATTGTAGGTCAATCATTTAATTTAGACTTTCCAACTTCAATATTGTCATAAGTGGCAGAATAAAACTCACCATTAAAATTTCCCAAAGTTAATACAAAATTTTTACCTTTAAGCATCTTGTCAACCAAACATTTTAATTTAATGGTTGTTTTATTTTTTTTAACATCTAGAAAATCACCATTTTTAAAATTATGCTTTTCAGCAAACTCTTTTGAAATACGGACTAGAGAAACTTCTTTACTTAAGTTAGTTTCTTTTAAAGCAGATGATCTCCTTACCAGACTATCAGAATTATAAATAACAGGGAAAGCAAAAGAATTCATATTATTAAAGCTGCTATTCTTATGTAGATCATTGAAATTAAAATTATTTTTTAAATCTGGTGAATGTGTATTGTGATACTCAAAAACACTCTCTCTGAAATCTTTACTAGAAAATTCAACATCAAATATTTCAATTAACTTACCCAATATATCAAAACAATGTGGGATATAAAGGTTATTTTTATAAGGTACAATTTTTTGTAATTCACCAAACATGTTATATTTTGTTCCTAAATTCTCAGAATGAATTGTAGTTGGCAAGATTACATCAGAATAGTCTGATATGTTTTTAGTAAACGGAGAAATTGAAATTATAAATTTATTAAGATCATTAAATTTGTTTGGATCAAAATTTTGTATATCGTTAGGTAACTCCATGTTAATAAGAAGCAAAGGACTTGATTTTTTATTAAGAATAAATTGTGTATTAGTACGACTATTTTCTGAAAGACATCCAATATGATATGCACCAACAGTATTTGCACCTTCAGAAAAAAAACCAACTTCTGAATTAATTTTAGAAGCAATTTCAGATATTTTTTTAACAATATTTAGTTTATAAGGATGATTGTTAATTAATGACCCGAGGAAAATTCCTTTTTTATTCCCAGAAAGTAGCAAGTTGGCAAATTCAGAAAAATTTGAATTATTTTTATTATCTAAGCTGCTTAACAATTCATCTAAGGATTCATGGATTGTATTGTGATCTATAAAAATTTGACAATCGTAATCGACATAATCGTCATAATCAAAAAATTTACAAGCTAAAACTTTAATTTTTTTTATTTGTTTCAAATATCTTATGCGCGCAGCAAGTAATGGTTGTTCATGTCTCAAAACTGAACCAATAATTATTATAGTATCTAGATTATTAAATTCATCTAATGACATTCCAAACCATGGTGTACCTATATTAAAATTTCTGTAATCCATTTCAGTGTTTCTAAAATCAATGTCACCTCCTGAAATTTCAGCAAGTTTTTTTGCGTATAAAAATTCCTCATTGGTAGATGACTTAGACACTAACACATCCATAGCTTTAACATTTTGTGTGTGAATTTTTTTTTCAATAAAAGAAAATGCTTCACTCCAACCTACTTCCACCAGTTTATTGTCAATTCTAACTAATGGTTTTTCTATTCTGTCTTTACTGTTGTAACCAAGGTAAGCAAATCTATCACGATCCGTAATCCAATTTTCATAAGCATTATTGTCATTTTTTGAAACAATTCTATAAACTTTTTCATCCTTATGTTGAACGACCATTTCTGCACCCCATGAATCATGAAAAGAATGGGTCAAACTTCTCTTCAATTCCCAGGTACGTGCAGAATATCTGAAAGGTTTTGATGTAAGAGCCCCAACTGGACAAACATCAATCATATTTCCTGACATTTCAGAGTCGATTGAATTACCAATAAAACTTATAATTTCAGAAGTTTCACCTCTACCTGCCATGCCTAATTCTTTTACCCCACCAATTTCAGAGCCAAAACGAACGCATCTAGTACAGTGAATACACCTAGACATTTCCTCAGCTGAGACAAGAGGACTAATATTTTTTGGAATAACAACCCTTTTGTTTTCATGATATTTAGAATTAACAGAACCATAACCAACTGAAAGATCTTGTAACTGACACTCTCCGCCTTGATCGCAAATAGGACAATCTAGAGGATGATTAATGAGCAAAAACTCCATTACACTTTTTTGTGCATCTTTAGCCAATTTAGAATTTGTCTTTACGACCATACCCTCAGACACCGGTGTAGCGCATGCAGGAAGTGGTTTTTGTGACTTTTCAACTTCAACAAGACACATGCGACAATTAGCGGCTATCGATAAATTTTTATGATAACAAAAGTGGGGTATGTATTTACTTACCTTATTTGCAGCCTGAATAATTGTAGAGCCCGAATCAATTTCCACTTTCTTATCATCTATAATTAAATTAACTTTCATAGACTAAACCTTAATGTATGATTTAAATTCATCATAAAAATGATTAAGAAAGCCTTTTACAGGAAGAGCAGCAGCATCGCCCAATGCACAAATTGTTCTGCCTCCAATATTATTAGCGGTCTCTTTTAAGGTCTCAAGGTCTGAAAATTTAGCATCACCACTTTTAATTTTTTTTACTATTCTGTAAAGCCAACCTGTTCCCTCGCGACATGGAGTACACTGACCACAAGATTCTTCATGATAAAAGTAAGAAAGTCTTAGAAGAGACTCTACCATACATCTATCTTCATTCATTATTATGACAGCTCCAGAACCCAACATAGAGCCTGCTTTTGCAATAGAGTCGTAGTCCATATTAATGTTCATAATAATACTTGAGGGTAATACAGGGGCAGAAGACCCCCCTGGTATAACTGCTTTTAATTTTTTTTCATCTTTCATTCCACCAGCCAGCTTTAAAAGTTCTGCGAACGGTGTCCCTAGCCGAACCTCGTAATTGCCAGGTTTTTTTACATCCCCAGACACAGAAAAAATCTTTGTTCCACCATTATTTGGGATACCCATTTTACTATATGCATCACCACCATTATTAATTATCCATGGGACTGCAGCAAATGTCTCAGTATTATTAATCGTAGTTGGTCTGCCAAATAATCCATGACTTGCAGGAAATGGAGGCTTAAATCTTGGTTGACCTTTTTTGCCCTCAATAGATTCAAGTAATGCTGTTTCTTCTCCACAAATATATGCACCCCAACCATGATGAGCAAATAAGTTAAAACTAAAATTAGAGTTTTTTATGTTAGACCCTAGATAACCTTTGGACTTAGCTTGGTCAAGAGCAATTTCAAATCTCTCATACACATCCCAAATTTCGCCGTGGATATAGTTATAACCAACTGTTATACCCATAGCTAAACCAGCTATAATCATTCCTTCGATGACTATATGTGGATTATATCTAAGTATGTCTCTATCTTTAAATGTTCCTGGTTCACCTTCATCGGAATTACAAACTAAATATTTTTGACCAGGAATATCCTTTGGCATAAAACTCCATTTTAAGCCAGTTGGAAAGCCAGCACCTCCTCTGCCTCTAAGACCAGAAATCTTAATCTCGTTAATAATATTTTCAGGTTTAAAATCATCGTTTAATATACTTTCGAGTGCTCTATATCCTCCTCTTTCAATATAAGAATCAATATCCCAGTTTTCACCAGTAAGCTTGGTAAGAATCAAAGCATCTTTGCCATAATTAATAAAATTATTTTTCATTCGCTAAGTTTTCAATAAAATCATTTATATTTTCGAGTGTTAAGTTAGTAACCATTTTTTTGTCATTAATCAAACACAAAGTAGCATCACAACAAGCACCCATGCATTCGCCCTCTTTCAAAGTAAATTTTCCATCAGGAGTAGATTCATTAAAACCAATCTTTAATTTTTCTTTGACTTTATCAACAATAAGACTGGCACCTGCTAACATGCATGGTAGGTTAGTGCAGAAGGTAAGCTTTAATTCCCCAACCTTTTTCGTGTTATACATGTTATAAAAAGTAGCAACTTCCCAAACAGAAATTTCAGGCATTTCTAAATAACCTGCAACAAATTTTATTGCATCGGTATCAAGCCATTTTTTTTCAGTTTGGATTATTGTCAAGGCAGCCATAACAGCAGATGATTTTCTTGATGAAGGATATTTTAAAATTTCTTTATCAATTTTTGATATGGACTTTTTTGAAAGACTAAATATATCCGTCATCGATCAATTTCTCCAAAAACAATGTCTTGCGTTCCAATGATTGCAACTAAATCTGATATCATATGACCACTTACCATTTCATCAAGCGCAGCAAGATGAGAGAAGCCAGGAGCTCTAATTTTTAATCTATATGGTTTGTTAGAACCATCTGAATATAAATATATACCAAACTCACCTTTAGGTGCTTCCACAGCACAATATGTATCTCCCGAGGGAACCTGAAATCCCTCTGTAAAAAGTTTAAAGTGATGAATTAAGCTCTCCATTTTTTCTTTCATCACTGTTCTTGACGGAGGCGAAACTTTATTATTTGAGGAGATTACAGGACCTGGATTACTTTTAAGCCAATCAACACATTGTTTGATGATTTTATTAGATTGTCTCATCTCCTCAACTCTAACAAGGTACCTATCATAACAATCACCATTTGTGCCGACAGGTATAGCAAAGTTGATTTTATTGTAAACCTCATAGGGTTGCTTTTTTCGAAGATCCCAATCAATACCAGAACCTCTCAACATAGGTCCAGTAAAACCTAACGCTTTTGCTCTATCCGGAGAAACGACCCCAATTCCAACAGTTCTTTGTTTCCAAATTCTATTATCAGTCAATAACGTTTCATATTCGTCAATGAGTTTTGGAAACCTGCTGACAAAGTCATCGATAAAATCTAATAAAGAGCCGTCCCGATTATAATTCATCTTTTTCAAATCATCTTTTTTTAGGGCTTTGCTTTTATATTTTGGCATAACTTCAGGCAAATCCCTGTAAACCCCACCAGGCCTGTAATAAGCAGCATGCATTCTTGATCCAGATACGGCTTCATAACAGTCCATTAAATCTTCTCTTTCTCTAAAACAGTAAAGAAAAATTGTCATCGCACCAATGTCTAATCCATGAGCGCCCAACCACATAAGGTGATTGAGTATTCTAGTAACTTCATCAAACATTACCCTTATGTATTGAGCCCTAGGAGGAACATCAATACCTAAAATATTTTCAATTGCAAGAACGTAAGCATGCTCATTACACATCATAGAAACATAATCTAAACGATCCATGTATGGTAAAGACTGGAGATAGATTCTAGACTCAGCAAGCTTTTCTGTGCCACGGTGAAGAAGCCCTATATGAGGATCAGCTTTTTTTATTATTTCCCCATCCAACTCTAAAATCAAACGTAAAACGCCATGTGCAGCAGGATGTTGTGGCCCAAAGTTCATTGTGTAGTTTTTAAGTTCAGGCATTTTTAATTTTTTGAATAACCAGTTTCTCGTTTCACTCTTGGGATAACTTCACGTTCAGCAATAGAAATTGGTTCATAAACCACTCTTTTTTTTGCAGGATCATATCTAAGCTCTGTGTTGCCAGATACAGGAAAGTCTTTTCTCAGAGGAAAACCTTTAAAACCATAATCAGTAAGAATTCTCCTAAGATCCGGATGATTTAAAAAAATTATTCCAAACATGTCAAAAATTTCCCTCTCAAGCCAATTAGCTACTGGCCATAAATCAACAGCTGATTCGATTGTGTTATTGGAAGCACAGTCACAAAAAATTCTTAGTCTGTGATTTTTCGACGTTGAAAGAAGATTATAAACAACAGAAAATCTAGCTGAATGATCTTCCAACTCAGAATTGTCAATGGCAGTGATATCAATGAGAGTGTCAAAGGATAAATGTTGATCATTTTTTAAAAAATTCAAAAAACTAACTAAATTTTCATTGTTAACATTTGAAATGACTTGATTGAATGATATTTTTGAAGTTACATCAAAACTAGCAATCACTTTATCCAATTTATCTTTTAAACTATTTAAATTATTATTCAACCGAATGTTTTCTTTCTTTTAATTTTATTTTGCAATTGTATGATTCCGTAGAGCAAAGCTTCAGCAGTGGGAGGACACCCAGGAACATAAATATCTACAGGTACAATTCTGTCACATCCTCTAACAACAGAATAGGAATAGTGATAATAACCACCTCCATTAGCACATGATCCCATAGATATAACCCATCTAGGTTCTGCCATCTGATCATAGACTTTTCTCAAAGCTGGAGCCATTTTATTAGTAAGCGTTCCTGCAACAATCATTACATCAGATTGTCTAGGACTTGGCCTAAAAACAACACCAAACCTATCTAAATCATATCTGGATGCACCAGCATGCATCATTTCAACTGCGCAACATGCCAAACCAAAGGTCATAGGCCATAGCGAACCAGTTCTTGTCCAATTAATTAGGTTATCAAGTGATGTTGTAATGAAACCTTCTGTGCTTAAAGATTTAAAATCATCAACTATATTCTCCTTTAACTCCAATTCATAGCCCCTTTTTTCCATTCATAAAAGAATCCGATGACCAGTAAAAATAGGAAGAAAATCATAGAATAAAATCCAATATCACCAATCAGATGAAGAGAAGCGGCCCAAGGAAATAAGAAAGCAATCTCGAGATCGAAAATAATAAATAATATAGCCACCAAAAAATACTTAACATCGAATTGCATTCTAGCGTCTTCAAAGGCATCAAAGCCACATTCGTATGGCGAAAGTTTTTCATCGTCAGGATTATTTGACCCTGTCAATTTTGATGAAATATATCCAATAACAGGCAAACCTAGGCCGAATAACAAACCAATAAGAAGAAAAAAAAGAATTGGAATATACTCAATCATAAAACATTATATTAAAATGGTGCCGACGATGAGACTCGAACTCATATGGCCAAAGCCACCGCCCCCTCAAGACGGCGTGTATACCAATTCCACCACGTCGGCCTAAAAAATTATTCATCAATTTTAGATTCCTGATCCGAAGTGGTATTGGCGCTGTTATCAATTAAAGCCTTGTTATCTGAGTGGTCCTGAAACGCTAAATAAGTCAAACTTAAACTTGTAAGAAAAAAAATTAAAGCAAAAATGGCTGTCGTTTTGCTTAAGAAGTTAGATGAGCCCGACGCACCAAAAAGGGACCCTGCACTACCACTTCCAAAAGCGGCTCCCATATCAGCACCCTTACCTTGTTGTATCAATACAAGAGCAATTAATACAGCAACAGAAAATAAGTGAAGAATAAGTAAATAAAATTGCATATCAAATCCTAATTTTTAAAATTACAAATCTCGTAAAAAGACTTAGAATCAAGAGATGCGCCTCCTACAAGAACCCCATCTACAAGACTTGATGACAGTATTATTTGGTAATTTTTCAAGTTAACACTTCCACCGTATACTATTTTAAACCGATTTACATTTTTTGGGTACAATTGTTTCATTATTGTTTTAATAAACTCGTGTACCTCGTTAATTTGAGAGATTTCAGGTATAACACCTGTACCAATTGACCAGATAGGTTCGTATGCAATTATGATTGTTTTATCATCGATTTTAATATTTTTAAAAGCTTTTTCTAACTGTAAATCAATAGCTTGTTTGAAAGTATTTGCATCTCTTTGTTCAAGATTCTCGCCGATGCAGAGAATAGGAGTAATATTATGGCTAAGTAATTGTTTGATTTTTATATTGATTTTTTCATTCGTTTCTGCCAGAAGAGTTCTTCTTTCAGAGTGTCCTACTATAGAATAAAATATTTTATTATCTGCTAACATTTCTGCTGATATTTCTCCAGTAAATGCACCATTGGTAAATTCACTAACATTTTGAGAACCCATGAAAAAATTATCAATATTTATACTATCAAGATCACTTAGCAACAAATGAGGAGGACATAAGACAACATAGTTATGCGAGTTATAAGTGGCAAATTGATTCAAAAATTCATTTAATAATGGTTTAGAACCGTTGAGTTTCCAGTTCGCGATAATATATTTCAAATCTAAAAAAGTTACAAAAAAGGGAAGATTATAGCATACGAATTTTCATTACTTGGCAGTTTATCCAAATCTACCTGTTATGTAATCTTCAGTTTCTTTTTTGTTAGGCTTTAAAAATAATTCTTCTGTGTATCCAAATTCAATTAGTTCCCCGAGATACATATATGCAGTAAAGTCTGAAACTCTTGCTGCTTGTTGCATATTGTGAGTAACTATTACAACACTATAATCTTTTTTTAATTCAGCAATAAGTTCCTCAATTTTAGCTGTAGATATAGGATCTAGAGCTGAACATGGTTCATCTAGAAGTAAAACTTTAGGTTTTACAGCAATACCTCTAGCTATACATAATCTTTGTTGTTGACCACCTGATAAACTCAAGCCGCTTTGATTAATTTTATCCTTTACTTCTTCCCAGAGAGCAGCTTTTTTTAGTGCCCATTCAACCCTTTCATTAAGTTCTGGCTTACTAAGACTTTCAAAAAGTTTTACCCCAAAAGCTATATTATCAAAAATTGACATGGGAAATGGTGTGGGTTTCTGAAACACCATACCAATTTGAGCTCTTATAAGTGATACATCAATTTTTGTATTTAATATATTTTCACCATCAAAAATTATCTCACCTTCAGCCTTTTGGTCTTTATAAAGACTGTACATTCTATTAAAAGTTCTAAGTAAAGTAGATTTTCCGCAACCTGATGGACCTATAAAAGCTGTTACTTTTCCTAAAGGTATAGATAAATTAATATTTTTTAGAGCATGAAAATTACCATAAAAAAAGTTTAAATTTTTTATATCTAATATAGAATTTTCATCTTTCATATTTTAACCTTTTGAAAAAATGCTTCTCGCAATGATATTGATCATAAGTACAAACAGCGTTAAAAATAAAGCTCCACCCCAAGCAAGAACATGCCAATCTTCATAAGGACTCATTGCAAACTGAAAAATCACGACGGGTAGGTTAGCAATCGGATTATTCATATCGAGAGAGAAAAATTGATTGTTTAGTGCGGTAAATAAAAGTGGTGCCGTTTCTCCACTAATTCTCGCGACTGCTAACAATATGCCTGTCATAATTCCAGCCTTTGCCGCCTTATATGATACCAATGTGATAACTTTCCAATGTGGAGCTCCAAGTGCAAATGCAGCTTCTCTAAGTGAATTTGGAACAAGTTTCAACATATCATCGGTTGTTCTAACAACAACTGGTAATAATATAATAGCTAGAGCTAACGCCCCTGCCCACCCTGAAAAATGACCAACCTGTGCAACATAAACAGAATAAACAAATAATCCAATAATAATGGATGGTGCAGATAATAGAACATCATTCAAAAATTTTGTAACCTGAACTAGGATACTATCGTTTTGATATTCTGAAAGGTATGTACCCGCTAAAATTCCAATGGGAGTACCTATTAAGGTAGCAAAAAACATCATTAAAAAACTACCCACTATTGCATTAATTAAGCCTCCTTTAGAGCCAGGCGGAGGTGTGCTTTCCATGAACATTGTAAAGTTAATTCCACCTATGCCTTTCATAACTAGAGTAAGCAATATCCAACCAAGAAAAAATAATGCCACTGTTAAGGCAACTGTTGAGAGTAACATCGCAAACCTATTATAAAATTTTCTTCTTTTAAACAAACTGAGACTTTGAGAATTCATCTTAAGTTTTTGCCCCCTCAAGCTTTCCAATTCTCATTAACATAACTTTTGAAAGGCCTAAAACAATTGATGTTATTAAAAATAAAATTAATCCTAGCTCAATTAGAGACGAGGTATATAAAACTCCATCAGCTTCAGTAAATTCATTTGCCAAAGAGGAAGCAATACTATTTCCAGGATTTATAATGGATGAAGATAACCTATGTGCATTTCCAATAACAAAAGTAACTGCCATGGTCTCCCCCAAAGCTCTACCTAATCCTAGCATTACACCCCCCACAACTCCAATTTTTGTGTAAGGCAAAACCACTTTTTTAACCACTTCCCATGTAGTAGCACCAACACCATAAGCCGATTCCTTTAGCATTGAAGGGACTAAATTGAACACATCCCTCATAACCGCAGCTATAAAAGGAATAACCATTATTGCTAATATAATTCCAGCTGTAAGAACACCGATGCCGAGCGGATAACCTTGAAACAAAAAACCAATGATAGAAACGTTACCAAGGTTATCAATTAAAAAAGGTTGAATGTGGTCCATCATAATTGGTGCAAAGATAAATAGGCCCCACATACCATAGATAATACTTGGTATTGCGGCTAATAACTCAATTGCCGTTCCTAGTGGTCTTTTTAACCAGTCAGGTGAAAGTTCTGTTAAAAAAATTGCAATACCAAAACTAATTGGAACAGCTATAAGCATTGCTATTAAAGATGTTACTAAGGTTCCTACAATAGGAACCAATGCACCAAATTCCTCAGTAACTGGATTCCATAGATCAGAAAAAATGAAATCAAAACCAAATTTATCAATGGAAGGCAGAGAACCATGAACTAAAGTAATTAAAATGGCAATTAGAAAACTAAAAACTACAAAGGCGAAGAATTTTGTTAAGTATTTGAAAAAATCAAAATTATACTTGAGAGAAATTTTTTTATATTTTGGGTTTGTAGCTACTTTGGCAAACATTTTATTAGCTAATGCTTTTGTATTAGTTATTTAAGATATTAATTGTAACAAAAAAGGTTTGACTGATTTTTTTAACTTTGTCTATTAGAAATCATAATATGTTCAAATGAAAAGATAATAAAAAGACAGTTTTTGCAAAACAAAAATCAGAAAAACTAACTTAATAATATAAAAGATGCTTTTTACAAACAGATTACAATTCTTTAATTTTTTTTTCTATTTGATCGAGAATATTGTTAAATAATGAATCATCTTCACCTTCAACAAGTATTCTTAAAACTGGTTCAGTGCCTGATGGTCTAATTAAAATTCTAATTTTTCCATCATTTTTTTGTTTAATTTTTTCAATTAAATTTTCCAAGTCATCAGTTATTTTAAAATTTGTAATATTTTTTAATTTAATATTCCGCAATTTTTGAGGGTAAATTTTTAAACCAATACAATGCTCACTTAAATTTTTTCCAGTTAGATTAATAATATTTAGAATTTGTAGCGAAGATAAAATTCCATCGCCAGTAACATGAAATGGAAAATTCACAATATGTCCAGAACTTTCACCACCTAGAAACCAATTTCTCTTATTTAATTCCTCGATGATATATCTATCCCCAACTTTAGTTCGAGTAAATTTTATATTTTTTTGTTTAAATTTTTCTTCAATTCCTAGATTCGTCATCTGCGTTCCAACAACTCCTGCTTTCTTTAACTTTCCTGAAGAATTAAGAAAATTGGCTAATACATATAATAATTTATCGCCATTATAAACCTCTCCACTTTTATCGATAAAAATAACCCTATCGCCATCCCCGTCAAAACCAATGGCATAGTCATAATTAGACTTTTCCATTTTTTTTATTAATAGTTTTGGATTTAAAACACCACAATTTAGATTGATATTTTTGCCATCAGGCGAAACATTACAAAGATCAACATTAGCACCAAGCTCAAAAAAAATTTTTGGCGCAATCTGGTAAGTTGCTCCATTAGCGCAATCGATTAGTAATTTGAAGCTTTTAAGATTAAAACTTTTACTGAAAGAATTTTTGCAAAATTCAATATATCTACCTACACCATCCTCTATTCTTTGGGCCTTGCCTAAAAAGTTTGATGGAGTTTGATAATTGATATTTTGATAATTTTCTTCAATTATATTTTCTGAAATATCATTTAATTTATTACCAAATTCATCAAAAAACTTAAGTCCATTATCTTCATAGTAATTATGACTTGCAGAAATACTACTCCTCCTTGAAGTCGCAGTGATAAAACCAAGTGAGATATTGCTGGCGTTGGTAATGGACCTGCCAAAATAATATCAACTCCAGAGGCTAATAAACCAGACTCTAATGCAGACTCAAGCATATAACCTGAGATTCTAGTATCCTTACCAATAATAATTTTGGGATTATTTGTTGAATTAAAACGTTCTTTTAAAAACTTTCCATAAGCAAAGCCAATTTTTAAGACGCTTAAAGCACTTATAGCCTGACCACCTACTACACCTCTGATACCATCAGTTCCAAATAATTTCATAGTTAAAATTTATAAAATTCTTGCGCAAGATTCATATATTTTTTTTGCAATGCAACGTTGTGCGTTCTTATGATTTTTGCTCCATTAATAATTGCAAACAATGAAACAATTGAGCTTATGATGTCCCTATCTTTTAAATCTTCATTTGCAAATTCATTAAGAAATGACTTTCTAGAAATTCCTATTAAAATAGGGACCTCAACTGAAAAAAAACTTTTCAGCCTTTTTATTATAGCTTTATTATGTTCAAAAGTTTTTCCAAATCCAATTCCTGGGTCAAGCAATAATCGATTCTCATTTATCAGTTTTTTTAAAATCAGTTTTTTTCTCTCAAAAAAAACTGTTAAATCGTGCATGAGATTAGTATAGTATGGATTTTCTTGCATTATTAGAGGGGAACCTTTTTTATGCATAATGCAAGCTGCTACAGTGTTATTTTCTAATAATTCAATTTTTTCATCTAACTCGAATCCATTGATGTCATTAAGAATACTAGAACCTATTTTGACTGATTCCTCCATTATTTCATATTTATTGGAATCAACAGATACAGGTACCCCGAGATCAACTACTTTTTCTAGTATTGGAAAAAGTCTTTTTTTTTCGTCATCAAGAGAAATCGGAAGAGAGCCCGGTCTTGAAGACTCTGCACCAATATCAATAATTTTGGCTCCACTATCTATGAGTTTCTTCGCGTGATCAAGTGCTTCGGTAGTATTGAGATACAATCCTCCATCAGAAAACGAGTCCGGAGTAACATTTAAAATGCCCATGAGGACAGGCGAAGATAAATCTAACTTATAATTACCAGCCCTAAGAAACACAAAGAGAATTATGTCTCTTTAACTGGATCTGGATCAACTTTAGAGTCACTTTCCCCAGAATTATCGTCAGCAGAATCATCATCAGGTTTTGAAGATGATGATGGCTTTGGAGGTCTCGGCTTCTTTCCATTCATAATATCGTCAATCTGATCTGAATCGATAGTTTCCCATTCTAGTAAAGCTTTTGCCATTGCTTCCATTTTGTCTTTGTTTTCTTCAATTAAATTTCTGGCAATTTTATACTGTTCATCGATTATTTTTCTTATTTCTAAATCAACCTTTTGCATAGTAGCTTCGGAAACATTTTTCTGATTTGTCACTGATCGCCCAAGAAAAACTTCCCCTTCATTTTCACTATAAACCATTGGTCCTAGCTCATTCGTCATTCCCCATTCGGTAACCATTCTTCTTGCCATCTCTGTGGCTCTCTGAAAATCATTAGAAGCACCTGTTGTCATTTGATTCATGAAAATTTCTTCAGCGATTCTTCCGCCAAACAATACAGATATATTTTGTAGTATGTGTTCTTTATCCATGCTATATCTATCTTCCTGAGGTAGTTGCATGGTTACTCCAAGAGCTCTACCCCGTGGTATTATAGTTACTTTATGGACAGGATCTGTTTTAGGCAATAGTCTAGCAACAATAGCATGACCGGATTCATGATATGCTGTATTTTTTCTCTCATGTTCAGGCATTACCATTGAACGCCTTTCTGAACCCATCATAATCTTGTCTTTGGCTCTTTCAAAATCGTCCATATCGACAAGGCGCTTGTTTGCTCTTGCTGCAAATAATGCGGCCTCATTGACAAGATTAGCAAGATCCGCCCCAGAAAACCCTGGTGTACCTCTTGCTAGAATTTCCGGTTTAACGTCATTTGCAGAAGGAACCTTCCTCATGTGAACAACAAGGATTTGCTCTCTACCTCTTATATCTGGAAGAGGTACAACAACCTGTCTATCGAATCTTCCAGGTCTTAAAAGAGCTGGATCCAAGACATCAGGTCTGTTTGTGGCAGCTATTACAATAACGCCAGATCCGGTTTCAAAACCATCCATTTCAACAAGCAATTGATTAAGGGTTTGCTCTCTCTCGTCATTTCCACCTCCTAGACCTGCACCTCTTTGCCTACCAACAGCATCTATTTCATCAATGAAAACAATACATGGGGAATATTTTTTTGCTTGCTCAAACATATCTCTAACACGTGCAGCACCAACACCAACAAACATTTCAACAAAGTCAGAACCAGAAATAGAAAAAAAAGGAACTTTGGCTTCACCAGAAATAGCTTTAGCGAGAAGTGTTTTACCGGTCCCTGGAGAACCAACCATTAAAACACCTCTGGGTATTCTTCCACCAAGTTTTTGAAATTTTGAAGGATCACGAAGAAAATCAACAAGTTCGGCAACTTCTTCTTTTGCTTCTTCGCAACCGGCAACATCAACAAATGTGACTGCATTTTGATTTTCGTTTAACATTTTTGCTTTGCTTTTTCCAAATGAGAAAGCGCCTCCACGACCACCACCTTGCATTTGTTTCATAAAAAATATCCAGACCCCTATAAGTAATAACATTGGGAACCAGGATACAAATATGTTCATTAATAACGATGGCTCTTTTTCAGGTTGCGCTTGGACAGACACACCTGAACTTAGCAAATCGGAAACTAACCAAGGATCGGAAGGAGCATATACAACATATTTATTACCTTCTGAATTTAAAACGGTTAAGACTCTACCATCAATAACAACTTTTTGAACTGATCCGTTTTTGACATCTTGTAAAAATGAAGAATAGTCAACAGTGACTGATTTATTCTGAATGTCAGCAAATTGATTAAATATTGCCATAAATATAAAACCTATAAGCAACCAAACAATAATATTTTTAAAAGTGTTATTCAAATTAAATGTCTCCAGTTATGTAAAGATTATACAACAAAAATCAAGATCTAAAATGTTTAAAGTTATATTTTACTTACACCTATTAAATAAACTTCTTTTGATTTTGGTTTTGAGGACTTAAGTTTTAGGGATGAAAATTGTTTAAAAACATGTTTGTATTGAGTCTTAACATGACCAATTTCTGATCCAAAAAATAACTTTATAACCAAAAAACCGTTTTTTTTTAATAATTTATCAATCAAACAAAAAATAGCTTCAATAATTCTATTCATATTTTCAGTGTCTGTAAGACTAATACCTGTAATATTTGGGGCGATATCAGAAATTACAAGGTCAAATTTGTCAATTTCCAAAAGATCTTTGGGATTTTCAAGAAAGCTATCTGTTAAGATGTTTGCTTTTTTAAAAAAAACACCATCAATAGGCTCCATATCATTACAATCTATTGCACAAACGTTATTTTTACCACTAATTTTAACAGCATATTCTGACCAGGCTCCCGGTGAAGAACCCAAATCAAGGACTTTAGTATTTTTTTTTATAAGACGGAATTTTTGATCAATTTCTAGAATTTTAAAATGAGAACGTGCCCTATAACCATGACTTTCAGCCTTTTTAACATATGGGTCATTTAAATGCGAATCAAACCATTTTTTTTTTTTTTTTTTCATTTTTGTTTTAGAATAAACCTGTGAATAAAATTGAAAAACTAAATTATAAAGCTCAGTCTCATAAACTAGGTTCTTCTGTGCTTATTGGAAAAGCAGGCCTGAACG
>Ga0255759_10001085_pt1 | contig 24507 bp, 31 predicted proteins | sample 101ome_20_FD_179959 | JGI IMG/M metagenome (GOLD analysis project Ga0255759, IMG submission 179959) | Coastal salt marsh microbial communities from the Groves Creek Marsh, Skidaway Island, Georgia - 101404AT metaG (version 2) | ecosystem: Environmental > Aquatic > Marine > Intertidal zone >...
ACGAAGTTGTCTTTGTTTTTGCTTTCGGATTTTCGCATATAGTGTCTTTCTAGTTTAGTGTTTAACTTGTTACTTAACTTACTCAAAAAATTTACCATACATTTTCAGCTAGCGCAAATTTTTTCTTCATTTATTTTTGCATCCCCCCTCCCAATACAAGAATCATGCCAACCGAAGGTTGGCATGATGTATGCTTACGCTTATCACCATAAGTTGTTGATTATCAAGAACTTACGAGCCCGGGGGGTCCCAGGATGCGTAAGTCCTTGCTTCGCAAGGACTTACATTGATTGTCATAGCATGTGGCGTGCCACCTATGCATAAAAAAAGACCCCCTCTTTTCAGAGGGGGGTGCGTGTGAGTAATAATAGAAAACATTATAACTTTACCACCATTCTCTTGGTCTGTCAAGACATATTTTTTTATTAGTATTCATTTTTTAGCAATCCCTGATAGAATCCTATAAAGAAGGATACCATCAGAAGCCCCAACAAGAGCATATACTCCTTGCATACTTAGTGTTTTTTATAGTTTACGTTGAGAGTGTTTTTATCCCAGCAGGCGCGACACGTCAAGCATTTATTACCTTGATCTGAAGCTGGACAGGTGAATCCTTCTTTTGAAACTCCTGAGGTTGTCAAGCCTAATCGCTTCGCAATCGAGACAGGAGCAGGGCCGTCTATTTTAAGTCCTGACAATCGCACAGTCAGATTTTCAGGAAAATCTCCATTTTCTTTTTTCCATTGAGAAACAATTGCATACTCGCGAGTAGGTAGCCAGAATTTTAATTGTGGAAGATTTTTTGCAATCTGAACAATTCGGTTTAAGTGATCGACATCCTGGATGTCGCCGCTATCATGCCACCTAAAGAAACCGCTTGATTCTGTGCCACCGATGGCAATCGTCATTGCTTGAACCCACAAGGCATCTTTTAGTTTAGAGAAACGACGCTCCAGGGCGTTTTGCACATTGGGGAAAAGATAGCGCCCTTTTAAGGCGTAACAAATGGAACAGATCGAATCTTTTGCATTGCGTAGTTTCGCGCCAGTTTTACAGTGACGAGCAGGAATTGAAAAACCATGGCAAGGCATCTTGGAGGGCTTAGAAAGTCCACCGATGAATTTGATTGCCTCTTTGACTGTAAAGGTAACTGTATTGTTCATAAGAACAAGATAAGCGACAAAAGACACAAACGCAAGAAAAAAAATACTTTTTTTATTGGCACAGTAGATGCTATCATGATTTGTTATAACTCGCTTATTATCAATAACTTAGAGAAGCGCGGGGGTAGGCGATTGCGTAAGTCCTTGATTATCAAAGACTTATGTTTATCTTTTGGGTGATAAAAAGACGCCCCCTCTGGTGAGACCAAACCAGAAGGGGCGTGGGGAGATGAACAGCTTTTATGCGATTACTGTTCAGGCGTTTATGCTAACCAGCAGACACAGATCAACTGCCGTCGCAATACCTATTTGAAAAGTGCGAGTGGCTTTTATGCGATTACCACTCAGGGGATGAACATTAACCAGCAGAGAGAGTATGCCGTCGCAATCCCTAATCCTACACTAAGTCATACAATCGACAGGCACTTCTTCAACTGCCTTGATAGCATCTTTGATTGAGGAATATTTATACGTCGAGTCGTAGTCGATATAAAAGTAACCTCTTTCAAACTTGTCATATCCACCGTCATTTCCACCTGACTTTAGACATTCTACTATATCACAGCCGATAGCATCGTTGGTCATTACTACCTCCCATTCTGGAAGATCCCATTCATGAGGTCTTGTTTGCTCACCGTCTTGGATCGTATATGAAGCTCCAAAACCTTGCTCTTCTTCCCATTCCACGTGAATGATTGAGAGTGGATAACGATGACTGATGAACCTGATCCATTGTTCGGGATGACTCCATGGAGTTGAAAAAGTGATGATAATTTCATCACTAGAATCTGAAGCATCAATGTCAGTGTCTCTAGCATTCCATTTCGTGCCCCAGTTACGAACGCTCCAATCATACCAGTTGTCTGAACCATATAGGCTTTTTAAACGTTTGGATTCTTGTTCTGAGATTCCCGTGGTTGGAGCTACTGTGTTTTTAAGCTCTTCGGGTATAGGGAGAGCTAATGAAAAATCGACTTCTCCTTTGCTGTTGACGATTTTTTCGACCATCCTTCGAGGGACGATTATCGTATTATGGCACCAGTTTGGCATATATTCCTTTCTGCAAGTTTAGTTAAAAGGTGGGGGCTAAAGCCCCCACCTTGAGTGGTGGTTTAGGACTCCAATATACTATTGAAGTCTGCTTCCTGTCTAGCCCCTTCTTCGATCTGATTACCAACGATTTCAGTCATGGTTTTCGAGACCTCGCTGATCTTTTCGAGCATAGGCACGGAAATGTTACCTTTGTTCTCAGTGATCAAGGCTAGGAGTTGTTTCATGTTGGCATCGACATCGTTGATGCACTTGACATGACGGAACACGTTTTCGGCTTGGTCTATCTTGCCAGCTTTGAGGGCTTGCATATATAGGGTGTATATCATCGTTTCGAAGAACGAGGAGATGTCCCTACCTACGAAGGTTTTATCTCTTTGCCAGAGTTTCCTTAACGTAGTGACCGCTTCAGCGTGTGATTTTGATACTTTCACCCTGTAGTATCGGTTCCCTTTTGCGTCGTTATAGCAATTTGGTTTGCGACGACGACTTGAGCAATTATCAGCCATAAGGCTCCTTTCTTTTAGCATGTTTGTATTTCCCCTTCTCCCCCATCTTGAAACCACTCGGTCTCAAATTCTGATTCACTATAAGCTACATTTGAGGTGTGAGTCAAATGTTTTTTCACTTTTTTTCGAACCGGTCATATTTGCGTATAACTGATTCGGTATCTAGTATCTGTGGTTCGACAGAATATTGCAAGCCCTTTTTTTCCATGGCCTGAGAGAACACAGTCCAGTCGCAATCTTCTTCCAGAAAAGCGTAGCCAGCACACTTATAGGAGAACTCAGATATTTTGTCAACGATATTTAATCTTTCGAGTAACGCCATGGGAACTTGAAGCCACCCGTGGCCCGGATCTATAGTAGCATTTAATCGCATCATATATTTATTTGTTATAGCAGTAATCTCTTAATTGGCTTCTATCAACTTTTTTTCCTTTAGTATTTACCTCTTGTCGACAGAAGTGTCGATAGCCAGTAAGCCATTCTTCATGTGTGCCGATCCTATCTTCATCGCTGATGACAGGCTGACGGAACCCACAATTACTTGTGGCATAATCTACAAACGTGTTTTTATAATACAAAGAATCTGGACTAATGTCACTCTTTTTTATTCTTGCAACTTCGGCAGCTACGAGACTAGTCCAAGGGATTTTGTCTTCGTGCTTTTTACCTGTGGATCTGTAATCAACTTTTGTCATAATTTTAATTCTCACATGTTTCTATTAAATGAATCATTTGACGATCGTCAATAAAGTAAAGATACTTTTCATCAACTAATTTATCAAATGTTATCCTATGAAATTCATTGAATGAAGAAATTGCCCAAGGAGCCTCTCCGTCCATTTTAGTAACAGTATAAACTATGGAGGAGTGTTTATTAACGGCGAATAGTGTTCCTGAGCGTTGACCTCTTAACCACTCAGTTAACTCGTCAGAGGTGGAGAATATAACTTTTTGCCCGTGGCTTGTAGGATCGTGTATTAATTTATTCATACTCTTACCACCAAGATGTATATTCTACTTCATAACCCTTATCAAGACTTTTTCTTGCTTTTGTTATAAACTCAAGATCCATCTCTTTGCATTCCTCGTCGTGTTTGGTACAATCGCCAAAAAAGAAGCCTTCAGTTTCGGGTAACTCTCCTCTTAGAATTACTAATTCTAAATCGTCTAAGTCATCAGAGTCGAGAGTCAGAGTCTTGCAGTTAAACACTCCTTCGTCTCCAGTCTTGGCGCAGTAAAGGTTCGACATATAACCTTCAAGGGCATTATGTTTGCGCCAGTAAGCTATTTCAGTCTTGACAATTGTTTCTGTAAGGGTTTCAGAATTATATTCCCTTTTAACTTCATTTGCAAATTGATCTAGTCCCATAATATTATTTAGTTTATATTAATTTTTTATTCAGCTAACCATTTAGCCTTGATTTTATTTTTATCATACATTTTGACGAACCTATTTATCTCATCAGCAAGATCATCTTGATACACATCTTTATATGCCCTTGCTAAAAGGTCAAGAGCTTTTTCAAATCTTAGTTCAGTGGGTTTTCTGAACTTATTGCGAAACATGACAACTTCATCAATAGCGCGATGATCCCAATCTCCGTTCATGTATTGAGCTTGATAACGGATCAACTTTGCGACTTGTTCAATTGTGCATTCGATTGGCTGGAATCCTTTTAGTCCGTATCCACAAAAAGCAGATATTGACAGATGATCCAGATCGGCGTCTGATTTAGCGATGCGAATCGCTTCGTTCATATCGTGAATGTTCATAAGCAATATTTAATAACAAAATGAGATGAGAGTCAATAAAAAATCATCCCCGATGTTTGGGGGTGCGACGATAGGAGCCTTTTCCTTTTTTGGGCTTGTGAGTGCGTGAGCCTGTGTTCCAGTTAATGATCACGCGGGGCTTTTGAGCTTTCATGAAAATAAATTACACTAATAAATAATGAATGTCAAATAATAAATAATCAAATAGTAATAAAAATCCAGGATATTTTAGAGATATAATTAATATATCTAAACCCTTGATAATCAAGGACTTACGGCGGAGCCTACCCCGCCGTTGATGTAAGTCTTTGATAACCAAAGGCTTACGCCTTTGGTTGTTAGCAGGAGGCATGCCAAGTTTACTCCTCGTCTGAGCCGAAGAGCTGCTCCCAGCCTTCCGGGCTGGTTCCGGTGATGACGAACTCGCGCCCGTCAGCGTCCAGACCGAGGTCTGTGATGTCGTCGGTTTGACGAAAACGGAACAGGTTTGCACCTGCGATGGTAACTGAGTGGTCACGGCCCGTCACACGGCAAGGCCCCGTGAAGGTGTAGGTGTGGGTGGGAGAGTAGCTCTCCTCGACGCGCACACGCGTTGAATCAATGTATCGCATAAAATTTAAGCAAAGGGATTAAAAGAGGGCCTAGTCGCCCGTGTCGAAGCGACTCTCATGGTAAGCGTCAACGTCATCCTCGCGGAGTTCGTTGCGCTCCAACCAGTGGTCGTAAGCGTCGAAGTCGAAGTCGTTAGGGTAGACCTCCTCGCAGGAGGGTTGCCAGTGGTTCAATTCATCGTTCATAAGAATAAGATAGTATGAAAAAAGGTTTTTGTCAATAAAAAATTTAGCAGGTAACGCCACACTTTGGGCAGGTGCGAGGCACCTGATAAACCACTTCTTCGATACCGTCGATATTGTGACACACCACGCGAGTGCCGATCAGAGAGGCTCGACGGATGGCGGCGTTCAGGCCCCTGCGTGACGCGCTGTAGCGCGTGGCGAGGCCAGGGATGTAGTAGAATTTCATATTGTTCATGCGTTTAGCATAGCATATACCCTAGGACATTTACAGTCCAACCCCAAAAAAAGTGAAACTTTTTTTTGGGGTAAGGTTGGCACGGTTCTTGAATCGTATATTTCGTAAGTTGTTGATTATGAAAGACTTAGAGCGCGGCGGAGCCCCGCCTTGCCTAAGTCCTTGATAACCAAAGGCTTACGCCTTTAGTTGTTAGCAGGAGCTGTGCCAACTTCAGTGGGGTATCGCGTTCATTGCGACGATTCGGTCAAAGCGAAAACGCTTGTATTCCCCAGTCTTGACATTTTTGCCAGTGATGCCAGCGAATTTCTCCTTGCGAGCAAGGTTCTCGAAATGCTCATCCGTCTGGATGACGTAGTTGTAGATTTCGTTGTTGACATTCTCTGCGCCGTTGTGTTGGGCAGGGCGATACATGACGTTGAATACTTTAGGTGAGTTGTCAATCATATTTTTTCTTTCTGTTTGTTGTTAAAATTAGTATTTGACGGACCAAGCGTGTTTGCTGACTAATTTTTCACGAACTTCGGTCATAGAGTCAACAATTTTTTTTACTTCTTTTGAGAAGTATTCTGGGCCAAGGTCTTTGTATTTGACCATGCCGTCAACATGAGCCTCAAGGGCTCCAGTGATTGATGCGAGGTAAGCGGTGATGTAGAATTCGCTGTCTTGCTCGTCAGTGTAATCTTTGATGTCTTCGTTCATATGGATAATTTAGTGTATTTTTTGTTATTTGTCAATTTTTATTTTTGAATTGCTTTTGCAGCCCGTAAGTCGATTGTCCCCCATTTACCTTGACTTGGACCCTCGAGATATTCAGCAGTTACAGAGTTACCACGTCGTGTGCTGGGGAAGATGCGAACCTTCACGCCGTTGAAGGTTATGAGGTTGTTATTGTCGAAAAGGTCTGGGTTGATTACGATGTCTTTCATTAAATCTTTCATGCTATGAGCATAGCATACACCATAGGACAAAAGCTGTCCAACCCCAAAAAAAGTGAAACTTTTTTTTGGGGTAAGGTTGGCACGGTTCTTGAATCGTATATTTTGTAAGTTGTTGATTATGAAAGACTTAGAGCGCGGCGGAGCCCCGCCTTGCGTAAGTCCTTGATAACCAAAAGCTTACGCCTTTGGTTGTTAGCAGGAGGTGGGCCAAGTGGTGGGCTGGGTGAGACTCGAACTCACAACCAACGGCTTAAAAGGCCGCTGCTCTACCGTTGAGCTACCAGCCCAAAGGCACTAGACAACTTTTTGAATTTTGCCTACGATATTTTTCTTGACAAAAGAACGGATACCGTATTGTTGTCCAGGTTGATCGTATTTGTAAGCAGTGAAGTAATGGGGTTTATCAACGATAGGGCCAGAGGTCACATAAGTGTTGACGGCACCATCTTGTTCGCGCTTATAGATGAATGTGTATTTTTCAGTTGGGAATGATTGCATATTATTTTTCGCTTTCTATTTATTATTATTTATTTAGTTTGATATTAGGGCAGTTGTTGTTATGAAGGAATTCACGAACTTCATTAAGTGATTCAACTATTTCAGTAAGTTTATTAGAAAAATATTCGTTGCTATCTGGATATTTGAGCAGACCGTTGGAATGGGCTTCCAGTCTGCCAGTCAATCCAGCTAGGTAAGAAGTGATGGCGTAAGCGTTGAGTTCTTCGTAGTGGTAATTTTTAACGTCTTTATTCATACAAGTAATTTAGTTCAATTTTTATTGTTTGTCAAATTTTATTTTAGCCAGTCATTCGCGCAGTTGACCCAAGCTTGGCCATCTATGATTGACTTTTTCATTTGCTTGATCGTGTTTTCCTCATCATCGCTGATTCGTATTGCCCAGTTATTAAGAGCTTGAATAACAAAGATTTGATTGAGGGGGGATTGCTCCATGTATTCGGTGACTTTCTCTATGTTAGTTTTCATATTGAAATTATGATAAAAAGTGAAAAGGATTGCAAGGTTTATTTTTGCAGTGTTTTTGCAACCCGTAGGTCGATTGTTCCCCACTTGCCCTGACTTGGGCCTTCAAGGTATTCGCCAGTGACGAAATCACCGCGCTGGGTGCTGGGGAAGATGCGAACCTTCAGGCCGTTGAAGGTCATGAGGTTTTTGTTGTTCATATACTCTGGAACTATCATCATTGTTTTCATGCTATAAGCATAGCACAAAGGGTAGGACAAAGACTGTCCAACCCCAAAAAAAGTGAAACTTTTTTTTGGGGTGAGGTTGGCATGGTTCTTGAATTGAAGTTTACCTAAGTTGTTCATTATAAAGCACTTACAGCAGCGGGGGGTAGGTTTTTTACAAGTCCTTGATACTCAAGGATTTATGTATTGCAAGAAAAAAAACAAATTATTTTGAATATTTTTCAAACGCAGCCCGATGCTCTGGGCTGAAGTGGGCAGCAGATTCTAACAAGCGAAGTTGATCGGCATTCCACCACCAGATTTCGTGATGGTCAGATTGCTCAAAATGCCAGTTGAATTTTTCGAGTTTGGAAACGTAGGTTGCGAGGTCTCGCATCGCGATGTAATCGTTGTTCATATCTTATTTATTTTTGTTGAGCCAAGAGCGGAGTTCGCGTCCAATCTGAGCTTTGCGCTCGGCATTAGCAGCGAGCTGCTTATCAAGAGCAACACGGTGAGCAGGAAACTCATCAGCCAAAGAGGAGAACATTTTAACCTGTGCCTGCTGCCAGATGTCGTAGTTGAAGTCGCCGTCATCCCATTGCCAGTCATGCTTGGCGATGGCATCAACGAAGTTGTCAAGATTGGTTAGATCAGCGCGGGATTCTTTATCGTATTTCATGTTATTACTATATCAGATAGGGTAGGACATTTACTGTCCAATGGTCATTTTAGTTAAAGATATTTAATGTTGGGTTTCTCCAAACAAGCTGAACTGTTCCATTTATGTTTTGCACATAAACGTTTGAATTGTTCTTTGCTGCGAATTGAATCGCTTTGGCCAACCCGTTTCCCTCACGGGAGACAGAGAACTCGTGAGTTTCGCACAGTGAAAAAACGTTGCCGAATCCAGTAGGAACTAAGTATTTTTTATTGTTCATGCATATAGCATAGCAAACACCCTAAGACAAAGACTGTCCAACCCCTAAAATAGTTGAATTTTTTTTGATATAAAGTTGGCACGGTTCTTGAATTGTAAATGATATAAGTTGTTGAATATTAATAACTTACGCAAGCGGGGAGTGGGCTTTTTGCAAGTCGTTGATTATAAATGATTTACATCATAAGCTTAAGCAAGTATGATGCCAAAAAAAGGAGGAGGCCTGGACCATGGCCTCCTCCTGGGGTGGTGTTCGAGAAGCCCCCTACTGGGGGAAATTAAATCCAATCCTCATCGAGGTCACCTGAAGCGGCGTCGATGATGGCGCCAACTTCATGACTCCAAGGGTGAGGAACAGTGTTGTTGAAGTCAACGTGTTCTTCGATGGAGACTTCGGCGAGCTTGGTGATATCTTCATTGTTCATATTTATAATGTAACAGGTTTTTGCTTATTGTCAAACATTATTTACCGATAGAGGGAAATTTATCGGCATAAGTTTGATGGTGTCGGTCTACGCTTGCGTAGAAACCAAAGGTGCGAGGAATGTTTTGGTCATCAGTTTGCTGCCTTGTTATCTTCTGCCTTTTGATTTCTTCTCGTCGTTCGATTAGTGCGAATGGGTTTTTGATTTTGATTCTGTTTGACATAACGTGATTGTGTTTTTGATTAATGATGAAGGGGGTCGAAGCCCCCTTCCTGGTTTAATTCCAGTGGGGTCTGTTTCTATGGTTTGGATTTCTCCTTGCTTTCTCAGGCTTGTTGTGGTTGGAGGGTCTGTGATTGCAGCCCCCTTTGTGGATGCGAACGCCAAACTTAGTTGGCCGACTGAATGTAACTGATACGTTTCTCATAATGTTCACTTGTTAGATTATTGAATTCCGTGAAAGGCGTCAATCAGAAAATTTGCAATTCCTCCGTCATACATTTTGTTGACCAGCTTGATCTTTCGGTCGAAGCTATACTCTGCGATGACATCCCACTCCTCTTCCATGGTGGCGCATTCGCACAGCCAATCTTCGAGCATGTTGTCGAGTTCGTCCTTGGTGATTTTAGTGATTGCTGCGCTCATTATGCTTGGATCCTTTCGAAATCTTTCATGCTATAAATGTGGCATACATCATGGGACAAAAGCTGTCTAACCCTAAAATAGTTGAATTTTTTTTACATAAAGATTGGCATGGCTCCTGCTCGTGTGTTTATATCTAAGTTGTTTATTATTAATGACTTACGCAAGCGCCGAGTCCCGGATCGTGCAAGTCGTTGATTATCAGTAACTTACAGATTAAAGTTTGTTGGCAAAAAAAGGGGAGGGGGCCGAAGCCCCCTCCTTGCGATGTTGATGGTTGGAATAATTACTACACAAACTACACTAGCTAAGGAAGAAAGTCAATTATAATTTGTAAAAAATGTGTCGCCCGATCTTTACGGTTGGCTTCTGGCCTTTGGCCCAATACGGAGCCTTAATGTAATCGGCATAGTAATGGTTAGCGTTGCCGATCTTGGCGCGATTGATTCGATGCATATTCTTGGCAAGATAGATTGCCATCTCTGCCTGTGGCACGTTTAGCAAGTGTTCAAGGTCTGATATCTTCTTGCCATTCCAACAAGAGAATTGCCACTTGGCTAAGCAGACTTTTTCCCATGTCTGCTTTCGGTCGATGGCGCGTTGAGCGATGACAGCTGCAACGGCTCCCATCCCTGTGTCACCTTCACCTCGTGCCTCTGCAAGGATCGTAATGGCGACAACTTTTTGTTCTTTAGTAAGTCCAGGCTGTGCGCCCAGTGCCGTGATTGATTGTGATATAAGAAGGACATAAAGCAATATTGTTTTCATACGTATAAGATAACAGAATTTAGGCTAGTGTCAAATGTTTTTTTATTTCATTTAATCTGTATTCGATAAATGTTTTCAGTGCTTGACGTTTGTATTGTTCTTTATACTCAAGAACAGCGTTAAAGAAATCTTCTGGGTCTATACCTGAATCTAGTATTAAACCAGCAATGGTTTTAGGTGACAATCTCATTCTTGTAAGCTTACATTGCGACCCTTGATTCAGCCCTGCCCTATAAAAAAGTCTATATATATTCCTGAACAAAAATTCAACAAGATCATCTTTAGTCCAATCCTTCCAACCCCAGCGACAATATTTTTTGATAAAATCTGCAGAATTAGGAAATTCAAACTCGAATAAAGCTTCTTTTATTTTTTGCCTTCCTTCGTATTGCGCTTTTATTTCTTCTACGTTTATTCCATCTATTTGATTAATCAGTTTCTCCATTTTTGCTCCGCAGCCACGAAATCTTCTACAATGACCATCTTGTAACAATCTATCTCTTAATTGTTTCACGCTGTGGATTTGGGATCTATCCAAGAAGTTTTTGAGCCTGGTTGGTAATTGTTGTTCGTTAAGTTTCATATATCAATCCCATTTAAAAGGTGCTGCGTTTTTGCTGCGCGTGTATGGTTTAGAGATGTGGGCGCGACGGATGGCAACCTTGTTGTCTTCCTCTGCCTTGATGATGGCATTCATCTTGGCATTGTGCTGAGCGAATTGGTTGAGGATTTCTGTCTTGGTCTCGTTAACTTTCATACTTATAAGGTAGTTGAATCTGTCGATGATTGCAAGAAAAACTTTCAATTATTTTTTGCGCATTGAGTTGATCCACTCGTATCGCTTTCTCCACTTGGGAGCGGTCTTGTTTAGCACCTTCTTGATGGTTTCAGGGTTGATCCAGCTCTCGCTATTCGTTGACGTTTCCTTATCTTTCATATGAATATTAAATCACAGATCAGAATAAAAAGCAAGAAAAAAACATTTATTTTTACCTATATTAGAGCATGCTACATTACCTTACTGACTCCCCCCTTTTTCTGAAATTTTTTGTTGCCATGAATTTTTAAATAGGGTAGGGGGACATTTTCTTCAATCTATAATTCATTTTGAAACAAACTAAACCCAACAATAACAAACAGACCTAATATTAAAAAACTAAACTCAACAAGAAAAAAGCAAAAAAAATACCCCTCCCCCTATTTAATAAAAATGAACAAGATTAATAAGAAATCGGTATAAATAAAAAAAACAAAAAAAAAGTGAGAGTTGTAAAAAAGGTAGAACAATTGAATGATAAGTAGAAGGCGGCGCACATATTGTTATAATAATGTAATGGATTATTTAATGGTTTATTTAGATAGTGATGGGGAAAAAAGGGCAGCTATCCCTGATGAAGAGGGCGTTTACTATGATTCAATAGAATTTGAAGAATATGATAAAGATATGTCGTCATTAGAAGTGGTTGTTTTAGAATCTAAAGATTTTTATAAAAAGGTAATGGACCCTGATGGCGATGGTAAATATTTTAAATGTAGGTTTTCGGCGAGATATGTTTCTAATTTGAGGGTTCATGAAGCTATTGAGCAAATAGGCTTTACAACTTTCTTTACTTCTGTTATCAAAGAGCATATACGAGAAGAATGATAAAAATAAGGAAATCAGAAGATGCCGAGGAAAATGATTTAACTTTCTTTTATAATTTTGAAAAGAATTTTGAAGAAGGGGAGTTATTTACTTTTGAATTGAGTGATTGTGTATTTGATACAGTTCATAATGTTTTTGATATGGCGTATGAAAACCAAGGAGAGTATTGGTTTACATCGAGACCTACATTTTCTGGGATATCTAGATTAAAAATATTTAAAACAAATGAGCTTATTTTTGATGAAGTTATTGATTATGATATAAATCATGATAATTTAAAAAAGTTTAGTTTTTTACTCTTGTATAAGGGGGAGAATGTTCCTTTTGGTCCGTTTTATGAAATTTTTCATAACAGGCAATATGATAATGATTTATTTACTATAGAAAAAGGTGATATTGTAGTTGATATAGGTTGTAATACGGGGGCTTTTGTTCATTATGCTTTAGATTTTAACCCTTCTAAGATTTTTTGTTGTGATGCAGATAAAGATTGTTGTAATTTAAATAAAAAAATATTTAAAAACCATAATAATATTTTTATTGATGATGTTGGTATTGGTTCTAGTGATAGAAAAGATAGTTTTATAGTAGAGAAAAGGTATTCTGGGGTGAACTGTTTGCTGAAATATAGTAAAAGGATTGAAAGTGTCGACCATGTGAAAGAAGTGAAAGTCAATACGTTCAAGAATTTTTTAGAGAGAAATTTTATTTTTAGTGTTGATTTTTTAAAAATTGATTGTGAGGGAGCAGAAGATTATATTTTTATAGAAGAGAATGAATATTTTATAAAAAGTTTTGTAAAAAAAATTGTTGTGGAATATCATGATAATAGAGAGAAGATTTTTAATTATTTAAAAAAGCTTAATTTTGAGGTGAAAGAGGATGATTTTGGTGATGGTCTGTTAGGTATGTTTTATTGTTTAAATCGTGATATATAACATGAAGGAAGAAAAAAAGTTTTTATTTTTCGCGCCTCACCTTTCGACAGGAGGAGGTCCGGCTTATTTGGAGTGGTTAATTAAAGAAAAGCAAAAAGAAGGTTATGAGGTTTTTGTTATAGAGTATCTTAATTATGGGAGTTATGATCTACACAAGAAAAGGATTAAGAAATTAGTTTCGGAAAGTCATTTTTTTAGTGTAGCTAATTATTCTGAGAAAAAAATAAATGAACTATTAGATCAGCAGTGTGACAAAGTTATTAATTTAATAAAATCTATTAATCCTCAATATATACATTTAAATGAGGTTTCTGATATTTTTGCTTTAATTCCTTTAGTTGAAGGTCTAAGAGACTTTTTCTATGATAAAAATCGTAAATTCAAATTATATGAAACCTGCCATAATAGTTGGTTTACGTTTGAAGAGAAAACTTTTTTGCCGGATGAATTTTGGTTTTGTTCCGAATTTCACGTAGAAAAGGCGAGACATTTGAGCGTTCCATATAAAATTCTTAATATGGAAATTGAAAAAAAAGAGCGCCCCAATAGAGCAGAGACTTTATTAAGCCTTGGTTTAAATCCTGAAAAGTACCATGTCGTGCAAGTAGGTCTTTTTCATGAAAACAAAAATCAAAAATTAACTTACGAAATTGCCGAAAGGATTTTTAATGAGTTTGGTCATAAAGTTGAGTTTCATTTCTTAGGAAACGAATGTTATTTAGAGAATTGTGGAATAAAGAATATAGATTTAACAAATTGCAATAGATGGGGGGAAACAGATGAGATTCAAAAAATATTAAGTTGTATGGATCTTTTCGTAATGCCATCTTTACAAGAGTTAAATCCTATATCTATTAAAGAGGCTTTATCTTGGGGTTTGCATTGTTACGTTTCAGATATAAAAACTTTAAGAAGTTTATATAAAGATGATCCATTAGTAACTTTTATAAAAGGCGATAATATTTACAAACATATAAAAAATAATATGGATAAAATTAAAAAACATTCAAATTTTAATTTAGATGATAAAAATGAAGATGCAAACACATTTTTAATTACTAAGTTTGATGATGAAGATAATTCACCCTCTTTAAGAGTTGATATTAAGGGGGAAGTGAATAGAAATTATTTTGTTAATTTTGTTGAAAAACATTCTAGAAATAAAATTTATTCAACTAAGCTTACAAATGGAATGTGGGCTAGTATAGGAACAAAGGGCAGAGAAGTAGAAATACAGGTTATAAATTTGTTCGACGGTAGTACAAAAATTTATGATGATAATGGGAATACCTCGAAAATCGAAAAAAGTATAAAAAACGACAAGCAAAATATTTTTAATTCCAAAGAAGATACTGAAGTAACAAAAAATATAGTTTTCGATAAAGAAGAGAATATGGTTATTCAGTCTCACGCTCTTGGGGATTTTTTGGCTTGGATTCCAGGGATTGCAGATTATGCTGAAATAAACAAAACAAAAATAAATCTTTACTGTCTGGAGCATTTATCTGAGCTAGTGGACAAAGGATATTATAGTTTTATTAAATTTATCCCACTAGCCGAAAAGGAAAAAATAAAAGACAAATATAAAAGTTTTTCTTATAATTTAAACGGAGATCAAAAATACACTTTGCAAGAGACTATATATAGAAAATTAAATTTAAAATTTTCTGGATATAAAAGGCCAAAACTAGATTTTAAAAAATTTAAGCAGAAAAATAAAATAAATAAAAAATATGTATGTATTGGCACTCAATCTACAGCTCAAGCTAAATATTGGAATAACCCTGTTGGTTGGAAGAAAACCATATCATATTTAAAATCTTTAGGTTATGAGGTTGTATGTATAGATAGATATTATAGTTTTGGTAATGGTAATAACATGAATGTTATTCCTAAAAATTGCATAAATAAAACTGGAGATTTTCCTCTTTCTGATAGAATTAATGATTTATTACATTGTGAATTTTTTATAGGATTAGGTTCTGGTTTATCATGGTTAGCTTGGGCCTGTCATAAGCCTGTTGTTTTAATCTCTGGGTTTTCTAAAGCTTTTGCAGAGTTTGATACTCCTTATCGAGTTATTAATGAAGATGTTTGTAATGGGTGTTGGAATGATCCAAATCATCATTTTGATCCTAATAAATGGATGTGGTGCCCTAGAGATAAAAAATTTGAATGTACTAAGAAAATAGATTTTGAAGCAGTAAAAAAGAAAATAGATCAATGTCATTTTGCAAACGATGGAAATGTGGATCGAGTTACGAATAATATTAGTGGCGAATATTTTGATATTTTAGAAACTGAAAATTCTGATCATATTTTAGAAAAAGCTTGTTTGAGTGGGGCTTCATGTTTTAAATATAAAAAGGGAAATGAGTTGTATTTAGGCGTCGTTTCTGTTAAAAAAGTTAAATAATGGCTTTACCGAAAAATATATATTATCAAATAGATTCTCCTAGCTTAGGGGATACTTTGTCTGCGACTCCAGTCATAAGAAAGTTAAGTAAATTATATGATAACCAAATTATCGTTATCAATAATATTGTAGATTTATTTAAGAACAATCCATATGTAAAATATACTTTACCAATAGATTTTTTTAGTCAAAAAATGGTGGAGTCAGATGATGAGTATTTTAGGAGTTTTGTTCTACCGGGACGGCAAAATCAATTTGGTGTAGAAAGAAAATTTAGTAGTTTTGATATAAGACAAATACATGCAAACGATTTAGGTTTTAATTTAATGCCAGAAGAGATGGAATGCGATTTTTTTCCTGATGATTATGATAATCCATTTGATCTTCCGTCTAAAAAATATGTAGTTTTACATACTGCAAAAAATTGGCCTAATAGGACTTGGGCTAAAGAAAAGTGGCAAAAAATAATTAATTATTTAGCTGAGAATAAAATTTATACAGTTCTTATAGGGAAAGAAGTTGAGGAGGTAAACTCCAAGCATCAAGTATATAAAACTTTTGATAAATTTGAAAATTTACATGGTCAAGATTTAATTAATAAAGATAACCTTAGTTTGTGTTGGCATATTTTAAATAATGCTAGCCTATTTATAACGATGGATACAGGACCTTTACATATTGCAGGAACGACTGACGTTGACATTCTACAGCTTTCTTCGGCTAAAGATCCTAGATTAAGCGCACCTTACCGAAAAGGCCGTCAGGACTACAAATACACTCATTTAAAAGGTCCTTGTGATTTATATTGCACGAATAATTTAAAATTTTCCATTAAAGAATGGAATAGTATAAATTTTGTCCCTCCTTTACTAGGTTGCTTAGATGAAAGACCTAATTTTGATTGTCATCCTTCTACTGATCAGGTGATAAAATATTTAGAAAAATTTTTCTCTGATAAATTATTATGAATATAGGAATTTTAACAGCATGTACTAAGCATAATCCTTTTACTACAAATGGTAAATGTGATTTTTTAGAGCCAGGATCTCAAAATCATCTTAAATACTGTCTAAAGCATAATTATTCTTATGTAGTTGAATACGTTGATAATATTGTTTTAAGAGGTATGCATCCTACTTGGGTTAAGGTATTTGCGCTAAAAAAATACTTAAATAATTTTGATTATTGTGTTTGGATCGATTCAGATTGTGTTTTTGCTCAAAATAATATAAAAATTGAAGATTTTGTAAAAAATTCCGATATAGATTTGTTTATTCCAAAAGGTGATGTGAGTAATGGGTATGTTACTACTGAAGTAAGTACTGGTTTTATGATACTTAAAAATTGTCAATGGTCAAAAGATTTATTAAATACATTATTAAATTATTCGGAATATTTTGAGCCAGAAAAAGGGTATCATGAACAAAGTGCTCTTTCACAAATTTTAAAACAAAATTTATATTTTGAAAATTGCGAAAATTTAAAATCTGGATCGACGGAAGATTTAAAAACGTTTTATTTCGAAAAGAATTTATGCGTCATGCCTTATAGGTATCACCAAATTGATCCTAATGCTCCGATGTCTTATTTATTTCATGCAGGAGGAAGCTCTAAGAATAAAAAACAAAATTTAATTAATTTTTTAAATGAACAATAAAGATTTAAGGTTTGGGGTTTATACTTCATTTTTCAATGCGGAAAGTTATATTGATGAAGCTTTTGAAAAGATGAGTAAGGTTAATTACTACAATTGGAAATGGATTATTACTGATGATTTTAGCTCTGATAATACAAAAAAAATATTATTAGAAAAAGTCAAACAATACGACTTTGTTGAATACATACCTCAATCAAGAAAAAAGGAAATGTATTGGCAACCAAATAAATTTTTTGATATTAGTTTTGATTATATTGTTTTAATTGATTGTGACGATAATTTTGATTTTGATTTTTTAAACGTATATAATAAAATTTTGCGTGAGTTCCCTGATACGGTTGTTTTATCTAGTGACTTTATTAAAGTAAAAGAAGAGAGTGGTTCGCTTTATTCTTTATCTACTGTAAAAAATGATTTTAATCTATATGAGTCTTTGAAAAAATTCCATCCACAAGTGGATTATGTAAATAACCACACATATAATGCTTTTGGTGTAATGAGGTGTTTTAAAAATCATCCTAAATTAAATTTCGAAATATTAGATTATGAGGCTTGTGCAGAAGATTCATATAGGATGATGTGGATGAATTCTATTGGTAAGTGGCTTCATGTGCCAAGATGTATGTATCAGTGGGTAATAAGAGAAAATTCAGAATCTCATTCTACTGCTAGATCTAATTTTAATGGAAATTTTGAAATAGCTCATGAGAGGTTAAAAAATAATCCGGTAGAGCCAAATTATATTTACAATGATATTTATAAAGAAACTTCTTCTTTAATATATTTAGGTTTAAATGAATTACATGATACAGAGTTTTGTATGATAACGAGGAATTTAGATGTTGCTCAAAAAAATAAACTTAAAAGTTTATATTTCGATTGTGATGTCTATTTTGATTTAGATGAAGCTATATCTATGGATTGCGAATTATATGTTGTAATTTGTAATTATTATTCAAATTCTGAAGATTTACTAAAAATAAAAAATAAAATAAAATCTAAAGGGACTAAAGTTAAAATTTTGTTTTATTATTTTGAAGATAGATATCATAAAGATATGGATTCAATGCGGGATGAAATTAACAAAAAAATAGAAATGATGACAGATATAAATGATTATTATAAATATTTTTATTATTTCAGGCATAATTATATTTTAGTAGAACAATGAATATAGATTATAAATTCGCAATATTCACTTCTTTTTATAATGTGGGAAGATATGTAGATTCTACAATAAAAAGCGTTTTAGATCAAACTTATAAAAATTGGATTTGGTTTGTGTCTGACGATGGTAGTTCTGACGATACAAAAGAAAAAATTTTAAGTTACGCGAAATTAAACCCTCGAATTATTTATTACAAGCAAGATGGTAAAATGGAGTTTTATAAAAATCCTAATAAATTTATACCAGAAGAGTGTGAATATTTTGCTTTTATGGATTCAGATGATCAACTGCTTCCTAAGTGCTTAGAGATTTACAATAAAATTCTAAATAGATATAATGATAAAGATATAAATTTTGTTTCGTGCGAAGCTTTTCAAAACATAGCTAATGTAGAAAATCAAAGTTGGACTTATCCTATATTGCTAAGAGGCATGACTGAAGAGGATAAAAAAATAAAAACAATAGAAAATTACGGAGCAAACATATGGGGTTGCTTGAGGATGTTTAAAAAAAATAAAGATTTTGCTGGTTTTGAAAATTTAATCGAAGATTTTAAAACAAAACCTTTTTATCCAGAGGATGCTGTATATTATGCAGAATATCAAAAATATGGAAATTTTTTAACTATAAAAAGAAATCTTTATAAGAAAAGAATGCATCCTGAAAGTCTAAGCACTATTGAAAATAATACTAGCTTATGCAATCAAACCGTTGAAAAAGCAGAACAGATAAAAAAAGAAAATTCTTTAAAGGGAAAAAGTATTAGAGTGTGGGAAGACGAATTATTTCACGATTGTAATTCTTTTTTAAATAGTAATTTAAACTTTGAATTAGGAAATTTAAAAATTAATTTTTTTACTGCATCTAAAAATGATTTTACAGAATTATATTATTTGTACTCTGATTGTGATTTGTATGTTAATAGATTTAAAAATGAGTATGAATATGTGATTGTTAATAGCTGCGATTATGAAAAAGATGATTTTGCAATACTGATGGAAACCATAGCAGCAAGAGATTTTAAAGAGCTTTCGGTTTATTATTGTGGAGAAAAAAATAAAATTACAGACGAAGAAATTACAAATATATTTAATTCTATTGGTGGAAGATTGGGGGTCTGGAATTGGTGCAAAAATCATTCAGTAACGTATTTTAATTTTCGAACTAATTTAAACCTAAGAGTCGTCAATGATTGATGAAGGGTTTTATTTATATTATTCGTTCTCTCCTAAATTTTTAGTTGCTATTTGGGGAAAAAAAGAAACAGAATATCGAGTGGAATTTATGTCTGAGGAAAATACTCTTTATTCATCTATAATAAAGGCAGGTCAATACTCTGAATGCTCAAGCGCAGAAGAATGCGAAAAATTAAAAATAAAAATCACAAATTTAGAGACTAAAAAAGAAAAAATTTATAAGTACTGCTCTATCGAGGCGTACTCTTTAAGCACATATTCTTTGGGCGACATTTTAGCATGGTTACCGATAGTAAATGAATACGCAAAATTAAAAAATTCAAGAATTAATTTATTTTTAGATAAAGTAGAACTTTTTGATGTTAAGAAATATCCGCTTATTAATTTGATTCCTCTAGATTTTATGCCTGAAGATCTAGTAAATGAAAAAAATAAAATTCGCGTAAGAAGCGACTCAGATTTAGCAATCCCTTTATCAAAGTTTCCTAAACAATTTTTAGACTTAGATTTAAAAGATTATAATATAAAACCATTTTTAAATACTAAGTTTATAAAAATTAATGAGATGGATAAAAAATACGTATGTATAGGCATTCAGTCGACTCATGGAATGAAATACTGGCATTATGAAGAAGGGTGGTTTAAATTAGTAGAATATTTAAAAAGTTTGGGATATGAGGTTTTATGCATTGACAGACATAAAGAAATATGTAATATCTCATCGCCGGACAATTGTTTGGATTATACTGGAAAAACTTTAGAAGAAGTTATTAATTTAATTTATCATTGTGAATTTTTTATAGGTTTAAGCTCTGGTCTGTCTTGGTTAGCTTGGTCGTTATGTAAACCTGTAGTTATGATATGTGGTTTTTTAGGTTCAGACTACCATTTTCCTACTCCGTATTTCGTTCAAAACACTTCGGTGTGTCATAATTGTTGGTATGATAAAAGAATTGAATGGGATAGAGAAAATTTTTTTCACTGCCCACATAAAAAAAATTTTGAATGTTCAAGAATGATTGATTTAGAAATGGTAAAAAATAAAATAAATCAATGTGTAATAGATGTAAATTTTAAATTATGAAAATAGAAATTTCAAATGGAGAGCTGTTAGATAAGTTAACAATTTTAGAAATAAAATTAAGGAATATTTCTGATGTGGCTAAAAATAAAAATGTAAAAAAAGAATATGAATATTTACTTACTGTAGCTCAATTTATTGAAGGTTTTTCTGTCGAACTTTTAGGAGATCTGTCTATTGTAAATCAACAGATATGGGAGATAGAAGATAAAATTAGAGAAAAAGAGAGAAAAAAAGAATTCGATCAAGAGTTTATAGAATTAGCAAGATCGGTATATTTTAAAAACGACGAACGTTCAAGAATAAAAAAACAAATAAATATAAAAACAGAATCTGAATTTATAGAAGAAAAATCTTATAAAAAATATTAATGATTATGTGTGTAATTAAATTTAATAGTCAATAATATTTATACTGTGACTCCATGCTGCGATAGTCAATCCAGTTCTTGGCTTTTCTGTGGAAACGTTTTTCATTGGTAAAACACAATGAGGATGACCTGAGTCAAAAAGGACTAATCTATTACGCTTATGATCAACTTTAAGCCAATTTTTATTATCTTTTAAAATATCATTCAGATCAGTATTTGCATCTGTGAATTCGTTCTCATGTTTAATGCGTTTTTCTAAATTGATGGCTAATTGCCCACCTGAAATACTATGTTCGGGTCCTGTATATAATATAGAAGTGAAATTAGGGCATTTGAATTCCCCTCCTGTTAGCTCAAAATGTTCTTCATCACAATCTACATGAATTGATAAATTATTAAATTGAGTTAAAGTATTGCTCCAAACTTCGTAACCAAAAATATTTTCATTTAAATCGCTTAGATTTTCGAACCATATTTTTTGAATAGCTTTATGCAAAATATTGCTATCAAAGTCTACTTCATTTTTTTTCACAAATAAAGCGTTAAATCCTTTTTTTATTATAAATTCATTTAACTCTTTTACAAAATCTTGGTCTAAAAAATTATCTATTATGGTACAAAAATTTTTCATTTTATATTGTTAAGGATTTAAAAATTGATTCGTATTGATTACATTGTTTCTCTATGGTAAAATTATGAACAGCGTGTTTCAGGCAGTTTTCCGGGTTAATTTGTTTGTATCCTTTTTGTATTGAAAATTTAAATTCTTCATAAGTTGAGCATCTAAAACCTGTATTCCCTTGATTGACAGTTTCAGTGAAACCCCCAAAGTTTGTGGTTATGGTGGGGGTGCCAGAAAACTGAGCTTCTATAACAGTCCAATTACAAGGCTCAATAAATAAACTTGGAGCCAATAAAAATTTAGCTTCAGACAATAACTTCTTTCTTTCGTCCGGTCCGATAAACCCAAGCATCTTACAATATTTAGAATCTTTTAATCCAAGTATGTTTGGGCCAGCAAAATATATTTCTTGACCAATAGAGTTACACATATCATACGCAGCTTTAGCTCCTTTAGGCTCAAGTATTCTACCTAAAAATAAAGCTACATTTGATTTATCTTTTTTAAATAAAAAATCTTCTTTCTTGAAGCCTGGGTATACTACAAATTCATTATTAAATTCTATTTGTGTTTTTAGCCTTCCGTGCATCTTGTGCATCTGAGCGTAAGTTTCAAAAATTTTAATTTGAGCGAACATTGAATCGTATCCTATGCTAGGTTCGACAACTATGGCTTTATTTGCAAAATGTTTAGTGCATTGATCGTGAGCAAAACCAAACCAACATAATATAAATTCGTTTGGTGATTTTATTTTATTATTTAATTCTTTAATGCAATTATCATTAAATATTTTTACAGCTTCAGTTTCTACGCTCTGATTAAATCCTGAGGTTTTCCATTTGTTTAAATCTTTGTAACTTTTTTTTAAGATTTCGTCATTTGTCACAGTTATATGTTCTGTGCATTTGACTTGAGAATCTTCATGGCCATAGTGGTATACAGTATGACCACGTTTGGTCATTTCTTCACAAAATTTATAAACTTTTTGGGTAAAAGCGCAAAGTGACATTTCTTTTTTAGTAGCAGAATAAGGAACGCTTAAACAGTGGAAAACCATACATATATAGTGTAACATTTAATAACATATGTCAACTAAAAAAAGAAGGCAACCAAGGGAAACTATCAAAGAAGTTATAGAAGACAATACTTTCACAAAAGTTAAATTAAATATAAAAAAATTTAATTTAACAGCAAAACAAAAAAAATTAGTTGAATTAGCTTTTAATAGAGAGACGAAAATTATTTTTATAAATGGGGTGGCAGGGTCATCAAAAACATTTTTATCTGTATATTCTGCTTTGCATTTACTAAATGCAGATTCGAAATATGAAATAAAATATATTAGAACAATTGCAGAAGCTGCTGAGCGAGGTTTAGGTTCTTTGCCTGGAACGGTTGATGAAAAATTTAATCCTTTTATGATGCCTTTATATGACAAATTAGACGAATTACTTCCTGTGACACAATCTAAATATTTAGAAGATCAAGGTTATATAGAAGCTTTTCCTGTAAATTTTTTAAGAGGTGCAACTTGGAATGATAAAATTATTATAGCAGATGAAGCTCAGAATTACTCTACAAAAGAGCTTGTGACGCTCCTCACTCGCATAGGAGAAAATACTAAAATGTTTATATGTGGAGATTCTATGCAATCAGATATAGGCGCTAAATCTGGATTCGAGAAAGTCGTAAATTTATTCAAAAATGAAGAAAGCACGGATAAAGGTATACATTGTTTTGAATTCGAAGAGGAAGATATCGTAAGAAGTGAAATTTTGAAATACATAGTAAATGTATTTAAGAAATTAGATAAATAGTTAATTTTTTATATAATAATAAAATGAGTCAAGTATTTTGTACTAACTGTGGGTCCAGGCATTCTATTGGTGTAAAGTTTTGTTCTTCTTGTGGCAATCCTATGTCAAGTGTAGCGAGGCAAAATATCCCAAGCCCACCTATTAATTCTCAAACAAATCAGGAAGATGTTTCTGAGTTTAGAAGGCCTAATAGGTTGGCTTATGAAATCCAAAATAATCAAAACAGCATTTATAAAGGAGAAGAGCTTTTTAATTCTCAACCGATAGAAGAAGCAGACCGTTTAAAAAGAGATGTAAGTCAAGTAAAAAAAATCACTAAAGAAGAGTATCTTAAAGAGTCATTAAAGGAATGCGCTCCAAGGGGTATGCAAGATATTGATGAAACATAAAAAGAAAAAATTTGAAGAAATGTATGAAAAAATCGATGCTGTTATAAAAAAAAGAAAATCAAAGTGGCGTTTAAAAGCTATTACTTGGTTTGATTTCGAAGATATAGAACAAATAATAAAATTACACATTTATAAAAAATGGCATTTATGGGATCAATCAAGACCGATAGAGCCTTGGATAAACACCATAGCCACAAATCAAATAAGAAATATTATCAGAAATAATTATACTTCTTTTGCTAAACCTTGTTTGTCGTGCCCTTTTAATACAAGTAAAGGAATTGAAATTAGTTTTGATAACGCATGTGGCTTCACGCCGAGTCAAGTTCAATGCAATGAGTGTCGATTGTATGCTAAGTGGGAAAAATTAAAAAAACCCGCTTATGATATAAAGATGACATTAAGTTTAGAAAATCATAAAAATTATCATTTATCTTTTGAATCAGGAAAAGAATATAATTATTCTGAAATAGCAAATAAATTACATCTTGAAATGCAAAAAGTATTAACGGATAAACAATTTTTTATTTATAAAATGTTTTTTATTGACTGTATTTCAGACGAAGACGCTGCTACCATTTTAAGATTTAAGACGACGGAATCAGGTAGAAAAGCTGGATATAAACAAATAAAAAATTTAAAAAAGATGCTTTTTAATAAAGCTCAAAAAATATTAAAAGAAAAAGATTTATTTTCTGATATATAATATGTTAACTGAAGAACAAAAAGTTTTTATAAATAAGAAATTCGAAGAAGGCCTTAATGATTATATTGTTTT